>ERZ809296.321-NODE-321-length-85135-cov-7.290809_pt1 | contig 85135 bp, 73 predicted proteins | sample MGYA00520511_ERZ809296 | MGnify/ENA primary metagenome ERZ809296 (study PRJEB31576, sample SAMEA3212662) | Homo sapiens | biome: human-gut; feature: human gut; material: fecal | place: Sweden | collected 2012 ...
TTCGCCCCCTTGACCCCCACACCCCTTAAAACGAGCAGGGACACCCTGCACCCGGAAACGGGGGTTACGTCTCTGACTATTGCCCTGCGGGGCACGTCAGAGGGATGGGATTACGAGTTTGCGGATCATAAAAAATGTAGGGGCGCGCATGGCGCGTCCCAAAAGCGGGAAGTCCAGAAACCTCAGGTTTCCGGTGGGGTTTGGGGCAAAGCCCCAAAAAGGAGGAGAGCATGAGCGAAAAGACAGTCCACGCGGGCCATCGCGCGCGGATGAAAGAGCGATTCATGAAGGAGGGGCTTTCCGGCTTCTCCGAGCATGAAGTGCTCGAACTTTTGCTCATGTTTGCCATTCCCCAGCGGGACGTGAACCCGCTGGCCCATCGGCTGATCGAGCTTTTCGGCTCGCTGAGCGCGGTGCTGGAAACCGCGCCGTCGGAGCTGAAGCGGGTGGACGGCGTGGGCGAAAACGCCGCCGTGCTGCTGAGCCTGATGCCGCAGCTGCTCAGTTATTATCAGCACAGCGCGATGGGCAGCAAACCCGTCATCACTAATCTGGCGGAAGCGAGAAGATATGCGGGCGCGCTGTTTTTCGGCCTGCACGAAGAGCGCGTGTATATGATCTGCATGGATCAGAGCGGACGCGTGCTTCGGCCCGCGCTGCTGCACAAGGGCACCATCGATCAGGTGCAGATTTATCCCAGAGAGGTGGTCGAAACCGCGCTGCGCTATCACGCGCATGCCGTTCTGCTGGCGCACAATCACCCCAGCGGCACGGCTGAACCCTCTCAGGACGACTATGACGCCACCCGCGCGGTGATCAGCGCGCTGAACGTCATCGGCGTCCGCGTCATCGACCATCTGATTTTCGCCGGAAACAGCGTGTATTCCATGACGCAGAACAGCCAGTTCGACGGGCGGCAGAGCGAAGAGGAAATCAGCTATCTGATGCGCAGCCGAAATGTGCCCGGCAGACGGGAAACGCTCCGCGAGGAGCAGGAAGACGAGCTGATGGCGCTGGATATCGGCGCGGCGGACGGCAGATAAGACAAGGATTTAAAGGGGCAGAAACGATGAAGATTTTAAGGAGGCTGCTGACGGTGCTTGCAGCGCTTGTTCTCTTTGGCGTGGTTTGTGCGGCGGGGCTGATCGGCTTTGTTTATTACAAGGAGACGCATCTGCCCCCGGTCGGCGATTTTGACACCATCATTGTGCTCGGCGCGCAGGTTAAGGCGGATGGCACGCCCTCCGTCGCGCTGGAAAGACGGCTGACGGCGGCGCTGGAGGAATATCAAAAGCAGCCGATGCTGATGATTGTCTGCGGCGCGCAGGGCAGCGACGAACCGCGCGCAGAGGGCGACGTGATGCGCGACTGGCTGATCGAGCACGGCGTGGCCGCGTCGGATATCGAAGCGGAAACCGGCTCGTTCAACACGCGTCAAAACCTCGGCTATGCGCAGTCCATCATGGATGACCGCGGGCTGACGGAAGCGCTGATTGTCACCAGCGATTACCATGTGCCGCGCGCGCTGGCGCTGTGCAAACAGGTCGGCATTATCGCCTGCGGCAAGGGCAGCCCTTCCAAGCCGGAATATTTCATCAAAAACCATCTGCGCGAGGGCCTGAGCTGGATCAAATTTGTGTGGGAGAGCCGCTATGAATAAAGAGAGACTGAAAAACGGGCTGGAAAAGATGGGCATCGCGGCAGACGAGACAGCGCTTGACCGTTTTGAAGCCTTTCACGCCATTCTGGATGAATACAACGCGCGCATGGATTTGACCGCCGTGCTCGACGAGGATGAGCGCGTGGACCGCCACGATCTGGACAGCGCCGCGCCGCTGGCGCACGGGCTGCTTATGCCCGGCGCGAAGGTCATCGACGTGGGCACGGGCGCGGGCTTTCCCGGCATGCCGCTGCTGATTCTGCGGCCGGATTTGCAGATGACGTTTCTGGACGCGCTGAACAAGCGCATTCTGTTTCTGGAAGACGCGCTGGCGCGTCTGGGGCTGAAAGCGGAGACGCTGCACGCGCGCGCGGAAGACGCGGCCAAAATGGCGGCGCACCGCGAACAATACGACGCGGCGGTCTCCCGTGCGGTGGCCAACGCGGCGACGCTGGAAGAATTGACGCTTCCGTTTGTTCAAAAGGGCGGCGTGGCGATTGCCTGGAAGGGACCGGGCGTGGCGGAAGAGATGACCGCCGCAAGGCGCGCGGCTTTTCTGCTGGGCGGCACGGTGCGCGGCACGGTGGATGCGCCGATCCCCGGCCGGGACGACTGGGCGCACGTGCTGCTGCTGACGGATAAGACGGGGACGACCCCGAAAGCCTATCCGCGCAAAGCCGGAACGCCGAACAGAAAACCGCTGGGCCAGTGAATACGGAAGAGAGATGAACGCCGATGCGGCGGAATCGACCGCATCGGCGCGCATGCGTTTGCCGGCGCAAAGGACGAATGGGAATGGATGAAAAAAGCGGATCTGCTGCTCTGTGAGGCGAAACGTGCCGGATGGGTAAGGGTTTGGACGGATAAGTAAAAAAACATGCTCACGAACTGAGACGATGGGTTCGTGGGCATGTTTTGTTGTTTCTCAAATTTTTCGGATTCGGTCCGCTCAGCCGTTGATATCCACCGCAATCGGGAAGGACTCCGTTTCGCCCGAAGGGCCGACAATCATCAAAACGGCGCTGAGGGACGAGGGCATTTGTCCGTTCCCCTCAAAGGTGAAAAGCAGCGTTTGGTCATCCGGCATGACAAAGGATTCGGGTTCAAAGGCATAGCCCGTTTCATCTGTCAGCAACATGTCGAACCACGAATCATCCGAAATCGGCGGAAGCGCGCCGTCTGCGGCAGTCACAGATGCGGTCAGGCGGATTTCGGAAGCCTGAATCGTAAGCCTGATTTTTGCACCGTTTATTGTTTCAAAGCCCATAAATTGTGCCGAATCATGGTTGATTTGTTCAATCGTCGCCGTCATCGGAAACAAATTCATGCGTTCGCTCGTCGTATACATAGAACGTCCGTCGAAATAAAACCATACGGCAGATTGATACACGTCAATGCGGACGGGGAGGGAGTCTCGCTTCTGCGCGGCTTCCGGCAGGGCGTCAAAATCGCGGATGGCGGAAAAGACGTTCGGGTCGGAAGCGTCCTCTGTTTCCGTCCATGGGCCGAGGTCAAGCCCCTCGTCCGTGTAGGTGTGATCGGAAGCTGAGACGCGATAGCGGACGACGCCCCAGGGCATTCCGGCCTGCTTGGCGTTTTCCCAAGCTTTGGCAAGGGCCGAATCGCCCGTTTTCGCATGCAGCCAATCGGGAACGTCATCCGTCGGCTGCATGTGTGTCAGTTCTTTGGCTGTCGGGGAAAACGGTTCAAACGAGGTATTCCCCTGAATTGTGTAGCCGATGAGCAGCGATTCGCCGTCATAATAGGCGTTGGCAATCGAGGCGGTAACCGTGCCCGTTCTTTCGGTCTGAATCGAGGCAGTTTCCGAGTCGATGACGGTTTGCGGGGCAATTTCCGCGAATCGACGCTCGCTTTGACCGAATTGCTCAAAAAGATTGATCGCCGCCGCCGCGGCAACGCTCACTGCGGCCAGCAGGGCGACGAAGGCAAACACAAGGCCGATGGAACGCTTTCTTACGGCTTTCGGCTGTTTCTCTGCACAAGCGATCAAGCGCCGCGCGAGATAGGGGTCGCCGTTCAGGCCGGAGAGCGACGCATCCAGCGCGCCGCGCAGACGACCGTTTTCCCGAAATTCATCCATGCAAACGCCTCCTTTCCAGTGCTTTCCGAAGGGCTTGACGGCCCTGCTCAAGGCGCGCCGAGACGGTAGACTTTGCAACGCCCAGCGCCTGCGCGATTTCATCGGTCGTCATGGCTTCGTAGTAATACAGAAGGACGGCTTCGCGGTATTTCTGCGGAAGCCGCATGACCTCCACCGTCAGAAAGCAATCCTCTTCGCTTGGCTGTGCAATCGGTTCGGGCAGCTGCTCTAGCGTTATGCGGCGGTCCAGATGGCGGAACCACGCCGAACGAAGCATGTCGCGGCAGACGTTGACCGCGATGCGCATCAGCCACGTTTTTTCGCTGCAATCGCCCCGAAAAGCGGGCATGGACCGATAGGCCTTGAGATAGGTTTCCTGCACGGCGTCTTCGGCCAGCGCCGTATCGTGCAGCTGGATATAGCAGATGCGGAGCAGGTCGGTTTGATATTGCCTGACCAGTCGGGTAAGGCGCTGTTTCGGGCTTTCATCCGCGGCAATCTCCATCGGCGCTTCACCTCCTTACACCTTATAGACGAGACGGCGGGGCGATTTGTTCGGTTTTTTGAAAAAAAGGAAGCTATTTATTTCCATCATGCGCCGATCATCTCCTGCGCACAATGAGCGCAAAAGGAGATGATTTCGTTGCATGTTTCGTATCGATATCTGCTGATTATCGTTCTGGTGGCCGCGCTGCTGTGTCTGATGCCTGCACGGGGAGCGGACGCGCCGAACGAAAAGAAGCCGCAGACCGCGGCCGCGCAGAGCGTCGAAAGCGCCGAAGCGCCCGCGGGGGCGGACTTATCCGCCCAAACGAACAGGGAGACGTATCTGCATCGCACGCTGTATTATGCGCCCTGCGGCCACAGCGTTCAGCGGCGGGAAAAACTGCCCGCACAGCTTGTCGGGCTGACGCGCGGCGCACTGGAAAAGGAAATAGGCGGGCTGTATGAAAACGCGGCGGTCACGGGCTTTTCGGCAGGCGAGGTGGATATAACCACGCGGATGGATATGCCCTGTCCGCTGCACTGGGTTTTGCAGGGCGGGGAGGACGGATTGCTGGCTGTCTGGCAGAATACGACAGGCGAATCGCTGAGCGTCGTTCGCAAGACGGATATTCCCGTGACGGCGGCCGCTGAAGAAGAGCAGGACGAGCTTCGCGACGGGCGGATGTTTGACGACGTGCAGGCGCTGGAAGGATATCTGGAAAGTTTGAGCAGCTGATATCCTCCGTTTGACATAGAACCGCAATCGAAGTATAATAAACGATAGCATTTTTTCATATTGAGGAGAGATTCATGAAGCCGCTTGACCAGTTTAAGCGCACACCGCTCCGGCGCTACGACAAAGCGCCGCCGCCTCCGCCGGAGGAAAAACGCACGCTTGAGCCGGCGATCCGCAAGCGCTATTTCGGCGTGCCTTCGTTTGAGCGCATGCACGCCGGCCGCTGGCTGGGCGGCGCAATCTGCGCCGCGATGCTGCTGACGCTATGCAACGCCAGCGCGCCGATGGGCGATGTGCCGACGGTGCAGCAGCGTTTTACCCAGTGGGCGGCCATTCAGAATGAAAAGACGGTGCAGCGCCTGCCCGGTCCGACGCCGGAGCCGGACAGCGCTTTGGCCGCGGCGGCCAGTTTCAACCCGGATCAGGAGAAGCTGGAAGTGAAGCAGGAGGCCAAACAGGAAACCCTGACTGCCCAGGCCGAAACCCGGCAGGAAACGACGCAGACGCAGACCACGGCGGATACATCCACGGGCTTTAAGCATTATGAGCCGGGCCAGCTGCATTATGAATCGGACAACATCGCCGTATCCATCGAGCAAAAGACGAAGGACAGCATGACTTATTTCGTCTGCGACATTCAGCTCAGCAGCGCGGATCAATTCCGAACGGCCTTTGCGGGCGACGATTTCAAGAGCGGCATTTATGAGGCGGTCAGCGATATTGCGGGGCGTTACAACCCCGTGCTGGCGATCAACGCGGATTTCTGCCGATACCATCGCGACGGCGTCATCATCCGCAACGGCGAAGTGCTGCGGCGGCAGAATATTCGGAAGCATCATCTGCTCATCGTGGACAAGGACGGCAATCTTTCCGCGCAGACGGACAGAAGCGGCAAGCAGGGTCTCGTCGCCAACAAGCTGGAACAGGCGCAGACGTGGCAGACCTTTGAATTTGGCCCGGTGCTGGTGGAGGACGGCAAGGCGGCGACGCTGCCTTCGAGTTTCTACGTGAACTGCCACGACGGTTATTATGAGCCGCGCACGGCCATTGGCCAGATCGGCCCGCTGCATTACATTGTCATCGTGGTGGACGGCCGCCGCGAGGGCTATTCTACGGGCGCGAGCATCCCGCAGCTGCAACAACTGTTCCTCGACGAGGGCGCGGAATTTGCGTTCAATCTGGACGGCGGCGGCTCGACGACGCTCTATTTCCGCGGGGAGGTCATCAATATGCCCTCCGGCGGCAAGGAACGCTCGGTGAGCGATATCATCATGTTTACCAATTAAGGAGTCATCTATTATGAAAAAAATCATCTGCTGGGCGGCGTTGGTGCTGGCGCTCTGTTTGCCGGTCTGCGCGCTTGCGGCGACCGAACCGAACACCAGAACCATTGAGGATACGACGACCTACGAGGGCGAAACCATTCAGATCACCATCGATCAGTGGTGTTATGCGTTCAACCGCACGAGCCTGCGCTTCTTTGTCGCCAACGTCTATGTGGACGATCCCGCGCAGCTGCAAACCGCGTTCGCCGGAGAGGAATACTCCAAGAACAATTCGGAGGCCACCAGCGCCATTGCCGAGCGCCACGACGCCATTTTGGCCGTCAACGGCGATTACTACAACTACAAGGACAAGAACGGTCTGGTCATCCGCAACGGCGTGCTCTATCGCGACGAGGCTTCCACGCGCGACCAGCTGCTCATCATGAACGACGGCACGTTCGTCGCCCTGCCGCGCGGCACATATAACGCGGGCGAGGGGCAGAAATACATCGACGAGGGCGTTGTGCAGAGCTTCACCTTCGGGCCGCTGCTGGTCAACGACGGCGCGGCGGTGGAACTGCCGGAAAAATACATCATCTCTACCAAGGACACCATTCGCGAGCCGCGCACGGCCATCGGCCAGGTGGACGCAAACCACTATGTCATCATCGTGGCGGACGGCCGCCGCGACGGTTGGAGCGACAAGGGCATGACCTTGCAGGAGCTTCAGCAGGTGTTCGTTGAGCAGGGCTGCAAAGTGGCCTATAACCTTGACGGCGGCGGAAGCGCCACGATGGTGCTCGGCGATCAGCGCGTCAATAAGACCAGCGGTTCGCGTGAGCGCGATGTCAGCGATATCGTGTATTTCACGAAATAAACCTGTTTTTCCCGCGCCGAGGAGCTGCTTTTATGAAGAAAAAACTGTTTTTTTCCGTCTGCCTGTCCCTGCCCCTTGCGCTGTTTCCGCTGAGCGCGCCTGCGGAAGAAGGCAGCCCGCTGTTGAGCGTAGACGACCTGATTGCGCTGGAAGACAGCTACGAGGCGTTTCTGAATGAGCTGGGCGATCTGGCAGTGCAGCGCGGCCTGCTTTCCGAAGAGGATCGCGCTGCGTGGCACGACGCGCAGCTTGGCGACTATTTTCAGAACGGCGGATACGGCTCGATTTTAATCAGCTACATGCCCGGCGCGCTGGGCTATACGCGGGAAGAGGACACGCTGCTCAACCTTTCTGCGGCGTTTGACGGCGGCAGGCTGGAACTGATGACCATGCGGCGTTATACGCCGGGGGACAGCACGCTTTCCGGCCTGATGCTGACCCCGTCCGTTCTGGATGAAAGCGGCGCGCCGATGGACGCCCACTATGTGCTGAGCGCGACGAGCGGCGTTTTCATGAAGTGGGACGCGCTGCTGGGAACCTATGTCACTGTCGGCGCGACGGCGGAGAGCGACGGCGAAACGATCGTCTGGAGCGACCAGACGCCCGCCGCCGACGCCAAAGATCCGGTGCTCACCCTGCTGATTTCGCGCGCGGACGATCAGACGGTGCTTACGGAAGCGAAACTGCTGCTGTACGTAGACGGCGCGGGGTATAAACTCGGCGACGACGCGCTGAGCGTGAACTGAATCCATACATACGCAAAAGCGGCGGCTCTCTTTCATGAGAGCCGCCGCTTTATACTGCGGTCAGGTTGTTACTTCGCGATGTAAGCCGCCGCGTTTTGAGCCGCAATGCGGCCAAAGACCACGATATCGGCCACGGCGTTGCCGCCCAGGCGGTTCGCGCCATGCACGCCGCCGGTGACTTCGCCAGCCGCGTACAGGCCGGGGATGGCTTCGCCAGCCTCAGTGAGCACTTCGGCGTTGGTGTTGATCTTCACGCCGCCCATCGTGTGATGGATGCCCGGAGAAACCTTGATGGCGTAGTAGGGCGCGGTATCCAGCGCGGAAGCGAAGGACAGGCGGCCAAACTCGTCGTCTTTCTGATCGGCGACAGCCTTGTTCCAGGTTTCCATCGTCGCGGCGAAGGTCGCCGGATCGACGCCCAGCTTCTCGGCCAGCTCTTCATAGCTGTCCGCCTGCACGGCGTAGCCCTTGGTGAAATAGCTGTTGTAGGTGGAAGAAGCGTCCATCATCTTCTGGTCGAGGATGGTGTAAGCGTAGCCGCCTTCCTGAGCCAGCTCAGCAGCAGAGACGTTGTCGCGGGTTTCCAGCTCGTTGACAAAGCGCTTGCCTTCCTGGTTGACCAGGATCGCGCCGTCGCCGCGGATGCCCTCGGTGATCAGCGCCGTGGTGGTTTCGGTGTAAACGGACGGATGAATCTGAATCTGCTCCATATCCACGGTCGCCGCGCCGACGGCCACAGCCATGTCGATGCCGTCGCCGGTGATGGTGGGCACATTGGTGGTCACAAAGCCCGCGAGTTCCGGCTTGAGCGCGGCCACGCGGTCCAGATCGGCGCCGAAGCCGCCGCTGGCCAGAATGACGGCCTTGGCGCGGATGGTGTATTCGCCGTTCTCATTCTTGACCTTCACGCCGACAGCCTTGCCGTCTTCCATGACCAGCTCGGTGGCGGCGGTGTTGGTGCGCAGGTCGATCTTATCCTCGGCCTCCACATCGGCGGTCAGCACTTTGACCAGATACGCGCCGACCGGGGTGGTCTTGCCGTCCTCGGTGGTGGCGCGGTGAATGCGCTTGACGCTCGCGCCGCCGAAAGAGCCGACGTTGGTCAGATGCGCGTCCTTGGTGGCCAGCCAGTCGATGGCTTCGGCAGAGTTGCCGGTCAGAGTCATGACCAGATCCAGGTTGTTCAGGCATTTGCCGCCGACCATGGTATCCAGCGCGAACAGCTCGACGGAATCAAAGTAGCCGGTCGGGTTCGCCTTGTATGCCTCAAACTGGGCTTCGACAGTCGCGATCAGATCGCCGACCTTGTCGCCATACTTTTCCTTCGCGGTCGCGATGGTCTTTTCCACGGCCGTCGTGGTCGCGTCAGACCATTCGTTCTTATCCTGATAGGCGGTCTTCGCGGCGTTCATGCCGCCGGTCGCGCGGCTGGTGTTGCCGCCGGTGGAGCCGCCCTTTTCCACGATGATGACACTGTTCACGCCGGAATCGACGGCCTGAAGCGCAGCGGTCATGCCCGCGCCGCCCGCGCCGACGATTACCACGTCGCACTCGGCGTCCGCCACGGTGGTATCTTCAGCCTCGATGAGACCGGCCGCCGCCATGGCCTTTTTCGTCGCGTCCTTGACGGCGTTGCTCGTCACGGTCGCGCCGGAGATGCTGTCAAAATCCACGCCCTGCGCGGCGACAATCGCATCGGCATACGTGCCGTCGGCGCACGGCTCATAGCCGATGCCCTTGGTCTCGTTTTCGCCGACGACCTCAGCCGCCGTGATCTTGCCGTCTTCCACGGTCAGAGTGACGGAAACTTCGCCGATGCCCTGCGCGGTGCCGGTATACGTCTCAGCCGAAGCGGCGGCGATCGCGCCGGTCGCCATCAGCATGGACAGAAGAATGGATGCAAATTTCTTCATGAAGTATAACCTCCTTCTGCATTCGCACAGGTATTGTAACACCGGAAATTGTTTTTGTCAATTCGTTCACGAACATTTCGCTTTTTTGGAAAAGGTTTCGGAACTTTTTCGGATTTTAAAGGCGGAAAAACGGCAGAAGCCCATCTTTTTTCCAGAATATCGAAAAAAGCGGGGCGCTGCCAACGCCCCGCTTCAACCGAAGATTGTCAAAGATTCTGCTTTTTATGCGTGCCGCTGATGGCGGCCATATGGGATTGGTATGACGGAAGGAGTTAAATGTTTACTTCTTCTTTTTCTCACCCACCATGTCGCGCTGTTTCTGCGGCTCGACGCTGCCCGAAACCGCTTCGTCTGCGACGACGACGACGGGCTGCTCGTTATCCACGATCTGGATAAACGTTTTGCCGACCTTCATGGGCAGTTCCTCGCCGTTCTCGTCGAAGAACACCATGCGGTTTTTGAGGTTCTTGGTTGCACTGCAATCGCGCGCCCAGCTGCCGCGGATGTATTTGCCGTTCTGGAAGATTTCGGCCGCGCCCTGACCGTTCAGCCGGATGACCGGACGGGACGGATTGCCGCTTGCCCACGAGATATCCGTACGGACGACGATGACGTTGGCGTAAGCGCAGGTTTCGCCCGTATTGCCGTCGGTGTAGGCGTAACCGTTGCGGTAGCGCTCAAACAGTCCGGTGGACGGGTTATATTCATAGGCGGTCATGTAGGCGTCGGTCGTCGTCTTATAGTTGATGATCACGCCGTTCACGTCTTCGCCGCGCTCAAGGCCGGTTTCTGTGAAGGTAAAGGGGTGCGCGGACGGGGTTTCGGCATAGCTGGCATAGACCGCGTTCATATCCAGCCGCACGTTATGCGGACCGACGTGGCCGCCGTCGCTGGAGCGCGGGAACCAGTCCGAGTTTTTGCTGATGCCGTTCACATACGGGTATTTCAGCTTTTTGACGCTGCTGTTGGCCTCGATCCAATCCTTCATGTTGTTTTTGTCGCGGCCTTCCTGATAGCCGTAGAAGCAGAATACGCCGCCCCACATCTCCCGCAGGGAGCACATCGGCACGCGCGCGGAACGAACCGGGCCCGCGCCGTCGGGATAATCGCCCATGAACAGCGCCAGTTCGCGGGTGGAGCCGTCCGCCTGAATCGGCATTTCATAGATGAGATCGGCGGAGGCCACGCCCCAGTGCGGCAGAGCGGCAGGGTGGGCGTCGATGGAGACGAGCGTTGGGCGGTATTCGCCGGAGAAGGCTTCGCCCGTAATGGGGTTTACGCCATCCTGTACCGCGTTTTCCCTGGGCATCTTGAGGGAAAGCTTTTCCGAGCCGTAGGATTTCGGCGCGCCGAGCTGTTGAGCATATCCGCTTGTGTTCAGGCCGGAAGCGCTCAGATCGAAATCGCCCCGCGCCGCGCCCGCCCCGGCGGGAACAGCCAGCAGCGCGCACAGCGCAGCCAGAGAAGTCATCTTCAGGAATCGATTCATGTGTTTCTTCCTCCTTTAAAACCTGTTGTGTCATCGGCTGTAACGACGCGCCGGGCGGCAAAAACCGCGCGGCAGGGTTGGTTGGTTGGTTCTTTCACTTGAATAGACGATGAAAAGACGCGATTTGTTACGCTTTTTTTACAGAATTTGAAGATTTTGTAATTTTTACAAAAATAAATGAAACGCGTAAAAAAACCGGCTTATGCTGCGTCTAATAGAGTAGAAAACGAAATCGAAGCTTTTCGGCCGTGCCGACGGCAGACGGCAGACGGCCGACTGAGACATACCGCCGAAAATGGAGGAGGGAAACACCATGCTGTCGTTCGCCGCGCTTTCCATCAATCGCTTTTTCACCCCTGCGCCGAAGGTTAAACGGGAGACGCCCGGCAGCCGGACGGAGACGCTGCGCGCGCTTTCCGATTTGGGGGAAAGCATCGCTTCCGGCGTACACGCCATTTATGCGCAAAGCCGCCTGTATCTGTGCGTGGCGATGCAGCCCAAGCCCGAAGCGCTGAGCGCGCAGAAACTCGCGGATAAAAAGGCCGCCGCCGGCCATTTCGACGTGGATGAAAACTGGAGCGCGGCGGAAGTCAACGCCCGCTGGGGCAAGCGCGCCGTGCTGACAGACGAAAACGGACGCGTGCTGGATGGCGCCGTGCTCGGCGCAAGGGGCATGACCGACGTGGGCGCACGGGAGGTTTTCTTCGAGTTCAACGCGCTGGATCACTATCCGGAGACGATGTATCTGGCCGTGGGAGACGCAAGGGTCAGAGTCAGATAAAATCAGAAAGAAACGAACGCGCCGCGCAGGTCAATCTGCGCGGCGCGTTCGTTTTTACGAAGGAGAGAGAGGGGGATATCGGAGGATGAATCTATGTAAAAGGGTTGAACCCTGTTTGACGAAGTTGGCGGTTTAAGCGGCAAGCGCGTCAAGGCCGATCACCTGAGCGATCATATCCATCGCGCCTTCCAGGGTTATATCGCCGCGGCGCGCCATCATCAAAATGCCGTAGAGCGCAACGCCCGTCAGGCGCTTGGCGTCCTTTTCATCGCGGCCGCTTTCCCGCAGGGCCTGTGCGGTCATCTTTTCCAGCGCCGATCCCATATGCGTATATACGCGATCGCACATGTCGGCATACAGCGCGGCGTGCTGCGGCAGGCAGAGATCCGCGGTCAGCGGGGCGGTGAAGCATTCATGCCAGACTTCGGGATGCATCAGCTTGGCGAATTTCTCGCGCGCCGTGCCCTCGCCGTCGGCAATCTGCCCGGCCAGCGTGCCCAGATAGCTGCAATACCCTTCGACGACGGCCTTCACCATATCGTCTTTGGTGGTGAAGTAATAATAGAACAGCCCTTTGGCAACGTCCACGGCGGAAACGATTTCCGACACGGAGGTTCTCACAAAGCCCTGCTGGGCAAACAGCTTTGCCGCGGCGGCCACCATTTCCGCCTTGCGTTCTTCCGGTTTCTTGACGACTCGCATCGCGTATTCCTCCTTGCACCATGCTCCGCCCGGTTTTGCGGGCCGTGGTTTCTTTTGATGGCGTTATTCTATCAGCGCGGCGCGGTCTGCGCAACGGCAAAGCGCCCAATGATACGCGCAACGGTTCCAAATGTCAATTTCCATGATTTATCTTACAGTGTGAGATAATTTGACGTTTAAAAAATCCGTTCCTTCCCAGCTCAGGGAAAGAACGGATTTTTTGAAAAAGGTTACGCGCCCGCCACGCTCAGGCTCTTGACCAGCACGGAGGGCGAACCGATGGGCGAGGTTTCAAACAGCAGATCGCCGCCCACGTCGGTGATATCCTTGAGCAGCTGGTAGAAGTTGCCCGCCACGGTGAATTCTTCCACGGCGCGGACAATCTTGCCGCCCTTGATTTCATAGCCGCGGGAAAGCAGCGAGAAATCGCCGCTGACAGGGTTTGCGCCCGCATGCAGGCCGGTGACTTCGGTCAGGAACAGGCCGTCGCCAAGGTTGGCGAGCAGCTCTTCCTGCGTCAGCCTGCCGGGCTTGAAGAACAGGTTTGTCGGCGCGACCCGGCCTGCGCCCGCCGCGTTTCCGGTCGTCTTGCAGCCGGCCTTTTTGGCGGTCTTACGGTTGTGCAGCAGGGTTTTGAGCACGCCGTTTTCAAGGATGTGCTTGGTATGGGTGGCCGCGCCCTCGCGGTCAAACGGGCAGCTGGCCATCCCCATGGGCATCAGCGGATCATCCGTCAGCGTCACGGATGCGCTGGCGATGGTTTCGCCCTCGCGCCCGGCGAGAAGGGAAAGACCTTTCTGCACGTTATCGGCGGAGAACACGCCGCAGAACGTGGCGAGCAGGTCGCCCATTGCGCTGTTTTTGATGACGACGGGATACGCGCCGCTCTTCATGCGCCCGGCGTCCAGCTTCATCAGCGATTCGCGCTTGCAGCTTTCGGCCAGCGTTTCGGCATCGATTGCATCCAGACCATAACCCCAGCGAGTCTCGTAATCCGTGGCGGCATGCTCGCCGTCGCGGGCGACGACGTTGGCCATGGCGTAGATCATGTTGCTGTGGTGGGAGAGATCCAGCCCCAACGTGTTTTTGAGGGTGAAGGTCTCCTCGCCTGTGGCGACGGCGCAGGTATCCGGCGTGAGGCGCGGATCGTCGCTGCGCAGTTTTTCGTCGATTTCGCGTGCCAGCGCGATTTTCTGCTCGGCGGTAAGGGCGGTTACGGCCTCAGAGTCGTTGCAGACCGAGGCATAGCTGTCATCTGGCGGCAGGATATCGTCCTGCTCGTCGGTCTCAATCAGCGCGGCGCTTTCCAGCACGCCCTGAATCAGCAGGGGAATGCTCTCTTCGGTGAGCGCCTGCGTGCTGGCTGTGCCGATTCGGCCGTTGACGCGGCCGCGAAGGGTCAGCCCCGCGTTTTCGCTGACCTGATAATCCTCCAGTTCGCCGCGGCGGACGCGCACCCGGAATGAATCGCTCTGGGAGCAGGCGGCCTCCGCCGGGGCGATGCCCGCCGCCTCCGCGGCGGAAAAAAGGCGGGAGATAAAGGTATTGAGTTCCATGATTCCATCCTCACTTTCCGCCGACCGTCAGGCTGCTGACGCGGATGGTCGGCTGGCCGACGTTGGTCGGCACGCTGCCGCTGAGCGAGCCACACATGCCCTGGCCCATCGTCATGTGCTGACCGACGCGGTCAATGCGCATTAAAATCTGTTCACCCTTGCCGATGAGGGACGCGCCGCGCACCGGGGAGACGATCTTGCCGTCGCGCACGAGGTAGCCCTCCTGCACGGCAAAGTTGAATTCGCCCGTCGCCGGATTGACGCTGCCGCCGCCCATCTGCGCGGCATACAGGCCGTCGCCCATCGTGCGGATCATCTCGTCCTCGTCGTCATGGCCGGGGGCGATGAAGGTGTTGCGCATGCGGCTGGTCGGCGCATAGGTATAATTTTCGCGGCGGGCGCTGCCGGTCGGGGCCATGCCCATCTTGCGGCCGTTGAGCCTGTCCACCATGTAGTTGCGTAGAATGCCGTTTTCAATCAGCACCAGGCGTGTGGTCGGCGTGCCTTCGTCGTCGATGTTCTCGCTGCCCCATTCGTTGGGCATGGTGCCGTCGTCGATGGCAGTGACACAGGGCGCGGCGATCTGCTGGCCCAGCTTGCCCGCGAAAACGGACATACCCGGCGCGACGCTGGTTGCTTCCAGCGCGTGGCCGCAGGCTTCGTGGAAAATCACGCCGCCAAAGCCGCCCGCGATGACAACGGGCATTTCGCCCGCCGCACAGTAAGGCGCGGTGAGCATGGTGACGGCAGATTGCGCTGCGTCATGACCGGTCTTTTCGGGATCGACGCGACTGTCAAAGAGCTCAAAGCCCATCAGCGCGCCGGGGTTGCGCATGCCGGTCTGGTTTTCTTTTCCGTCGCTGGCGACGGCGGAACAGAGCAGGCGGGTATACACGCGCGTGTCGCCGGTGTACAGCCCCTCGCTGTTGGCGATGAGCACGTGCTGCTCGCGGGAGAGCAGTCCGGCGGAAACCTGCACAATGTTGGAAGAGACGGCGCGGGCCGCCTTATCCGCCTTGCGCAGAATCTCCGCGCGGCGGGAAGCCTCCACGGAGAGGAACGGCGTTTTGACCGGATGAATATCCGCGTTGGCGCGCTCGGCCAGCTTGATATTGCCCACGGATTTGGGCGTATCGGTCACGGCCGCCGCCGCGCGGTCTGCCGCGCGAAGCAGGCCGCTCTCGCTCACATCGCAGGTATAGACGTAGATGGAGCGCAGCCCGTCATAGACGCGCACGCCCGCGCCATACGGGCGGGAAAGCGCCGCGTTTTCGATGCGCCCGTCGCGCAGCGACATGGAAAAATTGCGGGAATCCTCAATAAAAATTTCGGCGAACGTGCCGCCGCGCGACAGCGCGCGGGCGAGAACATGCTCGCAAACAGATGATGATACCATCGGTTTCCTCCTTGAAAGCGGCGTCAGCGCCGCTTGGTGTCTATTGATTAGTATACGCTATCGAACGAAAAATGTAAACTGACCGACGGGACGGTTTTGCACGGAAAAAAGCAATTCGGCCATGAAAATTCCCGCAAGCCCCTTGCGGGAGTTTCGCTTTGCGTGTAGAATAGTATACAGGATATGATGGTATGGGTATGCAAATGACGCCGATCAACGGGGAGGGAATCGTATGCCCGGCAGGCTTGATCAGATTGAAGGCATGCTGAAAACGAATCTGGGCAGCGCGCTGCTTGCCGCGTGTCCGGATTTGGTATACACGGTTTCCGGCATTTTATATCGGTTTTTGCGAACGCCCGATAGCCTGCCGGCGCTCTGGGTGCAGGTGGATTCCGCGCTGTTCAACACGGTGTTTCAGGCGACCGGAGGGAAGATGCGCGTGACGCTCGACGACGGGCGGAGCATCCTGGCGACAGGCGAAATGCTGCGCGATCTGGCGGACCGCCTGCTGGCGCTGGCCTATCGCCGCATGGACGTCAGCCCGACGCTGACGGACGCTTTATACGATCTTTCCCGCGCGGGCTCGTATGCCGCGATGCGCGAACTGGTTTCGCGCTTCCCGATGGATGAAAACGAGCGCGCGTGGATCATGCAGATGCTCGAAGAGAACGGGCAGACGGAATAATTTGGGGGATATCATGGCTAAAATCATCGCAATCACGAACCAGAAGGGCGGCGTCGGCAAGACGACCACCAGCGTCAACCTGTCCGCCTGCGTGGCTGCCGAGGGCAAGCGCGTGCTGGTGGTGGACGCAGACCCGCAGGGCAACACGTCAAGCGGCCTGGGCGTGCGCGTGAAGGAGAAGACCCCCACGGTGTACGAGGTCATGGCCGGGGAAACGCCGATCGAGCAGGCGCTGTGCAAGACGGCCGTCAAGGGCCTGATGGTGCTTCCGGCGGATATCCGGCTGGCGGGCGCGGAAATTGAGCTGGCGAACATGGAACACCGCGAGCGCGTCGTGGCCGACATGCTGGAAGGCGTGCGGGATCGGTTTGACTATATCTTTATCGACTGCCCGCCGTCGCTGGGCATGATTACGCTCAACGCGCTCTGCGCGGCGGACGGCGTGCTGATTCCGATTCAGTGCGAATATTTCGCGCTGGAAGGCGTGAGCGCGCTGATGGGCACGGTGCAGAAGGTGCAGAAGATGAACCGACATCTCGCCATCGAGGGCGTCGTGCTGACGATGCTCGACGCGCGCACCAATCTGGGCGTGCAGGTTGCGCAGGAAGTGCGCAAGGTTTTCAAAAATAAGGTCTATCAGACCGTGATTCCGCGCAACGTGCGTTTGGGCGAAGCGCCCAGCCACGGCCTGCCGATCAGCCTCTATGATCCGCGATCCCTCGGCGCGCAGAGCTACCAGCAGCTGGCCAAGGAGTTTTTGGCACGCGAATAATTGTAAAAATATAGATTCCTTCCCGATGGATTGCATAGCGATCCATCGTATACGGGAAGTCCGGAAACCTCAGGTTTCCGGCGGGGTCCGGGGCAGAGACCCGGTCGTATTCCTTCCCGAATGAAGCAGAAAGGCAAGAACCGTCATGGCGAAGAAAATGGGATTGGGCAGGGGCCTGAGCGCCATCCTGCCGGATGTGGAAGAAGTGGTGGAGTCCGTCGATCAGGTGAGCGAGAGCGCGGCACCCGTGCCTGCCGACGCTGTGGCGGAAATCCCCGTCGGGGATATCGACCCGAACCGTAATCAGCCGCGCAAAAAGTTTGATGACGATGCGCTGCTCGCGCTGGCCGAGTCCATCCGCCATAACGGCGTGATCTCTCCGATTCTCGTCGCAAGGGACAATGGGCGCTATACCATCATCGCGGGCGAACGCCGCTGGCGTGCCGCCAGATTGGCCAATCTTTCGACGATTCCCGCCATCGTGCGCGAGTGGGATGATATCAAGCGTCAGGAGGCCGCGCTGGTCGAAAACATTCAGCGCGAAGACCTCAACGCCATCGAAGAAGCGCAGGGCATCAGCCGCCTGATGAACGAATGCGCGCTGACGCAGGAGGCCGTCGCCGAGCGATTGGGCCGCAGCCGCAGCGCTGTCGCCAACCTGCTGCGCCTGCTCAACCTGCCTGCGCGGATTCAGGTTGCCGTCATCGACGGGGCGCTTTCCGCCGGACACGCGCGCGTGCTGGCGGGCATCGAGGACAGCGAATTGCAGGGCGCACTGTTCGCCAAAACCATGCAGTTCGGCTGGTCTGTGCGCCAGCTGGAGGCCGCCGCGAAAAACGCCCAGACCGAGAAAAAGGAAAAGCCCCAAAAGCTGCCGCTCCCGGTTGAATATGAAGAATTGACCGAGCGCCTGCGCACCGCGACGGGCCTGAAGGTCAAGCTGGAGGGCACGCCGGAAAAAGGGAAAATCACGCTGCAATACACCAGCGAAGAAGAGCTGCAAAGGCTCTGGGAATGGATGGAGCGATAAAACAAATAAGAATGGTTTATAGAGTCTCTGACGTTGAGAATTTGAGTGCAAAAAAATCATCTGCTTTTGTAAATGCGGTGGTTGATTAAACGCAGTGATTTGAGTAAATATGGGAGGCGCGGAAAAGTATGAAAAAACAAATTGCAGGCGTGGTTTTCTCTTTACTAATAAGCGCAGAAGTATTTTATGGGGCACAAGCTGATCAAGGCGATGATTTGTGTAAGTTGGGGATTCAGGCTTATGAACAGGAAAAATATGAAGAAGCTATAAATTATTTAGCCCAAGCTTCTGAAATGGGAAATGCAGAAGCTCAAGATGTATTGGGTGAATGCTACTTTAATGGCTATGGCATCAGGTCAAATCCTGAAAAAGCGGCAGAGCTTTTTCAACAGGCTGCTGATCAAGACTATGCTAAGGCATATTTGCACTTGAGTGATTGTTATTATTATGGATTTGGAAGGGGCGAAGCACATCAGCAAAGCTACGAAAAGGCGATGGAGTTGTTAAAAAAAGGTGCGGAACTCGGTGATGCAGAAACGCAGTATGCTTTAGGATTGAGATATTTTGGAAGCGGTATGACAACAGAACAAGATTATAAAAAGGCGGCAAAATGGTTAAAAAAATCTGCTGAACAAGGGTATGCACCTGCGCAATGCTATATTGGAGAATGCTATAGCTTTGGATTGGGTGTGGAGAAATCGATGAAAAAAGCTGCGGAATGGTATTTAAAAGCAGCTAAGCAGGACGATTATGGAGCGATGTATGTGCTTAGTGGCTTTTATGAAGATGGGAGAGGTGTGAGTAAGGACTCTCAAAAAGCGGTTGAATTTCTTCAGACATCTGCAGAAGGAGGATGGATAACATCCCAAGTCGAATTAGGACGACGTTACTTGCAAGGGAAGGGTGTTGAGTATAGTACGGAACAAGCTCTTAAATGGTTTCAGAAAGCGGCTGATCGGGGAGATCCGGAAGGACGTATGGAAATTGGACGGTACTATTATGTGATTGAACAGGATTATGAAAAGGCATTTGCATATTTTGAAGAATTTGCTCAAGAGGGAAATGCGAGATCAATGATTGTTGTAGCCTATATGTATCAGTATGGGATAGGAACACAGAAGGATGCAGACTGTGCTAAAAAATGGATACAAAAAGCTTCGAATCTAGGTGACCAAATGGCCACTTTGATTTTGGAAGGAAAGGTATCAATTTCAGATAATTCTGTGATACAGCAAACTTTACAATAATTATCCCCAAAGCGATATCCTAAAGTTCTGTGATTGGCTATTAATATTTTAGTCCTTACCCCAAATGGTATCTTCGTGTTGTCGTAGTACGACTTAATCTCAGTTTATAGACCGAGCTTGTCGGATGATTGACAAGCTCGGTTTTATGCAGTTGTGCAGATATTATGCGATGACAGCCTGCTCGATGAGCGTCCCGATTTCCAGCAGATATTCGGGCGCAACGTCGATATTGCCGTCGCGCCATGTCAAAACGCCATGCTGAATTTCGAACTGCTTGAGAACATTTTCGTCTTTCAACGGGGCAAACGCCGAACCGTCGAAATTTCGACTGAAATCAACGTCAACAACCTCACCTGTGTTAAAAGCTGCGCGAATGATGCGGTTGCCGAGATACTGCGCATAAATGACTTTTTTCATCGGCTTCGGATTGCCGGCGTAGACAATGCCGTTTACTTCATACATAACTGTAAACCTCCTTAAGCCAATGGTGCGATCTTTTCAAAATGTTCGCCTTGAACAGCCTTATTCCATGCGGCGTAGGCTTCTTCTTCGTGCAGAGCCAGCCAAGCCTGAACAAAGACAAGCTGTTTGCGAGGCAGACTGCCTGCCATCAGCTCGCCGTCAATGCCGACAGAGGCTTCATAGTCGCCGTAATAGACATGAACATGCGGTTTGTTGTGGTGCTTTGTATCATAGAACTGCATATAAATAACAATCCCGTTGAATCTGGATAGCTCAGGCATTTCGATCCCCCTTTTCGGCCGTTGGTTTGATTCTGCTGTTGGTTTGATTCTATTGTAGCATTTTTATTTTTATGAGACAAGCCTTTATGTGAGAACATAAAGGGCGCGAGCCATTTGAGAGGAGAAGCCCGCGCCTTTTATCAAATCCCCTTAAAGCTGAACGTAAACGACAGGGGCTTCTTCACGTCGATCAGATGCTCGTCGTGCGTCCTTGCGCCCCAGCTGTCGTCGCCGCCTACGCCCATCTGCTGCAAATTCGCGCGGATGACGGTGTAATGAATCGGCGGAAGCTCGTAGTCGTGCATGGCGTTTTCCAGCTCGTGCGGCGTATACGGCAGGGCGGAGAACTCCATCGCGCCGCTCGTAAAACGCAGGCCGCGGCCGCGGTGATCCGTGACCTCTGCCCAGCGCACGCCCGTGCGGTTGCCGCATTCCTGCGGCACAAGATACCTGGAGACGTTCTCCTTCGCGGTCGTTTTGAAAATGCCCAGACGCGCGCCTTCGCGGCGGTCCACATAGTTTTCGTTCGGGCCGTAGCCGTAATAGCGGATTTGATCGTAGTCCGCGTCCATCTTGAGCAGCATGCCGAATTCCGGCATATCGCCCAGCCCTTCGACGGGGTTGTAATCCAGCGTCACATCGACCTGTCCGCACGGGTGCACGGTGTAGGTCAGCGCTGCATGACCGTCCGGCTGGGTGCACAGGCCGTAGATATAGCGGATGGAGACCGAACCGTCCGCGTTTTCTGTCGCGACGGGATGCGCGTTCAGCCGGGCCAGCTCCGGTGTGGCGTTCGTCGCGGCATACATCGAGGCGATTTTCCACTGGGCGTAACGCTGGGGCATGTTGCTGCCGCAGTCGTTATCCACGGGCGCGCGCCAGAAATTCGGGCGCGGAATGGATTTGAGCATCTCCCTGCCGCCCCAGCGGTAACTGGTCAGGCCGCCCTTGAGATCGCCGAAGAGCACGCTGAAATGCTCGCCGTGCACGCCTGTGTTGAAATCGCCGCGAACGACGCGCAGCGGTGCGTATCGCTCGTGTTTCGGCGCTTCCTGAACGGCATAAACGCCCTGCGCAAACGCGACTTCATAGCCGCGCTGCGCCCACGGGGTATCCGCCTTCAGGCGGAAGGAGAGCGTCACCGCATATTCGCCGCCGCGCGTCTGCCGGGCAAACGGCAGGGCATATTCGCGGCTTTCCATCGGCGGCACGTCGGTTTCCAGCGGCGCGGAAGCGATGATTTCGCCGTTGCGCGCCAGAATGGCCACGCAGTCAAAGGCGCCGGTGTTGGTGAACATGGCGCGGTTGGCGATGACGGCCTTTGTATCCGCGACCTCCGCAATGATGTTTTGATAGTTGTATTTGACGGCCTGCATCTTCGGGCTTTCTTCGCCGTTGCCGTAGACGATGCCGTTGCCGCAGAAGTTATAGTCGCACGGGCGGTCGCCGAAATCGCCGCCGTAGGCAAAGGTTTCATTGCCGTAACGGTCTTTGGTGCGGATGGACTGGTCGATATAATCCCACACAAATCCGCCCTGATAGAGCGGCTCTTCGTAGGCATATTCGGTGTAATCGCTCATCGCGCCGCAGGAATTGCCCATGGCATGGGTATATTCGCACATGATGAACGGGCGCTCGCGATGCTCGGCGAGGTATTTCCGGATTCCGACGACGGGCGTGTACATCTGGCTTTCCATGTCGCTGGTGTCGTTGTGGCGGCGGTCATGGAAAATGCCCTCGTAGTGAACCAGGCGCGTGTCGTCCAGCCGGTGGAAAAGCCTGCTCATTTCATAGATGACGTCGCCGCCGAAGGACTCGTTGCCGCAGCTCCAGATGAGGATGCAGGCGTGGTTTTTGTCGCGCTGGAACATGGAATTGACGCGGTCGAGCATCATCGGCGCCCATTCCATGCGGTTGCCGGGCAGGGCGTAGTCGATGTCCCGCTTGCCGCGCTCGATGGTTTCCCATGTGCCGTGCGTTTCCATGTTGGTTTCGTCGATGACGTACAGGCCCAGTTCGTCGCACAGGGCATACAGCGCGCTGGAGTTGGGATAATGGCAGGTGCGCACGGCGTTGATGTTGTTGCGCTTCATCGTCAGCAGGTCGCGGCGCAGGGTCTCCACGGGCACGACACGGCCGCTGTCGGTGCAGAAATCGTGGCGGTTCACACCCTTGAACACGATGCGTTTGCCATTGAGGTGCATCATGCCGTCTTTCATTTCAAACCGGCGGAAGCCGACGCGCTGGGGAACGGCTTCGAGCACACGGCCGTCCGCGTCGCGCACGGTCAGCAGCAGGTCATAGAGATACGGCGACTCGCTGCTCCAAAGCTTTGGCGCTTTGACCGGGAGCTGCACGTGTAGCGACGCTTCGGCTTTGCACGCTGCGGAGGCGACGAGCCTTCCGCCGTCGGTCAGTTCAAACGAAACGCTGCACGCGCCCACGGATGGATCCAGTGCCATTTGAACGGACAGATCGAGCACGGCGTCGGTATAGCTGTCATCCAAAAGGGTTTTGAGATGGAGATCGGCGATATGCGCCTTGGGGATAGCGTAGAGATACACGTCGCGGAACAGGCCGGACATGCGCATGAAGTCCTGATCTTCCAGCCAGCTTCCCGCGCTCCAGCGCTCCACGCGGCATGCCAGTTTATTTTCGCCTTCGATCAGGTAATCTGTCAGCTCAAACTCGCTGGGTGTGAAGGAATCGCCCGAAAAACCGACGTAATGCCCGTTGAGCCATACGGCGATGCAGCTTTCCGCGCCCTGAAAGGAGACGAAGACGCGCCTGTCGGCCATCTGCTCCGGCACGAAGAACGTCTTGATATAGCAGGCGACGGGGTTGTATGCCGTCGGAATTTCGCCGATGGCCACATCCTGATAGCCGTCCCACGGATACTGCACGTTGGCGTACTGCGGCGCGCCGTAGCCCTCCATCTGAATGTGAGCCGGAACGCGGATATCCGCCCAGCCGCGGCTGTCGTAATCCGCCGCCTCAAAACCGGGGATAACCTGAGCGGCGTTGAGCGCGTGATGGAATTTCCAGAGGCCGTTCAGGGAATGGCGCAGGCTTGTTTCGCCGATGCTCAGTTCCTCAAGGTTTGCGTAAGCGATGTGATCGGCATGCGCGTGAACCCGGTTTTCGGCGAAAAAGGAGGGATCTTTCAGCCTGCTTGCGTCAAATTTCATCATCGTGGTTTCCTTTCGTCGTGAGTGAAAAAGCGTCTCCTTCCCGTGGGAGAGAGGCGCAGAGGGTACAAATTTATACATCGCGCTATCCAATGCCTTCAGTCAGTTTCGCTGACAGACCTTCGGCATTTTGCCTGTCTGCCTCCCACACTGTGGGCGGCAAGCTGTGCGCCCTCAAGGAGGGGCCTTTTGGTATAAGCTGCAATAGCGTGAGGATAAAGCCTCCCTCTTAGAGGGACATTTGAAATTGTCTCTGTCTGTGGCAGATTTAGACCATTTCAAATGCCGAAGGTTGGCACGCCGCAGGCGTGACGGAAGGAGTTAGAAAATCAGTTCGGGTTCCTGACGCCGGGCGCATTTCTTTTTGAGTTTGCGTCCGGCCAGCTTTACGACCAGCGGGCTGAGCCGCCGCGCGTGTACGGGGCAGACGGCGACGCAGCGCATGCAGGTGATGCACAGGGTTTCAAGGGTCTGCGAGGGATCGCGGCTTGGAATCGCGCCGACGGGGCAGAGCGAAGCGCATTTGCCGCAGCCCGTGCAGGCTTTGCCTGCGCGCGGATGCACGGGCAGGCCGCCGAAGGGGCGAAGCAGCTCTTTTTTCGCCAGCGAGAGGGGCGGCGCGTTCGGCTCTGTCAGCCTGTCGCGAATGACGCGGCCGAACTGCGCCAGTCTGCGCGCGTCTTCCTCATCCGGCCGTCCGGCGGCGATGGCGGGGACGATGCTGTGCTGAGCGACGGCGCGAACCGCTGCCATCGGCACATAATCCGCCCGCATAGCCGCGCCTTTCAGCTCGAAGAGCGTATCTTCGTCGCTTCGGTTGCCATAGACGCTCAGCAGGATGGCGCGCGCGCCGCCGCCCTGCGTCTGCGCAAGGCGCTCAAGGGCGACTTCCGGTGCGCGGCCGCCAAAGCAGGGGACGGCAATCAGGCAGACATCCTCCGGGGAAAAGCGCGGCGTGCCGTTCAGCGGCAGAGACAGATCGATGATGTCGGGCTGATCGGCCATCGGGGCGGAGAGCAGCCCTGCCGCGCGTTTCACGCCGCCCGTCGGGCTGAAAATGAGCTGAACAAATCGCATGGCTTACGCGCGCACGACGCCCTTGCGAATGATGATGTTGCCGTAAAGCGCGGTTTCGCCCGTCTGCACGACGGCGAACGCCTTCCTGGCACGCTCCATGAACGCGTCGTGATCCATCATATCGAACTTGGCAGTGGGCAGATCGGTATCCGCCGCCGCGCGGAACGCCTCCCAGATGGGCGCTTTGTCGCCGGGGAACATGCCCGCCGGCACCTGCATGACGGCCAGCGGGGCCTCCACAAAGTCATCCAGCGGGAACAGCGTCAGTAGCGCTTTCATGACCTCGGCGCAGCCGTGGCCGTCGCAGCGCACGCACTTCTGACCGATGGACGTGCCGGGGAAATTCGCGTCGGAGAGCACAAGCTCGTCGCCATGCCCCATCTCGGCAATGATTTTGAGCAGTTCAGGGCTGATAATCGGGGAAACACCTTTGAGCATAAAAAAGCCTCCCTTTCGTTTGTTGAAGCGGCCTGTTTCGTGCGCCGCCCAATTGGATACATCCATTATAGCACGATGAAACGGGGGGTTCAATATCAAAAGCCGTCCGTTCCCGAAGGAAGGACGGCCGTTTCCAAATGAGACGGTTACAGCAGAATCCACTCCGCAATCAGCACGACGGCGCAGCAGGAGGCCGCGACGGTGAACAGGCTTGCGCCGTTGAAGGCGAGCGCCATGCCCAACACGAGCGCCAGCGCGCCCGCAATGGGCGACTGCGTGGCCTGCACAATGGCGGGAAAGGTCATCACCGCAAGCGTGACATAGGGCACATAAAACAGAAACGAGCGCAGAAAGCGGTTTGTAATCGGCTTGCGGATGAGCGTCAGCGGCAGGGTGCGGATGAGAAAACTCACGCCCGCCATGATGGCGATATAGATATAGATGTTGTGCGTCATGCCGCGTCCTCCTCCTTAACTTCGTCTTTTACAGGGAAAAGCAGCGCCGCGCCTGCGGAGAGCACGACGGTCAGGATGATCGTCCGCGTGCCGGAAGACAGCGTGGAGACAAACGGCAGATAGCTGCACGCCAGACTGAGTGCGAAAGAGAGCAGCACCAGAACGGCGACCACTTTATTCTTGCGCGCCGGCGGGATGATGATGGCGAGGAACATGCCGTAGAGCGCAACGCTCAGCGCGCTGACCACGCGCGCGGGGAGCAGGTTGCCGACCACAACGCCCAGCGCTGTGCCGACGGCCCAGCTCGGCGCGGCGACGAGAATCGCGCCGTACATGTAATACGGATCGAGCCATCCGTCGTACGAAATCGCAAGGCCGAAAAGCTCGTCGGTCACGTCGTAGCCGACCAGCAGGCGGTGGCGCATCGGCGTGCCGGGCGCAAACTTCTGGCTGAGCGAGCAGCTCATCAGCAGATAGCGCGCGTTGGCGATGAGCGTCACGATGGCGATTTCCAGATAGGTGGCGTCCGCCGCGATGGTGGTGAATCCGGCATATTCGCCCGCGGACGCATTGTTCAGCAGACTGACCAGAAACCCCTGAAAAGCGTTTAACCCGGCGTTGCGCGCCGCAATGCCCAGCGAGAAGGCGACGGCCAGATAACCCAGCCCGACCGGAATGCCGTCGCGCATGCCGCGCGCCAGCGCGGGCGTATGGCTGCGGGCGCCCTCGCCCGTGTGAGAAATGGACATGAAATATGCCTCCGATATGCAGGAATGAAGTGTAAAAACAGCAAAAACAAGTATACAGCGAAAAACGCCGTTCGTAAAGCGAACGGCGGGAAAAATGGAAGTTATGGGTGAAAAACGAAGAAAAGGTTTACTCTGTTTCCCCGCTCAATCTTGCACCCGCGGCCAGCTCGGCGTAAACGCCGCCCTGCGCGACGAGTTGGGCGTGCGTGCCGCGCTCCAGAATGCCGTGTTCGCCGATGACGACGATTTCATCCGCGTTGCGGATGGTGGACAGGCGGTGGGCAATGACCAGCGTGGTGCGACCCCTGGCAAGGCGGTCAAACGCGGCCTGAATCTTGCGCTCGGTTGCGGTATCCAGCGCGCTGGTGGCTTCATCCAGAATGAGGATGCGCGGGTTTTTCAGGAAGATACGGGCGATGGAGACGCGCTGCTTCTGGCCGCCGGAGAGCATGATGCCGCGCTCGCCGACGATGGTGTCGTAACCGTCCGGCATGGCCATGATATCATCGTGGATTTCGGCCAGCTTGGCGGCCTCGATGACTTCTTCCATCGTGGCGGTCGGGCGGCCATAGCGGATATTATCCAGAATCGTACCCGCGAAGAGGAAAACATCCTGCTGGACAATGCCGATGCTGCCGCGGAGATCGGCCAGTTTGATATGGCGGATATCCTGCCCGTCGAGCGTGATCGAGCCGGAGGAAATCTCGTAGAAGCGCGGAATCAGCTGGCAGAGCGTCGATTTGCCGCCGCCACTCTGGCCGACGAGCGCCAGCATTTCGCCGGGCCTGATATGCAGATTGACATGGGAGAGCACGTCGCCCTTGCCTTCGTCGTAGGAGAAGGAAACGTCGTGGAATTCGATGTCGCCGTCCACGCGGTCAAGGCCGACCGCGTCCGGCGCATCGACGATATCCGGATCTTCGTGCATGATGGCGCGGAAACGCTGAAAGCCCGCCATGCCCTGGGTGAACTGCTCGGTGAACTGAGTCAGCTTGCGGATGGGGCTCTGCACGCTGGCGACATACATGTTGAAGGTCACAAGCGTGGCGACATCCATCTGTTCTTTCATAATCAGGTAGCTGCCGACAAAGATGACGGACAGGCTCATCAGGTTCATCATCAGTTCCGTGCCGGAGAAGAAGCCCGCCATCACTTTGTAGTAGCCCTGCTTGGCGGAGACATATTGGTTGGTGCAGTGGGTGAATTTGTCGATTTCTTCATCTTCGTTGCCAAAAGCCTTGGCGACGCGGATGCCGGAGATGGAGCTTTCGATCTCGGCGTTGATGCCCGCCGTGCGGCGCTTTACGTCGCGGGAGACTTTCATCATGCTGCGCCGGCGCATCGCCACAAAGACGACGATCACGGGCACGGCGATCATCAGCACGAGCGCCAGCTTTTTCTGAATGCGCCAGAGGACGAGGAACGAGCCGGTCAGCGTCACAATGGAGATGAACAAGTCTTCCGGACCGTGGTGCGCCAGCTCGGTGATATCAAACAAATCTGTCGTCACGCGGGACATCAGCAAGCCCGTGCGGTTTTTGTCGTAGAAGCTGAAACCGAGTTTCTGCATGTGCGCGAAAATAGCCGCGCGCATGTCCGCTTCGATGTGTACGCCGGTCAGGTGCCCCAGATAGGTGACGACCCACTGCGCCGCCGTGCGGACGAAGAACGCAATCAACATTGCGCCCATCGCGATGAGGAAGGTGCGCATCGCCTGATTGGGGATGTAATCGTAGAGTACTTTGCGCGTAACCACGGGGAAGAGGATATCCACCAGCGCGATAATCAGCGCGCAGAACATATCCAGCAGAAACATGCCCATGTGCGGCTTGTAGAACGCGGCAAACTCGCGGATTGCGCCGCGCTTTGGGGCGGATTTTTCTTCAAAGGAGGAAAGGGGCGGGGTAGTGTTTGTGTTGTTCATGACGTTTATCCTCAAGGTTTACCCTTCCACTGTTTGGAAAAGGCAGGACAGGGCTGTGGATTGGAACTGCCTGTATAGCGCTCCCTTTAAGGAGAGCCGACGCGAAGCGCCTGAGAGGCGATTAGATGACCGGCCGAATCCACTTGCCGGAACGGTAGTGAAGGAGATACGCCGCGCATTTGACGATGTCCTCCGACAGATACATCACCAGATAGGTCATCGGCACGCTCCAATGCAGATAAAGCCCGGCCAGCATCGTCAGCGGAAGGCCGATCAGATACATGGTGATGCAGTCGATGATTAACCCGTAGCGCGTATCGCCGCCCGCGCGGAAGATGCCCATCACCAGAATGGCGGGCACGTTGTGCAGCACCATTTCCAGCGCGCAGATGGCCAGCACGGCCAGCGCGTCCTCACGCACGGCCTGCGAAACGCCGAAGAGCGAAAGCAGCGGCTGACGGAGCGCCAGCATGCTCACGCCGATGAGCACGGAAAGGCCGACTGTCAGCTGCATGTGACGCCGGGCACAGAGCTTGCACAGGGGAACGTCGCCGCGCCCGATGGCGCTGCCGATCATCACCGCGCAGGAGGAGCAAAGCCCCATCACCGCAACGCTCGTCAGTTCCTCGATGGATTTGACGACGGTGATCGACGCATACGCGCCCGTGCCTATGTGGCCGAAGATAGAGCTGTACAGCAGGTTGCCCAGCGCCCACATGCTCTCGTTGAGCATGGCAGGCATGCTGACCTGCGCAAAGCTGCGGATAAAACTGCCCGTAATGCCGGCAAGGCCGCCTGGCCCTGTGCGAAGCAGCGTCTTTTTTGCGATGCCTGCGCCGTAAATCACCAGCGCACCGACGATGGAGGAGGTCAGCGAAGCAATGGCCGCGCCCTGAACGCCCAGCGCCGGAAAGCCGCACAGGCCGAAAATCAGAAGCGCATTGAGCGTGATATTTACAGCGACGGAAATCAGCGAGCCGACGAACGGGATCATCACGTCGCCGGTGCTTTGCAGCAGCGTGCCGCCGCCGCGCGTGAGCGCCAGAAACGGATAGCTGAGCGCGATGATGCGCAGATAGGAAGCGCCCAGCGCGATGGCCTGCTCATCTGAGGAAAACAGGCGGACAATGCCATCCGGAAAGAGAAGCGCCGCGAGCATGAACAGCAGGGCGGCCGCCTGCGTGCCGACGGTCATCAGGCCGTAGGTGCGGCGCATGCCCGCGTCGTCGCCCGCGCCGTAAAACTGGGAAATGAACACGGAAGCGCCGCTGGAAAAGCCGAAAAAGACGATGGTCAGAAACCACGTCCATTTTCCTGCCATGCCCACGGCGGCCAGCGGCGTGTCGCCCAGTTTGCCGATCATCATGGTATCGATCAGCGTGAAGGAAGAGGCCAGCAGATTTTGCAGCGTCACCGGCACGGCGATGGAAAGCAGCGTGCGGGTGAAGCCGGGAGGTGCTTTTGTCATGGCCTTACGCCCCCGCGAGCACCTGGAAAACCGGGCTGTGTTCGGTGATGAACGGGCCGTCCTGCATGAAGAAGAGCATGCCCGTGACCGGCGCTTTGAGCACCTCGCGCACAGAACCGTCGCACGGGTTGATGATGAAGGCCAGCTGTTCGCCGCGGCGGACATGCGCGCCCGCGAATTTGATGCGGCGCAGAAGGCCCGCGCTCGTCGCAGAGACGGAAATCATATCCGCGTTGGTGATGATGGTTGACGGATGGCCGGGAGCGGTTTCGCTGCGGATGACCCCGCGGCTGTTGAGGAAACGGACGATGGCGCGCAGCGTTTGATCCGCCGCCGCTTCGTCAATTTCGCGCGTTTTGCCCGCGTAGAGGGAATATGCCTGCGTGCCGCAGAGCTGCCAGTTGTAGTTGAGGGTCGTCTGGTCGTAGCTGCGCGGGGTGCGGACATAGACATACGGCAGGCCGAATTCGCAGCCCAGATCAGGGTTCTGCCGCCCGGTATCCATCATGCGCACATGCGGCACGAACGAGCCGGGCTGATAGAAGCTGGTGAGCTGCACGCCGTAACGATAATTTTTGAGGCGGTCGAGCAGCGCGCCCGCGATGCGCTCGGTGGTCGAACCGGTGACGTCGCCGGGGAAGCGGCGGTTGATGTCCATGTTTTCCGGTTCCCAGAGGCGGGAACCCTCGTTCATTGACGCGCCGATGACGGTCGGCACGATCATCACGCTCTTGCCCGGCTGTACGCCGTCTTCCTTTTCCACCTCGCGGAGGAAGGAAACGAGACGCGCGCAGACATAGAGCTGCTGCACTTCGTCGCCGCGCAGCGCGCCGACGACGGCGCAGGTCTTTTCACCCTTGCCGAAGCGATAGGCCATGATGTTCATATCATCCCGGAAATACGACGGGAGGGTGAACAGAATATCCTTTTTCATGCCCGCTCCTTTCTGATCCTGGCGATCAGCGTGCCGGGATATACGGAAGAATAGCTGCGCTGGCTGAACACCAGCCCGGCGCACGGGGCTTTGACTGTTTCGCGCGCCGCGCCTTCCAGCGCGTCGATAACCGTGCCGAGCACCTGTCCCTCTTCCACGCGCGTGCCGATGCGGTCCTCCGGCACATACACGCCGGGGAACTCGCAGGCCACGCGGCAGACGTCCTCGCGCGTGTATACGGTGGGGATGTCTGCGGACGCAGCCGGCGCGTCGATGGCGTCGCCCGTCCAAATGCCCATTTCTTTCAGCTTGCAGAAGATGCCGTCCACCACGGCAGCGGCGATTTCCTGCGGCAGGCGGCGGCGTTCGTCGGCCTCCAGAATGACCGCGTCCACGCCCTCCGCGGCCAGCGCGCCTGTCAGGGAGGCGGAGAAGGAACCCTTATCCGGATAGACCCAGATGAGCTGCGGGCAGAGCGCGCGCACGCGGGGCAGAAGGCGATCCGCCTCTTTCGCGCTGACGCGCACTTCGTAAAGCTCGCTCTTGTTGCGCGCGCTGGCGTGGAGATCCAGCACGAAATCCGCGCCGCGCATATCCTGAATGACCTGATGGCACATGTATTCCAGCGGCGTGCCGTCCGGCGAGCCTGGGAAAGCGCGGTTCATATCCAGCCGTGTGCCGGAGGGCACCATGCGCTCGCCGATATCCAGACCCAGAGGGTTGAGCATGGGATAAAAATCCACCGTGCCGCGCAGCGCGTCCGGATGGGCGGCAATGCGCTGCTGCACCAGATAGACGATGAGCTGGCCCATCATTTCATCGCCGTGCGTGCCGGTGGCGATGCAGACGCGGCCGACAGATTCGCCGTCAGGGGCGTATCGGCAGCGTTTGATGCTCCATCGTTCTTCGATGGGCAGGGCGACGCTGGCTACCGTCGTCAATGTCTTGAGCAAAATGACCCTCTCCTTTTCGGGCGTAAAGCCCTTCAAAGGGGCTGCGGCATGAACCGACAGCCCCCTGTGATTTCCTATCTTATCCAACGGGGGGATGGCCGGATACGCCGTTGCACCCGGTATAGACGCCATCGCCCATTTCTACGCTATGATGCTAACACAAATACCGTGTTTTTGCAAGTGAATGAAGCTAAATTTCATCTTTTGCGCGGATGAAAAAAGGAATGGCTCGCAGGCGGTAAATGTGTTATAATCAGGTGAATAACGCTTGATTACCGGGAACGCCCGGAAACAAAGGAGAAAGCACATGAAAATCGGCCTGTTTACCGATACGTTTTATCCGGAAATCAACGGCGTGGCGACCAGCTGCCTGAATTTGCAGCGGGAGCTGACGCGGCGCGGTCACGATGTACACGTTTACGCGCCCAAATGCAAGGGATGGGAAGAAAATCAGCATGAAAACGTGCACTATCTGGCGAGCGCGCCGCTGCTGGTGCTCAAAGACCGCAATTTCGCGTTTCCTACGCCGCTGACCTCGTGGGAGGCGGAGAAGATCGACTTTGACGTCGTGCATACCAACAGCGAGTTTGTGATGGGCATGTTTGGCCATCACGTCGCGGGCAGTCTGGGCTGCGCGCAGGTGCACACCTATCACACCGTTTGGGAGGATTATACCTACTACATCACCCACGGCGTGGCGGACGAGGCGGCGCGCAAGATTACCCGAAAATATTCCCAGTGGTGGTGCAACCGTTTTGACCGCGTAATCACCCCGACGGGCAAGACGCTCGACCTGCTGCGCAAATACGGCGTGGAAGCGCCGATTGACATCATCCCCAGCGGCATGGACATCGCCCGCTTTGACCCGGCCAGGCACAATGAGGCGGAACGGCTGGCCACCCGCCGCGAATGCGGCCTGCCGGAGCGCGCGCCGCTGCTGCTGAATATCGGCCGCATTGCCAAGGAAAAGAACCTGGAACAGGTGATGCGCGTGTTTCCCAAGCTGCTGAACGCCTGCCCGGACGTGCATTTCGCCATTGTCGGCGAAGGCCCGATGCGCGAGGATTTGGGGCGCATGGCGGAAGAACTGGGTGTTTCCCGCGCGGTGACGCTGACCGGGCCGAAACCGTGGGAGAAAATCGACCGCTATTACGCGATGGGCGACGTGTTTTGCAGCGCGTCGCACTCGGAGACGCAGGGACTCACATATGTGGAGGCGATGGCCTCCGGCCTGTGCGTCTGCGCGGTGAATGACCCCTGTCTGGACGGCGTGGTCGAGGACGGCGTGAGCGGCATTCTTGCCGGGGACAGCGACGAGTCGCTGCTGGCCGCACTGATCCGCGCGTTCGGCGAGGAAGGAAAGCGGATTGCCAAAACCGCAGCGCAGTATGCCGCGCCATTCAGCACGGAGGGCTTTGCCGAAAAGGTGGAAGCCTGCTATCTGAAAGCGATTGAGGCGCACAAGCGGGGATAAAGATGGGGATGAGCGTTCAGGAAAGGCTCTTTGCGCTGAAAGACGAGGATTTTGCACGATTTCAAAGCGCGCTGATTCCGAATATACCGAAAGAGACGGTCGTCGGCGTGCGCATGCCGATGATACGCAGGCTGGCGAAGGAAATCGCCGGAGAAGCGGAAACGCAGCCGTTTCTGACCGAACTGCCGCATGCGTATTACGACGAAAACGTGCTGCACAGCGTGCTGCTTTCGCGGATGAAGGACTATGGTGCATGTATGGAAGCGGTGGAGGCGTTTCTGCCATACGTGGACAACTGGGCGGTGTGCGACTGTCTGTCACCGAAGGTTTTTGCAAAACATAAGCCCGAACTGATGGAGAAAATCCGAAAATGGGTCAAGGCGGAACACGTATACACATGCCGATTCGGGCTTGAGATGCTGATGACGCATTTTCTGGATGCTGATTTCAAGCCGGAGTACCTCGATCTGGCGGCAGATATGCGGCTGGAGGATTACTACGCGAAGATGATGGCCGCGTGGTTTTTTGCCACGGCGCTGGCCAAGCAGTGGGACGCGGCAGTCGCGTATCTGGAAACCCGTCGGCTTGAACCGTGGACGCATAACAAGACGATTCAAAAGGCGAGGGAGAGTTACCGGATTTCGACGGAACAGAAGGCGTATTTGAGGACGTTGAAACGATAATAAAAGGCGTTGAACGGATTTTCCGTTCAACGCCTTGGTTTTATCATGCTTGAGCCGCAAAGCTTGGCCGCGTGCGCTAATCTTTCGATTTTGTGCGAACTGCGGCGGAGGCACAGGCGGCTTTAGGCCGCTTAGCGCTCGACGCGGCCGGAGCCGGAGCCCTTCATCAGGCTTTCGACTTCCTTGACGGTCACGCGGTTGAAGTCGCCGGAGATGGTGTGCTTCAGGCAGGAAGCAGCCACGGCGAACTCAAGAGCCTCAGCCTGGGTGGCATAGGTGTTCAGGCCGTAGATCAGGCCGCCGCCGAAGGAGTCGCCGCCGCCGACGCGGTCAACGATATCGGTGATGGCATACTTACGGGAGACATAGAATTCCTTGCCGTCGTAGATGCAGGCAGCCCAGTAGTTGGTGTCCGCGCTCTTGGACTCGCGCAGGGTGATGGCAACCTTCTTGAGGTTCGGATAGAGATCCATCGCGGTCTGGGCGATCTGCTTGTAGACGTCGCGATCCAGCTCGCCGCTCTCCACGTCGCTCTTGGCGCTGATGCCCAGGGACTTCTGGAAGTCTTCCTCGTTGGCGATGGCGACATCGACGTACTTGGTCAGCTCGCTCATCACTTCCTTGGCTTCCTTGCCGTACTTCCACAGGTTCTTGCGGTAGTTGAGGTCGCAGGACACGGTCACGCCCATCTCCTTAGCAGCCTTGACGGCAGCCAGAGAGAGATCCGCAGCGGACTGGGAGATGGCCGGGGTGATGCCGGTGATGTGGAACCAGGTCGCGCCGTCGAAGATCTTCTTCCAATCGAAGGTATCGACCGGAGCCTTGGCGATGCAGGAATCCGCACGGTCATAGACGACCTTGGACGGACGCTGGTTGGAACCGGTCTCCAGGAAGTAGATGCCCATGCGGCCATCCATCATCTTGATGTTGGAGACGTCCACGCCGAAGCTGCGCACGTCGCGCAGGCAGGCCTCGCCGATGGCGTTGTTCGGCAGCGCGGTCACGAAAGCCGCGTCCATGCCGTAGTTGGCCAGAGAAACGGCCACGTTCGCCTCGCCGCCGCCAAAGGTGGCCTCAAGGGACGGGCTCTGGAAGAAGCGCTCCAGCGCGGGGCTCTTCAGACGAAGCATGATTTCACCGAGAGTAACAATACGAGCCATTGTAATCACTCCTGAATGTTATTTGAGCGTGCGCGGCGGGAAAAACCGCACACTATCTCAGTTTCTATGGATATTATAACACGATGACGGGGCGCAAATCAAGTCGTCTGACCAATAAAGCGCAAAACTTGCGGAATTGAGCAGAAATAGACGGAATTTAACGCGCCGCATCAGGCGAAAAAGAACGAAGGAACAAAGAATGGACGCGGAATTTGATCATGTTTGTTCGGTTGTGGAGAGAAAGAGGAAAAACCCGAAACGGATATGAAAGCGAAGAGGGGGAAGGCTAAAGGCGGCGGGGAAAACGCGAGGTTTTCAAATTCCTTGCCACGTAAGGAAATCTATGGTATAATGACAAACGGTGCCTGTCAAAATCAGGCTGTCTGTCGGGAAAATCGGCGGGAGAGCCGCCATCGATCATATTGGGGAGGGTTTTGAATTTATGCCTCTGCAAACCGAATATAACAAGGACACCATCAAGGAGTCTATTCTCAACAAGCTGCTGCGTTACTATGGCTGCACCATTGAGGATGCGACCCCCAAGCAGGTCTATGCCGCCGTGGCGAGCACCGTGCGCGACCAGATCATGCTCAAGTGGCGCTTTGAGAAGGAAGCCCGCCGCGCCGAAAAGGCCAAGCGGCTGTATTACCTTTCCATCGAGTTTTTGACGGGCCGCTGGCTGCACAACAACCTGCTCAACCTCTGCTCCACGAAGGAATACGAGCAGGCGTTTGAAGAGCTGGGGCTGACCCTGCGCGGCGTGCTTCACGAGGAGCCGGAACCGGCGCTGGGCAATGGCGGTCTGGGCCGCCTGGCCGCGTGCTTCCTCGATTCGCTGGCGACGCTCAATCTGCCGGCGATGGGCTGCACCATCCGCTATGAATACGGCCTGTTCCGTCAGCGCATTGTGGACGGCCAGCAGGTCGAAGTGCCGGACGAGTGGCTGACCTACGGCAACGCATGGGAAATTCCGACCCAGCGCGACGCGGTGGAGGTCTGCTTCGGCGGCCAGATGGTGGAAAACTGGGTGGGCGGCACAAATTACGTCACCCTCAAGAACACCGAAAACGTGATCGCCGTGCCGTATGACCTGCCGATTCTGGGCTACGACAGCGACGTGGTGGATCGCCTGCGCACGTGGAGCGCCGTTCTGCCGCAGAACTTCAACCTGGAGAAGTTCTCCGCCGGCGATTACAACGGCTCCACGGAGGACAGTAATTCCATCGCGGCGCAGATTTCCAAGGTGCTCTATCCGGAAGACAACACCTACAACGGCAAAAAGCTCCGCCTGATGCAGGAATATTTCCTCGTCAGCGCGACGCTGCAGTACGCCATCAAGGACTTTAAGCGCGTTTACGGCACGGACATGAGCCAGCTGCCGGAGAAGGTCGCTTTCCACATCAACGACACGCACCCGGCGATGGTCATTCCGGAGCTGATGCGCATTCTTGTGGATGAAGAGCGGCTGCCGTGGGAAGAGGCTGAGCGCATTACCCAGGCGACTGTGGCGTATACCAACCACACCATCATGGCTGAGGCGCTGGAAAAGTGGCCGGAGAACATGGTGCGAGAGACGCTGCCGCGCATTTACTCCATCATGCAGGAGCTGAACCGCCGCCTGTGCCAGAAGCTCTTCGACGCGTTCCCCGGTCAGTGGGACCGCATCGGCCACATGGCGATTCTGGCTTACGATCAGGCGCACATGGCGAACATGTGCGTGGCGTATTCCCACGCGGTCAACGGCGTTTCCCAGCTGCACGGCGATATCCTCAAGCACACGACGTTTGCGGATTACTACTCCATCATGCCGGAGAAGTTCTACGCGATCACTAACGGCATCACGCCGCGCCGCTGGCTGATGCTGGCCAACCCGGCGCTCTCCGAGCTGCTGGATGAAACCATCGGCCAGGGCTGGCGCAAAGACCTTAACGAGCTGGAAAAGCTGCTGCCGTTTGCGGACGACGCAGCCTTTGTCGAAAAGTTTGCCGCAGTCAAGAAGGAAAACAAGGAGCGCTTCAGCCGCTGGATTTACCGCCATCAGGGCATCGAGCTGGATCCGACGATGATGTTCGACGTGCAGGTCAAGCGTCTGCATGAGTACAAGCGCCAGCTGCTCAACGCGCTGCACATCCTCGTGCTCTACAACCGCATTTGCGATGATCCGAACTACACGATGGCGCCGCGCACCTTTATCTTCGGCGCGAAGGCCGCGCCGGGTTACCGCCGCGCGAAGGAGATCATCCACTTCATCAACGTGCTGGCCGCGAAGGTGGCTTCGCATGAGCGCGCCAGCAAGATGATTAAGATTGCGTTCCTCCAGAATTACAACGTTTCCACCGCCGAAATGCTGATGCCGGCCAGCGAGGTCAGCGAACAGCTCTCCACCGCTTCCAAGGAAGCCAGCGGCACGGGCAACATGAAGTTCATGATGAACGGCGCCGTGACCATCGGCACGCTGGACGGCGCGAACGTGGAAATCGCCGATCTGGTTGGTCGCGACAACTGCTATATCTTCGGCATGCGTTCCAACGAGGTGGAGGCGCTCTATGTCGCGGGCACGTATCGCTCTTTGGATATCTATGAGACGAACGCCGAGCTGCGCCGCGCGCTGAACATGATGTTTGACGGCAGCCTGACGCCGGAAAACCCGAAGATGTTCGAGGGGCTGTATCGCGCGCTGGTGTTCAGCGACAACGGCGGCATGGCCGACCCGTATCTGGTGCTCAAGGACTTCGGCTCTTATCAGCAGGCGCAGAGCCGTCTGGGCGCGGATTACCTCGACCAGAAGGCGTGGACGCGCAAAGAGATCATCAACGTCGCTAAGAGCGGTGTTTTCTCCTCTGACCGCACGATCCGCGAATACAACGATCTGATCTGGCACCTCACCCCGCTGACCAAGAAGCGCTGATGTTCATACGCGCGCGAAAGCGCGTCAGCTCCCTTGAAAGAGGGACTTTGGACTGAATAAAGCGATTCTCCCCCCGAAGGGGGAGAATTGCCTTTTCCGCAAATGAAAGAATAGCTGAATTTCTTGATTTTGCGATTTTGGTCAATGGATCTTTATGTCAACAAGCCGCAGTTCCCTCGAAAGAGGGGGCTTTTTTGATTTTCTGGGAAGAAAATGGAAGGGACATGCGTTTTTATGATAGACGATGATGCTGTGTCGGGTGTGCGACATTGCACATTTTGTGAGGAAAGGCGGATGAATCTATGAAACGCATCGGAATTCTCGGACTGCTTTTGATGAGCCTGATGTTCACTTGTTGTACGGCTTGGGCGGATGGCGGCAACGCCTATGCGGTCGTGCATAATCCTGACGCCGCAGACCGGCTGAATCTGCGCGCTGCGCCGAACAAGGAAGCGGAATCGCTGGGCAAGTATTACAACGGCGTTGGGGTTCAAATTCTTGAAGAGCTGAACAACGGATGGGTTCGCGTTCGAATCGGCAATCGCGGAGTTGCCGAAGGGTATATGATGAAGGCATATCTGCAATATGACAACACGCAGGCGGTTGCGGCCGCAATGCCGACATATACCTCCGCAAGCAGCGCGTGGGAGCTTTATCAAACCCGCGATGTAAACGGAGCGTATGAAATGCATGGCTATGGCGAAACGGTGACGCTTCTGGGCTTTACGTCGAAATGGTGGCACGTTCAGATTCGGGAATATACCGGGTTTGTACCGGCTGACGGCTCGGTGCTGGATCAGCGGACGGGCAATTACTACGACGGCTATGCGACTGCGCAGGTTCATAATCCGATTTCGACGGATCGACTGAATCTGCGCGGAAAAAACGGCGAACAGCGCGTCGCTCGGCAAATATTACAATGGATGCACGGTCGCAATCGTTCAAAAAGGGAACGACGGATGGAGCCGGGTTCGAATCGGCAATCTTGAAGGATATATGAAAAATCAGTTCCTCGATTTTAACGCGCCCAAAGACCAGCAAACCGAACTGCTGCCCAAGGTGACGATTCAAAATCCCAATGGGCAGGGCGCCAATCTGCGAAGGCAGGCTTCGACCCGCGTTAGCGCGGTGGCGCTGTATCCGAACGGAACGCAGGTTCAAGTGCTGGGCATAGCGGGAGAATGGTGCCATGTGCTGATTGACGGAGAGATCGGCTTTATGATGACTCAATATCTTGTGCCCCGACTCAGCTTTGAATCGACCAGATAAGAAGGCGCTCAACATGGCAGAGAATCAAGAGATGCTTGATTTGCAAAAAAACGAAATATGGGGTTGACAAATCGTCTCATATGGTTTAAGATAGTATCAACACCAAGCAAGCGGGAGGCAAAACCCTTATGAATGCTGCAAGAACGAACGTGTTCTACTTTAGCCTGTATTATTGCGAGAATACGGGCTGTTTGCATTGCAATTCATAAAAGCGGTTCCACCGATTGCAGCGCGGCCCTTTCACGAAACGAAAGGGCCGCTTCTTTTATATCAAAAATCAAGTGACAAACTGTCAAATAGAAGTAAAGCAAAAAAGGAGAAATCACCATGATTGTTATTTTGAAACCCGGCGCACAGAAGGCACGTGTTGAAGCGCTAATGACCCAAATCAAGCAGCAGGGCGTGGATATTCATTACAGCCAGGGCACGACGGAGACGATTCTGGGCCTCGTCGGTGATACGACGCACGTGGATGAAGACTGGCTGCGCGCAAGCGATATCGTCGAAGATGTGCGGCGCGTTTCCGAACCGTATAAACTGGCGAACCGTCGTTTTCATCCCAAGGATACGCACGTCAATGTCAGCGGGAGGGTGATTGGCGAAGGTACGTTTGCCGTGATCGCCGGGCCCTGTTCGGTGGAAAGCCGGGAACAGTTGGTTTCCATCGCCGAAGATGTGAAAAAGAGCGGTGCGACCTGCCTGCGCGGCGGCGCGTTTAAACCGCGCACATCGCCGTATTCCTTCCAGGGACTTGAGAACGAAGGGCTCAAGCTTCTGCTGGAAGCGAAGAGGGAAACGGGTCTGCCGATTGTCACGGAGATCATGAGCGAAACGCAGATCGACGACTTTGCCGACGTCGATGTGATTCAGGTTGGCGCGCGCAACATGCAGAATTTCCGGCTGCTCAAAGCGTTGGGCAAGATCGATAAGCCGATTCTGCTCAAGCGCGGTCTTTCTGCGACGATCGAGGAGTGGCTGATGAGCGCTGAATATGTGCTGGCGGGCGGCAACCCGAACGTCATCCTCTGTGAACGCGGCATTCGGACGTTTGAGAAGATGATCCGCAACAATCTGGATATTTCCGCTGTGCCGCTGATTAAACAGAAGTCGCATTTGCCTGTGATTATCGACCCGTCGCATGCCGCGGGTATTGCGTGGATGGTGCAGCCGCTTGCGCGCACGGCGATTGCCGCCGGAGCGGACGGCCTGATGATTGAGGTGCATAACAACCCGAAGGCGGCGCTGTGCGACGGCGCGCAGTCGCTTGACCCGAAACAGTTTGATACGCTGATGATCGATGTGAAACGACGCGTTGCGTTTGAAGAGAAAACGCTGTTGTAAAGAGAGATAAAGCCGGATGTTCGCTTGTCCCCAAAATGTGGAAGCGAAACATCCGGCTTTCTGTATGTTTGGCGGTATCAGCTTTTTGGAGAACGGTTACGGCGAGGTATGCAGGCGGAGTGCGCGCCAAAATTCCGCTGTTCCTACGCCGTCCGGCCAATGAAACAGCGCGTCGGCCTCTGACCATGTTGCGGGCGAAATATCCGTTTCGTTTTTCTCTGCGGCCAATTCGCGAGCAAGGGTGACGAATGGCATCAGGTAATCAAAATTCCGCTGCTGCTGCAAACAGGTGATATGCGCCATGATGGGGCATGCTTCCGCAAAACCGCTGCTGATGAACAGTTCCTTGAGCGGCGCGGGATCATACCACGCGACGCACGGCTGCAACGTGACGCTTCCGGGGGAAAGATAGAGCATCGCATACAGAGCCATGCCCGGCACGCCGTCATCCATGCAGCCCGTACTGCCAATCACGTCGAGCGTTAAATTTGGCAGACTGTAATGCAGAGGGTTGTGTCCGTGGCCGCAGATGATGCGCGTGTTGGGCGCATATTTTTTTTCTTGCAGGCGGGGAAGCGCCAGCGCCGGGTCAAACACGGGAAAGCGGTCATCTTCCGGCAGGGCATGGCAAAAGGTGACGCCTGAATAGGATAACGATTTTTGAAAGGTGATTTCGTCGGGTTTGAGGAGCGACGCATTGAAACGCAGCGAAGCGAAGTTTGCGCCGGCATATTTCGGATCGTTGTTCATGGCGGACAGGATGTATCCCTCATGATTGCCGTGCAGACAGGTTACGTTTTCGGAACGAAGCAGCTGGAGCGTGTCGCGAGGCGCCGGCCCCAGATTGACCTGGTCGCCCAGGGAAATGATGCGGTCAGGTCTGTGCTTTTTATGAATATCTGAGAGAACGGCTTCGGCGGCCAGCAGATTGGCATGGATATCGGCGATGAGCGCAATGGCTTCCATAGATCCTCCTGATAAAGATATGGAATGGAGAGGGCTTTTATGTTATAATTCTGGATGTACCTTCAAATTCCTGCCGCATGTTTCACGTGAAACATTTTGGCGGAAGTTGAGAGCGTTGTTTCACGTGAAACATCCGAAGCAAATCGGGAGAGAATGTTTCACGTGAAACATTTTGGGGAAACGGAGGGAGTCGCGCAATGAAAATACTGACGGCAAGACCGCATAGACTGCTGGAGGAATGCGTTCGCAGATTGGGAGAAAAGACACAGCAGGGTGAAAGCTGCATGTTTTTGGTGCCGTCGCAGTATACTTTACAGGCGGAAATTGAAATCATGGAGCGGTTGCATGTCAATGGCTCGTTCCTGATTGATGTGCTTTCGCCGAAGCGGCTCCAATCGCGGGTGTTTGAGCTTGCTGGCATGCCCAAACAGACGATTTTTGATGAACGCGGAAAGTGTATGGTGCTCAGCACCATCATCGAGGAACAGAAAGATGAATTGACCATCTATCGCGGTGCGGCGCAAAGCGGAACGGCAGGATTTACCGCGCGCGTATCAAGCATGATCGCCTCGCTCAAACGAAGCGGATTATCGGCGGCCGACGTGGCAGAGAGCGCAAAAAAAATGGAAGAAGAAAACCCGGCACGTGCGAAACTCGGCGACATTGCGCGCATTTACGCGGCCTATGAACAGCGAATGGCGGGAGAACTGGCTGATGCGGAGGATGTTTCGCGGGAAATGTGCGCTCGATTTGCCGCTTCCGGTCTCTTTAAAGGGCAGAATATATTCGTCTATGGCTTCGATATGATCACGCCGACTTTTGCGGCTGAACTGCTGAGCATGGAGCCGCTTTGCAGCAGCTTAACGCTGGCGATTGAAACGGATGCCAATGCCGCACCGGACGGAAGGCTCTTTGCGCCCGTCAATTACAGCCTGGAAAGACTCGAAAAACTGGCTAAAGAGCGGGGCGTTGCAGTCAAATGCGAAGTTTTGAACGCCGAATTGGATGCGCCGGCCGATATTCGGGAAGTGGAAAAAAAGCTCTATGCCTTGGGCTGTGCGCCGTGTATGGAAGAGCCGACCGCCATTGAACTGCATGCGGCAAGCGGAAAGCGGAAGGAGGTGTACCTTGCGGCGGCCAGAATGCGTCGTCTGGCTGCGGAAGGGGAGGATGCGGCCCAGATGGCAGTGGTCTATCCCAAACAGAGCGGATATGGCCCGCTGCTGCAAAACATTTTGCCCATGTACGGTCTTTCGGCGTATGTGGCGGAGAAACGGCAGGCGGGCGCGCATCCGCTGAGTCGATTTATTCTTAGCGCATTGACGGCGATTTCCGGAAACTGGCGGCTTGCGGATATTCTGGAATGCGCACAGAGCGGCTTTTTAGGGCTGAGCCAGGACGCGCTTGATCGATTCTGCGTTTACTGCGAAGGGGCCGACGTGCGCGGCGACGCCATGCGCAAGCCGTTTCGCTATCCCAAGGGCGTGACCGAAGAAGAACTTGCCGCGCTGGAAGAAAGCCGTAAACAGGTGATGACGCCTCTTTTGGCGTTGCAGCATGACTTACAGGCGGCTGAAACGGCGGATGACACCATTCGCGCCGTTTTGGCATTGCTGGAAAACGTGCACGCCTATGAAACACTGGAAGATATGCGCGACGAGCTGAATGCCGCCGGTTTGACGGCAGAAGCGCAGGATTGCGCGCAGGTTTGGAACGCGATGATGACGACGCTCGATCAACTGCACACACTGCTCAGCGGGCGAGCCGTTTCGGCAAAGACGGTGACGGGCCTGCTTCAAAACGGACTTTCCGCGCTTGAACTGGCGGCGCTTCCCCCGGCGGATGGCGCAGTGATCTGCGGCGAAATCGGCAATGTGCGCACAGCACAGGTGCGCACGCTTTTTGCCATCGGCATGAACGATATGCCGGGGAGCGGTGATAACGGCCTGCTGACGGTGCAGGAACAGCAGGCAGCGCAGGAGGTCAGCGGAGCCTATCTGGGCATGACGCCTCAGGAAAGCGCGGCGCTGGGTCAGCTGGACGAATTAAAAGCGCTTTCGGGCGCAAAGGAAAGAATTATTCTTTCATACGCCGTGGCGGACGATACGGGAAGGACGCTGCGCGAAGGAGAAGCCGTGCAGGCGATCCGCAGATTGTTTCCGAATATGCCTGTTTACGGTGGACTTGCACAGGAGGAAAGGGCGGAGATGCTCTGTGCCAAAGCGCCGGCGCTTGAAGCGCTGGCCGTGGAGCTGTCCGAAACGGCGGACGGACGGCGCGAATTGGGACGGCAATATGCGTCGGCTGCGGCTGTGCTGTCGAGGGAGGAAGAGAGCGCGCGGCAGTTGTTCAATGTAACGCGCGGATTGGGCGCTCCGCCGGACAAACGGCTGCAAAACACGCTGGCGCGAACGCTGTATGGCCGTCCCGTCAGCAGCGTTTCCCGATTGGAAACCTTTGCACAGTGCCCGTATAAGCACTTTGTCCGCTACGGCCTTGTGCCTAAACGGGAACAGCGGCCCGGCGTAGATGCGGCTGAGCTGGGCACGCTCTATCATGAGGCGGCGGAACGATTTACCCATGCTGTGACGGCGTTGCCGGAATTTCCGGAAGTCTCCGTTGAGGTCTGCGACAAATTGATGGATGAAGCGGTTTCGCCGCTGATCGACGCGTGGCGGGAATCGCCGATGGGGGAGAGCAGGCGCGGCGAAGCCGTTGCCAGGAGAATCCGAAGAACGGCGAAACGCACCGCGCGCAACATTGTTTCGCAGTATGCGGACAGCAGCTTCCGGCCCGTGCAGATGGAGTTTGTTTTTGGGCAGAACGGACTGTCGCCGATCGTGCTCGAATTGGGCGACGGCACATTCGTCTATTTGCAGGGACGAATTGACCGCGTGGATGTGATGACAGGCGGTGGACTGCGCGTCATCGATTATAAGAGCGGAAGCCGGAAATTTGATCCGACGCTTGTTTACTGGGGGTTGCAGCTTCAACTGCTGCTGTATCTGGCGGCGGCGCTGGCGCGCGTGCCGGGTTCGCACGCGGCGGGTTTTTTCTATTGCCGGATTGCCGATCCGACGGTGCAGACCGAATCACGCATTCGGGAAGAGGTGGAGCGGCAGATCGCCAAAAAGCTGGCGTTGAGCGGAATATCGCTCAGCGATGTGACGATTCTGCGCGCGCAGGGCGGCCAACAGGCGGCGATGGTCACGAAAGATGGAAAGCCGAACGGCCGGTTTGCCGCGTCGATGGTCGATGAAGCAGGCATGGAAAAACTGCTGACCTTTGCGCGAAACAAGGCGGCGGCTTTGGCGGATGAAATTTACGCGGGCGAAATTGATGATTCCCCTGTTGAACGCGAAACGTTCAATGCCTGTCAGAACTGCGAATATTCGGCGATCTGCGTCTTTGATCCGCTGCGCAAGCCGCGCAGACGATTGACGGCAAAACGGTTGGAAGATTTGACCTGACTTATCCACAATTCATCCGGCCCTGGGGAAAACCCAGGGCCGTTTTTTTACTTCTTCAGTCAGTTTCGCAGATGGTTTCTTCACAGAGGAAAATGAAAGAACATACGTTTTAAAACAAGATTGTTAAGAAAAACGTTTTTAGAATGGGTTACAAAAAATTCCTCTTTGAGATGACTGCCAAAGACAGTGGGACAGCGCATAAAAATACAGCTCCCCTGCATGAGAGGAGCTGTATTTTTACACAAATTGTATCAAAAGAAACCGATAAATAACTTTAGAAATCAGTGGTTGCGGTAATAGTTGATCAGGCAGCCGTCCGCAATAATCTGGCGTTCGTCTTCGGTCAGCGCGCCGGTGGAAACGGAGGTCTTTTTCACACTGCCGTCGGCCTTGACCACATACGCGTCAAACGCCTGTCTGCCGCTGAGGATCGCTTCGCGGATGCCGGGCACAAATACCCAGTCGCCCAACGCGTAATCCTCCGGCGTGGCGGTGAGCAGCGGCGCCATGCCCCAGTTGATGCAGTTGCTGCGGTAGCGCTTGGTTGCGTATTCCTTCGCGATGTTGGCGCACGCGCCGAGCACACGCTGGCAGCTTGCGGCCTGCTCGCGGGCGGAACCATCGCCTGGCTTGTTGGCGTAAATCGTCGAGCCGATGACGGTCTCGGCGGGCTTGTTGGCGACGCCCGCCTTGGTGAGCGCCGCGTAAACGGCATTTACATCATCCGGGAGCGCTTCGCCCTGTTCGCGTGCGACTTCGACAGCATGCACGGCCTTTGCGTTGCCGACATATGCCGGGTCCTTGCGGGAGAGCGCGAACTCCGCCAGACGCAGCGGGTTGGAGCGGTAGGAAGAGGTTTCGCCGGACGGAATCAGCTCGTCGGTCGTCGTCACCGGGTCGGTGATGTAGGAAACCACCTTCACCAGCAGATCGTCAGAGAGCGCGGGCTGTTCCGGCCAATCCTTGATGTTCGGCCCCATGCGCAGCTCGTGCTCCGGCTCCGCCTTACCATAACCGTTGTAAACGCGCTTCTCATACACGCTGCCATCGAAGAAATACTGCGGATGGGTGTAGGTCACATCCAGATCCGTTGCGGCGGTCAGGCGGCCGCCGTTGATCGCCGTCGCGGCGATGGAACGTGCATCCATGAGCGCCACGCCGGACATCTGCCCCTCGCCGGGCTTGCTGCCCTCGCGGTTCGGGAAGTTTCGGGTCGTGTGGCGGATGGAGAACTCGCCGTTGGCCGGGGTGTCGCCGGCGCCGAAGCACGGGCCGCAGAAGCACTCGCGGATGATCGCGCCTGCGGAAGCGATGTCGGTCAGCGCGCCGTTCTTCATCAGCTGGATATATGCCGGCATGCTGCCCGGATAGACGCTCATCTTGAACTCGCCGTTGCCGCAGCTGTGGCCGCGCAGAATATCCGCAACTGCGCAGACGTTGTCAAACGTGCCGCCGGAGCAGCCCGCGACCAGCCCCTGATCGACCCAGATTTCGCCGCCGCGAATCTTGCTCATCAGGTCGAGCTTCGCGCCGGTGATCTGCGCGTTGGCCTTCTCCTGGCACTCGTGCAGGATATCTGCCGCATTGGCTTTCAGCTCGGCGATGGTGTAGGTGTAGCTGGGGTGCATCGGCAGGGCGATGGTGCATTCCACGGTGGAGAGATCGACATATACGCATCCATCGTAATACGCCACGTCGGCAGGCTTGAGCGCCCTGAACGCTTCCGGACGGCCGTGGATGGTCAGATAATCCTTCGTGTTCTGGTCGGTTTCCCAGATGGAGGACCAGCAGGTCGTTTCGGTCGTCATGACGTCGATGCCGTTGCGGTATTCAATCGGCAGGTTCGCTACGCCGGGGCCGACGAACTCCATGACCTTGTTCTTCACATAGCCCTTAGCGTAGACCGCGCCGATGATGGAGAGCGCTACATCCTGCGGGCCGACGCCGTCGCGCGGCTTGCCGGTCAGGTAGATGGCGACCACGCCCGGACGCGCTACGTCGTAGGTGCGGCCCACCAGCTGTTTGGCCAGCTCGCCGCCGCCCTCGCCGACGGCCAGCGTGCCCAACGCGCCGTAACGGGTGTGGCTGTCCGAACCGAGGATCATGCGGCCGCAGCCGGACATCATTTCGCGGTTGTAGCTATGGATGACGGCCATGTTCGTCGGCACATAGATGCCGCCGTACTTGTGCGCTGCGGAGAGGGCAAACATGTGATCGTCCTCGTTGATGGTGCCGCCGACGGCGCACAGGCTGTTGTGGCAGTTGGTCAGCACATACGGCATCGGGAATTCCTTCATGCCGGAGGCGCGCGCCGTCTGAATGATGCCGACATAGGTAATGTCGTGGCTGGTCAGGCTGTCAAAGCGCATGCGCAGGTTCTGCATGTCGCCGCTCTTGTTGTGTGCCTTGAGAATGCCATAGGCAATCGTGCCCTGTTCGGCTTCTTCCTTTGTGACGGTTCTGCCGCATTTGCTTGGGAGCGCCGCCGCGTCAGTCACGATTTCACGGCCGTTGACGAGGTATACGCCGCCGTCGTAGAGCTTTACCATGGAAAAATCCCCTTTCATGTTTGATCCTGTTTCTGTTTCCGGAGATGTGGAAAAAGACGCCATCTCTTTGATGCTTTTATTATATACGATGCACAGAGTATAGACAAATACTTAATAATCATATCTGTCATAAATTCTTTTTATAGCAGTTTCGGATTCCATGCGCGAAGCGAAATGGGTGATCCAAGAACCTCAGGTTCTTGGTGGGGTTTGGGGCAAAGCCCCATCGTTTCTCACGGCGAGTCTTCGGCCAGATGCGCCTTGAAACTCCCTAAAAACGCCTGCGCCGCGCGGGAAAGATACGCTTCCCGCAGCCGCACAACGCTTAATGCCCACCATGCGCGGTATTTGGGTGGAATCATGTAATAGGCGGGGCGATAGCTTTCGCCGCCAAGCAGACCGATGTAGCGGCTGGGCAGCAGCATGCAGCCCATGCCCTCGCCCGTCAGGCGGCGCAAAAGCTCATAATTGCGGCTGGTGAGCACAATGTTCGGCTTTACGCCCGCTTCGGCCATCACACGATCCGTAATCTGCCGGATGCGTTGTCCGGGCGAAACCATCAGAAACGGTTCGTCGCCCAGCAGCGCTGGATCAAGCTCTGGATAGGGCGCGCCCTCTTTTTGCTTGGCCAAGGCCGACAAATGCGTGTCGGGCGGCGCGGCGATGAGAAACGGGTCGCGCGTCAGCGATTCAAATTCCAGCGCCGGGTTGCCCGTCACGCCGTCGTCCGGCCCCGTGTGCAGAATGGCAAAATCCAGCCTGCCGCTGAGCAGGCTGCGCTCCACCTGATCGGTCGTCTCCTCACAGATGCGCACTTCGATGCCCGGATGCTCCCTGTGGAACGCGGGCAGCATCCGCGGCAGGTGCGTCGTCGCCAGATAATTGGTGATGCCTACGGTCACGCGGCCCTGAGCCAGCGCGCGCTCTTCGCTGATTTCGGATTCAAACGCCGCGTAGACGCGCAGCACTTCGCAGGCCATGCGGTAATATTTTTCGCCCGCATAAGTCAGCACCAGCCCGCCGGAAGTGCGCGTGAACAACCGCGTGCCGAGCTGCTGCTCGATGTTCATCACGCAATGGCTCAGCGACGGCTGGGTGACGAACAGCTTCTGCGCGGCGCGGGTCATGCTGCCCTCGTCGGCAATGGTCTTGATATAGAGCAGTTCTCTGGTGGTCATGCGTTCACTTCCTCTTTAAATGGAGAAAAATGGGGGAAATTCAGCGCCTGCCGTTCCGTTTTCCGGGCGTGCGGCGCGCGGCTGGTTTCGGCGCGCCAAGTCGGCGGCGGAGCACGTCTTCCCGTGCGACGGAATAGCCGAAGAAACCTTCCGGGCGCGGCTTGAGCGGGAAATACTCCCCATGCGCATAGCTGACCAGATTGGCGCGCCCCATGTGCAGGCTGCCGTCTGCGTCAAAGAGCGCGTCCTTCACATAGACCTGCTCCACGGCGCACAGAAACAGGTCGTGTGAGCCAAGCGGAATGCGCTGCTTCACCCGGCAGCAGAGAAACGCGGGGGCTTCATCCAGCGCCGGCGCGGGAAAACCCTCGATTTCGCGGGCATGCAGGCGCATTTCGGCGAATTTATCGATATCCCGCCCGCTTTTGACACCGCAGAAATCCGCCGCGCGGCAGAGAGGCTGGTCGATTAAATTCAGGCAGAATGCGCCGGATTGCAGAATCTGCGCGTAGGAGTGGCGCGAAGGGCGGATGGAGACGCTTACCATCGGCGGATCGCTGTTGACGACGCCGGCCCAGGCCACAGTAATCAGATTGTTCCGGTCAAAGCCGGGCTCGGTGCCCCGGCAGGAGAGCATCACAGCCGGAATCGGGGCGAGAAAGGTTGTCGCGCCGATGGCGCGGAAATTGTTTACCATAATTTGCCTCCATGGAAATCTCTGGAAAGAATTCGCCTGAAAAAGGATGTCCGTTTTCTCCATCATACATGGGAAGAAGCGTAAAATCAATAAAAATTTCCATGAATCGGGAAGAAACGGGGGCGCTTGTTCGTCCTGTATGCAAAGGCCGCATGAAGGCGTCGTCGGTTGCATAATCTCGGAAAAAGTGATAAGATGATGCCATAGATTTGAAGGGATTTTCATCATGGAGGGAATCAGAATGGATCAAAATACAGTGAAGCGTAAAATCGCGACGGCATTAGCGGTGTGCCTGCTTGCCGCTTCCGCTGCGCCTGCTGTTTTGGCGGAGGATACGGGTATCGCCTTGATGGAGGCCACGCCGAGCGAACCGACCCGCGCGGCGCTCAAATTGACGCGCATTACCCCCGGCAACGGTACGTTGGAGGTCGAACTGACGGGCACGGCCGGGCAGAATGTGACGGTCGATTTGACGACGATGGACGAGGAGGACGTTGCTTCGCAGACGGTTACGCTGTCCGCGTCGGGCAGCGCGGTCGTTCAGTTTACGGGCTTGAAAGCCGGGCAGTATGCCGTGATCGCGCAGTACGTCAAATCGCCTACGGAAAAGGAATCCGCGTGGCAGGAAAATATCGCCGTCACCGCAGCGGAGCAGACGCCCAAGCCGTCCGAAGCGATTACGCCCAAGCCGACGGAGAGCAGCGCGCCGGCGGAGAAAATTACCCCGAAGCCGAGCGACAGCCCCACGCCTCAGCCGACCGCTAACGCGTTTACCGTCGGCCTGTATGCGGGCGAAGGCACGCTGGAGGTCGATGTATACGGCGGCAGTGCGCTGGAACTGACGGTCACGCTCACCAAGCCAGACGGCAGCACGGAGGTCAAGACGCTGCAAAACGGCGGCGGCCTGGCCAAATTTGAAAACCTCGCTACGGGCACGTACAAGGTTAAGGTGGATTACACCACGCCTGTGTTCAACGTTCAGGCGTATACCGGAAGCGTGGATGTAACGGCGGCGGGCGCGCCGACGCCCGCGCCTTCTCAGATTGAAGCGACGGCTTCCGTCAACGGGCAGACGCTGTCTGTGACGGTCACCAACGCTGCGGATAAGGACATGGTGGCCACGCTGCTTGACGCGGCGGGCAAGGCGCAGACGGCGAAAATCGTCGGCGGCCAGGCGACGTTCACCGAGCTTGCAGCGGGTACATACACGCTGGTGATCGCTTATGCGGATTCGTCTGCGGGCAACAAGACGATTACCGGCCTGACTGTTGAAAATAAGGCGGTTGCGCAGGCTATCACAGCCACGGCGGCGGCCGGCGTGAAGCGCATCGATGTGGACGTAACGGCGGCCAGCCCGCTGAATGTCGCGGTTTCCCTGCTGCAAAATGGCCAGATCAGAGATACACGCGCGATTGCGGCGGGCGTCGGCAGGGTCAGCTTTGAAAATCTCGCGGCGGGCACGTATACCGTCTCCGTCGATTACGCGCCGTCTCAGGCTGGCGTATCCGCGACGGTGATTGAAAACCTGAACGTGACCGAGCAGAATGTAAACATCGCCATCGCGGGCGTGACGCCGGGCGAAAACAAGCTCACGGTCAGCGGCACGGCCAAACCGAATGAGCGTATTGCGATTTCCACCGTGCCGGACGGCGGCAGCAGCGCGATTGTCACCAGCGATGCGAACGGCGCGTTTACCGTGCAGCTCGAACGCACAGCGGGCACGTATACCGTCGTCAGCGCGGAATACGTCGGCGACGAAGCCAGCCGCGTGACCATGCAGGGCACGTTTGTCGTCACGGGCACGGCGACCAAGCCCGCACTGGATGTCGATCAGGTTTACAACAACAGCCTGACCGTCGTCGCCAAGACGACTGCGGGCGTAACCGTTCACCTCAAAGCTGACGATTATGAGCAGACGCTCGTTGCGGACAGCCGCGGCATTGTCCGCTTCACCCTGCCGCATACCTATGGACAGGGCACGCGCCTCACGCTGACCGTGTATTATGGCGCGGGCAACACCCTCTCTTATACTGTGGATGTGACGGTCGGCGGCACGCCGTATTACACCCTGCTCAAGCGCGGCAGCCGCGGCGACGGCGTGTATGCGGTGACCAGCCGTCTGGCTGAACTCGGTTACCCGATTTCCGCGACGAATTATTATAACGACAGCGTGGTTTCCGCCGTGCGGCTGTTCCAATCTGCCAACGGTCTGAGTGTGGACGGCATGGCCGGCAAGCTGACGCAGAAAGAACTCTACTCTGTCAGCGCAATCGGCTATCAGGAGAGCGGCGAGACGTATCCGACGCTGGTACGCGGTGATCGCGGCATGGCGCTCATTTACACGCTCCAGCAGCGTCTCAAGGATTTGGGCTATTATACCATCCGTGTGGATGGTATCTTCGGCAGCGGCACGCAGCGCGCCGTGCGCTGGTTCCAGTCTGTCAACGGATTGGCTGTTACGGGCAAGGCCGATAGCGCGACGCAGCAGCTGCTCTATTCGTCGCAGGCGAAGGCGGCTTCCGGCTATTCTCCGGACAGCTATGATACGCTTTCCCGCTCCAATCGCTATAACGCCAATGTTGTGCCGCTTCAGCGCCGACTGAAAGCGCTTGGCTACCTCAGCGGTTCTGCGGACGGCTACTTCGGCAGCAATACCTATCGCGCCGTGCGCAGCTTCCAGAGCCGCAACGGCCTGGCCGTCACCGGCGTTGCCGATCCCGGCACGCAGCAGCTCCTCTATTCGTCTTCCGCGCGTCCGGCGTCCGGCTCGTCCTCTTCGTCTTCGAGCAGCACCGGTTACCGTCTGCTGTATTGGGGATGCAAGGGCGACGCGGTGAAGAGATTGCAGCAGGCGCTCATCGACGCGGGGTATAAGAGTTATGTCCGCACCGCCGACGGCATTTACGGCAAGTGGACGTATGACGCGGTGCGCGCTTATCAGAAGGACGTGGGGCTTTCTGTGGATGGCATCGCAGGCAAGAATACCCAGAATAAGCTCTATGGCACGAATTACTGATTGTGGATAAAAAAAGCCCGGAGGCGTTGAACGTCTCCGGGTTTTGCTATGAATGGGGAAAATTTGTGGAAAACCTGTGGGCAATGTGGGAAAACCTGTGGACAGCCTGTGCAAAACAGGAAAAAAACAACCGCCCTAAAAGCGTGCAAACCCGCAGATCCTGAGGGGAAAAGCGAAGGGGATCTTTCACACTTAAAGGCCGAAAATATCGGATAATGTGGATAACATTGTGGAAAAAACTGTTGAAAACAGGGAAATATCTGTGGAGAAACTGTTGAAAACAAAGGAAAAACAGGATTCCCAAAAGAACGGAAAATCAGATATTTTCTTCGATTGCAGATGTTTTCAAAACGGTACGGGGATATTTGCGTAGTCGCAGCGCAGCTGCTCCGTATGGGCAGGAAGAACATCGCCGTCCATTTTATAAGGATAAACCAGATTGGCATCTTTGTACGGCGCTTTCTTCGCTTTTATAAAACCCGACAGGGGCCTGAAAGCGGAAAGAAACACGCCTGCCTGACAAAGAAAAGCGGACAAAAAAACCTGCGAAAACAATCGCAGGCTGAGAAGCAAGTGGTTTAGAGCGTTCGGAACATCCACAGCTTTCTATATGAGCATAAGACGCACTGTTAATTGCGTTGGAGCATTCGTTCTTTTACCTTCTCCATAATCCGAACAGCGTAAAAGCAGATCGGCATTCATTATACACGGTCACTCTCGTCGAACGAATCGCCGCATTCCGGGCAGAATTTCGGCGGATGCGCCGGATCGGCGGGCTGCCAGCCGCACTTGTCGCAGCGGTAGACCGGCGCGCCTGCCGGGCGCTTCGCGCCGCATTCTGAACAGAATTTGCCGGTGTTGACCGCGCCGCAGGAACACGTCCAGCCTGCCGCAGGCTGGGGTTCGGGCTTTTTCGCGCCGCATTCTGGGCAGAACTTGCCGGTGGCTGTCGCGCCGCAGGCGCACTTCCAGGTGTTCGCGCCCGGCTGAACCGGCGCGCTCTGCTGCGGAGCCTGCGCCTGCTGCTGCGCGCCCATCTGGAACAGCTGCGCCGCATTGATTCCGCCGCCTTGCTGGGCCATATTCATGCCCATGAAGCCGGTGAACGCGCCGCCCTGGTTTTTCGCGGCGTCCTGCATGGCTTGCGCCTGCGCGCTCACCAGATGCGCCGCCGCCATGTTCGCGTTGCGGAAAACGGCGTTCTTTTGCAGCTCCTTGATCATCGCCTCGTCCTCTTCAGAGGCTTTGACGGAGTTTATGCCAAAGGACACGATCTCCACGCCGCGCAGATCCGCCCACTTTTCGGAGAGCACGTCGTTGAGCGCGGCGGCGATCTCCGTGGTGTGCCCCGGCAGCGCGCTGTAGCGGACGCCCTTCTCGGAAATCTTTGCGAACGCGGGCTGAAGCGCGGTCAGCAGTTCGCTTTTGAGCTGGCTGTCGATCTGCTCGCGCGTGTAGTCGCCCTCCACATTGCCGCAGACATGGGTGTAAAACAGCATCGGGTTGGTCACGCGATAGCTGTATTCGCCGAAACAGCGAATGGAAATATCCACGTCCAGACCGATATTGCCGTCCACCACGCGGAAGGGAACCGGGCTGGGCGTTCCGTATTTGTTGCCCAGGATCTCCTTGGTGTTGAAGAAATAGACCCGCTGATCCCTGCCGGCCTGACCGCCGAAGGAAAGGCGGTCGAAGGTGGTTTTCAAAACGGCTTTCATCTTCTCGCCATTGAACGGCCCGTAGAAGATGCTGGGTTCGCCGCCCTGTTCAAAGACATACTCGCCCGGCTCGGCGCAGAAATCGACGATTTTTCCCTGATCCACGATCATCATGCACTGGCCGTCGGCCACGGCGACGACGCTGCCGTCCGAAATGACGTTGTCGTCCTCACGTCGGCTGCCGCCGAAGCGGGCTTTTACCTTTTTCTCTGCTTTCGTCGCCAGCACGTTGTCCGGCAGGGAATCCACATAAAAATACTCTTTCCATTGGCTGGCCAGCGTGCCGCCCGCCGCGTTCCATGTAGCCGCAATCAATCCCATAGCGATTCCTCCTGTTATTTCTTCTGCGTGTTGTTTTCAATCTTCCGCTTCGTCGTGCTTTCATAGAGAAAATGGTCGGCGTTCACATCCAGGCGGAAGGACCCCTCCCGGATATAGCCGCCCGCCGCGCTCTGCTGCGCCGCCTGCTTCAGCTGCCCCTTCAGCGCACCGACGACCGCCAGTGCGATGATGGCCGCAACCACCGCGCAGATCAGCAGCGAACCGCTGCCCAGCGCATCCATCAGCGCAAGAATCAGCGCGGCGACGCCAAGGATTCCGGCGAACACGCCGCCGCCCCACAGCAGGGATTTCTTCTTGTCGGCGGGCACGTCGCACGTCAGCTTGCCGGTCTGGCCGTTGACGGCGAAGGTATAGGTTTTGCCTTCCTTTACGGTTGTCATCAGCCACACGGGCAGCAGCGCGGGTGTCGCACTGCCGCGCTCCGTAGTGATGCGCCTGTTGCGCTCGTTGACCGTGTCATAGTCCCTCACGGTGTCGAGCATGGTCTGTTCGACGCTGTGCTCCACACGCTCCACGGCGCGCTTTTCGCACGCGTCGCAGTCCGCGTCCGCGTGATCCGCCATGGCTCCGGCCAGAACGGCGCTCTGGAAGGGAATCGCGGCGCTCAAATCGTAGGGCTCGAGCGATTCGGTGAGCTTGTCGTCCATCTTGACGCTGCCGTCCACCGGAATGTTTTCAAAGCGCATGCCGCCTTTGCGGCGCACAAGATAGTGCTTCGTGCGGGTAATTTCCCACTCGCCCTTTTGCTCCGTGCGGACCTTTTCCGCGTCGTACACCATATCGGCGCACGCGTCGCAGCTGAAAAGCCAGTAAGGAACGTACAGCCGGCGCATCTCCGAAATGCGGTTGCGGCTGTTCAGAAAGACGTTGGGCAGCAGCTTTTTCCCCTTGAAGTAGTCCTCGAACTGCTTCTGCGCCTGCTCCTTCGTCACGACGAAGGGAATCACCTTTTCCGGCTTCACGCCGCCCTCGATGCGGTCGGGCAGGATCGTGGGGCTGCCGCAGTACGGACATTCGGCGGCGGTGGTGGTCTCATCCGCCATCAGTTCTGCGCCGCAGTTCTTGCAGAGATAGGCCCGCATGCCCGCCTCGCCTGTGTCGAAGCGTTTGGCGTCGTTGGCGAAGGTGATCTCGTCGCCGCTTTCATCGGGAGTCATCATTTCCAGCGCTTCCGGCTCGTAATGGTTGCCGCAGGCGGTACATTCCAGCTTGCCGCTTTCTCCGCTGAACTTGAGCGGACCGCCGCAGCATGGGCAATTATAACTGACAGTATTCATTGATCGCCCTTCTTTCGTTCAAAATGATTCCGTCCGGGCCGCGTACACTCGGCGGCACTTCCTTTCGTCAGGTCGTTAAGGCAGGCAAATGCGGCTACCGGATGGCGATTTTTTTTCGTCGAATGCAAATGCAGATTTCGAAGGCCTATTGGATGCAAAACGAGGAATCCGCACGCCGCAGGCGGCGGAAAAGACAGTGCCAGAGGCGCCGCCGAATTTGGCGGTGCGGCCTTAGGCCCAGTATTCCGTCATTGCCCGCGCGGTTGGTCGCAGTATTTGCAGCGCATGGGGCCGCCCCTTCGGGCGCGGTTTTTCGCGCCGCAGCTTGCGCAGACCCACTGCACGAGAGCGCCCTCGGGTATATACAGTCCTACCGTGCGATTTTCCGAGTCGATCCTCAGATTCTGCAAGTATCCTTTGCCGATGAGCGATTGGAGCTGCTCAAGGGCATTGCCGGAGGAGAGGACGGTTCCGAGCCGCTCAAAGGTCAGGCTCTCCTCCGTCAGCGGGAGCAGCACGCCCGCGATGCGGCGCGCGCAGGCCCTGCGGTATGCGCGGCGAAGAATGCGAAAGATCGGCGTCGCGAGCGCGGCGAATATGAGAATACCCATCACGCCGGCCAGCGTTTTCCCCTGCGAAAACATCTTGACCGTCGAGGATGCGGTCGCTGCCGCAAAGATGGCGCAGACCAGCGCAACGGGGGAATCTGTTTTTTTTCTGGCGGAGGCCTTTGCAGTCAGATATGGATTCGTGCTGTTCATCATTGCGCATCCACCGCCGCCTGACAGGCTTCAAACGCCTCGTAGGGATCGCCGCCGTCGAGCACCGCCAGGATGCCGTCGCCGTAGTCCTCCATATAGCTCTGCGGCATGGCGAACAGGTAAAACAGTTCGTTTTCTCCGGGGATAACGTCCTCCACCAGATTGCAGGAACGGCAGGAGACGTAGACCTTGTCTGCGTCGAGCTCCACGCGGAACTGCGCATAGTAGATCTCGTTATTGGCCAGTGCGGCGAATACCGCCATCTTTTCAAAGACATCCCCAGTTCCCTGTACCGGCGCATCCGCGGACACGGCCAGCATGTCGTCGTAGATGTAAACCGTCATATAGACATATTCCATCGAGTTCTCGACGGCAAAGGGCACCGTAAACGTATAGTCGTCGTATTCATAGGGGAATTCATTCTCTTCCAGAAAGCCCTTCACCAGACCGACCATCTGATCCTCCTTGCTCTTCGGAGCGGAATCGGCGAGGGCGGCGGAAAAGGAAAGCGTCAGCAGCGCAATCAGCAAAAATGCGATGGTTTTCTTCATGAGAAAATCCTCCTCTTCAATATTCAGCGAGAATCAAAGCTCGAAGGGAACCGCGCCGCCGCGCTCATTTTCAGCGGCGCGGGAGGAAAAACGCTTATTGAGCGGAGTCTTCGGGAGCAAAATGCATCAGCATGGAGCCAAAGTAATCCATGTCGAAGCCCTTCTCCGTGGGCGCCAGGTTCAGCGCCTGCGTGTAATAGTCGATGACGATGCCATCGGCCTCGCCTGCCTCCGTGGGAATCCTGCCGTAGGCCCAAGTCAGGCCGGGAATGTCTGAGCCCGCCATGACAAAGGTCACCGTACCGTCCTCCTGGAGCAAAATGGAGTATTCCAAATTCCCCATCTGCGCAGCGGTCATGTTGCAGCCGTTCACATCTGCGTCAGTCATGACGTACTTCTTACCAATCATGGCTTCAGCGCCGCTGGCGGCGGATTCATGCATGGCTGCCGGTTCGGACGTGGCCTCAGAAACGGGCTCCGCGGTGATTTCAGGCGCGTCGCCGGTGCGCTCGTACCAGAGTGTAACGTCGCTCATCTCCAGACAGAGCGTGCCGTCTTCGCGCAGCGTGGCGGCGGCCTCGCCATCCAGTATGGAAATGAGCAGCGCGTAGCCGTCCATGCTGCAGGTCAGGCCGTCCAACGTCATGCCCTGCAGCGTCAGATCGCAGCTGTCGCCGTAGACGACCAGCGTATCGCCGGCCATTTCCGCGGCCTCTGCGGGCAGCGTTACGCCGTCCATTGTGACGTGCGCCAGCGCCCAGACGCCCTTGAGATCGCCGATTGTGGCGCTCTCGTCTATGACCGGTATGGACGCAGCTGAGGCTTCGGGCTTCTCGCGGCTCAGCGTCATGGTCATGCCGTCCTCGGAAACGACGAGCATGCTATCTTGCAGCGCGAAGCTCACGCCGTCCGCTGTGAGCACGCCGTCCTGCATCGAGCACCGTATGCGCTCGCCTTCGCCGTTCATGTGCATTTCAGCCGTGCCGTCCGCGCCGATTGTGATGGTCAGATCCATGCCCATGTCGGCCAGCGGATAGGACACGCCCTCCATTTCCATGCTCACGCCGTACCATGCGCCCAGATATTCATCGGGGATGGCGGCATCCTGCGCCTCGGTGGTATTTTCGGGCGCTGCGGTGGTCTCGGACGCGGGGGCGTCGGTGGATTCGGGGATCGTTTCAGGTTTGGCCGTCGTTTCGGGCGCATCGGGCGCGACCGCTGCAACAGCCTCAACGCCCGCGTCCAGCTTCAGCTCAGGCAGCATCGCGGTCACATCCGGCAGGGCGGGAAGCGCGTGTGCGCACCCTTCTGTGCTGACGGTAACCTCGCTGGGGTTTTCACTCCAGCTCTGGCAATTCTGAGCGTGCCTGAGGTTTTCCTCGCTCATGCCTTCGGGCACGTATACGGTCAGCTTGGGCGCGACGTTCATCATCAGTCCCATGGGGGACGTGGTCAGATCGCAGCCGTCGAAGCAGATCTCGGTCAGATTCGGACAGTTGATGATGCAGTTTTCGCCAAAGCTCTTCATCTTGCTGGTAAAGTGCAGGCTGGTCAGGTTCTGGCACTCGGTGAACGCGCCGTATTCGACGCTCTCCGCATCGGCCACGAATGAGGTCAGCCCCGCGAAGTTGAATGCCTGCTGGCCGATCTTCACGAGATGCTCGCCAAAGTACAGATTGCCCAGCGGGCCCGCGCTGTCGAAGGCGTAGTTGCCGATCTCGCGCACGCCGTTGACGAATATCACATTGTTCAGGCTGCGGCAGAGCATGAACTGATTGCCGCCGGTGCTCTCAAGGGGCGCGTAGCAGACGAAGGTCTCCAGCTGCTGGCAGTAGGCGAGCATCATGCCCGGCAGCTCTTTGATCGTTTCGGGCAGCACCAGCGTGCGCAGATGCACCCACTCGGTTCGGTTGGTCTCCACAGAGGAATCGGTGTAGTCCTGGCAGGAATCAAAGGCGTTGTAGTTCGCAAAGCCCACAACAGTCACGCCGTCGATCTCGCGCGGCACGACAACGTCCACATCGGTTCCGATATAGGCAGAGATCAGGCCGGTTTCCGGATTGAACTCGAAGTTCTCGGCGGGAGTCGGCGCGAAGGGCATCTTCACGAATTTGCTCGTCTCGCCCTCGCGCAGCATGGGGTCGTACCACGGGCGCTTGAGCGTCTCGTTCCACGCGGCAAGCTGATCGTCGGTCGCGTCGGTGGGCAGGCGCAGCTCGGCACTCGTGCCCTCGACGGCGGAAAGCGGGAAGCTGCCGACGGTGGGAATGACCAGCTGTTTCAGCTTTGTGTTCGCGAAGGCTCTCTCGCCCACGGAAGCGGAGGCGCTCAGGCGCACGCGCTCCAGCGCGGAACCTTCAAACGCACCCGCGCCGATGACGGTTACGTTGGTCAGCTCGGCGGCGTTGAGTGCTGTGTCCGCAAAGGCCTTCTCGCCGATCTCAGTCACGCCCGCGCCCAGCGTAAGGGCGGTCACGCCGCTGCCCTCGAACATATGCGCCGGGATAGCACCACTTTCGATGGTCACTTCGCTCAGATTGGGCATATCGGCGAATGCGCCTGCGGGAATGAGCGCGGGATCGCACTTGATCACCAGCTTTTTGAGCCCGGTCAGGCCATCCAGCGCACCCTCGCCGATTGTGGTCAGCGAGTCGGGCAGCGTCAGCGTTTCCAGCTGCGCGCAGTTTGCGAACGCCCGCGCGCCGATGGTGGTCACGGAGTCGAACAGATCCACTTCCCTGAGGGAGCTGTTCATGAAGGACTCCGCACCGATGGTGGTGAACTCGTCGTTGTGAGCGACGGAGAAGTATTCGATGGTCTGGCTGTCCTTGAACACGCCGTCGCCCAGGCCGACCACCGGCTCCTTCGAGACGGTGAGATGGGGGTGAATGCGCGTCCTTGTGCCGGTGTATTCGATCAGCACGCGGTTTTCATACCGATACGCGCCCTTTTCAGGCGATTGCGCGGTCGGGTCCTGCGCGCGCCAGACGCGGCAGGGAAGCCCCAGCGCGTCCACGTACGCCTGCCACTGCTGCATCTCCTGACGGGTGCCGTGGGCGTTCAGGTCGATGTCGTACAGATAATCGCAGCCCGCGAAGACGTTCTCGCCCAGCATGGGCGCGGTCGGGCTTTCCAGAACGATATACTGGATGTTGTAATCGCCCTTGAACGCGTTCGAGCCGATCGACTCAAGGGTCGAGGGCAGATAGAGATTGGCGCCCATGTTGGTACAGGCTTCAAACGCGTTCTCGCCGATGGACTTGAGCCCCTCAGGCAGTTCCAGAGAGCCTTTGAGACCGGCGAAATAGAACGCGTAATCGCCGATGCTCTCCGCGCTTGTCAGTTCCAGCACGCTGCTCTTATAGGCGTTGTAGAATGCGTTGCTGCCTATGGTCTTCAGCGTGGAGGGGAAGCGGACGCGGCCCAGCGTTTCGCAGTTATAGAACGCGCTGTCGCCGATGCTTTCCAATCCTTCGGGCAGCTCCAAAAACGCCAGATAGGCGTGACGCGCGAACGCCTCAGGGCCGATGGCCTTCACCGGCGCGCCGCCGATGGTCTCAGGGATGGCAAGGTAGGTGGCGTAGCCGTTGTAGGAGGTGATGGTGCCGGTGGAAGCGTCGAAGTCGAACTCATCTTCCACGTAGCCGTTGTTCTCCACGAGCACGGCATTTTTGCCGCTGGGCTGGACGCTCACCGTGCTGCCAGCGTTCTCAAAGGCCGCCGTGTACGCCTCCAGCTGATCGTCCGGGACATAGGCCACCGCGTCATCGGGAAGGACGCTGAAGCAGTCCATGTCGATCGCCGGGCACACGCCCTCGAAGGTGATCTTGCGCAGCGCGTCGCAGAATCTGAACGAGGTGTCGCCGATGTAGCGCACGCTCGCAGGAATGGTGACCTCGCTCAGCGCATTGCAGCTAAAGAAGTTCATGCGGTTGATGACCACAAGGCTCTGGGGAAGCGTAACGCTGGTCAGCTTTTCGCACGAGGCGACGGCGTTGCTCCTGAGCTCAAGCACCGTCTCGGGCAGCGTCAGGGACGTGATCGCATCGCCCTTGAACACGTTAATGCCGATCACGTCCACCGTGAAGCCGTCGATTTCCGCAGGCACGACCACGTCGCCGCCCGCGCCGTCATAGCCGCGGAGTATGGCGTAGTTCGCGTCATAATTCCAGTCGGTGGATTCGGCCAATGCGGGTATGCAGAGAACCAGCATCAGCAGGGAGAGAACCGAGATTAGCGATCTTTTCATCATTCGACACCTCCGTCCATGTCTGTTCTATTGTTCGTTATGGAAGCGGCCGCGCGTCGTGTCCTTGATCTGATAGCGGTTGAACGCCTCGATGCCCATGCCAGAGGTGGCGTACCGGAAGGTTTTCACCGCCGGCAGATCTTCAGGGGGCGCGGCTCCGGCGAAGCATGGACACAGGCACAGCGTCAGCGCGGCAGGCAATCCGGCGAAAATGCGCTTCCATCGTCTTTTCATGGCGGTCAATCCTTTCTCACAGCGCATCCAGCGCGGCAGTCAGATAGGCGGGGGTAACGGAAGCGTAGAGAAAAGCGTCGATCAATCGATCCTGCCGGACGATCATCACCCGGCGCGCCAGCTCCGGATCGCCGTTTTCATCACACAGCAGCACGAATTTGCAGTTCGGCATCGCCCTGCGCACGCATTCGATCAGCTTCAGTCGGTTTTCCAACGTGTAGGCCGGCAGACGGCTGACCTCCATCAGCAGAATATCCGCCTGCACGGCCCGGCAGAGTGAAAAGGTATCGCCTGTCTTTCCGGGCAGAACCTGCTCCACGCGGAATTCTCCCGTTTCCGCAAGCGACCATGCGACCGCCTCCGACAGCAGCGTGTTTTGCATGCTGACCACAATCTCTCTCATGGCACTTCCCCCTTCTATATTTTAGTGTACCCAAAAGGAAAGCGCTGCGCATCAACCAAACGGCTATTTTTCTCACCCCCAAAAAACAAAAAAGCCGCCCGGAGGCAGCTCTTTCGCTATGATATTCAGTTTTTCCGATTCAGAATCACCAGCCCGCTTTCCCGGGCGCGCACGGCCAGCTCGGTGCGGTTTTTAAAGCCGGTCTTTTCCAGCATATTCAGGATGTGCGTCTTGACGGTTGCTACGGACATGTGCAGCCGCTCAGCGATTTCCTGATTGGTGTCGCCGCCGGTCATTTCGCGCAGAACCTCCAGTTCACGGTCGGTGAACGCATAGCTGCTGGCCAGCCCCAATTGAAGCTCCGGCGTTGCGTCCGGATAGACGGATTCGCCCGCCATCGTGCGCTCCATCACGTCCAGCAGGCTCTCGCGTTGCTCCTCCTTGTACCAGAAGCTCTCCACGCCGATCTCCTGCGCGCGGCTGAGATAGGAGCATTCCGGCATGGAGGTCACGATGATGATTTTGATCTGCGGAAAGGCGTGCTTGATTCGCTCCGCCGCGTCCAGGCCGCTTTCGCCGTCGCGCGTGACCACGTCCATCAGGATCAGATCCACCGGAAAACGCAGGCAATACACATCCGCCAGCGCGGCGTTGTCGATGGAGAGCGCCAACTCGAAGTGCTCCGATGTCTGAATCCGCAGCTCGAACAGTTCGCGGGGCATGGTCTGATCCTCGACGATCATGACTTTATATTTCATAGGGTTTCCTGCCTTTCCTGCGGCAAAGTCAGCATCAGCTCAAAACGCGGTGCATGGGCGATTGTCATTGCGCCGCCTGCTGCCTCCGTTCGGGCACGCAGCGCGGTCAGACCGCTGCCCTCAACGATGGGGCCGGATGGTGCATCGCCGTCATTGCGATAGCGGATGCTCCAGCCTTCTGCGGTTCTCTCGCTAAGAATTTCCAGCCGCGTGCCGCCCGCATGGCGCACCAGGTTGGTCAGGCACTCATGGGCGGCGGCTTCCGCCAGCTGCGCGCTTTCCGTCCCCTCCTGGGGAAATGCGCCGCTGCGCGCAATGGTCACGCCGATGGCCTGCGCGGCGCGGGTAAGCTGCTCAAAAGCGTCCGTATGCTGTTCATCGGCATATTTTGCCAGCAAAAGCCGGGTATTCTGCCGCCAGGCGGCGCAGACGCTTTCCGCGTCGCCCTGTGTGCCGGAGAGGAATTGCCGAGTCTGCACGAGCACACGGCCGATCTCGTCATGCACGCGGGTTTTGGCGCGCAGGATCTCCTTTTCCCGCGTCGCCTCCTGCACGTCCTGCCCATATTGCCGAAGCCGCCGGTTCATGGCTTCCAGGAGAAGATTGTCCTTTTCCAGCTCATGCTGAAGCCGCGCTTCCTCGGTGATGTTTGTGCCCGTGATCTGATAAACGGTTCGTCCGGCCATGGTCATCCGTACCCGCGCAAAGCTCCACGTATGGCCATTTTCCAGTGTGACGATGGGCTGCGATTCAACCGTTTTCCAGAAGGTATTCGCGTTCAGCAATGCCTCGCCCGTAAGCAAATGGCTCAGCTCATCCATCTTGAGGTTCTTCAGGCAGGGCTGGCCGTTTTCCCACGCGAAGCACAGCGCGCAGGGCAGATGGTCGCAGCTTTCCTTGATGGAAATCGGTGAGAGCTGCCGCTTGCCTTTCCACCACAGCATAAGCGACGCAAAAAGGCTGAGAGCCGTCAGAAGCAACGCCGCCGTCCAGAGAATGGGACAGAGTGTCTCGTCTGTTGGCAGGTTGGAGAGCAGCACAGCCAGCGGCACAAAATCCAGCAAAGTGATCGCCAGACAAATTGCGAACGCAAAACGACGATGGCAGCGCACCGCGCTCATGCAGCCGAACAGACCGGCAATCGTTCCGACCAGCAGCAATGTGCACATCAACCCGGCGTGAAGTGTATTCATGCGCGTTCACCTCCCTGATTAAGAGAAAGCGTCGCACATAATTCGCCGTCCGCATCGTCAATGATCAGTTGCCCCAGCGTTCCATATTTGTCCGTATTCGGGAGTCCTGCCGCGTCTTCCATCATCAGGCGAATGGAGAGGCGCTCGCCGCATTCCACGCGCACCATCAGCGCGCTGAGCGATGGCAGCGCGGCTTCCAGGCAATCCTCAAAAAAGTCATAGGCAGCCTGCACGTCGCGGCTGCTCACACTGCCCTTTCCTTCCTGATGCAGCGAGCAGGCAGCACCGTACTGCGTCAGATAAGTCAACGACTCCCGGATGCAGTGCGCCAGCTCGTCCGCCGGCACGGTCGCTTTCTTATCGCAGATCAGCGCCAGATTGACCCGGCGCTTGAGATATGCGCCCAGCAGACAGATTTGTTTCAGATTTTGAACGCTTTCTTTTTCCAGAAGCCGATTGATTTGAAGCAACTGGGGTTGCACCAGCGCGATCATCTCATCCATGAGCCGGCTCTTTTCTTCAATCTGCGCGCGCTGGCGCTTCAGCGCGTTTTCGGCACGGATCAGCTCGTTTTCCTCCGAGAGCTGCGCATTAATATCGGCCATCTGCGCCCGGATGCGGTTGGTTTTTGAAATATCCTCCACCCAGTATACGCGCCCATCCTGCACCGGCGCGCTCTGAAGCCGCGTGTCCGCATTCAGGAGAATTGCTTTGTGCGCCGTCGCTTCCAGCTGATCTGGCGTGAGATCGGGCGCATTTTTTGCGCGGTATACAGGCATTCCATGCCCGTCCACAATCTGCGCGGCGACGGTGGATTCGGAAAAGAAATGACGGTAATATCCATTGGTCGGCAGCAGTCCGACCTGTAGGCAGCTTTCCCAGAACGCCGCGAACGTCAGGCAAAAGCATTCCGGCATCTTGTGAAAGGTGTAGATATTCGCGAAGCTCAGCGCGCACAACATAAACCCGCCCAGAAAAACACAGAGCGGCGCCCACGCGTATCGTCTGCTTTCTGATATGCGGCACTTGCGGTAAACGATAATGCCCGTTGCCAGCAGCAGCCCGACAATCCACGTCATGGCAATATAGTATACCCAGCCGTGGGTATAGTCCGCTTCCAGCGTCGCAGCATCCGGCGCGGCTCGGAAGGCCATCTGGTGCAGGTCGTTAATCAGAACGCCGCCAATCAACAGCATCGCGGGAATGAACAGCAGACGCCATTTGAGAGAAAGCGCATCATCCTCGCGCCGCCCCAGCTGCAGCGCCGCATACAGGCTGAACAGCGGCGCTAAAATCTGCGGCACATAGTACAGATACCACAGATAGCGCGTAATCGTATCGTCGCTGAAAAAACGATACTTAACCGCGCGCAGAAACAGCCACAGCACGGCCATCGCACAGCCCAGCAATAGCCATCGCCGGTCGTTTCGATGCAGGATTCGGCGCGATATGGAAAATCCCCACGCCATGGCCAAACCGATATAGATCAGGTTGGTCAGCAGAAAGCAAGCGGCAGAGGGCAGCGGCGCGGTCACGCGATCCAGCTGGCGAAAAAAACCGGCAAGAATGAATAGCCCCAGCGCAATGCAGAGCTTTGCAATGGATTTTCGCTTTGCAGCAGCCATATATCCACCTCCTGCCAGTCCCCTAAAACACGAATACTATACCATATAAGTAGTGGAAAATCCAGGGCTTTCAGGGCAAAACGGGGGCTTGCACCCAGAGGATAATAAATGCAAACGCCTCGAATTCAAACGATTTGACAAAACTCAAGAATACACCATATTGATCGTGGTGGGGTAAAAAACACAAGCGCGGAGAGCAATTTTACCTTCCGCGCCTGTGTGCGTAATGAAAATGATAACTGTCTCAGGATACCTTTCCGGCAAGAGGATTTGAACCACCATGGGGTAAAAGAAAAAGTACCAGCCTTTGTGTCAAAAGCTGGTACTTCTTATGGCATTAAACGGTACCGTCAAGTATTATGCGCAAATTCATTTACAAGTCTGGCAGAACTCAGTCTGCACAGGGCAGGGAAGGCTCGCGATCCGGAAATGCATCAAATCCGAAAGGGTAATGAATGGCGGTTCGGTATGAAATGTCATGTTGGCGTAGACGCTGGAGGTGGATTGGTCCATACCGTTACGGTTACCTCGGCGAACAAGCACGATATTACCGAAACCGTAAATCTGGTTCGGGAAGATGACGAAGTCGTTTATGGCGATTCAGGATATCTCGGCGTTCAGAAACGCTCTGAAATTCAGCAAAACGAGCATTTTTCCAAGGCCGATTTCAGAATTAACCGTCGTCCAAAGAGTTTACCCAAAGTAAGCGATCATGCGATTGATTGGGAACGGTATATTGAGCATCGTAAATCTTCCATTCGCAGCAAGGTCGAGCATGTATTCCGAATTATCAAGTGCCAATTCGGTTATAAAAAAGTCGTTTACCGCGGATTAAAGAAAAACGAAAATCGTTTATATGCCCTGTTTGCCTGTGCCAATTTGTATTCGCTGGCGATTGCCGGTCGAAAACTTTCCACAACATAAATCAAGGGGGAAGTCTGCCCTTTTACAGAAAAGAAAGCAGCTAATCAGCGAAAATAAGCATATTTGAGTAAAGATAAGCCCTGTATTCTGAAAAAACGCTTGAATGGCGTGTTAGACCAGAATATAGGGCTTATTATTCAGAGGTTCTCTAATAATGCACTAGTACCAGAAACGAACTGCTTGTGCGATACACTCAATACAACGGGATTAAGGTTGCGAAATCTAGTTCTTCTTCACTCCTGATATAACCTTCGGAGATCGCACGACGGGTGAGAGCGTACATGACGGTCGGCTGTTCGTAGAAGTTGAGAGGTGTGAAGGTCATACTCGTCCTTGAAATGTGATAGTTTAGGACCATGCGCTGACGAAGGAGGAAGGCGTCTTTTTCGGACAGAATGCCGACCTGAGCCAGGCGGGAGAATATGATGGTGCGGGAAAGACCGTATTTTTGCTTTACACAGCGAAGTTCATCGTAACCAATATTGGATCGTGCGGCACCGAATTCGAGGAGAAGGGCTTTTCTGGGAACGAGAAAAGAGGCGGCGAAACGGTCGAGAATGGCTTCTTTGTCGGATGTGGGACAGGATAGGATGTTTTTGCCTAATTCGCGCACGAGATTGAAACGGAAATCATCAAGATAGAATTCCTTGGATGCCATAATGAAATGGATCCCGGAATCGACAATACGACCGCTCACAAGTTTCCAATGGAAGGTATCCGGTAAGGTGAAGACATAATAACCATGGGTCTCCAGCAGAGCACAGACGCTGGAAATCGGATGAATACCAAGCTGGATGAGCTCGCGGAGGCGGTCTGCGGCTTCTTCGGCGTCGTCAACGCTGCGTACTTCTATAGGCTCCTGGATTAGAAAGCGATGCGTCAGGTCGAAGCCGATGGTTTCGGCGATGCGCGTAAGCTGACCAAGCTGGATCTGAATATAGGCCAGTAATTCCTGGCGACGGGCATCTACCGACCCTAATTCTTCAGTTAGCTCGATATTGAAATTTTCGGGTAGAGTGTGAAAAAAGAAATTTTTGTTGACACCGAGCACCTGACCGAAGATTTCCAGCAGATTGTCAGACGGAATGATTGAACCTGCTTCGTAATTAAACAGGGTGGTCTTGGTAATGGCAACGCCGTTATCTTTCATACGGTCGACCAATTGCTGCAGGGAGAGACAATTGGCAAGCCGGGCTCTTTTAATGCTTGCACCGATCATATGGATACCTCACTTGAGAAGATGATTTATTGTATCACGTACGAACAGAATAATCAATAATGTTCTTGATACTTGGAAAAGATAGAACGAATCAAAAAAAAATGTACTGAGTGTATTGAGCAGATAATCGGATATACGGCTATTACATGTGATAATTGACCGAAAATTGGAAAAAAATTTTAAAATATATTTTTAAATACTTTACAAATAAAAAATAAACGTTTATAATAGAGCTAACAAAGTGACCGAAAGACGTCATCGGGCGCAACGTGGAAATCAGAATGACGATTCTGAATAACACGCAGTACGATCAAGGAGTGATTATTATGGCAAGAGAGAGCCTGAAGGAACAGCTTTCAAAGGGGCAGGTATTTTGCCCCTGTGTTTGGGGATGCTTCTCCGCGTTGGCAGCGGAAAAGACGGGTTTCCAGAGTGCACTGTTATCCGGAGCGTCGCTGTCGGTCGACATCTGCGGTCTGCCGGACATCGGTCTGATCACGGCAGATGATCTCGTCAAGGGAACCGAAGCGCTGGCTCGTTACACCGATCTGCCCATCATCGTCGATGCAGACGACGGCTACGGCGAAACCCCGCTTCATGCGTATCGTCTGGCGAAGCGTCTGCAGATGGCAGGAGCTCAGGGCATGAGTGTTGACGACACGACAGGAACCCGTGGATTCGAGCGCTTTTTCCTGGCAATGCGTGAACGCAAGGAGCATATCCCGCATCCGGTTGTCGATCGCGAGGTCTGGCTGGCAAAGCTGAAGGCGGCGATCGAAGCGACAAAGGGCACAAATTTCCTGGTCATCGCACGTACTGAGGCAAAGATCCAATACGGTCTGGAGGAGGCCCTGATCCGTGCACGTCTGGCTCGTGAGGTTGGAGCCGAGATGACCATGATCATCGGCATTACGACGGAAGAGGAAGCGGAGATCGTTTCCCGCGAAGATCCGGGCTGGAAGATGTGGCCGGATGTTATGTCTCGCAATGGCATCCCGGATGTTGAGTTGGAGAAGCTTGAGGAACTCGGCTTCAACCTGGTGACCATGCACGTTTTCGAAAAAGGCGCACTGGCTGGCATGGTCGACTTCGGTCTGCATACCATCAAGGAGCGCAATACCGTCTATCACGATACCTTCGTGCCGCAGGTCATTCCGGGCGGCTTCAATGAGGCTCAGGTCGCACCTGTCATGCACTGGCTTGATGAGGAAGCAGCCTATAACAAGGCTGCTGCCGAAGCCATTGAACGCTATAAAAATAAGAAATGATTTGAAACGACAGAAGAAGTGATTTCGGAAAGGGGTACAACATGAATAAGAATCTGATCAAGTTGATCGTATGTATGGTGGTTCTTTCCCTCCTGATCCCCGCGACTTGCATGGGCGAGGAGATCGTTCTGAAACTGGGCACGCAGGCCCAGGCTTCCTCTGACTGGATCGGTTATCTTGACCGTGTCAATACACGACTGGGTGAATTGTCCGGCGGTACGATGCGCATCGAGATCGCGCTTGGCGGCCAGCTTGGCAGCAACGCTGAGCACTGGGCTCAGATGAATGCCGGTACGCTCGACCTGTTTGCGCAGGGCTGTGACGCGCCGTCTGTCGCGCCGGGCGGCAAGGATTTCGATATTGTCAACCTGCCGTTCCTGTTTGACGATGTGGATCACTGGCATCGCTTCCTGAAGTCTGACATCTTTGCGGAAATGAATGCGAAGTTTAGCGAAAAGACTGATGTGGTCTATGTCGGACATCTGGCGGACATTGCGCCGCGTGCCCTGACGACCAGTAAGGTTCCGGTTCACAAGGTCTCTGACATCAAGGGTCTGGTCATCCGTGTTCCGGGTTCTGCGCTGCAGACTCAGGTTTGGGCAGACTTCGGCGCTAATCCCACCCAGTCCAGCGTCGCCGAGCTGATGGAAGGCCTGCAGACCGGCCGCTATGACGGCCAGGATAACGGTCTGGGCGTCATCAACGAGGGCTTCTTCGATTATCAGAAATACTATATGGAGCTTGACCACACTTATCAGGGTGTCTCTGTCTATGCCTCCGGCAAGACCTAGAACAAGCTTTCCGCCGAGCAGCAGGGCTGGCTGACCCAGTCCGTTGACGAGATCGGCAGCCAGATCGTCGATGAGCTCTGGAGTGTTAAGCTGGTTAGCGACCGTGAAAAGCTTGCCTCCATGGCGAATCTGACCATCATCACGCCGGAAGAGATCGACCGTCAGAGCTTCATCGATGTGATCGATTCCAAGATCCCGGTCTACGAGGGAAAATTCTTCAGTGCTGGTCTGTATGAACGTATCCGTGCGCTGAAGTAAGTTGACAACTAACCATGTTCCATAGGGAACTGTCATTCGAGGCTGACGCATCGGATGGCAGTCCCTGGTCCGGAACCGATCGGAGGAGCGTATGCTACACTTTATCGATGTATTTCGCCGAGTATATTGCAGGGTCAGTTACATTCTTTCCGCGGCAATCATTGTGTTTATGACCTGTCTGCAGTTCTTTCAGATCTTTTACCGGTATGTCTGCGGTCATGTCTTCATTTGGAGCAACGATGTGATCATTTTCTCGATTACGACAGCAGTTGCGGTGACGATCCCGCCGCTGTGGCTGGAACATGGACATGTGACGATGGATCTGATTACGGGAAAGCTTTCAAGAAGGGCAGACCATTTGCTGAGCATTGCGGTGGAACTGATCAGCTTTGCGATGTCGGCTGCCATGGCATATGCCGGCATTGTGGCGGTCAGAATGCATATTGGCTATTCGACCTCGCTTTTGGGGTATGACGATTCTCTGCATTACCTGTTCGTGGTCTACATCGGCGTTATGCTGTGTGTGACGATCCTCCTGTCACTCATTGAAAGAATCCTGAAATATCATAAGGAGGCATAAGAATGACTGCAAAAGTAATCTTCATGCTGACGGTTCTGATTGTCTCTTTGGTGATCAGGATTCCGGTCTTCGCTTCGCTTCTTCTGACTGCTGTGTTGTTTGCAATGGTGTTCAGTGGCTTTATGCCAATGTCGGTCATCGCTACGGGTTTGTCCTCCGGTTTGGGAAATATCAACCTTTCGGGTGTCATATTTTTCTTCCTGGCTGGTGAGCTGATGACCCGGAGTGGTATCGCCCGAAAGATCGTCAATTTCCTTCGTGCGTGCATCGGTCACCTCAGAGGCGGTCTGAGCCACATCAACATTATCGAGTCGGTTATCTTTGCCGGTGTTTCTGGCTCATCCATGGCGGATACGGCGGCAATGCATAAGCTGCTCGTACCTGAAATGGTCAAGGATGGTTACTCTGCCGCATATGCTTCGGCAATTACGCTGGCATCTTCCAATATCGGTCCGGTCATTCCGCCTTCCACGGGTCTGGTTCTGCTGGCTATTTATGTGGGAGCGAATGTTAAAAAGGTCCTGATGGGCGGTCTGGTGCCAGGTATTCTGATGGCAATCTGTATGGCGGTCTGGTCGGTATACATCTGCAATAAGCGTAATTATCCCAAAGGCGAATGGAAGGGATTTGGTTATCTTTTTAAAGTGCTTCGGGAAACGTTCTTCTCCCTGATCATGCCAGTTCTGGTCGTGCTGTGCTTGAGTTTCGGTATCGGTACGGTAGACGAGGTCGGGGCGGGGATGTGCTTCTACTGCGTGATCGTCGGTGTGTTCGTCTACAAAGAGCTGTCGCTTCGGGATATCGGCGAATGTGCTGTTGAAGCGGCAAAGACGACCGGCAAGATGCTCAGCATTCAGGGTGCCTGCGGTATTTTCAACTGGATCGTTGCCTCGCTAGGACTGCGTACGCTGCTGCGTCAGTATATGGAGCCGCTGGTGCCGTATCCAGTGGTGATGATGCTGGTCGTGCTGGCGATCTTGCTCATCGGTGGCTGTTTCATGTCCCATATGGTCATGCTGTATGTGGTCACGCCGATCCTGTCGGTGCTGGCGGTCGCTGCCGGTTATGACATCACGGCGTTCTGCGTCTTCGCCATGATCGCATGCTCGTTGGGCATGATTACCCCTCCGGTCGGACAACTTCTATATGTCGGTGCCGAAATGGCGGATGTCAGCATAGGTGAACTGATCAAAGAGGTCACGCCGTTCATCGTGACGATTATTGTAGCGCTGCTGCTGTTAATCTTCTTCCCACAGATTGCGTATTTCCTGCCGGAAATGCTCTATTAAGATAGGGAAAGGACGAACGGATACAAAAGAAATGTTTCAAAATCTTTGCGTATGAAAGCGGGGCAGGACAGAAATGAGAAAAGCGATTGATGCGCATGTTCACATTCTTCCAGAGACGATGCTCGGGAGAACGGATAGCGCACTTAAAACAAAAGCAGAAAAATTCGGAATTTTCGTATACGAAAACGGGGAAACCTGCCGGCGTGTGCCACCCTATTTTGAGAACACGAGCTTCAGTACTGAGGCGCTGCTAGCAACGATCGGGCAGTTTGGCATTGAGAAGGCAGTTATCCTTCAGTCTTTCACATTCAGAATCAATGAGGAAGTGGCTGAGGCTGTTGCGAAGTACCCGGACAAGCTGAAAGGAGCCATGGTCATTGATCCTCGCGATGAGGATTCTGTTGCTCAGATGCGCTTCTGGCATAAGCGCGGGCTGACGATCCTCAAATTCGAGATGAGTACGGTTCAGGGCTTCAGTCATCCCCGTGCTTATCCGGAGATGCGTTTTGACGGTGCGGATGTCATGAAGCTGTTTGACGAAGCCGAAAAGCTGGGTATCACTGTCGCAGTAGATCCCAGCCCGGTCTTTGGTAACGGCTATCAGGTCGATGCACTGAAAAAAGCGATTGAAACGCATCCCAAATTGCGTTTTGTGATTTGTCATCTGTGTTTTGCTATGCCTGATTATCTCAATGATGGGAAAAAAAGAGCCGAGTGGGAGAGAATGTGCGCGCTTGCATCGTATGACAATGTATGGGTAGATCTGGCGGCAATGTGTGATCTGTTCTTGGGAGAGGAATACCCGTTCCCTGGATCGCTGGATATGCTGAACCGATTTATCGATCGATACGGAGACGACAAGGTGATCTGGGGATCGGATATTCCTGGTTCACTGAATTCCGCAACCTATCGCGAGATGATGGATATGTTCGAAAAACATTCGGGGCTCAGTGAACAGCCCAAGAATAAGCTGTTCTATGAAAATGCCTTGAAAGCTTACTTTTAAGGAGGATTACCATGAAAAAATTGTTTAGTCTTCTTCTGGTTCTTGCTATGGTTCTCTCGATGTCTCTGGCGGCTGCCGACAGTGCTGAGACCATCAAGATCGGTGTTATTGCGTATGGCTCCGCGGCTGCGAGAGCTTCCATTCTGGGCTACTTCATGAACGGCTGGGAAGTCGCGGCGGAGCAGGTTAATGCTGCTGGCGGCATTGATGGCAAGCAGATCGAGATCAAGGTCTATGATCCGGAGAACGACGCATCCATGATCGGACAGCGTTGCACCGATGCCAAAAACGACGGCTGTGTTGCCATCGTCTTCGCTTATGGCGATGATATGGCCCCGGCTGCCGGCCAGTGGGCGCTGACGAATCATTTCCCGGTCATGATGATGCCCAATACCTCTACCGAGGTTACCATCAAGAACTGGTCTGATTATGCCTTTAACTGCGGCCTGAATGCCTGGTCCTTTGCAAAGGTCCTGGCGAAGGCTGCCGTACAAGATGAGGGCAAGAAGAACTTCGTCTTCTGCGGTACCGATGGTGCGGCTACTATTGACGCGGAGAATCTGTTCCTGCTGGAAGGCCAGAAGATCGATCCGAAGTTTGAGCTGCTGGCAAGCTATCGCGTCGCCGAGTCCGATTCTGAGTTCTCCAACATCATCGCTTCTGTTGCGGCCACCAGTCCGGACATGGTCATGCAGCAGGGCGGCGGCCCGTCCTTCGTCGGCTGGGTGCAGCAGGCTTCCATGTTCAATCTCTTCGCGGTCAGCGATGTATACAACGATTTCGTCGTTGACTCCGCTTCCAACACGCCACTCGTCGAGGCCAATGCGTTCCCGTATGGCAAGACCCATGGCATCTTCCTTCTCCCGTACTGGGACAAGGATGCCATGGATGAGGAGACTCAGCTGTTCTATGATTCCTACATGAACACGGAGCTGGCGAAGGAAAACGGCTTCATCGGACCGTCTGACTGGGGTCTGAGCTGCTATCGCTGCATGAAGGCGGCCCTGCTGGGCATTGCTGACTGCGCTGCCGCCGGTGCCGACTACACCGACAGCGAAGTTCTGACTCAGTATATCAAGAACATTTCCTGGACCGACAGCACCGGCGTCCATGAGTTCCGCGATCTGGACAACCAGCTGACCTTCAATGTCTACTACGGTACGACTGAGAAGGTTGAGGGTTGGGTCGAGCCGATCTCCCCTTCCTATAAGACCTACACCGCTGAGGAGTGCCTGCCGACGCAGGAGGAGATGGCCGAGTATGCCCAGAAGTTGGGTGTCAATGACCGCTTCTGATCGCTTCAGGCTATAACAGACGTACATTTGAAATCTGATTAACACATTCTTAGACGGCTCTTTTAGGGGGTCTGCAGGATCCTGCAGATCCCCTTTTTTGTGGAGGTATTATGACGCTATCTCGTTTTGCCCTGACCCTTGTGATCGGCTTATCCAGCGGCATGCTGACCTATCTGATGGCAGCCGGCATGAGCCTGATTATCAGCGGCATGGGCATCATCAATTTCGGACAGGGTGCGTTCTATGTCCTGGGCGCCTATGTCTGCAATCAGATCTTTACCGCCATGGGTCTGCCGTTCGGACTGGCACTGCTGGGCGGATTTGTGGTTACCGCGTTGCTGGGCGGTGTGCTGGAGCGTTTGCTCCGCCCTGTTTTTGGCAAGGATATGATCTTTTCATTGCTGATCACAATGGGAGCCAGCTACATCATCTGTGACAGCATGATCATGGTATGGGGCAATAAGGTCAAGGCGACCGGTCTGCCGAAATTCCTTTCTGGTGCTGTGATGATCCCGTTTACCAAGATCGTCTTCCCATATTATTATCTGTTTATCATCGCTATCGCAGCGCTGGTGGGCATTGCCTTTGCGGTTCTCTTCAAAAAAACCATGCTGGGTGTGTGCTTCAGGGCCATTATCAACGACAAGAGCATGGTTGAGCATCTGGGCATCAACGTGGATCGCTTGTATACTATCATGTTTATGCTGGGCATCGGTCTGGGTGGTCTGGCGGGTGCACTCAATGCACCGCTTTCCGGTCTGACGCCCAAGACGGGCCTTTCGGTGTTCAACAATGTTTTCCCGGTGCTGATGATCGGCGGTATGAACAACATCAACGGTTGTCTGCCCGCGGCTGTACTGCTCGGCATCATCAGTTCCTTTGCGGCGATTTATACGCCGACCTGGTATAATCTCGTTCCCACGCTGGTCATGATCATTGTCATGTTTATTTCCCCCAAAGGACTTTTTGTGAAGAAGGAGAGATAACAAATGAAAAAGATCGATAAATCGCTTCTCTTCATGCTGCTTGTATTCGGTATTTACGGCGCGGTCGGCGTGCTGTCATCGGAAAGCGTTACGGCGATCATGGGGCGCATCGTCGTGATGACGCTCTTTGCGCTTTCGTTTAATCTTCAGTATGGTTACAGCGGTATGGTCAGTCTAGGACACTCGCTGTTTTTCGGTATGGGCGGTTATGTGCTTGTACTGATCATGTCGCATTATGGTATAGCACTGATTCCTGCGTTACTGATGACACTCCTCATCTGTTTTGTTCTCACTGTATTCGTTGGCATCATCTGCCTGAAGAACAGCATGGAAGCGTTCACCTTCCTCAGCTATGGTATTGCGCTGGCAGCGTTGACAGCTGTGGGCAAGTGGGTCTGGGCTGGCTCGACAGTCGGCGTGACCTATCAGGCGCTGCCAGAATTCCTGACCGGTTACCGGACGATCTATGCCATTATCTGGACGGTCTGCCTGCTTTGCTGCGTGGCGATCTACCTGATTGTTCAGTCGCCGTTTGGCATGCTTATGCAGGGAGTCCGAGAGAATGAGGAACGCTTGACCTTCCTGGGGATCCATACCAATCGTCTGCGACTTGTGATCTTTACGGTCAGCTGTATGTTTGCAGCAATCGCAGGCATACTGTATGCTTTCAGGAACGCCGGTGCATATACGGCTTCGCTGGATACGTCTCTTTCTTTCCAGGCAGTCATCATGTGTGTTCTTGGCGGAAGCACATACTTTGCCGGCCCGATCATTGGTGCGTTCATCATTCCGTTTATCTACAATTACATTTCAACGGTGTTCCCTTATTATGAGGGGCTCATGGGTCTGATGATCCTGCTGACGGTCTATCTGCTACAGAAGGGACTGGTCTCTTTGGTGGCTACTCTGAAAGAGCGTTACAGAAGGGAGGAGGGTGCAAAATGAATGGCGGGATCATTTTGAGAATCGAGCATATTTCGAAAAACTTTGGCGCGATCCGCGCCGTCGATGACGTGTCGCTGGATATACTGGATGGCGAAATGCATGCGATCATTGGATCGAACGGCGCGGGGAAATCCACACTAATGGATCTAGTCTGCAGACGGACGATCCCTTCCTCCGGCAAAGTTGTCTTCTGCGATGAGGATATTTCCGTACTGCCTGCACACGAGATTGCGAATCGGGGCATGTGCAAATGTTTTCAGATCTCCAAGCTTTTCGGAGAACTCAAAGCGTTTGAGAATGTCCGGATCGCGTTGGTGAAGCGGGCAGGACGTACATATGACTTTTTACCGAAGAAAAAGGACTTTCTAAAAAAGGAAGCTATCGAGGTGCTTCGCTCTGTAGGTCTTGCGGATAAGGCAGATGAAACCGCTTCCCTGCTCAGTTACGGCGATCAGCGTCGTCTGGAGATTGCAATCACACTTGCGTTGGAACCGAGGCTTCTGATTCTGGATGAACCGACGGCTGGCGTGGCGCGAGCGGAAGGCTATGAGATCATGAAGATGATTCGGAACCTGGCACAGAGAAAGCACATGACGGTGATGTTCATCGAACATGACATGGAGATCGTATTCAATTACGCTGACCGTATTTCCGTCATGCACAACGGTCATCATCTGGCGACCGGTACGCCGGAGGAAGTCCGGCAGAACAGCTTCGTGCAGGATGCCTATATCGGAGGAAATGAGCGATGAGCAATATACTGACACTCAACGGTGTGAATGCATATTACGGCAGCAGCCATATTCTTTTCGGTGTCGATCTTGCGGTGGAGAAGGGACGCTCGGCATGTATCCTCGGCAGAAATGGCGTAGGCAAAAGCACAACGATGAAGACGATCTGCGGCGCCATGAACCCGAAGAACCATGCCAGAACGGAAGGCAGCATTCGCTTCGGCGACAAAGAACTCGTGGGCATGTCTCCTTATCAGATCGCACAGGCGGGCATCGCCTATGTGCCGCAGGGACGGCATATTTTCAGTGACCTGACGACCAAGGAAAACCTGCTTATTGCCCGGAAAAAAGGTCCGAATGGGGAGCAGAAGTGGACGCTTGAAAGGATCTATGAGCTCTTTCCGCGTCTGAAGGAACGCGAAAACTCAATGGGCAACAAGCTCTCCGGTGGTGAACAGCAGATGCTGACTGTTGCCAGAGGCCTGATGCAGAATCCTACCATGATTCTTCTGGATGAGATCACTGAGGGCTTGGCGCCTATCGTGGTCGATCAGCTTGCTGAGATTGTGTCGCAGCTTAGGAAGATGAATGTCTCTATTCTGGTAGCAGAACAGAGCGTCAAATTCGCTTTGGCGGTCAGTGATGATTGCTATATTCTGGAAAAAGGCAATGTCGTCCTGCATAAGCCGACTGCGGAGTTGACGCACGAGGAGATACTGAAATATCTGGGCACGTGATGTTTATCTCGTTTGTCGTATCTCACAATTGGGATTCCAGTGTGACTGATTATTTCGCGACTGAAGGGGAGAATGATGTGTAAAGAGTCATATGAAGCAATAGATGAAGGTTCTCTGTCGCTCGGATTGATCCGGCTTGCTATTCCGATCGCATTGAGCGGTATGCTACAGCAGCTGTTCAATTCTGTGGACGTTGCGGTGATAGGACGCTTTGCTGGTGGCCTTGCGCTGGCAGCAGTCGGAGCCAACGCAGCCAATGTTTCCCTGTTTGTCATGCTGCTGACCGGTCTTTCTGTAGGCCCGAACGTGTTGATTGCCCGCTTGATCGGGGCAAAAGAGAAAGAAGAGATTTCAGAATCGGTTCATACCGCGATCCTGTTCTCGATCCTGTTTGGTTTGGGAATCATGGTGGGCGGTCAGCTCCTGTCCGAGGCGCTGATGGATTGGATGCATACCCCCGGCGAGATCGCAGACGGTGCAATTTTGTATTTTCGTATCTATCTGTTGGGGCTGCCATTTATTGCATTGTATAATTTCTGCGCATCCATCCTGCGTTGTATTGGGGATTCCAAACGCCCGCTGTATACGCTTTTTGCGTCCGGGATTTTGAATGTTCTTCTGAATCTCGTTTTTGTAGTAGCTTTCCATATGGATGTCGCTGGTGTAGCAACTGCGACGGTATTGTCAAATGTATTTTCGGCATTTGTGCTGCTGGGCATCCTGATGAGGGAGCAGGGAGCGATCCGGCTGGATGTGACAAAGCTTCGCTTGAAAATGCAGTATGTGGGCGAAATCGTAAAGATTGGACTGCCATCCGGTATACAGGGCATGTTGTTTTCTTTATCCAACCTGTTTATCCAGTCTACACTCAACGGATACGGCGCGTCTGCCATTGCCGGATCCTCTACCGCCCTGACGTTTGAATACATTACGTATAACATTGCCCTGGCATTTTCGCAAGCCTGTGTGACTTTCTTGAGCCGAAGCTATGGTGCCGGTGATTATAGACAATGTCGGCGCATTTACAGCCGATCGTTGTTGTATGGTTTCCTGTTTACAAGCGTGGTTTCTCTGTTGTTTGCCTGGAAGGCTTCGATGCTCGCCGGATTGTTTACTGCGGATGCGGGGATCATCGGTTATGCTGTGATTCGTATGCGATATGTCGGTCTGTTGGAAGGCCTGAGTGCGTTCCACGAAAGCGGGAGCGCAGGCATGCGTGCAATCGGGGTTTCCATACCACCTGCCGTGCTGACCGTCATAGGCTCTGTTTGTTTCCGCATCCTGTGGGTACTGTATGTCCTTCCGCTCAATCCGACGTATCTGATGCTGATGCTGGTCTATCCGGCTTCATGGATCGTTACGGGTGCGGTTATGCAGCTCGCATGTCATAGGTACATGGGGAAACTGGGACGGTAATTGTTTTCGAATGAAAAAAATGGCTTCCGGGTCGTATCAGCCAGTGGAAACGCAGCATCAACAAAAGGCAATCAAATCAATCAAAAAAGGAGAGTGTTTCAGATGATCCGCAGAAGCAAAGAAAAGATTTCTGTTCGCAAACCCGCGCCGTTTGACGGCGTCGGCGAGATCACCGTCCGCAGTCTGCTCAATGACCCGGAAGAGATGAGCCAGAAGGGTCGCGTTTTCGGCCACACGACCGTGTATCCGGGCAGCGAGATCGGCTACCACATCCACAACGGCGACAGCGAGACCTACTACATCCTCAGCGGCAAGGGACGTTACAACGACAACGGCACGATCGTGGAGATTGGCCCGGGCGATGTGGCTTATTGTGCGCCGGGCGAGGGACATGGATTGGCTTGTCATGGTGAGGAACCCGTGGAAATGATTGCGCTGATCCTGTATAAATAAAAAAGTACAAAATATCTAGATCGATATATAAGGCAGCGGTCATCCTCATAGTTTATAAAAACATAACGTCTAATTCTGGCTGCTGTTTTATCATGCACCCAACAATAAAACGGCGGCCGTCTTGGGTGCGCAAAATTAAACGGCAATCAATCACTACCGCTTATTTTGCACCCACTCGACAGCCAAAGTATCTCAATATACCAATAATAGCAAAGAAAAACGCATCCTGCACCCACTTGTCATAGTAGGGCAGGATGCGTTTGCATCCAGGGGACTATAAAAAGCCTGGTACTGTAAGGCTTTCCGGGCAAAGAAAAAACGCTAACCTTTGTATCAAGATCAGCGTTCTTTTCTGGCGGAGAGTTAGGGATTCGAACCCTAGGAGGTTTTACCCTCACAGCATTTCGAGTTTTGTCGGTTGAACACCATTTCGAGGAAAATAAAGGAAGAACGGAGAAGCTGAGAGAAGATAAAAATACGAACAATAGCTCAATTTTTCGGCTGTTTTCGGTCAAAAACCAAGGTGTGTCAAGGGTTCGAATGAATCATGCCAATTTGCTCAAAAATGGGCATTTTGGAGAGATTTAGGAGAGAAAACGGCACATAGGAGAGAAAAAAGAGAGATAAATCAGCCTGATTACCCCGCTGTTGACCAGAAAAGAGAAGAAAGGTAACAGGCAAAATGAATGATAGAAATGACTATGAATGGGTGCTGGACGAGTACCCCGAATACATCACCAAGGAGCAGCTGTACAAAATCTGCAAGGTGTCCAAGAAAACCGCACAGAAATATTTGGAAAGCGGATTGATTCCAAGCGTCTGCACGGGAAAGAAAACCCGAAAGTATTCCATCAAGATTACGGATGTCGTTGATTTCCTCTACTTCCGTGACGAAAATCCGCTTCTGTGCAAAATGAAGATTGGCGCGGAAAGAATGTCTGGACGCTGTCACTCTGAACCGACGATCAGGCTTCTGGAGAAAACCCTGAGCTGTGTTCTTAAAGAATATCCCGATGTTCTGGAGATTTCGCAGGTGATGGAAATCACGGGCTACAAGCACCAGACGATTCTCAACTGGTGCAATAAGGATAAGGTGGAGCATTTCCTGATTCGGATGCGCTGCATGATTCCCAAAACGAGTCTGATGGAGTATCTGACGGCAGACGGGTTTCACGCCATCAATGCCGAATCAAAGGCGCACATCCTTGTGCGAAACAGAAAGTGAATAGTGAATGATGAAGCGCTCACAGTCTGTGGGCGTTTTTTTCGATATCATAAAAGTGAATTAGCAAGAATAATTTTGCAAATATTTTGCAAAATAAGATATAATAGATTGATTTATCCGAGCAAGTGAAGTAAAATGAAGAAGGAATTTGAAAAAACAGTGCAAAATGGAGGAAAAACTATGCTTCTGGAATTTAGAATGAGCAATTATAAGTCTTTCAAAGACGAAACAGTATTTTCACTTATTCCTGCGCCGAAGCAAAAGGGATTGGATTATAGTATCCTTCATGCAACTGTTGGCAGGAAGGCATACAAAGGTCTATGCTCGGCTGTAATTTATGGACCAAATGCTGCGGGTAAGACAAACATCATTGGTGCAATGGATTCCTTCAAAACAATCGTGCTTCGCGGAAATATCCGAAATGATGACGATAAATCCATGCCAAACGCGGCTGCATCGGCGCTTGAACTTATCCCCAATAATACAGAAGCTAATGCGATACCCGTGATGTTTTCAATCCGGTTTATTGTAAACGGTCTTTTGATCGATTATAAAATCGGGCTTGATTTGGGTACGTTTTTGGCGGTTGATTATAAACGTAAAGTTGTGTTTGAGCAGCTTTCAGTAAACGAAGCACCAATCTTTACAAGAGAGAATGGCTTAAAGATTTATGACTTGAGCGGAATAAAGGAATGGTTAGCCAATGAGTTTGAGCAGAATGCCGATAGCGTCATTGCTATTGCGTCGGCTAACCTGAATGATGAAGAACTATTCCTTATGAACGGTTTCAAAACGATGTTTAGCTCGAAGCTGGTTTCGATCATTAGCGAATGGCTGAATCAGCAATTCATGGTGATTTATCGGTCGGATGCCATGCAGCTCATTCGGAAGTTTACCGATCCGAAGAAGAAGTCCATCTATGTCGAAAAAACGTTGACCGAAGCTGCTAAGACGTTTGGCATCAACTCGAACGCACTGGGCTATGTCGTAGATGGGGATAATACAGAAGCGAAGCTGTGTTCCATATTCAAGTCAGAGGGAAAAGCCATTCCAGCAGAGCTTTTTGAGTCTTATGGAACAATTCGCTTTGTCAATATGTTTCCATTGGTAGTTAATGCCCTGATGAACGGCAGCACATTGGTTGTTGATGAGTTCGAGGCTTCTCTCCATCCAATGGCTTTGATGAATATCATCAATATCTTTCACAATGATGAAGTTAATATCCATCATGCACAGCTGATTTTCAATACGCATAATCCAATTTTCCTGAATACCAACCTTTTCAGACGCGATGAGATCAAATTTGTTGAACGGGACGAAGAAACTCATTGCAGCAGCGCTTATGCGTTATCAGATTTCGGTACAGCCGGAAAAAATGGTGTTCGGAAAAATGAAGATTATATGCGTAACTATTTTGTTGATCGTTACGGCGCAATCAGAAATGTGGATTTCCTTCCTATCTTCGAGAAACTGTTGAAGCATGGAAGTGAGGCATAAGAGTATGAGAAAAGAAAATATGACATACTATTTTTCCGTAGAAGGCGAAACGGAAAAATGGTATTTGGATTGGCTGCAAAACTGTATCAATGAATGTGACGAAGCAAAATATAAAGTGAAATTAGATTCCAAAATCGAAAAGGATCCGCTTGTGCGAGCCAAGAGCATGACTATTCTGGGCAAAACAGAAATTACGCATGTATTTGACCGAGAAAGTGAGGATGAACTTCATACGAAACAATTTATGACAACCTTGGATCGCATGAAGGAAGCAGAAAAGCTGGGTAAAAATATCAAATATAAGCTGGGATATAGCAATTTTACATTTGAACTGTGGATGATCTTACATAAAGCGGATTGCAACGGAGCAAAAACAGATCGCCGACAGTATTTATCTCCGATCAATAATGCTTATCATGAACATTTTGAGAATCTGGACGAATATAAACAAAAAGATAATTTTAAACGTGTTCTGAATCAATTATCCTTAGATGATGTGAAAATGGCGATTCAACGGTCTGAGCAGCTTATGATACGGAATCAGGAAAAAGGATTCCATCGGTATCAGTACAAGACGTATTCATATTACGCAGAAAACCCCTCTCTATCTATCTGGGAATCTATCAAAAAGATTATGACGGAATGCGGAATTTTGTGATATTGGAGTTATTTCATCAAAATGGGGAGCTGTTGCAGCGATGTTCTGCCAGTTCCTTTTTTCATTGGCTGCATAAATGGTCAGCCTGTCCAACCCAAAAGACAGCATAGGCAAAACAAATTAGGTTGGCGGTCTTTCTGCATATAATTACATCTGGGTATATGCAGAAACATGAGCCTCTTTTTCGGTTACTGCACATATCTCCGCAAAAACATGTGCAGAAAGCATCGGAAATATCAATAATTTTTGCTGTTATTCAAGAAAAACTTTCTGATTTCAATGACTTTTTCGACACGTCCCATGCTGACAGCATGGACTATCGAGCTATGATAAACCTGAAAGGACAATTCTGATCGCGAGATAAGAAAATTCAATCTCAGCAACTTGGGGACGCTCCGGCAACGAGCGTCCTTTTTTGTATTCGTCAGAAAGGAGAAAACATGAATACGCAAATTATCAGTCTATCAAACCAGAAGGGCGGCGTAGGCAAAACAACGACCTGCGCCAATTTGGGTATTGGTTTGGCGAGAGAAGGAAAGCGCGTGCTGCTGGTGGACTGCGATCCGCAAGCCAGCCTGACGCTCAGTTTGGGATGGAGGAAGCCGGAAACCCTGCCGGTGACGCTGGCTACGCTCATGGGCAGAGTTCTTCAGGAACAGCCCGTTCATGCCGAAGAAGCGATTCTGCATCATGCGGAAGGGGTGGACTTGATTTCCGGCAGCATTGCCTTATCGGGCGTGGAAGCGTCGTTGGATACACGGCAGAATGTGCTGAAACGGGTGCTGGACGATTGCAGAAAAGACTACTCCCATGTGCTGCTGGATTGTATGCCGTCGCTGGGTATGATGACGATCAACGCACTGGCAGCGGCAGACAGCGTGCTGATTCCGACCATACCGCATTATTTGTCGGTGGATGGACTGGGCAAACTGATGGAAAGCATCGGCAGGATGCGCCGGGGATTGAACAGAGGGCTGCGGGTTGAAGGTATCCTCATTACAATGGCAAGCCGCACGACGTATGCCCGTGAGATCAGCGAATTGCTTCGGACACAGTACGGAACAAAAATCAAGGTGTTTGATACCGTAATTCCGCACTCCATCAGAGCGGCGGAGTGCAGTGCTGAAGGGAAAAGCATCTTCGCGTATGATCCGAAAGGCAAGGTTGCGCAGGCGTACAGCACGCTGACGAAAGAGGTGATTCAGCATGAAAAGCAGCGCCAGAAACATCGAGCTGAAATCGGTCGATGACCTTTTTGCGACGGAAGAAAGCAGAGCGGATGCCCAGCGGGAAAAGGTGCAGGAAATCCCGTTGGGTGAGCTACATCCGTTCAGAAATCATCCCTTCAAGGTCAAGGACGACGCGGCGATGCAGGACACAGTAGACAGTGTGCGCGAGTATGGCGTGCTTGTCCCCGCGATTGCGCGTCCTGATCCTGACGGCGGCTATGAGCTGATCGCTGGTCACAGGCGGCATCATGCTTCCGAGCTGGCAGGTAAGGAAACCATGCCGGTCATCGTTCGCGATCTCGACGACGATGCCGCCACGATCATCATGGTGGACAGCAATTTGCAGCGTGAGGAGCTGTTGCCGAGTGAACGGGCTTTTGCCTATAAAATGAAACTAGAAGCAATGAAACATCAGGGAGAACGGCTGGATTTAACTTCCGCCCAAGTTGGGCGGAAGTTAGAAAATCGGGAATCTCGCGAAATTCTTGCAGAGCAAGTTGGACAAAGCCGTAATCAAATTTCCAGATTTATTCGCCTGACCGAGTTGATTCCCACTTTGCTGGACATGGTGGATGAACGCAAAATTGCGTTTAATCCTGCGGTCGAGTTGTCCTATTTAAAGAAAGAAGAACAAACCCTTCTGCTTGAGGCGATGGACAGCGAACAGGCAACACCGTCGCTTTCCCAAGCACAACGGCTAAAGAAATTCAGCCAGCAGAAGATGCTTTCCCTTGACGTGATGCGGGCAGTCATGAGCGAAGAAAAGAAAACCGACCTTGATCGGGTGACGCTGAAAAACGAAACGCTGCGCAGGTATTTTCCGAAATCCTACACGCCAAAGCAAATGGAAGATACCATCATCAAGCTGCTGGAAGGCTGGTATAAAAAGCGGCAGTTTTCGCAGGAACGGTGATGAATCATAAGTGCTTGCGAAATCATAAGCGACGTGATAAAATAAACTTGAAATAGAGCATGGACGAATGAATAATGGCTCAAAGGAGAGGAAAAAAACATGTCCATTCAGGATACGGCAACCAAACAGTATGTTTCGGAAGTGGAAGTGTTTGCAGATGCCTTTAACTATCTGATTTATGATGGCGAACAGGTGATTAAGCCGGAACAGCTGACCGATATGGATACAACACAGTATGTGATTCCATATCATGAGGATGAGAAAGGCAAGCCGGAAGCGGCGCAGAAATACCGCGATACGCTTAAAACGCTGGCGGTTAAAACGGATGATCGGTACACCTATCTCGTGCTGGGAATAGAAAATCAGAGCCATGTGCATTATGCCATGCCGGTTCGCAACATGCTGTATGATGCCATGCAGCTCGAAAAGCAGGTGCGTGATCTGGCAAGCCAGCATCGTAAGGAAGGAAAAAATGGTACATCGGAAGAATATCTTTCTGGTATGAAGAAAGAAGATCGGCTG
>ERZ809296.332-NODE-332-length-83883-cov-5.702450_pt1 | contig 83883 bp, 71 predicted proteins | sample MGYA00520511_ERZ809296 | MGnify/ENA primary metagenome ERZ809296 (study PRJEB31576, sample SAMEA3212662) | Homo sapiens | biome: human-gut; feature: human gut; material: fecal | place: Sweden | collected 2012 ...
TCGGCGTGATGTATTCCACCAGCGGCGTCGGGGTCGGCGTGATGTATTCCACCAGCGGCGTCGGGGTCGGCGTGATATAAATCACCTGCGGGGTCGGCGTAGGCGTCACGTAGACGTACCTCGGCGTGGGCGTGACATACGTGCCGTTAAAGCTCAGGAAGCGCGTCATCATGTAGCCGTGGCGCGTGCCGACATAGACCTCGCACCACGTCGCGCCGTAGGAAACGACCTTCACCTGCGTGCCGTTGGCGTACTGGCCGAGCGCCTTCGCGCTCTGCGACGGCGATTCGCGCAGATACAGTACCTGCGTACTCTTCGGGTTGTTCACGTAAGCCGTCCGCGTGCTGACCGTGCCGGAATTGCTGTTCGAGCCGCTGTTGGTCGTGCCCATGTTGCTCAGGTATCTCGTCGCCATGAAGCCCGTCAGGCCGCCGCCCGTGATCTGACACCAGCCGTTCCCCTTGAGCAGCACGGTCACGCGCGTGCCGGATTTAAGCGAACCGATGCTTCCATAGGACGACGACGGGCCGCGCCGCACATTGACCTTGCCGCCGTTTCGCGTGGAAACGGTCGCAGTCGTCGTGCTCTTGTTGATCAGCGAGTCGTGCATGTAGCCGGTATAGGTTGCGCCGCCCACGTTCACGCTGACATAATTCCACTCATAAGAGGCATCCAGAATGTTGACGGTCATGCCGCTGGTCACGCGCGTCACCACAGCGTAATCCAGAGACGGCCCCTGCCGCAGATTGACATAGCCGCCGTTTGCATAGGCCACCGTGCCGATGCTTCCGTTCTGCGCGAAGGTCAGGTAGTTGCCCGCCATATAGCCGGTTTTGCCATCCATTGTGCGCACGGGATACCAGCCGGAAGTGTTCTGCCCCTGCACCGTCACCCACGACCCGCTGTCGTATTTGCCAAGACTGCGGCTCGTTTTGCTGGCGTACTGGCGCAGATTCAGCCTGCCGCCGCGCACCACCGCGAAATCCGCGGCCAGCGCCATCGCCGGCACAAGAGCGAGCAGCAGCAGCAGCGCGATCAGTTTGATTGTTTTCCTCACTTGATTTCACCAACCCTTTTATCCTGTGCATACAAGACGAACGAGCATGCCGGATTCTTCCTGTTTTTTTCATTTTTTGGGGAAAAACGTTGGGACTCCGTCCCAAACCCTGCCAGAAACCTGAGGTTTCTGGACTTCCCGTTTTCATTTATCGCTTCGCGATAAATGAGTCAATTCTGTTCTGTCCATTCGTAAAAACCAAATTTAGTATACCATACTCCGCCGTTTTTGACCAGTATCCGGCGGCAGTTGCGGGTTTTTTCTGTTAGTTTTCTAAAACGCATCAATTCCGCTCTTTCCATCGCTTCAAAAGCGTGGTACAATAAGCAACGAAAAGCAACACAATCAAAAGGGGGCTTACCCATGCATAAGCTGGATCGCAACATGCCCTGCTGGTGCGGCAGCGGCAAAAAATACAAGCATTGCCATTATGATTTTGACGAGAAGCTCGACGACATGCACCGCCGCGGCGCGATCATTCCGACACACGACATGATTAAAAACGAGGCGCAGATCGCGGGCATTCGCGAAAGCGCGAAGATCAACGTCGCGGTGCTCGATTACGTCGCCGCGCACATCCGCGCGGGCATTTCCACGGCGGAAATCGACCGCTGGGTGTATGAGCAGACGACCGCGATGGGCGGCATTCCCGCGCCGCTGAATTACGAAGGATTTCCCAAGAGCGTCTGCACGTCTATCGACGATCAGGTGTGCCACGGCATCCCGTCCGAAGACGACATTCTCTGCAACGGCGATATCATCAACGTCGATTGCTCGACGATCTACAAGGGCTATTATTCCGATTCATCCCGCATGTTCATCATCGGCGAAACCACGCCGGAGAAAAAGAAGCTCGTGGAGGTCACGCGCGAATGCGTGATGGCAGGTCTGGAGCAGGTCAAGCCGTGGGGCTTTTTGGGCGACATGGGGCAGGCCGTGCATGATTTGGCCAAAAAGAACGGTTACAGCGTCGTGCGCGACGTCGGCGGCCACGGCGTGGGCATTCAGTTCCACGAAGAGCCGTGGGTCAGCTATGTGACCCGGCGCGGGCAGGAAATGGTGATGGCGCCGGGCATGATGTTCACCATCGAGCCGATGATCAATATGGGCACGGACGACATCTACGTCGATGCGGACAACGACTGGACGATCTACACGGAGGACGGCATGCCCTCCGCCCAGTGGGAAATTCAAGTGCTGGTGACGGAGACGGGTCACGAAGTCATCTCGTGGTAAGGAGGCCTCTTTCGTCTCCGCCGCAAGCCTGTTTGAACCCAAAGCCTGCCGCACGCGGCCAAACTTCGCCTTTCGCCGCGAAGCGAAGAAGGGAATCTGAGGGGGTAGGTTTGGGCGGCAGCCCAAAATATTTCGCAAAAAGCAAAGTTTCAGAGCAGGCTGCAAAGCAGCCTACGATTGAAACGTCATGAAAGCGCATTCTTTCCTCTTCTCGCAGAAAAAAGTTCTTTCTATAAATTTGCCTTTCAAAACTGCATTTCTTTTCCAAAAAAGGGCTTGACAAACTTCTCACACAGGATTACAGTATAGGCGAAGTTCAAAACTGAATGGTCTTTGGGGCAGGGTGCAAATCCCTACCGATGGTATAGTCCATGAACCCTTGAGCAATCTTGGGCCGATCTGGTGCAATTCCAGAACCGACGGTGACAGTCCGGATGGGAAAAGACAAAAGTGTTATCCAAATTTTGCGGCATGGCTGTTCGCCGTTCCGAAAGAAGTGGATTTCCCGAGGCCAATCTCTTGTTTGGCTTCGGGAATTTTTTACTTTCGGGAGGAAATCACCATGAAACGCACACAAACCCGCCGCCTGACCCTCGCCGCCATGATGGGCGCAGTCTCTTTCGTGCTGATGTATTTCAGCTTCTCCGTGCCGGTGCTCTCGCCGTTCGCGGATTTCGACCTTTCCGCCCTGCCGGATCTGATCGGCGGCTTCGTGCTCGGCCCGGTCGGCGCGGTGGAAATCATCGCGGTGAAGGTGCTGCTCAAGCTGGTGTTCAAGGGCACGTCGTCCATGTTCACCGGCGAAGTGCAGAAGTTTCTGCTCTGCACAGCCTATGCCCTGCCCGCCGTGCTGTATTATCAAAAGCACAGAACCAAGCGCGGCGCGGCCATCGGTCTGGTGCTTGGCACGATTTGCGGCGTGATCGTCGCGGTGCTGACCAACGTATTCCTGATTTTCCCGGCCTATATGGCGCTCTACGGCATGGACTGGGCGGCGATTGTGCAGATGTGCACCGCCGTCAACCCGTGGATCACGAACGTGCCGACGATGGTTGCGTTTTCTATCGTGCCCTTTAATGTGATTTCGTTCAGCGTGACCTCGATTCTGGCGATGCTGCTGTATAAAAAGATCAGCGTGCCGCTCAAGAAATTCGCTTTGGTCGGATAAGCGCCGCAAAGCGAAGCAGGGAGTTTGAGGGATTTAATCCCTCAATGGGGTATGGGGCAAAGCCCCATCGCAATCCCCAAATACGTCATAAAAAAGCGGGCTGAGCCCGCCTTCACCTCCGCCGAAGTCCGTCACGCGCCAAAGTCTTGCTCACGCGGGCAATTTTACGCAATTTCCTATACATTAAAAACGCAGTTTCAGTCGCAGAACGCGAAACATTCTGCGACTGAAACGGATTGATTTCGATAAAGCAGAGATATGAGAGGAGATCAACACCATGCAATTCAGCAAAGAACAAAATCTGACCTTCGATCAGGCCGTCGCGCGGATGTTTGAAAAGCTCGGCGACAGCAAAATCATGGCGCTGGCCAGCGCGGTGGGCACGCACGTGATGGTGCGCAACGTAAGCTGCCTGTTCTACAACAACAAAATCTATTTCAAGACGGACAAGAATTTCCGCAAAACCCAGCAGCTTTTTGAAAACCCGAACGTCGCGCTCTGCTGGAGCGGCGTACAGGTCGAGGGCGTGGCGGAAAACAAGGGTCTTGTCGTCGATGAGCCGGGCCGCACGTTTGAAACGCTCTACAAAAAATACCTGTGGGGCAGCTACAACAAGTATTCCCATGAGGATACGGAAATCCTGATCGAGGTCACGCCGAAGTTCGTGGAAATCTGGGATACCAGCCTGGATAACTACGCCTATCAGCTGTTTATCGATTTCGAAAAGCAGGAAGTCGTGTTTAAACCGTATGACAAGCAGTAACTCCTTCCGTCGCTCCTTCGTCGCGCCAACCTTCGGCGTTTGAAATCGCCTGAATCCGCTGCAAGCGGCGACGATTTTCAAACGTCCCTCTAACTAAGAGGAAGGCTTGGATATAAACAACGAAATAAAACGCAAAAACCTCTCGGAGAGCGAAATGCTTACACGAGAGGTTTTAAATTGCTTGGAATTTCGTAGAACATTAGCCTCCCGCTATGAGGGAGGCGGCTGCCAAAGGCAGACGGAAGAAGTGTTATTCCACGTTTTCAAAGAAGTCCCCGCCGACGGCATCCGGCCCGACTTCGGTATATACGAGCGAAAATTTGGCGTTGCCCGTCTTCCCTTCGTCGGTGACGACATAGCTCGTCTTCTGCTGGGTGACATGCAGCAAAAACGCTTCCTGCGCGAGCTGCTGGCTCGTCTTTCCGCCCATGCTGTCCAGCGGCACGTTCCAATCCATGTGGATGACGTTTTCATCGCCCATGTGCAGATAGAGCTTTTTGACCGTCCACGTGCCGTATGCTTCGGCCAGCGCGGGCAGAACGGAGGCGTCCGCCGCATTCTCCACGCAGTAAACGCTCGCGTCGGATGTAACCTTGTGCGCGCCGTGGCCATATTCGCCGCCCTTGTCGTGGGTGACCATGACATCCGGCTTATATTGACGGATCAGCCCCATGACGTATCTGCGCACCTTTTCTTTGCCCCAGCGGGCATACATGTCGTCCATATGGGTGGAATAGGAATCGCCAAACGTGCCGATGACCGGGTAATTGCGCACGCCCATGTGCCATAATCCGTTGAGCAGTTCGCTCCGCCGCGCCGCGGTGGCATAGCTCATATAGGCCACGACGACGTTTTTCTTCTGCTCGACCGCGTAGGTTGGAATCGTGCCGCCGAAAAAAATCAACTCATCGTCCGGATGGGTTGCCAGCACAAGCAGATCCGCCTTTTCGACTGTCGGCTCCCAGCGCTGCACCCAGTCCGGCAGATCGCCCGCGCTGAAGACAAAAACCTCATTGAGCTTGAGCCGCGTGGTGATGCCTGAATTTTCCACAATGCGGAAGCGGTTCTTCCCGTTCAGCTCGACCAGCGCGTGGATATAATCCGTGCTGCCGTCGGCGACGACCTGCCACTTGCCGTCGATTTTTTCCTCGACCGCCCAAGACTGGGGCATGTCGGCGAAGCAGACGTACAGCCAGCCCGCCGTTTCGCCCTCCGGCAGTTGAAATTCCAGATACGGCCGCCTGACCCGCTCGCTGCGCCACGCCGTCGTATAGTCGTTGTCGTGCGCAGACGTCGTACGGACATGGCCGGAGGTGATGACGCAGTCCGCGGTCAGCTCTCTGGCTTCCTGCGCAGCCGCGCAGACGGGAATCAGCAGCATCATCAGTGCCAACAGCGCTTTGATTGTCTTCATCGCTTCTCCCCTGCTCACAGCTTCAGCGCCGCAATGGCCTCTTCGCCATCCATTGCGCCTGTTTCCATGAATCCAAAGCCGTTATACAGTTTTCTGGCCTTCTGGTTATCCGGATCATAGGAGAGCCAGAAAATCTCCGCCGGGCCGCACGGGAACGTGCGCACATATTCGATCAGCTTTTCGATGGCCTGTCTGCCATAGCCGCGCCCCTGCCAACGTTCGTCGATCATCAGCCGCCACAGGCAATAGTTGCCCGCGGAAATCGCCGGGTTTTCCTCGCCCGGCAGATCGCCGTAACCGATCATCGCAAAGCCGACGAGCGCCGCGCCGTCGTACAGCGCAAACGGTTCGGCAACGCCGCCCTCCTCGCGGGTCGCAAACGCCTCTAAAATGCTCTCGATGTTGGAAGCCACGTAATCTACCTGCGTGCGCTTGACCTTGAGCCGCGCAACCTGCCAAACATTTTGGCGATTGATTTTTTTCAGTTCCAGCATAATGTCTCCTTTTTGGGCTGCCGCCCAAACCTGCCTGAGGGACAAGTCCCTCAGACTCCCTCCTTCGCTTCGCGGCGGTTAAAACACTTTTATCCTATCATTGATTGCGCAGCAATCAATGAAGTGGGAAGGTGAAGGGAACTCAGTTCCCTTCCGGGGCTTGGGATTGAAGCCACGCGCCCGCTGTGCGGGATTCAGCGTGGCGAAAATCGGAAATCACAAGGAGCCGAAGGCGACTATGTGAATTTCCCGGAGCAGCGTCCCAACGTCCTCCCCAACATCCCCCACGCGCACGCTCTTCACGCCGAAATACTGCGCCATCGATTCGTTCGTCCAAACCGTCGCGTCTTCGTAGGCCGTCGGCTTGCCCGTCACGGTCTGCACCGTCCACGCGGGCAGAATCACATCGTCCTCCGGCCCCGCCGCTTCGCACAGCGCATATTCACGCTCAAACTGCGCGATGTACGCGTCCTGCGTGCCGTCGAGCTGATCGCTCACCAGCTTTTCATAGTTGCTCAGCTGGCCGCCCAGCAGACAGACCGCCAAAGCCAGCGCCGACAACGCATAGCAGGCGATTCTGCCGCGCCCCGTTGTCAGCGCCTCGCGCTTTTCGGCCTTCGCCCGCATCAGCGCCATCGCCAGCACAATCGGCATGAAAAGCAGCACATAGCTGTGATACATGTTGACGACGCGGCCCGATCCCGCATACCCGGAGGAATACATGTGCGGAATGATCATCGCGCAGAGCATCAGATAGCCGCCCAGCAGCGTGAAACCCATCTTTGGCACGCGTTCCTCCGTCCCGCCGCGCGCATTCATGCGGCGGCACGCCGTCGGCAGCGCCAGCAGCAGCAGCGCCAGCAGCGGCGTTTTGAGCATGAACCGCACGATGTATTTCACCGCGTCGCGCATCGTCCAGCCGATCGAGGCCAGCAGATAGGAAAGCCCGCTCTCGTGCGCGCCGTCCGTCGCCATGCGGACACTGTTGCCCGGCGCGATTACCGAAAGCAGCAGCCCCACGCCGATGGGAATCAGCAGCAGCGCCGTGCGAAACGCCGCCTCCCGCTCGTGCGCCGCCAGCCGCCAGAGCGCCAGCATCAGCAGCGCCGCCGCCGTCATCATCGCGGTGATGTAGTTATCCATGCCCAGCGCAAAGAGCAGCGCCCAGCAGAGCGCAAAGCCGAGCAGCGTTTTCGCGCCGCGAATGGGGCGCTCGCTCAGGCTGTCTCCCAGCGAAAGCGTCATCAGCGCGACGGCCTGCGCGCCCATGTAAAACCACGCGCCGTTGAACCAGTACACGCCCTCCACGATATCCGGCAGGAACAGCAACTGCACGGCGGAAAGCGCCAAAAACGCCGCGCGCCACGGCAGACCCAGCCGTTTTTTCAGAAAATGCCGCAGAAACACGCCCGTTCCCAGCAGGCAGAGCGCCAGCAGCACGACGGCATGCGCGCCGTAATGCGCAAGCGAAAACACCGCCGGGTTGAGCGTCATGACGATCACGCCCGTCACGGTTCCCTGCCAGTCGCGCCACGTGCGCAAGGCATAGCTGAGCGCGTCCTTGAGCACGTGCAGCACGCTTCCGGTCTGCACCCACGTCGGATGGGTGTAGACGGCGAAGGTGAAATCATCCGTCGCCGGGTGCGCCGCCTGCGCGCCGAAAAAGAACGGCGCGAGCAGCAGAGCCCAAAACAGAACACCCAGAATCGGAAGCGCTTTTTTGAAGGTTTTCATGTCAGTTTCGTCCGTCCTTCATGTCGATTTCCTTGAAATCGGACATTTCCAGGTTGTCGGCAATGCTGCGGTCGTCGACGCTGAGCATCAGCTGCCTGCGCATGCCCACGCTCTCGCGCACATCGCTGATCTTCGCCGGACCGTTGACGCAGCCGCCCTCGCAGGCCATGCCCTCGATGATCGTCTCATTCAGCTTGCCTACGCGCAGCAGCATCAGCGCTTTCTTGCACTCCGCCGCGCCGGAACACTTGAGACAGCTCACCGGCATGTCGAATTTCTCTTCGGCCAGCACTTCCTGCACCGCCGCGGACACGCCGCCGGAGGTCGCGAAGTTCTTGCCGTATTTGCTGCCCTGCTGCACGTCGCTGGAAGCCATCGCTTCCGGATCGATGTTTTTCGCGAGAAACATGGCGTAAAGCTCGTCAAACGTCAGCACGTAGTCCGCGCCGACCTTGCCGGCATCCTTATAGCGCTTGACCTCGCTCTTCTTGGCGATGCACGGGCCGATGAACACGACCGTCGCGCCCGGATGCCGCTTCTTGATATAGCGCGCCGTCGCCACCATCGGGGAGACGGTGTGGCTGACCTTATCGAGCAGCGCCGGATAATGCTTGGCGACCATGTTATAGAAGGCCGGGCAGCAGCTGGTGGTCATGTGGCCGCCCTCGCGCGCAACCTCTTTGGCTTCCTGCGCTTCATAATAGGCCGTCGCGTCCGCACCGAGGGAAACCTCCATCGCGTCGGTAAAGCCCAGATACTGAAGCGCGCGAATCATCTCGCCCACGCTCACGCCGCCGAACTGGCCCTCGATAGACGGGGCAAAGCAGGCGTACACCTCCTGGGTTTCATCGCGGATCGCCTCAATGACGTCCGTGATCATGGAGACGTCGGAGATGGCCGAGAACGGGCAGGCGACGGTGCAGTTGCCGCAGGAAATGCACTTGCTGTAATCGATGAACGCGCGGCGGTTCTTTTTATCGACGGAAATCGCGTCCACCGGGCAGGAGCGCACGCAGGGGCGGCGCGCATCGGCGATGGCGTTATACGGGCACGCCTGGGCGCACATGCCGCACTCGCGGCACTTATCCGGGTTGATGATCGCGCCCTGATGGGTCATGGTAATCGCGCCGAAACGGCAGGCTTGCAGACAGCGCTTGGCCATACAGTGCTGGCAGTTGCTGGTGACGGTATAGCGCTGCAAGGGGCAGCCCTCGCACGCGCTGTTCATGACGGCAACGGTTTCGTCGGTAAAGGTATAGTGGTTTTCGCCGTCATAGACGGACGCGCGGCCGCAGGCCCAATCCACGCGGTTGCGCAGCACCTCGCGCTCACGGTAGACGCAGCAGCGATACGTGGGCTGGCTTCCGTGCGGCACGATTTCCAGCGGAATAAATTCCTTATGGGCTTCCAGCGTGCCTTCAAAGCAATACTTGGCGACATGCACGAGCACCTCGCGCTTACGGTCAATACGCTCGATCATATGTTTCCTCCCTGATAAGGGTACGGTCGGGGCCTTGCCCCAAACCCCACCAAGAACCTGAGGTTCTTGGATTTCCCACTGCCTTTATCGCTTTGCGATAAAGGGAACGTATAATTTCTTTGATTGCGCTTCTCGACTTTCTCAGTCAACTCCTTCTAAAAAGGGAGCCTTTGGGTATAAGCAACCGCAGCTAAAGGATAAAGCCTCCCTCCTTGAGGGACGTTTGAAATCGTCGCTGCCTGTGGCGGATTCAGACGATGGAAAACGCCGAAGGTTGGCACGACGAAGTCGTGACGGAAGGAGTTAAATGTTAAGCGCCGAACTCGATTTTACATCTTGCAAGCATCTGCCGGATCGGCAGCTGATACGGGCAGCGCTTTTCACATGCGCCGCAGCCAACGCAGTCCCCCGCCTTTTGGCCCATCGCGGCATAGCGCTGTCTGGCCCAGTCGCCCAGGCCATAGCGATTCAGATAGCCCTCCAGCACGAAAATGCCGCTGATGGAAATACCCGCCGTGCAGGGCTGGCAATAGTTGCAGCGGCGGCAAAACTGCGTGCCCAGCTCCTTACGGATGGCGTCGAGTTTGGCCTTCTCCGCCTCGGTCAGCGGGGAGACGTCTTCCATCGCTTCCAAATTCTGGTCGATTTCGCGCACGTCGTACATGCCCGGAATCACGACGGAGACGTTTTCATTCTGTCGGATGAACCGCAGCGCCAGCCTTGCATCCTCCAGCGCGCCGCCCGCCATCGGCTTCATACAGATAAAGCCGACGTTCTGTTCGCGGCACCGCTGTATCAGCGCTTCGCCCTGCGTTTCCACGATGTTGTAGGGGAACATGACGGTTTCCACCCAGTCCATCGTCAGCGCCTTTTCAAACACGCTTGCCATGTGCGCGGTCACGCCGATATGGCCGATTCTGCCCGCCGCTTTGGCCTCCAACAGGGCTTCCAGCGCGCCGCCGGGCGCGGCCACCTGTTCCAGCTCCGCGAGGGACGGGTTATGAATCTGATACAGATCGATATAATCCGTGCGCAGATTATGCAGGCTGGTTTCAATATCCTGCGCCATCGCTTCCTTTGTGCGGGACATGGACTTGGTCGCCAGCACAAATTTTTCGCGCAGGCCGCCTTCCAGCGCTTCGCCCAGAAAAGACTCGCTGACCGTGTAGCCGCGCGCGGTATCGATATAATTCACACCGCACTCCGCAAGCCGTTCCATCAATTTCCGCGTGACGGACGCGTCCACCTTCTGAATCGGAATGCCGCCGAAGCCCATGCGCGACACGCGCAGGCCGGTTTTGCCCAAAGTCGTATATTCCATTGTGATCTCTCCCTGTTTTTTGCTTGACGCTCGTGAAAGGAATTGAATCCTGAATTTCCGTGATCTATTATAGCGTTTTTGGGCAGATTTGGCAAGGCGGGCTTGCAAACCCCGCCGAAAAGCGGCAAGCTGTTGGCATGCTTGATTGAAGGAGGCTCTTTCATGGCTTCATCCACCCGTGAAAAAATTCTGGCCGTCTCCTTGCGGCTTTTCAACGAACAGGGCTACCGCAACGTCACCATGCGCGCGATTGCCGACGCGCTTTCCATCAGCGTGGGCAACCTCACCTATCATTTCGCCAAAAAGCAGGATATCGTCGCCGCGCTGATGGACGACGTTTTTGCGCAGATGACCGCGACGGCAGATATGCCCGCAGCGTCGCTGGCGCAGATTGACAGCCTGTTTTCCATGATGCTCGATACGCTTGAGCGGTGTGCTTTTTTCTTTCTCGACAACGAATTGAAGCAGGAAAACGGTCCGCTTCATCTGGCACATCATACTCACCTTCGCGCGCGCCTGATCGACGGGCTGAACGTGCTCGCAGAACAGGGCTTTTTTATCGAATCCTTCACGCCGGAGGTCTGCCGGACGCTGATTCAAATCCTGCTGATGAGCCACATGACGTGGCTTAAACAGACCGTGCGCGGCACGGACAAAAACGCCATGAGCAAAACAGAATTTCTGCGCGCGCATTGGCTGGTGCTTGGACCGTATCTGACCGAAAAAGGGCGGGAAGAATGCCGGGAGCTAATTCGGCGGTAAAGGAAAATCGCATATATTTCCGCCCAATGCACGATTTCCAAAATTGCATTCTTCCTCATATATCCAAAAACGCCGTCTACGTCCGACACCTTCGGAACCGCAGACAGCGTTTCTTGTTTGTTTTTTTCAGAGAATCTTACTTGCCCTGCGCGTTTGCATACGCACGCTGCGCGATGAGCAGATAGTTCTTCGTGCCCGCCAGCGTCGCGCCAGTGACCACGTCGGCGACGTTCCAAACGCCGTCCTCACCCTTGACGATTTGATCTTCGGTGTAATTCACACCATTTTCAGTCAGATAGTTCTCGATGCGTTCGATATTGCCGGGGAATTTGATATCGCTCGGCCAAAATGCCACGCCGTGCTCAATGGAGGCTTTCGTGCCGATTTCAATTTCCGCCGCGGCCTCGCCCTGCGCATTCAGCAGCGTCGCCGGGTTGCTCTCGTAATACCACACGCCGCCCTCATCGGTGCAGATGTAATCCATCAGCTCGACGCTTTCGCCGTTCACTTCGCCGGTATACACAATGCCGCTCTCCTCCGCCGCGCCGGTGAAGGTTACGCCGCCCAGCTCAAAAGACGCCGGATATTGCTTTTCGCCCGCATTCAACACGGCATCGCCCAGCTTGGCCGCCGTTTCAGCATCAAGCTCGGCCCATCCTTCTGCGCCGCTGGCGGAATAGGGAATCAGTTTCTCATCAATCTGCACGCCGGTGACCGTCTCGCCGTCGCAATCCAGCGTCACGCGAATCAGGCTGTCCGGCTGCTCATTGTCCATGCTGTACACGCCGTAAGCCACGCCTTGTTCAGCCACGGCCGCGCCGCAGACGCCCAAAGCCAGCGCCAAAGTCAGCGCAAGAACCATCTTTTTCATGATCAATCGCTCCTTTTCTTTTTTAGTACATTCGTACTAGTTAGAATCATAACACTTTTGACAGCATTTGGCAAGCATTTTCCGCGCATTTTTTGATTTTTTTCCGCCATACTAAGCCGCGAGCGATTGGCTCAAAGACAAACATGGAGGGATTGCATCATGGAAAACCAGACCATCAACTGTTCCGTTTCTTCCTGCCGTCACCACAACGCGCAGAACCGCTGCGAGCTGCGCAGCATCAATGTCTGCGCAAACTGCAACTGCCATTCCGGCAAGAGTGACGAAAGCATGTGCGGCTCCTACGAGTGCGGCTGCAAGTAATGAGGGAACGTCGGGGTGATTTCCGTCACGCTAAATCCCGCACAGCGGGCGCGTGACAGAAATCCTCCGAACCCTGCCAGAAACCTGAGGTTTCTGGACTTCCCACTTCTGTGTCGCTTCGCGATACAGGCTAAATAAAAAGGCGCGGCTTTTTTCAAAGCTGCGTCTTTTCATGTACAAAAAGCTTTTTTCCGATTGATCGCAAAGCGATCAATCGTATGGAAGGTGCCGGGAACTCAGTTCCCGACTGGGATTTGGGGCAACGCCCCAACGTTTCCCTCGTTAAACGTTGAAGCGGAAGAGCGTCACATCGCCGTCCTGCATCACATAGTCCTTGCCTTCGCTGCGGACAAGTCCCTTTTCCTTGCAGGCGGTCATCGAGCCGTTCGCTTTCAAATCGTTGAAAGAAACGATCTCCGCGCGGATGAAGCCGCGCTCAAAATCGCTGTGGATCTTGCCCGCCGCCTGCGGCGCTTTCGTGCCCTTGCGGATCGTCCATGCGCGGCACTCGTCCGCGCCCGCCGTCAGGAAGGAAATCAGGCCCAGCAGGTCATAGCACTCGGCAATCAGGCGATCCAGACCGCTCTTGCCGATGCCCATCTCTTCGAGGAACATGTTCTTCTCTTCGTCGTCCATCTGCGCGATATCTTCTTCGATCTTCGCAGAAATGACCAGCACTTTGGCGTTTTCGCCCGCCGCAATGGCTTTCACGTCCGTCACGCCGGGGATGCTGTCCTCATCCTTGCCGAGGTCGTCTTCCTTGATGTTGCAGGCGTAGATCACCGGCTTGGTGGTCAGCAGGAACCACTCACGCGCAATTTCGCGCTCCTTGTCCGTCATCGGGCAGGTGCGCGCGGGCTGAAGGTTGTCCAGATGCGCCAGCAGCTTTTCACCCAGCGCAGCTTCGTCGGCAAAGCGCTTTTCGCCGCTCTTGAGCATCTTCACGGCGCGCTCGGCACGCTTGGCCACCGTCTCGCGATCAGCCGCAATCAGTTCAAGGTTGATCGTCTCGATGTCGTGCTGCGGGTTCAGGCTGTCCGCGTGACGAATGATGTCCGGATCTTCAAAGCAGCGCACGACATGCACAATCGCTTCGCACTCGCGGATATGGGAGAGGAACTTGTTGCCCAGTCCCTCGCCGTGGCTCGCGCCCTTGACCAGACCCGCAATATCGACGAACTCGATGACCGCCGGGGTCGTCTTTTTCGGATGATACATCTCGGAAAGTTCATTGAGCCGCTCGTCCGGCACGGCCACAACGCCCGTGTTCGGCTCGATGGTGCAGAACGGATAATTCGCCGCTTCCGCGCCCGCCTTTGTAATCGCGTTAAACAAAGTGGATTTGCCGACGTTCGGCAAACCGACAACGCCCAATTTCATCTATGATCACAACTCCTTTAAGTACTCAACACGGTTACTGATTATAACACAGCCCCGCTCTTTTCTCAAGGCACGCCCCGATTTTCCTTGCAAATTCTACCTCAAATCGCGATTATTACTATGTGACATTAACACCGCCACTTCGTATGTGTTAAACTTTCGTAGTCATTTTTCATAATGACATTCCTCCTATTTGTTACTTTGTGCGACTGCCAGGTCTTTCTCCTTGTAACATAGGAGGTTTTCTATTCATAGCTTAAGCCTTAACTTCCACCAGCAGAGCTGATGGTTGCCTTCTTCCAATATAACCCCGCATCCCGCTTTCTTCGCGCAAACGGAATGCAGGGTTCATGGTTCAAAAAGCCTCAGCTCGGCAGCAGCTTGCAGCGAATTTTGTTTTCCCGCGCAAACCACTCGGCATAGCTTCCGGGCGTCGTATGAATTGTCAGTTTCATTTTACACGGCGGCTGAGTTTCTCTCCATCCCGGGTCGATCTCTTTTACACTGTCTGGAATGACGATATCCTTCAAATGATCACAGCCGGAAAACGCCCCCTTTTCGATTCTGGCAACGCGGCCTGGAATCGTTATGCTTGTCAAAGCCCGGCAGTAACCAAACAGCTCCTTCTCGATCTTTTCCACTCCTTCCGGCAGAACAATTTTTTCAAGACGACTGCACTGGTAAAACGCGCCCCGCCCGATGCTCGTCACGCTCTCCGGCAGGCAGATTTCCAAAAGGCCACTGCATCCCTCAAATGCACCTTTTTCGATGCTCGTCACCCGTTCCGAAAAGATGACGTTCTTTTTTCCTTCGGGGCATCGAATCAGCTTCGTTCCCGCTTTGTTATACAGCACACCATCTATGGCTCGATAATGCCGATTTCTTTCATCCACATGGATTTGTTTCATGGCCCCGCATCCCAGAAACGCTTTCTTTCGGATCGTCCCGATGTTTTCAGACAGCGTTACATGCTCTAATGTGATACATTTGTAAAACGCTTCCGGGCCAATCTCCGTCACGCTTTCCGGAATGTCGATATGATGAAGAAACTCACACCAGAAAAAAGCGCGCTTTCCAATGCTTTCCAAGCCTGCCGGCAGGCTGACACGCTCTAAACGGGTGCATTCGAAAAATGTCCGTTCTTCAATTTCTTTCACACCTTGGGGGATATCAATGCCCGTCAGCTTTTCGCAGTACTCAAACGCCCCGGCTCCCATGCGGTTCATTTGCTTGGGCATCCGAATGCTTTTCAGCGATTTGCAGCCGTAAAAGGCTTCCTCGCCGATGCTCGTCACGCCATCCGGAATCTCGATGTGCTCCAGGTTTTCGCATCCGCTGAATGCCATTGCTCCGATGCTCGTCAATCCTTCCGGCAGTGCAATCCGCTTTAAGCCGGTGCAATGGATAAATACACAGTCCTCAATGGTCTTCAAATCGTGCGGGCAGACTGCTTCCGTCAGGCTCTCACAGCCGCAAAATGCAAAACTCTCGATATGATTTACGCTTTTCGACAAACAGATGTCCTTCAACTGTTTACACTCTAAAAACGCAAACCGCCCGATGCTCGTCACGCTCTCCGGCAGGCTAACACGAACCAGATTTCGACATTCGTCAAAAGCCTTTTCTCCAATGTACGTTATTCCTTCCGGCACGGCCGCTTCCGCGTCGGTTCCCGTGTATTTTTTCAGGCATCCGTTTTCAATCTGAAAATCGCCCATTCGCGTTTTTCCTTCTTCTTCATCACCTGATTTGGGCCGCGCTTCCGCCCGTGCGCCCTTTCGTCACCTCGATACGATGGGGAATCCGCCCCTTGACTTCCTCCACATGGGAAATGATGCCAATCAGCCGATGCCCGTTTTCCGCCGTATCGATCAATTCATTCATCGCCAATTCAAGGAAGTTTCCGCTCAGCGAGCCGAATCCTTCATCCACGAACATGGTATCCAGCCTGACCGCCGAAGCCGCGCTCGCCTGAACCATATCGGACATGCCCAGCGCCAGAGAAAGCGCCGCCAGGAAACTCTCGCCGCCGGAAAGCGTGCCGACCTCGCGGATACTGCCGTTATAATGATCGATCACGTCCAGATCAAGCCCGACCTCTCGATTGGTTCCTTTCTCCGGAAGCTGTCGGCGCTTTAATTCATACTGTCCGCGGGACATATGGAGCAGCCGCAGATTGGCATGGCGGATGATGCGGTCGAAATACTCCATCTGCACATAGGTTTCCAGCGATATTCTGGGCTTGCCCGTCACATCGCCCTTGGCCGTATCGGCCACATTCTGCATCATGCGGTATTCACGCTCGATGCGAACCGCATCCTCCGCTTTCCTGCGCAGGGTTTTCTGCTGCTTTCCGTTGTTCTGCCAACGGCTGTAATTTTCATTTTTTTCCGCTGTTGCATCTGCAAGCGCGCGCTCGGCATCGGCTTCTTCCTGCTCAAGCTGCTTCAAATCGTTCTCCGGGGCATCGCGAAGTTCATCGCTCAACAGGCTGATGTTCGCCCGAATGCCGGCCAACTCGTTTTGCGTCTTTTGATATTCGCTTCTCACCTTTTCGATGGCGTCTTCCAGCTGTTTTTTATCCTTCTGCTTCTGTTCGATTGCCTCGGTTGCCTTTGCCTCCGTTCCGTAGGGAAGCCCTCTCTTTTTTTCTTTGATTTGCTGCTGCATGCCCGCGTATTCGCTCTGCGCTACCTCGGCTTTTACGCGGCAATCGGTCTGTTTTGTTTTCTGATTTTTTTCATCTTCTTCGATTTTTTCCAGAATCTCTCCGATTTCTTTTCGTTTTTTCTGATCCGTCTCAGCCTGCTTTTTCCGTTCTTCCTGACTCTGCCGTGCCTGCTGATTTTCGCCGAGTCTGTCCCTCAGCATGCTTTCCGCCCAGCCCTCCGGCATCAGGCCATCAGCCGCTTCTCTTTCTTCTCTTTGGGTATTCTTCAAGTCGGTCTGAGCGTCCTGAACAGACAATCTGCTTTCCTGCAAACCTTCCTGCGCATCCCGATGCGCTTTCTCCGCATCGGGCAGTTCTTTGTCTTTCAGCGCCCGCGCCCGCTCATTCCGGACTTCCGCCTGTTTCAATTCACCCTTTTGTTTTTTCTGCTGCTTGGCATTTTCCAGAATCGCCGCCTGAATGGCTTCTTCCCAACGTTCGTCCGGCACATCCGAAAGCTGCCGGGCAAGCTGCTTGTGTCCCGCGTCAAACGCCGTCTTTTTTCCTGCACAGTTTGTCGCGTCTTTGCTCGCTTTGTCTTTTGCCGACTCCGCTTCTTTTTCCGCCCGCTCGACAACAGGCAGGCTGATGGCTTCGGTCATGGTTGCGCGATGCGGATGATGCACGCTGCCGCAGACCGGACAGGGCTGTCCTTCCTCCAGCTTTTCCGCCAGAACGCCCGCGATGTTGTCGTTATACTGTCTGCGCAGATTATTTGCCCGTTTCTGCGCTTTTTCAGCCGCTTTGCAGCTTTTTTCGTATTCTTCCCTCGCTTTTTCAAGCGCTTTCCCGGCGTCTTTCCACTGTTCAAGCAACCTCTGCCGTTCTTCCAGGTTCTTTTTCTCCGCGTCCGCTTCTTTCAGCAGGTTTTGAAGCCGGGTCACTTCGTTCTCCGTGTTGCCCAGCTCAGTCTGCTCTTTCTTGCATGCATCCAGCTTTTCTTTGGCTTCTTTTTCTCTTTTTTCAGCATCCTGCTTCACAATTTGAGCTTGATCCAGCTTCGCTTTCGCCTTGCGGCTTTCCCAGATGCGTTCTTGCAGCTTGTTCAGCTTTTCCTCCTCATGCTTTAATTCTTCAAGCGCCATTTCGGCATCGTGCCCGCGCTTTTCGGCATCCTTCAGCCGTTCCGCTTCTTCGGTCATTTCCTGTTTTTGCTTTTCCAGATGTTCAAGCGTCTGCTTTGCTTCCTTCTTTGCATTCAGCGCGGCGTTCATTTCTTCTTCTGCTGTCTTTTGGCGTCTTTCAAGCGCATCCAGCTTTTGATATTCCGGCAGCTGATTTTGAATCGTCGTGATTTCCCGGCCCAGCCGGTCGATGTTCGGCCGTTCTGCTTCTGCCTGCTGTTTTTGTGCTTCCTGCTGTTTTTCCTTTTCTTTCAGTTCTTCCTCGCTTTTTTGTTTCAATTCCAACTCGTCGCGCTTTTTCTGAATCTCTTTGGCCTTTTCATAAGCCTTTCGAGCCGCATCCCGCGCCTTTTCCCTCTCGCTGACTTGATCATCCGCATCCCCGACCCGCTTGTCGTCTTCCTTCACGATGTTCTCGGCCAATTCCAGCGCCGTTTCAATCGGAAGGTCTGTCGCTTTAGCCTGCTTGATTGCCTCCAGCTGTTCCGCAAACGTAGACCCCTCGGCAGTTTCCATGTTTTTCACCGCAATCAGAATTTCCTTGCGCGTGTCTTCGTAATTGCCTTTTTTATCCCTGCATGCCTTGCCGAGCTGTTCCGCCAGATCATCGTAAAATTTCGTCTTGAATATCTTTCCGAGGATCTCTTTCCGCTTATCCGTTTTCGCCCGAAGCAGCTCGCGGAATTCCCCCTGTGCAATCATGACAATCTGAGAAAACTGTTTCGCATCCACCCCGATGATTTCTTCCTGAATCAGCCGATCGACCTCTTTGAAATTCGTGACTGTTTTGCCGTTTGGCATGTCGAGCTTCACTTTGGGATCGGAAGGATTTTTATTCTTGCGCAGCATTTGCGCCGGACTGCGGCGGATGGTATATACCTTTCCCCCGCATCGGAATACCAGTTCCACAAAAGTCTCCGTATTCTTGTCCGCATAATCCGATCGCAGGTTCCTTCCGATTCGATCCACGCCGCTTCCCGTGCCATACAGCGCAAACATAATCGCGTCAAAGATTGTCGTTTTTCCTGCTCCGGTCTCGCCGGTGATGGCATACAGACCCGTTTCGCCCAGCCGGGTCATATCCAATTCCTGTTTGCCTGCATAGGGGCCGAAAGCGCTCATCGTCAGTTTAATCGGTTTCATGCCTGCACGCCCTCCACTTTCTTCATCGTCTTTTCCACGAATCGAACCGCTTCTTCACTCATTTCGCTGTTTTGAATGAACTGATACAGCGCCTTCATCTGCTCCATTGGCGTCTTTTCCACCACTTCCTCCGGCGAGTCCGTCGTGCCGAAACTGCGCGTGCGCTTATTGTCATACCGCAGAGCCAGCAGATTGGGGAAGCGCTGAGTCAGACGCGCCGCGGCATTGGGGATGTCTTCTTCATCCGTCAGGTCAATGAAATAATAATCATCCTCGGTTCCCGCTTCCGGCCCAGTCTGCTCCAGCGTGTCAAACGCATCCCGGATCAGACGCACTTCCCGACGGGGCGTGAGCGGCCGCATGTGAACAGCGACTTTCCCCTTTTCGCCCAGCTCGACCATCGTCACGGATTTCTCCGCGTCCATTTCCGTTCGGGAATAGACCAGCGGCGTGCCGCAGTAGCGCATGGTTCCGTCCGCCCGCCCGACGTTTTGCGGACGATGCAGATGCCCCAGCGCCACATAATCAAACGCGTCGTACAGCGCCGCATCAACATTTTCAAGCGTGCCGATATTCCTGCGTTCCGAATCGCTGGTCATTCCGCCGATGATAAACTGATGCGACAGGATGACGTTGCGCTTGTTCGGGTCAACCCGCATTTCCCCGATCACGGCTTGCGCCGCATCCTGTGCGTTGCGGATGGTTTGATCCGCAAAGAACCCGCCCACGCTGTCCGGATGGACGTAGGGCATCAGCCAGAAGCAGACCTCGCCATACGCATCGGAAAGCGCAATCGGCTCGATGTGCCCGTTATACACCGGGGAAATGTGGATATTTCGGTTCTCTAAAAAGCGTCTGGCATATGCCAGACGTTCGGGCGAATCGTGATTGCCGCTGATGATCATTGTGCAGACGCCGCACTGAGCCAGCGCGTTCAGAAACTCATCCAGCAGTTCCATCGCGTCGGCAGTCGGATTGGCGCGATCATAAACATCGCCCGCAATCAGCACGGCATCCGGGCGTTCATCGTCCAGCAGATCGAGAATCCGGTTCAAAATATACCGCTGATCCTCCAGCATGGATGTTTCAAACAGCTTTTTTCCGATATGCAAATCGGATATGTGCATCAGCTTCATCGTTTTCCATCCTCCTTTTGGGTTTCACACAGTTGCACGCCGCCCATACCCAGCGCCGTCTTGATTCCCATACCAGCATACGGCGCAAACACATACAGCGTTTTGACAATTTCCATCAGCGGGACGGGCAGATGCCCTTCCAATATGACGCGCCCCATAAAAGACGGTATCTTCGTCTGCTTCATCGTATAGCGCGCGGTATGCAGTCTGTAATCCACGACATGCAGCCCCGCGAGTATCGCCTGCATCGCGTCCGGATCATCCAGCGGAAATTCCGGAAAGCACAATCCCCAGCGCGCGATGAGCGATTGCAGCATCAGCGCCTCCTGCGGAAAAATGGCATATCGTCCGCTCTGTTTAAATGCGGTCGGCGTCACCATATCCAGCGCAAATCGATTTCCATCGTCCATATTTCGGGCGCGGCCGAGCAGACATTGCGCAGACTCGATCGTCTCTGTCCGGTGTTCGCCAAACGGAATCACGCCCTGATGAATCAGCGCGGCGCTTTCTCGTTCGAGAATCGGACCGAAAAGCTCTGCAGCTTCATCGTTCAGCAGATTCACAACCCATCGGATGTGTTCGCCCTCCCGATATACATACTGGCTGATCGGGCGCAACCCCTGCTCGTGGAGCGCGTCGCCCGTCTCCTTGGAAACATGCGAAAGTAGCCACGCATAAAGCGGATATGCGATGGCCGAACTCGTCAGCTTCTCTTTGATTTCAAGAGTTATTTTATGTTGAACAATCATTGTTCTGTTTCCTTTTCCTATTTCCTATTTTATTTATAGAATTTTTGTTTTGAACCGGCATCGTTTCAATCGCAGACTTCTCTGCAGTCCGCTCTGAAACTGCACTTTTCATTTTCCATCATTGACATTACGTTGGGCTGCCGCCCAGACCCCATCTCCGCTTCGCGCCGGTTTGAACAAATGTTTTCGTTTTTTGCCGCACAGGCCGTTGTTCTGTCCCCTCGCGGGGATAAATGAGATATGCAGGCGTTGCACCCGCCTGCATATCACTGTATCGTTACTTCACAAGCCCCATACGCATGCAGTCTTTGCCGATATCGGCCGTATTTCAGCGTGCGCGGAGAAATTCCCAATTCTACATCCCGTTCGTGATGGTGGTTTCTGAAAGCCAGGCTCAACCGCCGGCTCGTCCATTGGAGCCCTTTTTCTTCCCCCAAATAGGGATACGCCAGGCTCTTGCTGAAAAAGCCGACGCCGCCGCCCAGCATCAGCAGATTTCTTCCCGCCGGCTGAACGCTTTCGCGCGGCTGGGTAAATCGGGTCGCATACGTTTGATTCTGATAATCCGCAAAAGCCGCAATGGCTTCCAGAATCGAATCCGCCATCCATTTTCCTTTCAGAATGGATTGATCCAACGTCAGCGCAAAGCGAATGCGCGTGCCCGGCGCGACGCATTCCCGACAAAGGTTAATGGCATGGGTCTGTCCGTTGACCGCGCTGTCCGTTTTCAGGGTCAGCATCATATTGCGGTCGTCAATCGGCAGGCTGTCCGAAATCTGAATTCCGCGCATGATGCTGTTGACCGCGTCATCCCTTTTCTTTGGATTCAGATTCAGCGTATGAAAATAATCCGCTTCCGGGATGCCCCTTCTGTCGTCGATCAGGTCGTGGCGCGTCCGCTCTTTTTGAATCGCATCGAAAAGCAGCGCCGTTCGAATTGCGCCTTTTACGCTGCTGCCCGGTATATAAGCCCGCTGTTTCGCATCGCGCATGAAGCAGTCGATATCCTTGAGCGTGTGTTCCGCATCCATCGCGTTCGAAGCATCCACTTCGTAAAGAATCGCAGGCTTGACCTGCGCGGCGTTCAGCCCGCATTCTTTGTATAAAAACGTATACAAATCGCCGCCCTGCCGCATGCAGTAGCCCTCGAACAGCTCCACCAAATCGTTTTGAATCAGCAGATCAAAAAACGCCTGCTCGTTGAGAAACGCCACGGTCTGCTTTCTGTTGTTGAAGACGTATTCCTTGCGCGGCAGTTTTTTTCCGCTGCCCACATACAAAAGTCCCTGTGTGGTCAGCGTCAATTCATATGCCTGCAAATGATCCCGCTCAATCAAAACGACACCCCCAGCATCATCGGTTTGGCATAGCGAACGACCGCGTGCCGCTCATTCTGCGCGACGGTATACAGCGCGCCCCGGAACGGCCTGCTCAGCATGGCACCGGCGGCCATAAACATCTGCGTGCGCTTTCTGACCGGCGACTTGGCGAATGTGTCGGACTGCACATACCCCGCGCGCCGCACAAGCTGATACTGCGCGCCTTCCAGCGCATCCTCCAGCTCGTCATCTGCGGGCAGGCTGGTCGTCAATAGCAGCTGATGTTTGGCGTCCCGCTTTTCCAGCGCGTCATGCAGCCACTCCGTCTGCGCGTCAGATGCTTTGCGCAAATCAATCCGTTTTTTTACGAAAAACGAGCCATACCCCGAACTGATCTTGCCGCCGATGCCGCTCATGCCGAGCGCCGAAATCAGCCGATCCATCCGTTCCGCCTGCGCTTCCGTGCGAACGCCGACGATGATATACAGCCCGCAATCGGGATAAAATCTGAACGAGCCGACCTGATAGGGCGTCGCATCCGCGCCTTCCGCAATCGACACCGACGTTCGCTCGGAAGCGATGCCGAATGCTTCGTCCTTCGGTTTATACAATGCGTCTCCGCGGATAGATTGTTCAAATCGGCCCATATCCGAAACGGGAATCCACAGAAGGCGCTTCATCTTTTTGCGCAAATCGGCCGGAATTTCCCGCTTTTTTTCCGATACGGCGCACGGCTTGGGCAGATAAAACACATCCTCATGCGCAAGCTCCCGCCACGGCATGCTGTCACTGAGCAGCAGTTCGTCCGCCTCGGCCTGCTTCACAAGCGCCTGCACGCCGTCTTCTCCCCACAGCGAAAGTGCCGTATGGCAAAGCGCCGAAAACAGCGTATCCGCCCGAAAATGATCCGCCGTGGTATACAGCGACAGCGCAGATTCCGACTGCCCGAAATGCACCGCGCCGTCGAATTTCAGCTTATACAGGTAATAATCCATAGTTTTCCACCTTGCCGAAGATCGCCTCAAGCCGCTCCGCCGGGAAATCCGATTCTACACAGGAGAATTCAAAGTGCTCAAGCCCCACACGCCCGCTGCCGCGCGAACCGTGGCCGCCCAGATAATCCAGCTGAAGAAGCTGCATCGCATGCGCCAGCTGTTCCAAATCCGCCTTGATCTCGGCCGGATTCATCACGTCATACACGATGCGCACACCGAATTTCACACCCGCAACCACGCGCTCAATCTGCCGCGGGTTCGCGACGGAAGTATCGCGCCGGATGGCGTTTTCCGTCTTGATCTCCGTCAGGCCGATTTCACGGAACTGGTCGTCGTTGATGACGAAGCAATCCGAAAATTGCAGCCGGGAACGCCGGACAGGCTCCGCAGAACCAAACAGGCGCAGAATCGCTTCGTCGTCCCCGTCGAATTCCGGCATGTTGTTGATATCCCGGCAAAGGCTGCGTGCCAGCATCGTGCGCAGCTTGCCCTTGAGGCTGCTTCCGGGCAGAATCGGTTTCTGCGTCATCGGGTCGCGCACCACGGGGCTGTCCACCGCACCGATTGCGGAAAACGCGCCGGAAGCGCCGATGTGCATGCCGGTCAGAACTTTCAACTCGCAACGGATCACAATTTTTCCGTACATCAGTTATCCCTGCCTCCCAAATAGCGGTGATATGCTACCAGCGCTTCCATGTAGTGTGCAAAACGGATCATTTCTTCCCGGCTGTCGCCGACGCCTTTCAGATATTCCAGCAGTTTGGCCTGCTCGACAAAATCCTTCACGTCGCGTTCGCGTCCCGCGTCATAAACCATGCGCACCCGCAGACGCATGAGCTTGAGTTTGCTTTCGGCAGAAAGTTTGGCTTCCGTCCGCAGATTTTCAACATTATAAATATCGTTCACGAGCGTCAAAAAGCCGCGCATCTTGGTCGTCGTGATGCGGCTTCGGTTGGCAAACAGCGCGCGCATCACCCGTTCCGCCGCATCCACATAATCTTCCGGAATCGGAAGCGGTTTGATTTCCGCGGACTGCGCGCTCTGAAACCGCTGCTGACCGCCGCCGTTCTGACCATAGCCGTGATTATAGCCGCCCTGTTGGCCATAGCCGCGGTTATTCGGAACGCGATTTTCGTATGCCATATCCTCAATCCGCCTTTCTGTTCATATAGACGTACAGATAAATCGCCGTGATGAGCTGCAAGCGATCCGTACCGCTACAAGCCCACGCGTACATCTGTTTGGAAAACTCGTTATACAGCGCATAGCTCCCGCTGCTTCGCTTCGGCTGAAGGCGCGCAAGCAGATACGCATACCGCGCCAGATTCAGCTTGTCGTTTTCCGCCTGCCGCAGAAGCTCGGTCATGCGATACAAAAACGCCATGCCGCGCTCATCCTGCCCGGCAAAGAAGCGGCTGAGCATCGCGTATTTCTCCCCCATCACCCGCGCCGTAAACACCGGCCACGGGTAGGTATGCGCCTGATGCGCGTCAAACAGTGCAACCGCGTTTTTCCCCGGTTCGTTCTTGGCGCGCTGCTCAAGCTCCGCCGTCTCATCCGCCGCCAGCCGGATCGGGTATTTCTCGCCATACAGCCCGATGCCGCCGCTGAGCGTCAGCGAACCGCCGTTAAACGCCGTAAACTGCTCGTCAATCCGCTGTGCCGCGCGAATCACGTGATTCCACGCGCCGATCAGAAACACATCGTCGCCGCCGGAATAGACCACCGAAACCTCCAGCGGTTCGCCCTGCGTCAGCACCTCCCGCATATACCGCTTGAAGAACAGCGACAACTGCCGCGAGAGCGCCGCCGTGCGCGAAAGGGTCACAAAATGATATCTGTCCGCCGAATTCGCCGCGTTTGCTTTTTCAAAACCCGCGACAAACGCATGACCGATGTTATCCACATCCAGTCTGCAAACCGCCAGCCGCCGGATACCCGCCGAGCGCTGCGCCAGTTCGGCGTTTTGGTTGGTGGCATAATAATCGCATAAATCCAGCCGCGCGCTGTACGCCATTCCCGTATACGCGCGGTTTTTGGTATAAACGCGCACAACGCCGCCCGCGCTCAGGCATCCGCGCGCCGCCCGTTCATCCGTCAGGCTCAGGCCAAGACCGCCCGGAAGCGGCAGATCCGCCTCCTCCGCATCCCGCGATACGACATACGCCACGCGCGCCTCATCCTGAATTTTCAGGGACAACGCTTCAAACCGCGCACACCATGCGCATCGATCCTGCCGAAGCACATCCGTACTGCCGCAAACCTTGCATTCGCGGCCATCCTGCCCCGCCCGTTCGCGGTTCAACCGGCGAATCTGTTCCGCTCGATATCGGCTGAGCTTATGACGGCTGACCGCCTCGGAAACGCGGCTGAAAATGGCCTTGTACGGTGCTTTCTCAGCCGGCGTGTTGGTCAGGTCGTTCGCCGAGCATGCGCTCCACCCATGCGCCACAAAGAGCGCCGTTCCGAATTGATCGATCAGCCAATCGTTTGTCCGGTCGTTCACCGCCTGCACCGCCGAAAGCGCTTTTTGCGTATGGGGCAAAAGCAGATAGCAGTGGCCGCCGCCGCTGTAAATCAGGTTTACGCGGCTGAGTCCACACGCTTGCAGCACCTCGTCCGCGTAATGCTCCATCAGCATTTCAAGGAAAAACGAGCGGCTGCGAAGCGACTTCTGCGCGCCCTGCGTCGCAACGGTGTAAATGAATTTCTGAATGCCGGAAAGATCCGCCGTGTAAAGCACAAACGCCTGTTCGTCGCGGAACGCCTTTTCGTTTTGAAACACGCGCGTCCGGATATCTGCCGCGCCCTGATCCAGCAGATATTCGCTGATGCACGCGCCGACGGCCGCCGTGATTTTCAAATGATCATAAAGCGAAATATCCGGACTTTCGCCTGTGTATGTGCTCGACGGCACATTGGCCGTGCAGCTTTCCAGCAGCGCAAGCAGCGAATCCAGCCACGCTTCGGAAAGCTCAACACCCTGCAACCCCTGACTGAAAATCGCCAGCAATGCCTGATACTGCGCTGCCGTAACCGGCGGCTGTCTGCCCGGCAGATGCAGCTTTCCGTCATGCGTGCAGGGTTCCAGCGCCAAGCCCGGATGTTCGCCATTCAGGTGCGTAAAGACCGAATGAAGCGGCAATGTGCGGTCAAACCGCGTGCTCTCTCCCTCAATCTCCCGCCTGTCCGCCGCGGCCGCCACATTATCCGCCACGCAGACGATATAGGCCGTGCTGTTTTCCGCCGCATTCGCCCGGCGCAGGGCCGGAGCATGGTGCCAGCGCACGCCGTCGAGCACGTCCTGCCACGCCGCATCCTTCAGCCGTTCTTTCAGATACGCATAGCCCGCAGAAGCATGATCCCGGTTTTCGCCCGCGCGGTAAACCATTTTGCCGACGTCATGAAGCAACCCGCTGAATACCGTCTTCAATGTCTGTTCATTCAAATGACCGCCTCCCGAAATGGAGTTCATGGCAAAACTCAACATGTTTTTTGATCTTTATTTGTCGTTCCTGTGATACATATCAAAGTTTAGCACATTTTTCCTTTCTTGTATAGTCCCTTCGGATTGAACTTGTCGTTCAAATTGGAAAAAAATGAAGATTCTATGGTTTTCACGTCACACGTTTCAATCCCCTCACGGAGATAATTTCAACACGAAGTACAGCGGCGGTTGGATAATGGTGACTTTGTTTCCGTCCCCTCACGGGGATAAATTTCAACCGGTTGATCGTGTCGGGATGATGGACTCTTTCGCGTTTCCGTCCCCTCACGGGGATAAATTTCAACAATGTTCGATTTTAAAAAGGCAATCCAATTCACGTTTCCGTCCCCTCACGGGGATAAATTTCAACCCTTTGACCGCTGAAAAACTGTATCTCGCGTATGGTTTCCGTCCCCTCACGGGGATAAATTTCAACGTTATCCAGTATAAGTGCCGTAATGGATTGTGGGGGTTTCCGTCCCCTCACGGGGATAAATTTCAACAACATGAAAGCTTACAAGGGGTTTAGCAAGGACAGTTTCCGTCCCCTCACGGGGATAAATTTCAACATAAAGAACAAGAAAAACAACCCAACAGGAGGAAGGTTTCCGTCCCCTCACGGGGATAAATTTCAACAATGGCAGTATTCCTGTCATGGCTCGTTCCAGATAGTTTCCGTCCCCTCACGGGGATAAATTTCAACCATTATCAACGCGCTTAGAACATTAGGGTATGCGTTTCCGTCCCCTCACGGGGATAAATTTCAACGCTCGCGCTAAAACTCGTAGGAAAAATGTTCGACGTTTCCGTCCCCTCACGGGGATAAATTTCAACGCCTATCAAGTATTTGTGGATCTCACCTATATAGAGTTTCCGTCCCCTCACGGGGATAAATTTCAACCGTATGATGATGTTGAAAAAGCCGTTGCCTATTGTTTCCGTCCCCTCACGGGGATAAATTTCAACTTATAAATGGGCACTAGAAAATGGGTACTCAGATGTCGTTTCCATCCCCTCACGGGGATAAATTTCAACTTCGCGACGTCTACTGTGAAATCGTGGAATGCACGTTTCCGTCCCCTCACGGGGATAAATTTCAACGCAGCTCGGTGGAAACGCTTTTGATCTACGCCGTTTCCGTCCCCTCACGGGGATAAATTTCAACAACAACTATGAGGGGGGGAGTAGTAACCCCGGGTTTCCGTCCCCTCACGGGGATAAATTTCAACCGCTTTGGGCAGCCATGACCTTGAGCCTGCGATGTTTCCGTCCCCTCACGGGGATAAATTTCAACCGGACCATAACGCCACGATTGAGCAAGCCCGCGCCGTTTTCGTCCCCTCACGGGGATAAATTTCAACTTCAAATCAAGTGCAGAAACCGTCTTTTCTTACATGTTTCCGTCCCCTCACGGGGATAAATTTCAACGCGTAAACATGAGGGAGAAGGCACAATTTATTGGTTTCCGTCCCCTCACGGGGATAAATTTCAACACGCCGAGTATGACGAGCTGGTCAAGCGCTTTTCCCGTTTCCGTCCCCTCACGGGGATAAATTTCAACGCGCAAGCAGTTTGTTGCAACGCACAAGTCTATTGTGTTTCCGTCCCCTCACGAGGATAAATTTCAACATGCTTAAAGCGCAGTTTATCGGATTCTTCGCGTTTCCGTCCCCTCACGGGGATAAATTTCAACCGTATGTATGTTATGCGCCTATCACAAAAGATGAGTTTCCGTCCCCTCACGGGGATAAATTTCAACCGGGAAAATTGAGCGCTGTCATGCTCAAGGCCAGTTTCCGTCCCCTCACGGGGATAAATTTCAACACTTTATAAAGGGCTTGCCCCTAAAAAAAGAAAGTTTCCGTCCCCTCACGGGGATAAATTTCAACCTACTTTTGTTACACGCTTCTGATTCGACAAACGTTTCCGTCCCCTCACGGGGATAAATTTCAACTTTCGCAAGGATGAGTTCGGCGCGGTGCGCGTGCTGTTTCCGTCCCCTCACGGGGATAAATTTCAACGAGCCATTCGAGATTCTATTGCGAAAAGCAAGGTTTCCGTCCCCTCACGGGGATAAATTTCAACAGCTAAACTAACGTTTTTTGATTTCATTTTCTGATACAGTATATCACATCCGCTCTTTTTTGTATAGCAAAACCAACCTGTTTTACCGCTCATTTTTTGTTTCAATGCGGAAAAGCGGCCAAAACCCGGTGCGAACCCGATTTTTCCGTCTGTTTCACGCCCCTGTTTGGGGCCGCTTCGCACTTACAGCCTTTGCGCAATATGGTCTCCGCATCGATCATAAACGGTGAACAGCGCCTTGTCGCAGACCTCCGGATACGCCTTTTCCAGCATGCCGCCGAAAATCCGAACCAGTTCGTCCGCGCCGTATGCCTTTTGATTGCCATCCACACACGCGCGTTTGATGTCTTCATCCGTTACCGCGTGCAGCTGATGCGCCGCCTGATTGCGCTGCATGCTGTTCAAACTCTCGCAGGCCTCCAGCGTGCAGAGCACATGTTCCGGCAGTCGGCCCAGAACGCGAAGCAGACACACGCCGAGAAACAGGCTCAATTCGCTGTCCGTTACATCCACTGCGCATCGGCGCTTCAATTCGTCCGCCGTGGCCGGCAATTTCCGCCGCAAAACATCCGCGCAAAATCTAATCCGCCCGTTCCTCTGGCGCTCAATCACACCCTCCGCACCTTCCTGCAGACTCATTTCTATCTGACGCACCATCAGATGCGTCAAAAACGGATTGATCCGCAGCACGAATTCCGAATAGCGCCCCGTGAGCTGCAAATTGCGCAGAAGCAGATAATATTCGCTCAGTTCGCGATATTCCTTTCCCGCGGCCCGTTTTGCCGGATAGAGCTCAAACGGCAGGCTCAGTGTGCGCGCCAGTTTATAGGCTTCCTTCGTCTGCAAATCGTTTCTGGCCGCCAGATGGCGAATCAGCGGCAGAATATCCGGCGGAAGCTGATTCCCGATAGCTTCCAGCGCGCGATAATCCCGCCGCGCTAACAGACTGACGATCTGGGCGCGCGCCCTGTCGCGCTGAATGGCAAAGAGCTTGGGTTCCGAGCAGCGGTTCGGCGCATCCGGCGCCTCATCCTCGTTCAGCTCCAGTTCCAGCTGCACGTCATAACCATCCTCGTTGGTTCGCCCGCTCTTTCCGGATTTGCCGGAGGGATTCGCCACCTGTATGCCCCGGATATCGCCGTGACGGCTGCTCACGGCCAGCTGAGCAAGCACCGTTTTCATCTGCGGTGTGCCCGAACTGAGGTTGATCAGCACCTGACTGTCCGGATTCTCGCGAATCATTTTTTCAAAGAAAGCAAACAGCGGATCGGCCACCGCATCCATATCCGCAACATTGAAAAGTCCGCTGTATTCATATATCGCTTCCGCCGTATCACCCGCCCACTTTTCGTTGACAAAACAAAACGTTTTCTCCAAGCGACGATCCGCTTTTTCAAAGTCCTCCATCTCTTTGGATAGGAAGATGTATACCTTTTCCGGTCTGTAATGCCGCATGATATGCAGCATGCTGCCGTCGCGCATCTCGCGCACGGGATCCGACGTGCCCACACAGGTGAAAAGAACGCGCTCTGCCATCGCAAATGCCTCCTTCGTATGACTTCACTCATATAATGGATTTATTCGCTGCTGCTTCGCCGTTTCCCTGCATCGTTTATACCGCTTTCCGCTTTCTTTGACCCGCGTAACCGGAACCACGCCGTTCCAACTTCCGCTCTTCGCCCGGTGAACCGCCGACCGCTGTTTTTTGCTCATCTTGTCAAGCGGCACCATTTTCTGCATCATTTCTTTTTCATCCCCTTGATTTTACGCGCTGTTTTGATTATAATAGTCTTTACTTCCGCCGAATCGCGTGCAGGCCGCGCCGTTTCAGGGCCGACCGCGCCTGTGCCGATTCGATCTTTACAACCGAATATGCAGGAGGCGAACATGATGGAGCAACATGCCTTCCCGGTCATCGACCTGCGCGCAACCGGCGCGAACATCCTTCGTCTTCGGAAGGAACGGGGTCTGACCGTCCGCGACCTTCAAGCCTATTTCGGGTTTGAAGCGCCGCAGGCCATTTACCGCTGGCAAAGCGGCGTGAGCCTGCCGACCGTCGATAACCTCTATGCCCTGAGCATCCTGTTGAATGTAACGATGGAGGACATTCTGATTGTCCGAAACCGTTCCGTGTGCGAGCAGCAAGCCGAGCTTGACTGCTCTGTTTTTTTATTTATGGCAATTCACAGGTTTTCTTGGAAAAACAGTTGTTTAAACCGCCTCGAAGCGGCCCGCGATTGAAACGGCTTTTCCTGAAAACACATGTTTTCAGAAGCAAAACCGTATAAAAGCGGATTCACCGTGCACCCTTTTCCCTTTCATCCCCGGATATTCAGTTTATCACAGTCCGGCGGCAAAAGCATTGAACTGCAAATTCAACACTTTGCCCGGTCATGCACAAACCCCCGGCACATTCCGCTTCGTGCCGGGGTTCAGGGGTTATGCGGTTGTTTGGCGATTCGCCGGGGCAAAGCCCGACCGGAGCTGTGTGCCTTCTTCTTGCAGTGCATGGGTGACAGGTCTATCCTGTATGGCTTTTATCATAAGATCGTACAGCGTAATCGGCAGCTCGTCCGGCTCCCAGCCAAGGCTTAGAGTCAGGCTTCCCTGAGCGTCTGCATCGACGAGCAGCACCTTCCTGCTCGCCTGCGCCAGCCCTATGCCCAGGTTGGCGCAAGTCGTCGTTTTGGCTGTGCCGCCCTTCTGGTTGGCAAGACTGATAACGTGCGCATCCATTTTTTACTGCTCCCTTCTGATAGGTGCAAAAAAAGCCGTCTGTATCATCAAGCAGCTCTCTGATTCAGCGTCTTTTCAGACGCTTTGGGTCAAAAGAAAACCACTCGATCTTCGCAAAAATCGAGTGGCCATGTTATGAGATTTACTTTTTAGCTTTGATTTCTTTCAAATATGTCTCCACGTTTCGATACTGTACATCCTGCACAACCTGTTCTTTTCCGCGATAGAGCACGTATTTTCCTGTAATCGGCCCATACCGATGTTTCGTTTGCTCGCATTTCTTTTCGTCGATTAAATGACGTATCTGCTGGGGCACAATTTCAGCGCTGTACTTGATTTCATAAATCTGACAACAGCCCGCACCCGGATCAAACACGACCATATCAAACTCGCCAACGGGAAATTGCAGCACAAAAACCTGTTTTTTCGGATTGGCCAGCTTGGTTTCCAGCAGAACAATGTCCTCCATCATCCTCCCCTTGATCTCATTCAGAACACGTTCCTGCACGGCATTTCTCTCTGCCAAAGACAGCGCGCTGAACGTCTCATCCAGCAGCAAGCTGTGAATCAAGGCGCCAGCCTGTGCATATCGAAGCCCTGGCTGTGCAATCACGGTTCGGCTGCCCTTCTCATTGACATCCGGCAGGTGGAGAACGTCGATTTCCTGCATCAAATCCAGCAGTTCCAAATATTCTCTGATTTCTCGCACATGCGTTCGATCCAGCTTGACCGTTTGTTCCGCCTGATTGCGAATTTCCAGCAGCTTTCGCAGATTTTCCGTTACGGTATCCATATCCACCCGATCCAGAATATCCGTCGGATTCTGTCGGTCGCGACGCAGGTTGTTTGCGGAGATACCCAAGTCGTGCGATTTGAAATCCCGTGTCAGAACCTCCAGCGTAAAACGATGATTGATATCCTCAACCACACGGTTAATTGCACTGGTCAACTCGTCTTTTTCATACAGGTCGTGCAAATGGCGGAAATGTCCTTCGTACTGATAGCAGCGTAGGGAGTGCTGGATGTTTCGAGCAATCGCCGTGTCTACATACTCATCGGCGCTTTCCTTGCTGGCGAAGGTAGACGTTTCGTTATAGTGAACGCCGCCCAAGCTCATCGTACCGCCGTAACGAATATACTCGTCGATGCCATGAATTCCCAGCACCGATTCAAATTCCCGATAGGGAATGAACGTCGTATGCAGCATCACGCAGCGATCGTAAAGCTGTTCGTCCTCCGTGAATAGAAACCCCAGCGAATCTGTGCCGGACAGCACAATTTTCATCCCGCAGGCCGCAAATACATCCGAAAACAGCGCCGCTCCCTCGATGAAATCCTCCATCAGCGTCACTTCGTCCAGAAACACATAGCGAAAACCCTTCTGCTCCAGCGTTTTCAAGTCTTTATTGACATCCGCCAACGTATCCTTTGCCGTAATCTGAATGAACGCCGCTTTGGCCAATTCATCTTCGGCCATGTCAGCGAAAATCTGACGAATCATCGTGGTTTTTCCCGTTCGACGCAGACCATAGAGAATAAACACCTTGTCCCGCGTCTCGCCATAAACATAATCATGCAGCTGCTGAAAGCATTCGCGCTTCTGATAACAGCTTACGGCATCAGCAAATGTTCGGAGCGTATTACCTGTTCGGACGTTGGTGATGAAGTTCAACAGCTCGGCCTTCTTCACCTTTGGCAGACCTCTACGCAACGCTTTGATTTCCTGTTCAAGCGTCTTTCGATGCTCAATCTGTTCTCGGAATGCATCAACCTCATCCAAAGGAATATACTTTTCTCTACGTTTTCCATTCTCAGACCAGCGCTGATAAAAGTATATCTTCCCGTTCACCGTTTTTCTGGTGATGGAGCCAACAGGCAGCTCGGCAATCTGTTGTTCCAGCTCTTTCATGCGCGTTTGGGCTTCTTCCTGATTCACTGTTTTCCCTCCTTTTCCCGCATGGATTTATCCCTATTATACCCTATTTATCCCCATTTATTCAAGAGGGTATAGAAAAGGATGTCCATGCTTGATGGACACCCCTTCAACTTTCCGCTTTTCGAGCTGTATTGCGCTCCAATTTACGCACCAATCGCGCACCATTTTTTTATGAACGTGCGCAAACCCTTATCAAGTTTCAAATGACTACAAGCTCAAAAAATGAGGTATTCCTTCATTTTTAACGATTTATGCCAAACTGTGAAGAATAGCATTGGACTCGTTGCGAATTACAACGCCCAATTTCATCTATGATCACAACTCCTTTAGTCAAGCGGAATCTCCTACACCCGTTCGCGTTGTGCATCCGCTCGATTTTCCTCGGTCTGAAAGATATCATCGACCGATCTCAGCACGATGTTCTTCGCGCTGCTTTTCAAGCGCCAGCACCTCCTTCGTCAACTGCCGATAGGCTTCTGGTTGGCAAGACCGATAACGTGCGCATCCATTTTCTATTGTTCCTTTCTGATAGGTGCAAAAAAAGCCGCCTGTATCATCAAGCAACTCTCTGATCTCTTCTTCATTGTTTCTTTGCAGATATTCCATCAGATTGTCGAGCATATGCCCGCCCGCATTTCCGCCGCAGTCTGTAAAGCTTCAAAGCCTTATCCATGCGGGCAGCCTTTATGCAGTTTTCTGTGCACAAAAAAACTTCCGATTTCTCGGAAGTTTTTAAAAATGGTCGAGGTGACAGGATTTGAACCTGCGACCTTTTGGTCCCGAACCAAACGCGCTACCAAACTGCGCTACACCTCGAAAATGGAGCCAATGAAGGGACTCGAACCCTTGACCTGCGGTTTACGAAACCGCTGCTCTACCGACTGAGCCACATTGGCATTTAAGTTTCGCAACATCACGCATCCGCCTGACAAGACAGAATTATACCAGAATCGCTTTCGCATGTCAACCCTTTTTTCACACTTTTTTTGCCTCTTTTTGAAAATTGTGTCGGTCAGCCTCAAAACCCGGCATTCCATGTTTTCTCCCGCGCACAAATATGGTATACTAAGGCAAAAGGAGGTCTGCCGTTTGAAAGACAACCGCATTCATTTTGACTTGGAGCGCAAACTGCGCCGTTACGCCATCAGCGATCTGATGAAATACATCGTCATCGGGCAGGGCATCGTCTTTGCGCTGCTGTATATCTGGCCGACGCTGGGCTATCAGCTCTATTCCCTCATTACGCTGACCCGCACGGGGCTGATGCGCGGGCAAATCTGGCGGCTGGTGACGTTCGTGTTTGTACCGCCGTCCAGTTCGCCGATTTTCATCCTGTTCGCGCTGTATTTTTATTATATGATCGGCGTCGGGCTGGAAAACCAGTGGGGCAAAGTCAAATTCAACCTGTATTATTTAGTCGGCATGCTCGGCTCGATCATCGCCGCGCTGATTACCGGCTATGCGGATAACACGTTCCTCAATCTGTCGCTGTTCTTCGCCTATGCCGCACTGTATCCCGACGAGCAGGTGCTTCTGTTTATGATCCTGCCGATCAAGATGAAATATCTCGCGCTGGTCGATGCCGCGCTGTACCTGTATTATTTCATCGTCGGCACTGCGTCCACGCGGATCACGATTGTGCTCTGCCTGCTTAACGTCGCGCTCTTCCTCGGAGGGGATATCATCAACACCATCCGCCGTGAATCCAGATATTGGAAAACGCGGTACAATTTCCGAAAGGCCATGAGAAAATAAGCGGGCCGCATCTTTCGCCGTCCGCTGAATCTCAAAATTTTTCGTCCGCGGAACTGTGCGCCATTGATTTTGAAAAACAAAATCAAACCGCCACGCTCTCCCATTTAGGAGAGGATGGCGGTTTTTCATATGCTTTTACAGGCTCTTGCCCACTCGATACGCCTGTTCAGGCGCGTCCGTTTTGCGAATATCGCCCGCTTCCATCTGCGCCGTCATGGTGTAAAAATAGATGGGCGAGGCCAATACAATCACGTCCGCCGCCAGCATCTTTTCGCGGATTTCCGTCATATCGTCCTTCTGCACGCAGTTCCCGCCGTTGCGATAGCAGGCGTTGCAGCTTATCCCTTTTTCCTCGTCGTCAAGATCATCCCGAACAAACCGCCCGCGGCCAGCCCCATGCCCAAATCGGCGAGATAGGCGGCGAGCTGCGGGCTCTGCCCCATCATCAGCGCGTAACAGACGATGCCCAGCGCCATATACAGCAGCCCGACGCATGCGCCGCGCATAGCTCCGCCGCTCTCCCCCGCGCGCATGGCCGTGGTCACACCTGCAAGGATGGACACGAACTTCACCACCTGGTTGATGGCGGTAATCGCGCGGTCGCTGGCGTTCCACCAGTTCAAAATCAGCGCGAAGACCGCCACGCCGATGATCGTGATCGCCGCCGCAACGAGCACGCCGCGCAGCACGGCGAAAATCGCGCTCCTCTCCGTCTTTCCCGCGCTTCTGCGCGTCGTTCGCTTGAACGAGCCGACGCTGCGATTGGATGCAAAAGACTGATTTTCCATTTTCTCCCTCGCTTTCCACACAAAAACCGCCCTGTCACAGTCCAAGCTATGACAGGGCGGCTTTGCTTATGAGGGAAATCAGATGAGCTGCTCGGAATCGTTGGTCACGGAGAGCTGCTCCACGTTGCGCACGGCCCAGCGGGCGAACACCATCTGGGTCTTCTGCTCGCCGACCTCGATGGTCAGCACGTCGTCCTTGATGCGGACGATGGTGCCGTAGATACCGCCGATGGTGCAAATACGGTCGCCAACCTTGAGGTTGTCGAGCATCGCCTTGGCTTCCTTGTCCTTCTTGCGCTGCGGACGGATCAGCAGGAAGTAGAACACGACAAAGATCAGAATCATCGGCACAAACTGCACGGCATAGTAGATGATGGTCGCGCCGGTGCTCATGGTTTCGGTCGCGGCAGCGGCGTCGGTCGGCGCGGTCGTGGCGGCAGCGTCAGCCAGCAGATTCATCAGAGCATACTTCATGGGGAAAGACACATCCTTTCATTCATTGGGTAACTTCATTATTATAGCCTGTTTTTTCTTATTCTGCAACCGTTACGGGCAAATTCATCGACTGACCGCTACAGGTTACGTTGGGGGTGCCCCAAGTCCGGAAACTCGCATAGTCGCGCACGCGCTCTTTGCGAGTTTCGCTCTCCGCGAAGCGGCTCTTAACCACCCGTTTACAGGTTTTAGAAATTCCGGCTCATATCGTAATGGCTGAAGAACTCGCTGCGGAATTCCTCATAACGATCCTCTTCAATGGCCCTGCGGATGCGCTCCATCAATCGCAGCAGGTAGCGCAGATTGTGGATGGTCGCCAGCCGTCCGCCGGTGATTTCGCCCGCCTTGATGAGGTGGCGGATATACGCGCGGGAGAAATTCCGGCAGGCGTAGCAGTCGCAGCCTTCCTCGATCGGGCCGAAATCGTGGGCATACTGCGCGTTTCGGATGACCAGCCGGCCCTGATCGGTGAAGCAGGTGCCGTTGCGCGCAATGCGGGTGGCCAGCACGCAGTCGAACATGTCAATGCCGCGGTACACGCCCTCCACCAGGCAGTCCGGGCTGCCCACGCCCATCAGATAGCGCGGTTTGTTGGTCGGCATATACGGCATCATCGCGTCAAGCATGCCATACATGATGGGCTTCGGTTCGCCGACGGACAGTCCGCCGATGCCGTAACCGGGGAAATCCATATCAGCCAGCACCTTGGCACTCTCGATGCGCAGATCCTCATAGAACGCGCCCTGCACAATGCCGAACACGGCCTGATCCTCGCGGGTATGGTAATCCTTGCAGCGCTGCGCCCAGCGATGCGTGCGAAGCATGGCTTCATACGCGGTCTTATGGTCGCAGGGATACGGCGAGCACACGTCGAATGCCATCGCGATATCGCTGCCCAGCGCTTCCTGAATGGCCATGCTGGTTTCCGGGCCGATGAACATCTTGCTGCCGTCGAGGTGGCTGCGGAAATGCACGCCCTCCTCCTTGATCTTGCGCAGGCTGGCGAGCGAGAACACCTGGAATCCGCCGGAATCGGTGAGAATCGGCTTATTCCAGCTCATGAATTTGTGCAGCCCGCCCGCCTCTTTGATCAGATCCTCGCCGGGGCGGATATGCAGGTGATAGGTGTTGGAGAGGATGATCTGCGAACCGACTTCATTCAGTTCGCGTGGGGTCATGCCCTTGACGGTCGCCTGTGTGCCGACCGGCATGAAGATCGGGGTCTGGATATCGCCGTGCGGGGTATGCACAACGCCGCGGCGGGCATGGGTTTTCGCGTCTTTCTTGACAAGGTCAAACGTTACGGGTGATGCCATTCTTTTTTCCTTTCTGCGCCAAGCGCTGTACACGCGCACGCGCGGGAGACGGGATGGGATGGGGACGTTTTTGGGGTTCCACCCCAAACCCCGGCAGGAACCTGAGGTTCCTGCACTTCCCATTTCTTTATCGCTTCGCGATAAAGAGACCCTAAACAATCTTTTCCTCTCCCGTTTTGCGAAGCAAAACGAAACAGGGGTGCAGGGGCTTTAAGCCCCTGCCGGAGTTTGAGGCGGAGCCTCAATCGTTGCTTTTCAACAAATCCTTCAGCGGCTTCTTCTCGTTCGCGGCGACGCCCACCTCGTAAACGCCCGCGCCGATCATCAAAAACATCGCGCCGACGCCGAGTATCGCAAACGGGTCGTTGGGCGTGTACCACATGCTGTCCAGCGCCGCGCCGATGAAAATCGGCACGCAGCAGGTCGCCAGCAGCGCAATGCCAACGCCCTTCTTGCGGCGGGATTTCTCGTCGGTCAGTTCCTTAAGCTTCATCAGCTTCTTGCGAAGCGCCGCGCTCAGGGAGAATCGGCCGTTTCGGATTTGGTCGCGGTTCTTCGGCTTTTTCGCCGTCACCATGCAGTAAATGCCCATGCCAATCATCACAAACATGTTCACGCAGCCGAGCATGCCGCCCACGTCCTGCTTGTCGTAAATCGACATCAGCGCAACCATCAACATCATCGGCCCGACGCACGCGCTGCAAAGCGCCGAACCCATCGCGATTTTGTGCGTATAGGCGTTGCTCTGCTTCACATAGTCGGCGGCCTCCTCTTCGGTCAGTTGCGGCCAGCGTGCCTCCGTCCGGCGCGCGCCCGCTTCTTCAAAGCCTTCGCGGCGCATCTGCGCGGGAATGTCGGCATAATCCGCCAGCGTCCGCTGCAAAGCCGCGTCGGCACTCAGGCCCTTTTTCTGCAATTCGTCATATCGATCGAGCATCTGGCCAAGCAGATTCACACGGTATAAATCCTCCATCGGCTCATGGGCAAATGCCTCCGTCTTTTCGAGGATGTATCGCTTAAACGACAGCTCCACTTCCTCGCGTGCAACCGCACCCTGCATCATGCTTCCCCCTTCGCGATGGTTTTGATGATTTCGCCCGCCATAATCAGCCCGACGACCGGCGGCACAAAGCTGACGCTGCCCGGCGCGTGGCGGCCGTTGCTCTCGTCGGCGACAACTTTCAGCGGTTCTTCGGTCGAATAAACGACCGTGTGGTGTGCCACGCCGCACTTTTTGAGCTGAACGCGCATCACGCGGCAGAGCGGGCAGACGCTGGTTTTGGCGATATCCGCCACCTGAAACCGCGTCGGGTCGAGCTTGTTGCCCGCCCCCATCGCGCTGATGGCGTATACGCCCGCCTCCTTCGCCCGGCAGACCAGCGTCACCTTCGCCTTTACCGTGTCGATGCAGTCCGCGATTGCGTCAAACTGCGCCAAGTCGAGCGTCTCGGCGCTCTCCGGCGTGTAAAACATGCGCAGCGGCACAACCTCGCAGGCGGGGTTGATGTCCTTCACCTGCTCGGCAATCACTTCGACCTTTGGCCGGCCGACGGTGGAATCCATCGCGACGGCCTGACGGTTGATGTTTGAAACGCTGACCACGTCGTCGTCGATGACCGTGATATGCCCCACGCCCGCGCGCGCCAGCGCCTGCACCAAATGTCCGCCGACGCCGCCGACGCCGAAGACCGCCACGCGCGCGCTTTGCAGGCGCTGCATACCGGCTTCGCCGAAGATCAACTCCGTTCTTGCAAATCTCTCATCTATCATGAAATTCCCTTTGGGCGCTGCCCCAAACCTCGACAGGAAACTGAATTCCCTGTACCTTCCATTCGTTTCACGAACGGAGAATCCCCCATTGTCCGCAGAGCGAAATCGGGAAGTCCAGAAACCTCCGGTTTCCGGTGGGGTTTGGGGTGAAACCCCATCGTTTTCTTAGAACTCGCAGTTGCCCGGCGTGCGGGGATACGGAATCACGTCGCGGATGTTCTCGATGTCCGTCAAATACATGATCAGGCGTTCAAAGCCCATGCCGAAGCCGGAATGCGTGCAGCCGCCGAAACGACGCAGATTCACATACCAGTCCATCTGCTCTTTGGAGATGTGCAGCTCGTCCATGCGCCCGGTCAGCACATCAAGCCGCGTCTCGCGCTCGCTGCCGCCCATCAGCTCGCCGGAACCCGGCACCAGCAGGTCAACGCCGCGCACCGTCTTGCCGTCGTCGTTCTGATACATGTAGAACGCCTTGATCTCCTTCGGCCAGTCGTAGACGAATACCGGAGACTTGAAGTGCTCTTCCGTCAGATACTTCTCATGCTCCTTGAACAGATCTTCGCCCTGCACCGCCGGATGCTCAAACGGATGCGTCGCATGCTGCAAAATGTCGATCGCCTCGGCGTGCGTCACGCGCGCGACATGCGACTTCGTCAGCGTCTGCAATTTCTCAATCAGGTTACTCTTGGCATAACCCTGAAGGAACTCCAGCTCCGGCATCGCCTTGTCCAGCACTTCCTGCACCACGGACTTGAGGAAATCCTCTTCGATATCCATCAGGCCGTTCAGATCGCAGAAACAGATTTCCGGCTCGATCATCCAAAACTCCGCCGCATGCGTCTTCGTGTTGGAGTTCTCCGCGCGGAAAGTCGGGCCGAAGGTGTACACGCGCTTGTAGGCCAGCGCATAGGTTTCCGCCTCCAGTTGACCCGTCACGGCCAGCGCCGTCGCCTTGCCAAAGAAGTCGTTCTCCGCCTTGTAGGGCTTGCCCATCTCCTGGTTGGTCACGGTGAACGTGTTGCCCGCACCTTCCGCGTCGTTCGCGGTGATCAGCGGCGTGTGCACATACACATAGCCGCGGCTCTGGAAGTAGTTATGCACCGCCTGCGCCGCAATGGAGCGGACGCGGAACACGGCCTGAAACAGACGCGTGCGCGGACGCAGATAGGCGATGTCGCGCAGGAATTCCAGCGTGTGGCGCTTCGGCTGAAGCGGATAGTCCTCCGTGCAGTCGCCTTCCAGAATAATTTCCTCCGCCTGCATTTCCAGCGCGCCGTTGCGGCCCGGCACCAGCTTGCCCGTCGCGCGCACAGCCGCGCCGTTGCGGATGGCCTGCACCGCGGCGAAATCCTTCACCTTGTCGTCGTAGACGATCTGCATCGGCGTGAGCACCGTGCCATCGAAAAACTCGATGAAGCCGATGCTTTTCTGCTTGCGGTGGTTGCGCACCCAGCCTTCCACCGTCACAATCTGACCTTCCAGCGCCGCGCCCTTGGCGGCCACGTCGCGCAGATCGAGCACATTCTGATTTGCCATAAATACTTCCTCTTTTCCGCAGACAAAATGTCCGCGTTTCTTTCTGTCTACACCGCTATATGATAGCAAAAACGTCCATAAAAGGCAAGGGTTATTGCTTTCCCGCCTTCATTTCCCCATAGGTATACAGCATCAGCCCGACAATAACCGTCAGGCCGCCGACGAGCAGCGGAAACGTCACCTGCTCATGGAACAGCGCCAGCGCCCAAACCGCCGCGCCGATGGGTTCGGCCAGCAGCGCGAAGGAGACCACGTCCGCGCTGACAAAGCCGAGCAGATAGGTCATCAGCGCGTGGCCGCCGAGCGTGCAGGCGACCGCCAGCACGACAATGCCGTACAGCGATTCCCCCGTCACCCGCAATCCGCCCGCAAACGGCGAAATCAGCAGCAGAAACAGCGCCGTCACGCCATAAACAAACGTCATGAAGCCCAGCGCAGGCAGATTGCGCCGCGCCGCGCGCCCAGTCAGCCAATGCCCCGCGATAAACGCCGCGCCGATGAGCGCCAGCGCGTCGCCAAACAGGCTGCCGTGTTCCGTGCCCATGGAGAGCAGGCCGATGGCTGCCGCGCCGATCACCGCAACGATTGCGCCCGGCACGGCTTCGCGCTTGATCGGTTCATGCAGCAGCACGCCGGAAAGCGCCGCGACAAAGAGCGGCTGGGTGCAGACCAGCGCCGTGGAAACAAAAGTCGAAGCAAAACTGAGCGAAGTCATCCAGCAGGTATAATGCAGCGCGAGCAGCAATCCTGCCGCGCAGGCCAGCACGACCTGCTTTTTCGGCGCGTGAACGACGGCCTGCAATTCGCCGCTTTTGAGCGCGGGAATCAGCAGTAGCGCAAAGCTGAGCGCCATGCGCCCAAAGGCGATCATCACCGGCGACGCGCCGCAGGACAGCGACCATTTGACCATCGGGCCGGAAACGCTCACGCCCGCCACGGCAAGCGCCACAAGGAGCGCTTTCTTTTGATTGTTCATCGTTCTCCTTTTTGGAGTCTTGCCCCAACTCTCCCCGAGAATCCGGAACTTCGCGCGCTGTGTCCCGCACAGCGCGCGTTCATTCCGTTTCTTGGATTTCCTTCCTTACTTATTTGCTTCGCGATAAATGAAAACGGCCAACGCGCTTTGCGATCCCATTGCAGGGGCGCATCGCGCGTCCGCATACCATGCGCTTTTTTTCAATAAAGGAGACTGTCCTGCTTTCCGCGTGACAGCCTCCCTTTATCTTCATTCGGCCCTTTTCAGCCGCACGTGCGAAACCTTTGCGTGCCTGCAAACTGCGGCAGATATGCCCGCGGCCTCAGATCGCAATTATTCTTCAGTCTCTTCCGGCTGATTTTCGGAATTTTCTCCGCCGAGGTCCATGTCCAGCGAGTTTTCTTCCGTCGGCTCCATGGTTTCGCCGTCGGCTTCGGACGCTTCTTCCTCGTCTTCGTCGCGCTCGGTGGCGGTGACGCAGACGATGTGGCTGCCTTCCTCCACACGCATGACGCGCACGCCTTGAGACACGCGGCCGATGGTGGAGATATCGCTGACCGGCATGCGGATGATCGTGCCGTCGTCGGTGATGAGCATGATATCCTCATCCTCATGCACAAGCAGCTGCGCGGCCATCAGTCCGGTTCTCTCCGTCAGGCGCATGGCCATGATGCCCTTGCCGCCGCGGCTCTGCACGCGGAACTCGGAAACGTCGGTGCGCTTGCCGTAACCCTTCTGGGTGATGGCGAGCACCTGCTTGTCTTCCTCGATGCGCGCAACAGAGATGACCTCGTCGTTTTCCGACAGATCGAAGCTCTTGACGCCCATGGAGTTGCGGCCCATCGCGCGGATATCCGTCTCCTTGAAACGAATAGCCTGACCCTGGCGCGTCGCCAGCATCAACTCGTCGTCGTCGCCCGTCAGCTCCACGCCGATCAGCTCGTCGTCCTCGCGCAGCACGATGGCAATCAGACCCGCTTTGCGCAGATTGGCAAACTCGTCCAGCGCAGTCTTTTTAATCAGACCGAAGCGCGTCGCCATCGTCAGATACTTGCCCTCGCTCTGTCTGGGCAGCGGAATCATCGCCGTGACCTTCTCGCCGCCGATCAGCTGGAGCAGGTTGACGATCGCCGTGCCGCGCGCGGTGCGGCCCGCTTCCGGGATTTCATAGCCCTTGAGGCTGTACACGCGTCCCCGGTTGGTGAAGAACATGATTTCATCGTGCGTAGAGGTGACAAGCAGCTGCTCGGCATAATCCTCCTCGCGCGTGGTCATGCCCATAATCCCCTTGCCGCCGCGGTTCTGGCTGCGATACGTCGTGCGCGGAATGCGCTTGACATAGCCGAAGTGCGTCAGCGTCACAACCACGCTGTCCTCCTGAATGAGGTCTTCGGGATCGATTTCGCCGTCCATCACGCTGATCTGCGTGCGGCGCTCGTCGGCGTATTTCGCCTTGATGGCCAGAATCTCCTCGCGGATGATCCCCAGCACCATCTTTTCGTCGGCCAGCACGGCGCGCAGATAGGCGATGGTCTTTTCCAGCTCGGCATATTCTTCCTGCAAACGCTCGCGTTCCAAACCCGTCAAACGAGCCAGGCGCATATCCAGAATGGCCTGCGCCTGCTTGTCGGACAGGGCAAAGCGCTCCATGAGCTGCACCTTCGCCTCCGCCGTGTTCGGGCTGTTGCGGATGATGCGGACGATCTCGTCGATGTTATCCAGCGCGATGAGCAAGCCTTCCAAAATATGGGCGCGCGCCTCGGCCTTATCGAGGTCGTAGCGCGTGCGGCGCACGATCACGTCCTTCTGGTGTTCCAGATAGTGGTAGAGCATCTGGTGCAGCGAAAGCACCTTCGGCTCGCCATCCACCAGCGCCAGCATGATCGCGCCGAAAGCTTCCTGCATCTGCGTGTGCTTGTACAGGTAGTTGAGCACGACGGCGGAATTCACGTCGCGTTTGAGTTCGATGACGATGCGCATGCCCTCGCGGTCGCTCTCGTCGCGGATATCGCTGATGCCTTCAAGACGCTTGTCATGCACCAGCTCGGCGATCTTCGCGACCAGCACGGACTTATTGACCATGTACGGAATTTCCGTCACGACGATGCGCTGACGGCCGTTCGGCATCGGCTCGACTTCCGTTTTGGCGCGCGTGACGATACGGCCGCGGCCGGTGGAATACGTGTCGTAAATGCCCTTGCGGCCGAGGATGATACCGCCGGTCGGGAAATCCGGGCCTTTGATGCACTCCATCAGCTCCTGCGTGGTCACATCCGGGTTGTCGATCATCTTAACCACGCCGTCGATGACCTCGCCGAGGTTATGCGGCGGAATATTCGTCGCCATGCCGACCGCAATGCCGGAAGAGCCGTTGACCAGCAGATTCGGGAAGCGGCTGGGCAGCACGTTCGGCTGCATCAGCGTTTCGTCGAAGTTCGGGGAGAAATCGACGGTCTCTTTATCGATGTCCGCCAGCATCTCCATGTTGATTTTGCTCATGCGCGCTTCGGTATAACGCATGGCCGCCGCGCCGTCGCCGTCCACCGAGCCAAAGTTGCCCTGGCCGTCCACCAGCGGATAGCGGGTTGCAAAATCCTGACCCAGGCGCACCAGCGCGCCATACACGGAGGAGTCGCCGTGCGGGTGATATTTACCCAGAACGTCGCCGACGATACGCGCGCACTTACGATACGGCTTATCCGGCGTGACACCGAGTTCGTGCATCGCGTACAGAATGCGGCGATGCACCGGCTTGAGGCCGTCGCGCACATCCGGCAGCGCGCGGGTGATGATAACCGCCATTGCGTAGGAGATGAACGATTTCTTCATCTCGTGCTCAAGGTCAATCGGGCGGATGCGCTCAAGGTCGGTTGTATTGCCGGGGAGATTATCCTTAAAATCCAACTTATTTTCCCCTTTCTCAGGAACGTTTTGGGGGAACGTTGGGGCTCTGCCCCAAACCCCGCCAAGAACCTGATGTTCTTGGATTTCCCTCCCTCATTGATCGCTTCGCGATAAATGGGAAAGATTCTTTTTTATGTTTTAAGGCTCCCTCTCAGAGGGAGCTGTCGAGCGAAGCGAGACTGAAGGAGTTAAATATCCAAATCCAGCACCAGTTTGCTGTTCTGCTCGATAAATTCGCGGCGCGGCTCCACCTTTTCGCCCATCAGCAGGCTCATGATTTCGTCGGCGGCAATCGCGTCCTCGACGGAAACGCGCAGCATGGTGCGGGTCTCCGGGTTCATGGTCGTCGTCCAGAGCTGTTCGGCGCTCATTTCGCCAAGGCCCTTATAGCGCTGCACATCCGGCTTCTTTTCGCGGCCGATTTCGGTCATCACCTTGTCGAGTTCCGCGTCGGAATAGCAGTAGCGCTCCATCTTCTGATACGTCACCTTGTACAGCGGCGGCTGGGCGGCGTAAACGTGCCCCTGCTCGATGAGCGGGCGCATGTAGCGGTAGAAGAACGTCAGCATCAGAATGCGGATGTGGCTGCCGTCCACGTCGGCATCCGTCATGCAGACGATGCGGTCATAGCGCAGCTTCTTGATATCAAAATCGTCGCCCACGCCGCAGCCGAACGCCGTAATCATCGCCTTGATTTCGTCGTTGGCCAGCACGCGGTCAAGGCGCGTCTTTTCGACGTTCAAAATCTTGCCGCGCAGCGGCAGAATCGCCTGGAAGTGGCGGTCGCGGCCCATCTTCGCGCTGCCGCCTGCGGAATCGCCCTCGACGAGGAAGATTTCGCACTTGCTGGGGTCGCGCTCGGAGCAGTCCGCCAGTTTGCCCGGCAGGCTCGCGCTTTCCAGCACCGTCTTGCGGCGGGTCAGGTCGCGCGCCTTGCGCGCCGCCTCGCGCGCGCGGGAAGCGGCCAGACAGCGATCCAGAATCAGCTTGGCGACCTGCGGGTTCTCTTCCAGATAATCGCTCAGCTGCTTGCCCACCAGCGAATTGACGATGGTGCGCACCTCGCTGTTGCCCAGCTTGGATTTGGTCTGGCTCTCAAACTGCGGATCTTCCAGCTTGACGGAGACGATCGCCGCCAGACCCTCGCGCGTATCCTCGCCGGAGAGATTCGCGTCGTTAGCTTTGAGGATGCTGTGCTTGCGGCCATAGTCGTTGATGACGCGGGTCAGCGCCATGTTGAAACCCGCAAGATGCGTGCCGCCGTCCGGCGTGTGGATATTGTTGACGAACGCAAAGATATTCTCGGAATAGGTATCGTTGTACTGCATCGCCACCTCGACGCTTGTCGTGCCGACAAGGCCGCTGATGTAGATCGGTTCCGGGAAGAGCACCTCTTTGTTCTTGTTGATGAACTTGACGAACTCGCTGATGCCGCCCTCATAGTGGAAGACGTTCTCCTTCGCCTCTTCCGGGCGCTCGTCGCGGAAGACGATGCGGATGCCGCGGTTGAGGAAGGCCATCTCGCGGAAGCGGGTTTTGAGCGTGTCGTATTGGAAATCGCCCGTCTCAAAGATTCCCTCAGGATCGCTCTCGTCCTTCACATCCGGCCAGAAGCGGATCGTCGTGCCGGTGCGATCGGTCTCGCCGATGACCTTGAGATCATAGAGCACCTTGCCGCGCTCATATTCCTGCTGATAGATCTTGCCATCCTGATAGACGTTGACCTGCAAGTGTTTGGACAGCGCGTTCACGACCGACGCGCCGACGCCGTGCAGGCCGCCGGAGACCTTGTATCCTCCGCCGCCGAACTTGCCGCCCGCATGCAGAATCGTCAGGCAGACCTCAACCGCCGGGCGGCCGATCTTCGGATGAATGCCGACCGGGAAGCCGCGTCCGTTGTCCTGCACGGAGCAGGAGCCGTCCTTGTGCAGCGTGATGATGATTTCGTTGCAGAAGCCCGCCAGCGCTTCGTCCACCGCGTTATCCACGATCTCGTAGACCAGATGGTGCAATCCGCGCTCGTCCGTCGAGCCGATATACATGCCCGGTCTCTTGCGCACGGCCTCAAGCCCTTCGAGCACCTGAATCTGGTTCTCGTCATACGTGCCATCCGGCCGTTCAAGCTGATCGAGCTGCTGCTGAATGTCTTGGTTTTCCATTTATTCTCCTCGTTTCTTCGGCCTTCAAAGTTCGGGCTGCCCGTCTTCCTGCGCCGCCGTCCAAAACGGCTCGGCAGCCGGATAGGCGCGCTCATGCGCGCGCTGCGCAAGCGTCACCGTGGATATGGGCGACAGATACACGCGCGCGTTTTCCGTCATGCCGCCCGCGCGCCTCGCGCCCGCGCAGATCACCGCGCTTTTGGCGGTGATGCCCTGCCGGGCGAGAATGCGGTTCTGGCGGCGGATTTCCGCAAGCATCGCCCCGGTGACAGGGCTTTGGCTCTGGGTCAAATCAATGATGGCCACAATGTCGGCGCTGTGCACGCTGACGTCATCGCCCAAATGAAGAATCATTTCTGCCTCCCGCGCGTGCGCAGTCCGCACATTTTATTTCTATTATATTATACCAAATTCGTCCCCTTTTTTCAAACCTTGACACGCTCTTTTTTGCACGTTTTTCGCCAAAATTGCACACAAAAAAAGGCACCGTTATTCGGTGCCTTTTTTGAATCGCTTACTTCACCTGGGAAAGCGCGTCCTTCACGGCCGCAATCAGCGCTTCGGAAGTCTTGGTCGCGCCCGCAACCACGTCCACATCCGCGCTCTGCGCCTCGATGATGGCCGCCGGAATCTGCTCGAACGCCGGATCGGAGATGCCGCTGGTCTCGTTGTGGCTGAGCACGTCAATCTTGGCGATCTTGTCGCCATCCATCGTGACCTTGACCTTCACGTCGCCGCCGATGTCGCTCACGCCCGTGCCGATGTATTCGTTGTCGCCGAGCGCGACTTCTTCCTTCGGCTCTTCCGCCGGAGCTTCCTCAAAGCCGAAGTGGATGTTCAGCAACTCGACCGCCTTCGCCGCAGTCTCGCCCGTGACAGCCGCGCAGCGCGCCAGACGGCCCGGATCGCTCATCTCATAGCCTGTCGCCTTCATGTAGTTCCCGACGGAAACCGCGCACTCAATCGCGCCCGAAACCGTGGTGACGGATTCCATCTCCGGCTGATAGGTCGGGAACGCATGTTCCTTGTACCAGGCATAAAGCTGGTCGCGCAGCTCGCGGGCTTCCTTCGCCTCGCAGAACAGGCCGAACACCGCGCACGCGCCGCCCAAGGAGCCGCAAAGCGTGCCCGCGCCATATCCACCCGCGCCGTCCGCAAACATGCGCGCGTTCAGCTGGTTATACGGATAGCCGTATTCATCAGCCAACAGTTCTACAATCGCCGCTACGGCGCCTGCGCAGCAGCCGCCGTGGGAATAGAAGCACTCATAGCCATGCTTGAGAACCGCTTCCTTGTCCATCTTCTTGTAAGCCCACGGCCAGGCAGGCGCCTCCGCGCCCTCAGCCAGCGCCGGCAGCATCGCCGGAACGGTGCTCAGCGCCGCCGCGCCCAGCATGCCCTTACCGGCCAGTTTCAAAAACTCACGACGGGAAGTCTGTTTCATTTTGATATTCCTCCTGTGTTTTTTCCTGTTTCTTTCAGCGTTTGACGCACGCTTTTGATAGTATTTTAACACTTTTATCCATTTCGGACAAGGTTCTTCTCCGTCTTTATGCAAAAATTAACCCTAATTCCCGTCAGAGAATAGGGTTAATGCTGTTATTCCTCTTTTAATTAGGTTCACCATTCCGGCGGCACGTAGAGCCGGATTTCCCCCGCCGCCAACGTCGCAGGTACGTCGATGAGCCGCTGGTTTTTACTGCCGCAGTAGAGCAGATCAAGCGAGCGCTCGTGCGAAAGGAACGGGCCGTCCACCAGCACGTCGAGCACGGAAAGCAGCTTCATTCTGTCGGCGCGGTTCTCTTTCAGCAGGTTCTCCAGCGTGAAGCCCGTGTAACACCAGACGTTCATGCCCTTTTCCTTCGCCGCTTTGGCGATAAGATACAGCGGTTCGGGCTGCATCATCGGTTCGCCGCCGGAGAGCGTCAGCCCACGCACCAGCGGGTTTTGACCCAGATGCGCAATCACGTCATCCGTCTGAGCGATATGCCCGCCGCTAAAATCATGCGTCTGCGGGTTGTGGCAGCCGGGGCAGTTGTGCGGGCAGCCCTGAACGAACACCGTGAACCGATACCCCGGCCCATCGACGATGGATTCGGGTTCAAGTCCCGCCAAACGAATTTCCATAGTTCCTCCAAAATACGATTGAGGCTCCGCCTCAAACTCCGGCAGGAACCTGAGGTTCCTGCACCTCCCGCCTTCATGGATTGCATCGCAATCCATATGGAGAGGGTGCAGGGAAATCATTTCCCTGCTGGGGTTTGGGGCAAGGCCCCAACGTAACCCCTTTAAATTCCGTGCTTCACGCGGTCGTGCTCTTCCGCACGCTTGCCGTTGTTGAAGCGCTCAAGCGTGCCGACCAGATAGCCCGTGATGCGGCGGATGCGCTCGAAATGCACCTCTTCTTCCTGACGGCCGCACTTCGGGCAGCTGTCGCCGATGATGCCGTTGTAGCCGCAGACCGGGTCGCGGTCAACCGGATGATTGATCGAACCGTAGCCGATGCCCGCGTCGTGCATCGCGCGCACAACCGCCTCAAACGCGTCGAGATTCTTCGTCGGATCGCCGTCCATCTCGATGTAAGAGATGTGGCCCGCGTTCGTCAGCGCGTGATACGGCGCTTCCAGCCTGATCTTATCAAACGCGCTGATCGGATAATACACCGGGATGTGGAAGCTGTTGGTGTAATACTCGCGATCCGTCACGCCCGCAATCCTGCCGTAGCGCTTCTGATCGATCTTCACGAACCGGCCGGACAGGCCCTCCGCCGGCGTCGCCAGCAGCGTGTAATTCAGCTTCTTTTCCTCGCTCCGCTTGTCGCAGAGCTCGCGCATGTGGCCGATGATCTTCAGGCCCAGCTGCTGGGCGCGTTCGCTCTGACCGTGGTGCTCGCCGATGAGCGCCACCAGCGTTTCCGCCAGCCCGATAAAGCCGACGGACAGCGTGCCATGCTTGAGCACCTCGCGCACCTCGTCGTCCCAGCCCAGTTTCTCGCTGTCCATCCAAACATGTTCGCCCATCAGGAACGGATAATTGCGCACCTTCTTGCGCGCCTGAATCTCAAAGCGCTCATCCAGCTGCTCAAAGACCAGCTCCATCCGCTCATCCAGCGTCTTGAAGAACAGATCGATGTCGCCGTGGCTCTCGATGGCAATGCGCGGCAGGTTGATCGACGTGAAGGAAAGGTTGCCGCGGCGGTTACAAACCTCGCGCGTCGGGTCATAGACGTTGCCGATGACGCGCGTGCGGCAGCCCATGTAGGCGATTTCCGTCTCGTGATGGCCCGGCTTGTAATACTTGAGGTTGAACGGCGCATCCACGAACGAGAAATTCGGGAACAGGCGCTTGGCGCTCACGCGGATAGCCAGCCGGAACAGGTCATAATTCGGGTCGCCGGGGTTATAGCTCACGCCCTCTTTGACGCGGAAAATCTGAATCGGGAAAATCGGCGTTTCGCCGTTGCCCAAACCGCTTTCCGTCGCCAGCAGCAGGTTGCGCATCACCATGCGCGCTTCCGGCGAGGTATCCATGCCGTAGTTGATGGAAGAGAACGGCGTCTGCGCGCCCGCGCGGGAGTGCATCGTATTCAGGTTGTGGATGAACGCCTCCATCGCCTGATAGGTGCGGCGCTCGGTCTCGCGGTAGCCGCGCTCGGTCGCATAGTGAATCATGCGCTCGGCGGTCGCCTCGTCCGTCATCGCCAGCAGGCGCTCGCGCAGCGCGTCGTCAAATTCCTTGTTCGGTTTGAGGGTCGGAGCCGCGCCCGTCTCGACCCTGATCTGCCGGACGATGGCTTTCGCTTCGTCGTTGGCCGCGTCGTGATTCAGCAGCAGCTCCAGCGCCGCGCCCAGCGCGCGGCGATACTCTTTGATATAGGTTTTCGCCACGCCGGGGGCCATGTCGTAATCAAAGCTGGCGATAGCCTGACCGCCGTGCTGATCGTTCTGGTTGCTCTGGATGGCGATGCACGCCAGCGCGGAATAGCTGCCGATGTCCTGCGGCTCGCGCAGCACGCCGTGACCCGTGGAGAAGCCGCCCTTGAACAACTCCGTCAGGTCGATCTGGGTGCAGGTCGTCGTCAGCGTCAAAAAGTCGAGGTCGTGGATGTGGATGTCGCCTTCGCGGTGCGCGCGCGCGTGTTCCGGGTTGAGCACATACATGTCGTAGAACTGTTTTGCGCTCTCCGAACCGTATTTGAGCATCGTGCCCATCGCGGTATCGCCGTCGATATTCGCGTTTTCGCGCTTCACGTCCGATTCGGAAGCGTCCTTGAACGTGATGTCCTCCAGGATGTGCATCAGCCGCGTCTTCGCTTCGCGGGTGCGGCTGCGCTCCGCGCGGTAGAGGATGTAGGCTTTGGCCGTTTTGGCATAGCCCTCGGCAATGAGCACCTGCTCCACCTGATCCTGAATATCCTCGACAGACGGCGTTTCATTGCTCTCCTTGGCGTTCATCTCGCGGGTGACGATTTTCGCCAGACGCTCGGCTTCATCCGCGCCCTTGCCGCTCTCGGCGGCCACAAACGCGCGGTCGATTGCGGAGGCAATTTTGGCCTCGTCATACGGCACCAATCGTCCGTCGCGCTTTTTGATAGACTCCGGCATGTTATTTCTCTCCCCTGTTTATCATCAATCGAAATACTATATTTGGTAATTCAAGCTTTGCTATGATACAGCATCTTGTGTTTTATGTCAATTTCGCGTGTTAAAGCGCGAAGCCGCAAAAAACAAGACGGCACAACGCGCGCCGCCTTTTCGGGCCGAAAAAATTTATTATCTCAGTTTTTCCAGCATCAGCTCAATCAGCGCCGCCGCGCTGTCCGCGTTCTTACTATACATCGGGATGCAGAGCAGGCTGTCCCGCGGATCGTTGCCATATGCGTTCAGCCCGGTCAGCGTATCTGCCGGGATGGCATAAACCGCCGTCGTGCCGTCGCCGCGGTCGAGCGTACCCTTGGCCAAATCAATGTCTTCCGCGTCAATCGCGCCGCTTTCCAGATAAGGCGTCAGCTCCACCAGCGATTCCTGCGCGCCGTCCGAAGTGATTTTGAGCATCTCGTCCCGCGAAATCAAAAACAAATCGCCCTGCTGCGCCGCGACATACGTCGAAAACTGCATCGGCGCGTAGATGTTGCTGCTGTCCGTCAGGTTGATGTTGATGACGGTCAGCTTCTCCTGCTCCGGCTTCCGCGCCTGAAGCAGCGGCCAAAAATCCGCCTGCATGGTTTCCGTATCCGCGTAGCTGTTGAGTACGTAAAACTCAACCTTTTTGTCGTCCGGCGGGCGGTATTCCGTCACCGCAAATACGATACTCACCAGCATCGTGCTGACAGCCGCCGCCAGAGCATACTTCCACCAGCTGTATGCCAAATGGTTTTTGAGCTTCTTCTTTGTCAATCGCTGATTTGCCATATGTCCTCCGCACTTATGCTTGTCGTTTTATGATACACCTTTGCGCCGGGATTTGCAATGGGGATTTGCGCCGCGTCAGTCGGTTTCCGCAAAGAAGAAGCGTTTGAAAAAAATCCCTCTTCTTCATATTAAATATGCGTTTAGCGCCGTCGTTTCAATCGCGGCATGCTCTGCGTTCCGCTTGAAAACCGTATTTTGATTTTCCGCGCATAACCCTCCCCTTTTTCGGGCAGTTTATCTTCCGAGGAGCTGAGAACCTTTTCTCAGACCCGGACAGTCTGCCAACCGCCGCCGCGAGATTCGCCGTCGTCATGACTGCGCATGCGCCCGGAAAGGAAGGCACGCCGGGCGTGATGCGCCAAGCAGCACCTCTTCTCTTTGATAAGCGGAGGGTCGCGCAATCGGCAGGATACGCGGCTCTCCGCCTTTTTTTATGAAGTCGGGGTTGTGGATTTTCGTTTTATGTTTTCATATCCATGAACGTTTTTCATCTTGCGCATGAAAAGTATTGACAATCCGGTTAAAACGTGTAAAATGTTTTCCATCGCCCATTGAGGCGACTGCGAAAACCATTTTTCGGAGGAGAAAAACATGAAGAAACTGACGACCCTTGCCGCCGCGGCTCTGGCCCTGGCGATGACCGGCGCGGGCGCGCTGGCCGAGACGACTATTCAGCTGGGCACCACCGTCAACGAGCAGGACAGCTTCCAGGTGGCTGCCGAGAAATTTGCCGAGCTTGTGGAAGAACGCACGAACGGCGAATATAAGATTGAGATCTATCCCAACGGCACGCTGGGCGGCGAGAGCGATATGCTCGATTCCATGAGCACCGGCATGCTGGATATGGGCATCATCACCAGCGGCCCGTTCGTCAACTTCTCGGAGGCGATGGGCGTGCTGGATATGCCGTACCTGTTCGCCAACAACGAAGAGGCTTACAAGGTGTTCGACGGCGAAATCGGCCGTGAGCTGCTGGATTCTCTGGAGGACGCGGGCCTCAAGGGTCTTGCCTACGCCGAGCGCGGCTTCCGCAACGTGACCAACTCCGTCCGTCCGGTGAACAACGCCGACGATCTCGCGGGCCTCAAGCTTCGCGTGATGGAAAACGAAGTCTACACCGCGACCTTCAAAGCGCTCAAGGTCAACGCCGTTCCGATGGCCTGGGCCGAAGCGCTGACCGCCATGCAGCAGGGCACCATCGAGGGCGAAGAAAACCCGATCAACGTCATCTATTCTTACAGCCTGTGGGACTACGGCCAGAAGTACGTGACGCTTGACCGCCACAGCTACTCCACCGCCATCATCACCATGAGCCTGGACGTGTTCAACAGCCTGGACGAGGCCACGCAGGAGATCTTCCTGGCGAGCGCGCAGGAAGCCGCCGAATATGAGCGCGCCTGGGTCGCCGAGCAGGAGGCCGATCAGCTGGCTGCCATCAAGAGCCACGGCGTTGAGGTTATCGAAAATCCGGACGTCGAGTCCCTCCGCGCCGCGGTGCAGAGCGTGTACGACGCTTATCCGCAGTACGCGGACTACATCGCCCGTATTCAGGCGCTGCTGGCCGAGTAATTCAGCCGCTTATGCGTTTCCTCTCCCGCGAGGGGAGGAAACGTTTTTTTACCCTTTCAGAATATGGGAAAAACGGAGGCATCCCCCATGGCACTCAAGAAAATCCTTTCCCCCGTCAGCGACGCGCTTGATAAGGTGTGCAGCGTGGCCATCGTCATCATGCTCGGCCTGATGGTCGTCATCACCACGGCGCAGATCATCTGCCGCACGTTCTTCACCTCCCTGAGCTGGTCCGACGAGGTGACGCGCTATCTGCTCATCTGGTCCACCTTTCTGGGCGCGACCTGCGTCTACCGCCACAGCGGCAACATCGCCATCACTTTCATTCAGGATCTGGTGCCCAAAAAGCTCGGCGCCGTCATGCGCATCGCGGTGCATGCGATCTGCTGCTTCCTGTTCGCCGTGCTGCTGGTTTTCAGCGTCAAGTATTGCGGCAAGCTGGTCAAGACGGCCACCGCGCTGCCGATCAAGATGAAATACATCTACCTGTGCATCCCCATCAGCATGGGCATTCTGATGCTCCACGCGCTGGTGATGGCGCTGGGCGAAGTTGAAACGATGAAGGAGGTCAAGGGCTAATGGCACTGATTCTGTTCGGCGTGTTTATCGCCCTTCTGCTGCTGGGTGTGCCGGTCGCGTTCGCCATCTGTTCCGCCGCCGCGACGACGATGTTTGCAGGCTTCGGCACCGCCAAAATGATGATCGTGGTGCAGCGCATGTTCGCCAGCTGCGATTCCTTCAGCCTGATTGCCGTGCCGTTTTTCATCTTTGCGGGCGATCTGCTCGCGGGCGGTAAAATTTCCAAGGTGCTCGTCGAGTTCTGCGAATCCCTGCTGGGCATGATCAAGGGCGGCCTGTCCGTGGTCTCCGTGCTGGCGGGCATGTTCTTCGCCGCGATCTCCGGTTCGGGCGCAGCCACCACTGCCGCCGTCGGCGCGACGCTCGTGCCTGAATTGAAAAAGCGCGGCTATCGCGAGGATTCCGCCGCCGCGCTCGTCGCCGCCGCCGGCACCATCGGCGTGGTTATTCCGCCTTCCGTGCCGATGGTGCTCTACGCCGTCATCGCGGAGGAAAGCGTCAGCCGCCTGTTCAGCGCCGGTTTCATGCCGGGCGTCATCATGGGTCTGATGCTCATCGCCATCTCGCTCTATCAGGCGTATAAAAACAACTATCCCAAGGGCGCGCCGTTCTCCCTCAAAAATGTGGGCAAGACCTTCCTCAAGGCCATCCCCGGCATTCTGATGCCCGCGATCATCCTCGGCGGCATCTTCTCCGGCTACTTCACCCCGTCCGAAGCGGCGGCCGTGGCCGTCGTCTACGCGCTGCTGGTTTCCACGTTCGTCTATCGCGATATGAGCTTCAAAAAGCTCTATACCACCATGCTCGGCTCGGCCAAAACCAGCGCCGTCATCATGATTATCATCGCGTGCAGCGGCCCGTTCGGCTGGGCGCTGGCCAACTGGAAGATTCCGGAAGCCATCTCCACCGCCGTGCTGAGCGTTTCCACCAATAAGTACGTCATCCTGTTCCTGATTTCGCTCATCATCCTGATTGCGGGCGTGTTTATGGAGACCTCCTCCGCAATCATCATCCTGACCCCGGTTTTCCTGCCGCTGGTGCGCGCGCTGGGCATCTCCACGCTCCACTTCGGCATCCTCTTCGTCGTCGGCATCGCCATCGGCATGATCACCCCGCCTGTCGCCATTAACCTATTCGTCGCCTCCGGCATCACGGGGCTGTCGCTGGAAAAGATTTCCAAGGCCGTCGTCCCCTACCTCATCGGTCTGGTCATCGTTTTCCTGCTGATTGTGTATCTGCCGCTGTTCATCCCCGGCTTTATCGGGTAAACTCCTTCGATTTTGCGCCGTCCCGTTTTTCGGGACGGCTTTTCTATGCCTGTTTATACCGCCGCGAAGCGAAGAAGGGGTTTGGGGACTGCGTCCCCAAATAGGTCTGGGCGATAGCCCAGCGTTTTCTCCATCGCGCGCAGCGCGCCAAAACAGGAGTCAGGGAGCGAAGCGTCACCTGACTCCGCTCAGCCGCTTTTCGTTATTTTTACAATTATTCAAACTCCACTTAACATCCGCCGAATCTGTGCTATAATAAACTGTCCATGTTTTTTTCTTTTTGTGTCTGTGTACAGGAGAATGTTATGTTCAAGACCCACGCGCATCGCACCATGGATATGACGGAAGGCTCCCTTCTGACCAAGGTGCTGTTTTTTTCGCTTCCAATTATGCTCTCCGGCATTTTGCAGCTGCTCTTCAACGCGGCGGATACCATCGTGGTCGGCCGTTTTGCGGGCAATGAAGCGCTGGCGGCCGTCGGTTCGGTCGGTTCGCTCAATAACATGATCATCAGCCTGTTTGTCGGCCTTTCCATCGGCGTAAACGTGCTCGTCGCGCGCTTCACCGGCGCGAAGGACGCGGAACGCGTCTCCGAAACGGTGCATACCGCCGTGCTCCTGTCCCTTGTGGGCGGCGCAGTGCTGGCGGTCGTCGGCTTTGCGGCCGCGCGCCCGCTGCTGGAAATCATGGGTTCGCCGGAAGACGTGATCGACCTCGCCGAGCTGTATATCCGCATCATCTTCGTCGGCATGCCTGTGCAGATGCTCTATAACTTCTGCGCGGCTGTGCTTCGCGCCGTCGGCGACACCAAGCGCCCGCTGTATTTTCTGACCATCGCGGGCGTGATTAACGCCGGGCTGAATCTGGTGTTCGTCATCGGGTTTAAGATGAGCGTGGCGGGCGTCGCGCTGGCGACGATCATCTCGCAGGCCGTTTCGGCGGTGCTGGTCACGCGCTCGCTGATGCTGATGGATGGCCCGACGCGCCTGCACCTCAACCGCCTTTCCATCAAGCCGCACATCATGCGCATGATCATCCAGATCGGCCTGCCTGCGGGCATTCAGAGCTGCATGTTCTCGCTCTCCAATGTCGTCATCCAGTCCTCGGTGAACAGCTTCGGCTCCATCGTCATTGCGGGCAACGCGGCGGGCGCGAACGTCGGCAACTTCGTCTATCAGGCGATGAACACCTTCCAGCAGGCCGTCACCTGCTTCGCCGGGCAGAATATCGGCGCGCGCAAGCCGCGCCGCGTGCTGACCTCGATGTATGTCAGCCTGTTCTGGGCGTTTTCCTTCGGCGTGGTCTTCGGCGTGCTCTCCTGCGTGTTCGGCGCGCAGCTGCTCAGCCTGTATTCCACAGACCCGGCGGTCATTCAGGTCGGTCTGAACCGCATGTATATCGTCTGCGGCCCGTATTTCCTCTGCGGCATTATGGACGTGATGACCGGCGTGCTGCGCGGCGTGGGCTATTCGCTGCTGCCGATGATCGTTTCTCTGATGGGCGCGTGCGTGTTCCGCATTTTCTGGGTCATGACGGTGTTCGCGGCGAACCGCACGATGGATTGCCTGATGGTCTCCTACCCCGTTTCGTGGGCGCTGACGTTCTTCGTGCTGGTCGGCATTTTCGCCGTGCTCTGGAAGAAAAAGATCAAGCCTCGCTACACGCCGGAGGAATTGGCGGCGCGATAAAATAGCAAAACCGACCGATTGTCATTCTTCGGTCGGTTTTTTCTTTTTCGGCTGACAAAGAACGAAACGCCGCAGAACGCATGCCGTCCCCGCTTGGCGCTTTGAAATGCGTTCCTTCGTTTCTAAAGGAATTTGATCGGTTCGATAAGCCGGAATTTATCACTCTAAAATAAATGGGAGCGTAATCATAATAATTCCAAACAGGGCAAATGAAATACCACCAATTTTTGCGACTTTTAAGTAGAATTCAGACGGTTCATCTGCCCGATAAGATTTCCATTCTTCTGTCAATTTCCATACTAAGTCTGGCTTCAAAAAGATAAACATACCTAATGCAAAAATTATGATTCCGCCACAAATAGGCCACAACATATTCACCATCTCCTTCATCAAATTCCGATTTATCGTTCATCTTCACCTCCGAATTATACCATAAAGCGAGAAACGCGAAAAGCCCGAACAGTTTTCTGTCCGGACTTTTTCGCTATGCTCAAATTGACTTGATCCTTTTCGGTTTTCGGCGCTCGGCCATACGATTTCGCAAGCCTTTGCCAAGGCTTATGCCAGACTGAACGCCGTGAGGAAGAAGAACAGCACGACGGCGAGCACCGTGCCCAGCGCCAGCGTGGTGGAAACATACTCCGCGTCGTCGCCCATGTCGGCATACAGCGGGATGATGAACGGCGCAGGCAGGGTATATTGCAGCATGAGCGCCAGCAGCAGCCCCTTATCAAACGGAATCACGGCAAACAGTATGCCGGAAACCGCCGCGCAGACGACCGCCAGCACGCCGAGACGCAGACCCATCGTCGTGAGCACCGGACGCAGGAGCTTCTTGCTGACATGCAGCTGATAACCCATGACGATCAGAATCAGCGCGGAGGTCGGCGCGGTGATAAAGCTCAGCAGGGAGGTCACGATCTCCCCCGCCGCCGTGCCGTCGATGGCCTTGTGTACGCCCAGCGCGCCGAGGATGATGCCCAGCAGCATGCCGATACAGGCTTTATTGGTCAGCATGTTTTTGACGATGAACTTGGGCGTCATCTTTTCGCCGCCCGCCGCTTTGAGCGCCGTCAAAAAGACGGTAAAGGCGAACATCGTCTGACCGATATCGACCATCGCGTACATCTTGGTCTGATCCGCGCCGCAGAGCAGCGCATAAAGCGCATAGCCGAGCATGCCGCCCTCCGCGCTGGCCATCAGCAGCGGCATAAAGCGGTCATACGGCTTGACGAATCGGCGCAGCGCATAGCCAGCCGCCAGCGCCACGCCATAGCCAACGAACACCAGCACGAACACCAGCAGCATTCTTGTGCCGTAATCCGCGGTGAAGAACGCCTGAAACAGCACGACCGGCAGCAGAATATCACCGATCACATTTTTGAGGCCCGCGTGCTGTTCGTCGTTGAGAATGCCCTTTGTCGCGCAGACGCGGCCGAGGATAATCATCACGAGCACAGGCAGAACCTTTGCGAGAATTTGCGTAATCATATGTGACTCCTTCGGAAACGTTGGGGCCTTGCCCCAAACCCCAGCAGGAACCTGAGGTTCCTGCACCTCCCACATTCATGAATTGCTGCGCAATTCATGAGATTTCAAGTTTTTCATGCGTTTTTCCTCATTTATCGCATCGCGATAAATGTTACGGGAAATCCAAGAACCTCAGGTTCTTGGCAGGGTTTGGGACAGCGTCCCAATCGTTCCCCCTTAACGCGGCTAAAAAGAGGCTGCAAAGCTCAATTTGCTTTGCAGCCTCCTTGGGTTCAAATTACTTGGTGTGGATCGCGTCGGTGTAGAACTCAAACGCTTCCTTGTCGGTCGCCTTGTGGTGAACGATCATGCGGATCGCCTTCGCCATCTCGACCGGATGGTTGCTCTGGAAGATGTTGCGGCCCATATCCAGACCACGCGCGCCGCCCTGAATGGAGCGATACGCCAGCGTCAGCGCCTCATCCTCCGGCAGCTTCTTGCCGCCCGCAACAACGATCGGCACCGGGCACGCCGCGACGACTTCCTCGAAGTTATCGCAGTAATAGGTCTTGACGAGCTGCACGCCCATCTCGGCCACGATACGGGTCGCGAGCTTGAAGAAGCGGTCGGTGCGCTCCATATCCTTGCCGACAGCCACAACGCCCAGCGTCGGGATGCTGTAACGCATGCCCGCGTTGATGCAGCGGCTCAGGTTGTCGATGGAGGAAAGCTGGCCGTCCGCGCCGATGAAGGTCTGAACCGCCATGCAGTCCGCGTTCATGCGGATCGCGTCCTCAACGTCCACAGCCAGGCACTCGTGGCTCAGGTCGTCGTTGATCATGGAGGAGCCGCTGGTCACGCGCAGGGCAATGCCCTTCTTATAGGTCGGGGAAACGCAGGTGCGGATCGCGCCGCGGGTACCCATGAACACATCCACCTGCTCCTGGAGCTTCGGGATCACCAGATCCAGACGCTCAAGACCGGCGGTCGAGCCCATGAAGTAGCCGTGATCGAACGCAAACATCACCGTGTTGCCGCTGACCGGATCAAAGATATTGGAAAGGTGGCGCTTCATGCCCCAGTCCGTGTTGTTCGCGCCCTTCACATGGAAGCTGCCCTGATTGCCAAACGGAACATCCGTATGATAATCCTTCGCGACTTTCAGTCCGTCCTTATCTGCCATTGGAATCAATCTTCCTTTCTGAAAATGGTCCATTCGTAGATGTTTTCAAACAGAGGCGAATGCCGCGTCATGCCGCAGCTTCCACCACAAAGGGAGGAGCCCCGAAGGGTTCCTCCTTGGATAAGCGATTGTTTTGGATTAGAAGTTGTAATCCGCAACGTTCTCAGCCGTGAAGACAACGCGCTCCGGCAGCAGCACGACGCCGTTGTTCTCAGCAGCAGTCTCCTGACCGGCGACGAGCGCGTCGTTGGCCAGCACTTCGACGGTGCCGATGTTCGGGATGTCGATCTTGTCGCCAACCTTCACGGTGTTACCCGCGGAGATGTAAGCGGCGAGGTAGCAGCCCATCGCGCCCTGGATGCCGCAATCCCACAGGCCCCAACGGGTGCAGATGCCGTTCTCCAGGTAAGAGGTCATGCCGGACGGGGTGCAGAAACCGGTGATGGTGATGTCCTTCGCGGTCAGGCCCTTGTTCTCAGCAGCCTTGCACTGTCCCGGCAGAGCGGTGGAGTCGTTGCAGATGATGACGTCAACATCAGCATACGCGTCGAGGATGGACTCGCCAACGCTGACGGACTGAGCCGGATCCTGGTTGGAGTAGTACGGATCATGGACAGCAACCCAAGACGGATACTTTTCCTTGATGTACTTGTCGCCGGCGACGTACCAGGAGTTCTGGTCGGAAACGGACGGGTTGGAGAAGTGCCAGACGTACTTGACTTCGCCGTTCACGTCCACGCCGCGCTCCTTCAGGGACTCAACAGCCATGTCCACCAGCATCGGGCCGAGGACGTCGGCGGTGCCCTGAGAAACCATCAGCGCACGGGCGTTCGGAGAGACGTCAGAGTCCCAGGTGCTGACATAGATGCCCGCGTCCTGAGCTTCCTGGAGCTTCTCGTCCAGGCCGGTGGCGTCAACGGAAGAAATGCAGATGGCGTCCACACCCTTGTCGATCGCCTGCTGGATCAGCTCCAGCTGGGTGGTAACGTCCGCGGTCGGAGCGCCGATGTAGTCAACGGTCAGACCCCAATCGGCAGCGTACTTCTGCGCGCCGTCATTCGCGGCCTCGAAGAACGAGTTACCGGAAACCTTCGGGATGAAGGCGACGGTCATGCCGTCCACCGGGCTCTTGCCTTCGGCAAAAGCGGCGGAGCACAGCGTCAGAGCCATGCACAGCACGAGAAGCATAGACAGGATCTTTTTCATGTTTGGGTTCCTCCTACGTTTTTTTATTTATCTCAAGAGGTGCTCGACAGCGCCCCCTGAAATGCGACGGTTATTCTTTCCTCCTGCGCTTGAACAGGTGAGAAAGCATGTGCTGACCGGCGATTTCGCGGCCCAGAACGACCACGACCAGAATCAGGCCGATCGGCAGATCGAGGTTCTGCGTGCTCACGCCGAAGCAGAGCGGCAGACCGTAACGGAGAATGCAGATGATCAGCGACGCGAGCACCGTGCCGATGATGCTGCCCTTGCCGCCCGTGTTCAGCGTGCCGCCGAGCACGACAGCTGTGATGATGGCCAGCGTATAGCCGGAGCCGAGGTCATATTTGGCGGAGTTGACGTTCGCGGTCAGCAGCGTGCCCGCAACCGCGGCGCTCACAGCCGAAAGGACGTACGTGCTCATGATCGTGGCACGGGTGTTAATGCCGGAATATTCCGCCGCCTGCGGGTTCACGCCGATCAGGAACAGGCGCTCGCCGTACTTGGTGCGGTGGAGAATCCACATGCATAGCAGAATCAGCACAACGTAGATCACAATCTGCGTCGGAATGCCGAAGATATTGCCTTTGCCGAGGAAACGGAAGCTGACGAACTCGCCCGCCTCGTTCTTCGCCGGGAAACCGCCGATACCCTGATACGCCGGGGTCGCGGACATGCCGGAAACCATCAGCGCAATGCCGGAATACAGGAAACTGCCGCCCAGCGTAACAACCATCGGCTGCACGCCGCAGTATGCGACGAAGAAACCGGAGAGCGCGCCGCACAGCGCGGCGACCACCACGGCGATCGCCACAGTCGCCCAGATGTTCAGCCCGGCATCGCTCCAGAGCACGCCGATGATGATACTGCTCAGACCGATGATCGCCGGCGCCTGAATGTCAATGCCGCCGGTAATCATGACCATCGTCACAAACAGCGAGATGATGCAGACGCTGATGTAGTTGACGATGCTGTTCATGATGGACTGCGGACGCAGGAACTTCGGGTTGGCCGCGCCAAACACCACAAATTCCAGAATCAGGAAGATCACCAGAAACATTTCCCAGTGCTTGAAAACCTTTTTCAGCATGTCCTTCATGCCTTCGCGCCTCCTTCTTGATCCGCCGTTCTGGACAGAAGGCGCTTTCTGCGAGTCATTTCAATGGAACGGCGCTGCGCCAGCGCGTCGATGACGACGATGACGATCAGCATCGTACCGGTGATGGTGTTGTTGTAGGTGGACGGCAGGCCGATGAAGACCAGCAGTCGGCCAATGGAAGACATGATGACCGCGCCGATAGCCGCGCCGATCACGTTGCCCAGGCCGCCGGAGAGCGAAATGCCGCCGAGCACGCAGGCCGCGATGGCGGTCATCTCATAGCCGTTGCCGGCCACGGTCATGACCTGACCGTACTTGGAGGCGAATACGAAGCCGCCCAGACCCGCGAACAGACCGCAGAGCACATACGCCAGAATCTTCGTGCTCAGCACGGAAATGCCGACCAGATTCGCGCCGCCCGCGTTATCGCCGACCGCAATGAAGTACTTGCCCTTGCGCGTCTTCGTCAAAGCCAGATGCGAAATCGCAACCAGCACAACCGCAATCGCGTAGTAAAGCGTAATGCCTGCGAACACGGTCTTGTTGCCATAGCTGGAAATCGCGCCGCCGAAGTTTTCAATCGTGCGTCCGCCGGACATGATGTAAATCAATCCGCGAACCACGCTGTTTGTGCCGAGGGTGAAGATCAGCGACGGCACGCCGAAATACGAAACGCCGACGCCGTTGACCAGACCGATGGCCGCGCCCGTCACCAGACACAGCAGCAGCATCTTCGGGATGCTTCCGCCCTGCTGGGCGATCAGGCCCGTCATGCCGGCCGTCAGACCGAGGGTCGCGCCGATAGAAACGTCGATCTCGCCCGTCATGATGACGAACGCAATGCCGACAGCCAGCAGCGTGTACATCGTCGCCGTGTTGAAACAGGTGACGATGTTGTCATACGTCAGGAATCCGGGAGCCGCAATACCGGTGATGACAAACAGCAGAATCAGAAAGATCAGGCTGGTCATCCACCGCGCTTTAAACAGGTTCTTCATTTTCCTCACACCTTCCTTTCATGCGCAATGCCGAAGGAGGCGCTGGTAAGAGCATCCTGCGTGATTTCCTCGCGGCTGAACTCGCCGTTGATCCGTCCCTGGAAAACCGTGATCGCGCGGTCGGCCAGCTCGACGACTTCTTCCATATCGGAGGAAACCATCAGCACGGCCACGCCCGCGTCCTTGAGCTGGCGAATGATGTTGTATACGTCGCCGCGCGCCGCCGCGTCAATGCCGCGGGTCGGCTCATCGAGGATGACGACTTTCGGCTGGGTGGACAGCGCGCGGGCGATAACCACCTTCTGCTGGTTGCCGCCGGAGAGACTGCCGATCTGGTCATCCAGCGAAACGATCTTCGTTCTGAAATCGTTGACGTACTTTTGAGAGATTTCGCTTTGACGGCGGCGGTTCATGTTCACCGCGCCGACGTCCTTGCCGCTCAGCAGCGCGGACGTTGTATTGGAAGAAATCGAGCGGATTTTGAAAATGCCGTGGTAGTGGCGGTCTTCCGGCACGAAGTTGATGCCCGCCTGCAAAATCTGCTTGGTGGAAAGACCCGTGATGTCCTTCCCCGCCAGAATCACCTTGCCGCCGAGCACCTTGTCGCGGCCGAAGATGGTGCTGATGAGTTCCGTGCGGCCCGCGCCGACGACGCCCGCAATGCCGAGGATTTCGCCCGGATACAGGTCGAACGTGATGTTGCTGAAGCCGTAGCCGCTGAAATCCTTCACCTGCATGACGGGTTTGAGATGGGCATAATCCACCGGGACATACGCCTTTTCCGTCTGCTGGCCGCCCTGCGCGTCGTTGGGCAGAAGACCCTGAATCAGCATTTCCTTGGTGAAGTTTTTCACCGGGCCTTCCAGCGTAATCACACCGTCGCGCATGATGGCCACGTGCGTCGCGATTTCAAAAACCTCGGTCAGGCGGTGCGTGATATAAATGATGGCAATGCCCTTTTTCTTGAGATCCTCCACCGTTTTAAACAGCGACTGCACCTCGTTGAAGGTCAGGGAGCTGGTCGGCTCGTCCAGAATCAGAATCTGCGCGTTGCGCATCATGCCGCGCAGAAGCTCGACCAGCTGCTGCTCGGCGATGGAAAGCGTGTTGGCCTTGCGCTGAAGGTTCAGATCGAAGTTCAGTTCCTTCATGCAGCCGGCCAGGCGCTTTTTCAGTTCGCTTTCGTTTTCATTGAAGCCCATCAGGATGTTTTCCAGAACCGTCATGTTCGGGAAAAGCATCGGCTCCTGCGGCACCAGATAAATGCCGTGCGCCAGCGACGCGGCGGGCTTGCCCAGTTTGACCGCCTGCCCGTCGATGAGGATGTCGCCCTCGTCGCACGAATAAATGCCCATGATGATCTTCATGAGCGTCGATTTACCGGCGCCATTGCCGCCAATCAGCGCGACAACCTCGCCCGCATCCACGCTCAGATTGATCCCCTTGAGCACGGCGTTCTGCCCAAACGTTTTGCGAATGCCCTTGACCTCAAGGCGCGGGGCCGTCGTATTCTTTGTGGCCATATCATATACTCCTGCGTTTTGCGATTACAAAGGTTTGCTCGTTGCACAATCTTTTGTTGCCTCCATTTTAAGCTTGCCTGTGCAATTTGTCAAGATATTTTTCTCAGTTTTTGAAAACGGTGTCCGCTCTTTTGAAAGATGTACGTTTATTTTGCAAAAGAATTGACATCATCTCCGTTCAGTGCTATACTTCTTATGTAAACTTTTGTTTTACCGTTTGATATTTGTTTCATCTTTTTTAGAACCGGATGAGAAACGGAGCCGCTATGAATAACGCCGTTCATTACGAGGACGCGCTGATGATCAAAGCCGCGTGGTATTATTATTTTGAAAATATGACGCAGCAGGCCATCGCCGACCGTCTTTCCATCAGCCGCATGCGCGTCATCAAGCTGCTGGACGCCGCGCGCCAGAACGGCGTCATCCAGTTCCGTCTCCGCTCGGACAGCGTGGGCATGATGGAGCAGAGCCGCGAGCTGATGCAGAAATATCGTCTCAAGGACGTGTTCATCATCCCCGAAGCCGAGCAGGAAAGCCAGCTCAACGAGTCCATCGCCCGCGCGGGCGCAATGTACGTCGCGGATCGCCTGGGCGACAACGCCTGCATCAACGCGGGCTACGGCGACACGCTCAGCCGCACGCTCAACCATCTGGCGACGATGGTGCAAAACCCCGTCACCTGCATCTCTCTGACCGGCGGCGTTTCCTATTATCTGCCCAACGGGCGCAGCAACGTTTTCAACGCGCGGCTGTATCTGATGCCCGCGCCGCTGCTCGCCTCGTCTCACGAAATGGCGGCGGCGATGCGCGCGGAGGCTTCCGTCAGCGAAATCATCCGCATGGCGAAGCTCTCCTCCTTCACGCTGGTGGGCATCGGTTCGATGCACGAGACGGCGACCATCGTCCGTTCCGGCATCATCACCCAAAACGAGCTTTTCCGCCTGCGCATGGCCGGGGCGGTCGGCGACGTGCTCTGTCACTTCGTCAACGAAAACGGCGAACTCATTCCCAACGATATCGAAGAACGGCTCATCTCCACCCCGCTTGAGCAGCTCCGCGCGATGGATAACGTCGTCGGGCTGGCCGCGGGCGCGCAGAAAGCCGAAGCCATCCGCGCCATTCTGCGCGGCGGCTATCTCGACGTGCTCATCACCGATGAGCCGACGGCAGCTCTGCTTCTCAAGGGCGAGTGAACGCCCCTGACATAATGACAAACCGACGCATTTTGAAAGGATGATTTCAATGGCAAAAACGCTTATGGCCGTCGATGCCGGCACCGGCAGCGTCCGCGCCGTGCTGTTCAGCCTGGAAGGCGAGCAGCTGGGCTGCGTCCAGCAGGAATGGACGCATAAAGAAGATCCCCGCTACCCCGGCAGCATGGATTTCGACTGGGTGCATAACTGGGATCTCGCCCGCGGCTGCATCCGCGGCGTGATCGAGCAGACCGGCGTCGATCCGCATGACATCGCCGCCGTTTCTACCACCTGCATGCGCGAGGGCATCGTTCTCTACGATAAGGACGGTCAGGAAATCTGGGCCTGCGCCAACGTCGATGCGCGCAGCGACGACGAAGTGGCCCAGCTCGTGCATATGAATCCGGAACTTGAAAAGCAGATTTACCGCGAGTCTGGCCAGACCTACGCGCTGGGCGCTCTGCCCCGCCTGTTCTGGGTCAAAAACAAAATGCCGGAAGTCTACGAAAAGACCGCCGTGTGCACCATGTTCAACGACTGGCTCATCTATAAGATGACCGGCGTGTTCTCCTCCGAGCCGTCCAACGCCTGCACGACGGGCATTTTCGACCTGAAAGCGCGCGACTGGGACGACAAGATCGCCGCTTCCATCGGCCTGAAGACGGGTATCTTCCCGAAGATTTCCGAGTGCGGCACCGTCGTCGCCAAGGTGGGCGCAAAAGGCGCGGCCGAAACCGGTCTGGCCGAAGGCACGCCGGTTGTCGCCGGCGGCGGCGACGCGCAGCTGGGCTGCGTGGGCGTCGGCGTGGTGGACGCCAACCAGGCGGCTATCTTCGGCGGCAGCTTCTGGCAGTATGAGTATAACACCGACGAGGCCAAGACCGACGAGCATTGCCGCGTCCGCGTCAACTGCCACAGCGTCCCCGGCATCTGGCAGTATGAAGCCCTCGCCTTTAAGCCCGGCATGGTCATGCGCTGGTACCGCGACGCGTTCTGCCAGTATGAAAAGGAGCTTTCCAAGACCACCGGCCGCGATCCGTATGACCTCATGAACGAAAAAGCCAAGGATATCCCCGCCGGCTGCTACGGCATGATGTGCGCGTTCTCCGACGTGATGAACTACATCTCCTGGCGGCACGCCAGCCCGATGTTCATCAATTTCGATTTCGCCCCCGATAAGTTCAACCGTTATACCTTCTACCGCGCCATCATGGAGAATACCGCGATGGTCACTTACGGCCATATGCAGCTCGTCCGCGAGTCCACGGGCAACATTCCCAAGGAAGTCGTATTTGCCAGCGGCGCGTCCAAGAGCGAACTCTGGTGCCAGATTCTCGCCGACGTGCTGGGCATCCCGGTCAACGTGCCGAACGTCAAGGAGGCCACCGCGCTGGGCGCGGCCATCATGGCAGGCCACGGCGTGGGCCTGTTCCCGGATATCTCCGCGACCGCGAAGAAACTTGTGCATATCGAGCACCGCTTCGAGCCGAATATGGAGAACCACGCGACCTATATGAAGCTCTATGAGGATTGGCGGAAGATGTACGCCCGCGAGCTGCAAATCGCCGATGACCGCATCACCCGCTATATGTGGGCCGCGCCGGGCGTCTGATCGCGCACCTCATTCAAACCGCCGCGAAGCGAAGAAGGGAGTCTGAAGAACTTCGTTCCTCAGGCAGGTTTGGAATTTTTTCATGCGCCCGCTGTGCGGGAAAACAGCATGAAAAAAATTGGAAATCGCAAGGAGCACTTGTGCGACTATGCGAGTTTCCCGGACTCGCAGCCCAACGTTCCCCTTTCGCAAAGCGATTCCCAAAAGCAGTCAGGGAGCGAAGCGTAACCTGACGTCGTCTTTCCTCAAACCCGTTGCTGTCCAGTTAAAATCTATATAACCTCGAAGGGAGAAAACAGCTATGTATATCGTAAACGAAGAAGATAAAGAATATCGCTTTGGCGACAGCGGCCCCAAGTACCTGATGAAGGGCCCGCGCATGAACTTCGCGCTCGTGCAGTTTCAGGCCGGTCAGGATTTCAAGGCGCACTATCACAACGTGATGGAAGAGAATTTCTACATTCTGGAAGGCGAAGTGGATATCGTTGTGGACGGCGTGGTCAACCATCTGTGTCCGGGCCAGATGATCCACATCGAGCCGGGCGAGATTCACTATGTCATCAACAATTCCGGCGCGCCGATGAAGATGATCTCCACCCTCGCGCCCTACACGAACCCGGACAAGGTGGACGTGGAGAACTACACGTACTAAGGAAAACCGGGAGGACGTTGGGGCTTTGCCCCAAACCCCAGAAGGGAACTGAGTTCCCTTCACCTTCCGCCTTATGGATTGCTTCGCAATCCGGAGGGAAAAAACATTACATATCATAAAAGCGGCGTTCCCGTCAAAAGGAGCGCCGCTTTCTTTTTGTTTTACGCCAAAGTCCCTGCCGTCATTTTTTAACCGTTTCCAAAGCCAAAGTCCACGACCTCATCTTTTTCGACCTTCAAATCGATTATCGCATACACGTCGGGTATGCCGTCCCTGCGCATCTCATCCGTCGAATAGAAGGACACCATATACGTCAGCGGGGCTTCGCTTCGCGGCACATAGTTGCACTCTACCCACGTGCTGCACGCGTCCAGCATCTCCCTTGTCACGGGCTCTTCGCTGCCGTTATACGGTATCTGCTGTTCAAGCAGAATCCGTTTCGCTTCTTCAACCGCCTTTTCGTAAGAAAGCTCGTCGTCCTTCGGTTCCGTGATGCAATAATCGATCGCATCGTTCTGAATAAATTCATAATCGTTCAGACTTCCGCTCACAAATCCGGTCTTTTCCGGAGCATCCAACGTGCGTACATGCAGCCAGCCGTCGTTATAACCCAAAATTTGCGTCCATCCCAATTCTGTCCGCGCGATTTCACCGGATTTTTCATCGCATTCCTTCATCACCTTGACCGCGCCCTTTGACGCATACGCAATGATTCTGCCCAGCAGCGTGCGGATGCCGTCTTCGGTATAGGTCAGCGCATCGGCAGCCATATAGCCCGTCAGGCTGCCGCTGTCCGCATCGCCAACCCTCACTTTCACCCAATCTCCCTCCACATCCAGAACCTGCACGCGCACGCTTTGGAAATACGTCATCAGCGCGTTTCCATTCGGCTGATCCAGCAAATCTGCCGTGATACGTGTCGCCGCCGGGCCAACCGTCGGCGTATCATATTCCGCCGCCCAATCTGCGCGCGTCTGCGTCGGAACTGTGCCCGTCCACTTTCCTGCCAGCGCCGTCTGACTGACCATCAAACTCGCCGCCAAAACCAACAGTCCGATTTTCTTTTTCATGCCTGTTCCTCCTTTTCGGGAAACGCAAAAGCCCTTCCCGCCTCTCTGTTTATAAGACGAGTGCAGGAAGGGAAAAATTTCATATGGGGGAAAATTTTTTTAAAGTCTCTCGAAAACCTCGCCCAGCTTCTCGTGCAGAGCAAGGTTGGCGATATCGTCCCGCGGCGTTTCTGTTTTATTGATGAGCACGAGCCGATTGCCGGGGTATTCGTCGAGGAACGCGGCGGCGGGGTACACCGTCAGCGACGTTCCGGCGACAATCAGCAGATCCGCGCGGCGAATCGCGTCGAGCGCGCCGCTGACGGTCAGGTTATCCAATCCCTCTTCATAGAGCACGACGTCGGGTTTGACCCGCCCGCCGCACTTGGGGCATTGGGGCACGTCGCCGAGCGTCAGCAGCTCCTCCATCGTATACCTTGCGCCGCACTTCTGGCAGGTATTGCGATGGACGCTTCCGTGCAGCTCATAAACGTTTTGGCTTCCCGCCATCTGGTGCAGGCCGTCGATGTTCTGCGTGACAACGGCGAGCAGTTTGCCCTCTTTTTCCCACTGCGCCAGCTTCCGATGGACGATATTGGGCTTTGCATTCGGATAAAGCATGCGATTTCGATAGAAATCAAAGAAAATCTCCGGATGATGCACGTAGAACGAGTGCGAAATGATGGTTTCCGGCGGGTAAGCATACCGCTGACGATACAGCCCATCCTCCCCGCGGAAATCCGGAATGCCGCTTTCGGTAGACACGCCCGCGCCGCCGAAGAACACCATGCGCCTGGCCTCTTTCACCCAGCCCTGCAATTTTTTCAGCTTCTGTTCGTCCATAGCCTAACCCGCTTTCTACGAGGGCGCCGCCCTCGCGCTCCCGGCAGGGAACTGAGTTCCCTGCACCTTCCGCATTCCATCCGCTTCGCGGATGGCTGATTTTTAAATGCACATTTTTCCCTCATGATTGCAACGCAATCATGAATATGGGAAGTACAGGAACCTCAGGTTCCTGTTGGGGGTTGGGGCAAAGCCCCAAACGTCCCCTACACCAAGAGCTTCTCCGAGCGAATCGTCACGCCCAGCCGCTCCTGCGCCATCTGCCGAAGCGCTTCAAACAGGTCATCCGGACAGTCCGCGTCTTCCGAAAGCGTGCCCAGCCCGCACCGCATGATCGCCTGTAAATAGCGCACCTCGCCCGCCGTCAGCCGCACGCGGCCGCCCACGCCGCAATCCTTGCAGAGCACGCCGCCCGCTTCCTCGCCGAAATACGCTGCGTGATCGTCGTCCGCCAGCCCATCCAAAACAATCGGCTTGCCGCACTGCGCGCACCGCCCGACCTGCGGCCTGAACCCCAACAGCGAGGTCATGCCCATCAGAAACACCGCCGTCACCCGCCGCGGCGCAACCGTGTCATAACACAGATATGCCAGCGACTTGAGCAGCAACAGAAACAGCCGCTCGTTCTCCTGCGCGGGCTGCACCGCCGCGCTGCAAAGCTCCAGCGCATACATGCCGTGCGAAAGCCGCTCGTAATCCACCCGCAAGGGATAATAGCTGTCCGTAATCTGGCAGGACACGACCGTCGTCCTCTCCCGCGCCTGATAAAGCACATATTCCCCCGTGCAGAACAGCTCGCTTGCCGCCATCAGCGGGCTTTTCTGCCGGCGGCATCCGCGGCAGAGCGCGTCAATCCGTCCCAGCGTCGGGGAAAACAGCGTGAGCATACGGTCGTTCTCGCGATAATCCACGCGCCGCAGCACAATGGCATTTGTGGTGATCTGCCCCATTTAGGCCTCATCTTTCTTTTCGCGCTTCACCTTTGGGATAAACTGCGCGGCAAAGTCGCCCTTGCCCTTCTCCTTGACATAGAAATAGCCGATGATCGAGAAAACCACCGCGCCGAGGAAATTGACCATCAGGTCTTTCATCGTGTCGATCAGACCGATATCCAGATAGCCGCCCAGCCCCAGCGCTTCCTGCGAACCGTCGGAATGGACGATAATCACATCCGCGATATCCTTCACCGCCACGACCTTGTTGCTGCGCGTCTCATCCAGTTCGACGGTGTAGATGCTGTTCACGACGGTATCCTTCTGCATGTCCCAGCCCATCACGCGGTCGCCTGTGTATTCAAAGAATTCCCACAGCACACCGACCGTCATCGAGAAGCAGAACGCGGCGAGCGCCAGATACGCCGGCGACAGTTTAAAGGAAAAACGGTCGCTTTCGTTGAGCAGATCGACCAGCGCGAACCCGATGGCCGCGCACAGAAAGCCGTTGAGGGTGTGCAGCATCGTATCCCAGTTGGGCACGCGGACATAAAAGCTGTTCAGCTCGCCCAATATTTCCGCCGCGAAGATGAACAGCAGAATGATGACCTCCAGCGTGGTCGGCAGTTCGACATTCAGCTTGTGAGAAAAGAAGCTCGGCAGAATCATCAGCACCAGCGTCAAACCGCACATAAATACGCTCTCAAAGTCACGGCGGAGCGCCGCGCGGACGAGCACGAAGATCACCAGTGCGCGCAGCACGAGATAGACCGTCAGCGTCGTTTTATTTTGGTAAATCGGCTCTTTTTTCTTCTTTTCAGGCGTCTCTTTTTTCTTCATGGCGCATCCCCTCCTGTCTTTTCTTCATTATAGCATAGTTTGCGCCGCGTATATACTTTTTTTTCGCGCCAGTCAGCGTTTTCCGCTTCGCCGCACGCCTTCCCTTCTCCCCCGCCGCATCGCGCTCTGACCCGCGCTCGGCGGTCAATCAGCTTTTTACGCCGCAATTCCTGCATTTTCATTTTTGAAATCCTGCATAATTCAAGGGTGATCCCGCTCTTCGGCTGATCGCCGTGAATTTTTGGAAAGCCGCAAAATTTTCTTGATATTTTTAGAAAAAACGGTGTACAAATCGCTTTTTCCGTGCTATAATAGCTTCGCTTTAAGGGCTTAGGTTCATTGCCCAGGCCGTCACAATCCTTCATGATTTTGAATGTTTGAAAGAGAGGCAACATTATGCTGACTGTTCTTTTTGTGATTGTTTTCCTCGCCGCGTCCGTCGGTGCGATCTCCCTGCTGGATGGCCAGCGTGCCTCCCGCGAAGTGACCAACTACCTCCACGAGGAATATCACATGGTTCGCGATTATCAGCCGACCATCGCTCAGCTGCGCAACATGTAATCGATTTGATTGTCGCTCCTCCCCTGTTGGGGAGGAGTTTTTTTTGTTGCTCCCTCCTCCACAAGGGAGACTTTTGACTTTAAAGCGCACCCGTGAAAATTGAAAGAGTTGAATTTCGCGCACATCTTTGCTATCATGTTGGTTGATGCTATGTATATTCAAAAACGTTTCTTCCGAAAGGAGTTCTGTTTATGTCTCATATTTCCGGCATGATCCGCGCGATGTCCGCCGTGCCGCGCGTCCATCTGGCCGATCCGCAGGCCAACGTCCGCGAAATCGTCGAGCTGCTGCGTCAGGCAGACGCGCAAAACGTCCGGCTCTGCGTGTTTCCGGAGCTTTGCCTGTGCGGCTACACGTGCGCCGATCTGCTGATTCATCCGCCTCTGCTTTCCGGTTGTCTGCAAGCGCTGGACACGCTGCTGCAAGCGCCCGTGCGCGCGGCGTTTGTTGTCGGTCTGCCGCTTGAAATCGGCGGACGGCTGTATAACTGCGCCGTCGCCGTCTGCGGTGGGCGCATTCTCGGCGTTGTGCCGAAAACGCATCTGCCGGGCAGCTGCGAATTCTACGAGAAGCGCTGGTTCGAGCCGGGGCATTCCGCGCCGGAAAGCATGACGCTCTGCGGGCAGACCGTCCCTGTCGGCGGGGATCTGGTTTTCGACTGCGGGCTGTTCTCCTTCGGCGTCGAGCTTTGCGAAGATCTGTGGGTGCCCGCGCCGCCGTCGGCCAAACTCTGCATGGGCGGCGCGCTGATGATCGTCAATCCCTCCGCCTCCAACGAACTGGTCACCAAGCATCGCTATCGCTGCGAACTGATCGGCCAGCAGAGCGCGCGATGCCTGTGCGGCTACCTCTATGCGGGCGCGGGCTATGGCGAATCGACCACCGATCTCGTGTTCTCCGGCTATGCGGGCGTCTATGAAAACGGGCGCATGCTCGCGCAGAATGAGCGTTTTGCCCGGCAAAGCTCCTTCGCCGTCGCCGACGTGGATGTCGAGCGGCTGCGCTTCAAGCGCCGCCAGAGCCGCACCTTCGCCGAGGATGCGCCGCAAGCCCTGCGCATCGTCCGCTTTGAGCAGGAAGCTTTTGCCGACGACCGTCTGCTTCGCGCCGTTTCGCCTCTGCCCTTCGTCCCCTCCGGCGCAGAACGCGACGCGCGCACGGAAGAAATCCTGATGATTCAGTCCACCGCCCTGCTCACCCGCATGGAACAGGTGCATACGCAAAAAGCCGTGCTCGGCGTCAGCGGCGGACTGGATTCCACGCTCACCCTGCTGGCCGCCGCCTACGCGTTCCGCCGTGCGGGCTATCCCATGGAAGGGTTGGTCGGCATCACCATGCCCGGCATGGGCACAGGCAGCCGCACGCTGCAAAACGCGCTCAAGCTGATGCAGCTCATCGGCTGCACGACGAAAACCATCCCCATCGGCAAGGCCGTCGCCCAGCATTTCGACGATATCGGCCAAGATCCCGAAAAGCACGATATCGCCTATGAAAATTCTCAGGCTCGCGAGCGCACGCAGATCATCATGGACGTGGCGAACCAAATCGGCGGCCTCGCCCTCGGCACCGGCGACCTGAGCGAACTCGCCCTCGGCTGGTGCACCTATAACGGCGATCAGATGAGCATGTATAACATGAGCGCCTCCGTGCCCAAAACCCTCATTCAGCATCTCGTGCGTTACGCGGGCGGCAGACTGGGCGGCGAAGTCGTGCCCGTCGTCGAAGATATTCTGGATACGCCGATCTCCCCCGAACTCATCTCCTCCAAAGAGGGGGAACTGACCCAGCGCACGGAGGATACCCTCGGCGCATATGCCCTGCACGACTTCTTCCTCTATCACATGATGGACAGCGGCGCGTCTCCGCTCAAGCTCTACCCCATGGCAAAAGCCGCGTTTAACGGCCAGTATGACGATCTCGCGATTCTCGCCGCTCTGCGTACATTCGTCCGCCGTTTCTTCACCCAGCAGTTTAAGCGCTCCGCCATGCCGGACGGCCCGAAAGTCGGCTCCGTCAGCCTTTCCCCACGCGGCGATTGGCGCATGCCCTCTGACGCGCAGAGTATTCTCTGGATGCAGGAAGTTGAACAGCTGGAACGCCTGCATTCCTGACTTTGAAACGCCATCGAACCGCTAAATCGCCGAATTCCTCCAAACACCTTGTATATTCGCACTCACTGTGTTACAATTTTCTCAATATTTGTCGGATGTGCATTTTCATCCGAACATCACAGGAGGCGTATTTTTCATGCTGCTTGAAGGAAAAAAGGCGGTCGTGACCGGCGGCACCCGCGGCATCGGCTTTGCCATTGTGGAAACGTTCCTCAAGAACGGCGCGTCCGTCGCGCTCTTCGGCTCCCGCCAGGAGACGGTCGATAAGGCGCTGGCAAAGCTCAAGGCCGAAAACCCGGATTGGGACGTCATCGGCATGGCGCCCGACCTGACCGATTACGCCGCAGTGGACGCGGCGATGGCCAAGGTCACCGAAGCGTTTGGCCGCATCGATATTCTGGTCAATAACGCCGGCATCTCCGCGCGCGAGCCGCTGTACCAGTATGATCCTGCCGCATTCAAAAACATCATGGATTTGAACGTGACCGCCGTATTCAACGGCTGCCGCGCCGTCGCGCCGATCATGAAAGCGCAGGGCGGCGGCTCGATCATCAACACCAGCTCAATGGTCAGTCTGTACGGCCAGCCCTCCGGCGTGGGCTATCCGACCAGTAAATTTGCCGTCAACGGCTTGACCCGAAGCCTCGCCCGCGAACTTGGCCGCGATAACATCCGCGTCAACGCCGTTGCGCCGGGCGTAACCCGCACCGACATGGTCGCCAACCTGCCGGAAGAAATGGTGAAGCGCGTCTGCGCGCCGATTCCCCTCCAGCGCATGGGTGAACCGCAGGAAGTCGCCAACGCGTTCCTGTTCCTCGCCAGCGATCTGGCCAGCTATGTCACCGGCGAGATTTTGTCGGTTGACGGCGCGGCGCAGACCTGATGGCTTTGAGGGGTTCACCCTCTAATCCGGAAACGCGAGGTTTCCGAGCTTTCCCCTATCGTTGCATCCGCCTTTTGATAAAGGCGGATTTTTTTGCGTATGCCAAAATAACCTTCCCGGTAAAACGGGAAGGTCATTTCATTGGCATGTTGTTTTTTCCCAATCGATTATTTCGATCTTTACGAGAAGCGCCATACCGCCCTCGTTATACCCTGTCATTGATTTTCTGTCGCATCCATTTTTTCGGGTTTTTCCAGATTTTCCTGCGTTTCTTCACGCTTGGCCTGTCTTCCGACAAGTCCTCCTGTCGAAACATCCTTAATCATCTGAGGGATATCCAGACCAACAGCCTGCTTGACGGCTTCAAAAGATTGCAACATTGTTCCTGCCGTATCGCGCGCCATCGCAGAAGCGCCACCCTCGCCAAACAGAATGATCTTTTCCGTCTTACACCCCGGAGAACGCGCTATATCCGCCGTCCACGGGGAGCACAACGCCGGTCACAAAGCTGGCCGCGCGCTCATCGACGAGGAACAGCATCGCGCCGATAAGCTCTTTCAACTCGCCGTAGCGGCGCATCGGCGTGCCGTTCACGATATGCGCGCAGCGCGGGGTCGGCGTGCCGTCCGGGTTGAACTGGAGCGCGTGGTTCTGCTCGGTCATGAAGAAGCCCGGCGCAATCGCGTTCACGCGCACGCCCGAACGCGCCAGATACGTCGCCAGCCACTGGGTAAAGTTGGAGACGGCGGCCTTCGCGCCGGAATAGCCGGGAATGCGCGTCAGCGGAGTGAACGCGCTCATCGAAGAGACGTTCAGCACGCACGCGCCCTGCTGGCCGATCATCAGCGGGGTCATGATCTTGCTGGGCAGCCACGTGCCGCGCATGTTCAGGTCAAATTCCTTTTGAATGTCGTCCGCGCCGACCTCGAAGAAGGTCTTTTCGCCCGGATCGGCCATCTGATCCTGCGGCACCATCGCGCTCTTGACCGCGCCGCCCGCCGCGTTGATCAAAATATTCAGCCCGCCGTATTTTTTCGCAATCTCGTCCTTCACGCGCAGCATCGCCGCCTCATCCGTCACATCGCCGGAAATCGCGTCCGCTTTGCCGCCGCCCGCGTTGATTTCATCCGCAACCTTTTGGCAGCGCTCCAAATTGCGCCCCAGCACGATCACCGTCGCGCCGCAGGCCGCCAGCGCCCGGCAGAACATGCCGCCGATGCCGCCGTTGCCGCCCGTCACCAGCGCAACGCGATCCGAAAGATCCACCTGAAACGGAATATCATACTGAAAAGCCATGTGATTCTCCTCCATTGTATCGTGATCTTGGGCTATATTCTGCCCGGCGTGTGAAAATTCCTGCCAAAAAACAAGCTTTATCTTAGTTTCTTTTTTATCAAAGGTCAGATGTATTTGAATATCGCTGTTTTTTCTGGATATTTTCCGTCTACTTCGCCAATTCTTTTCCTGATTCGCCTTGTCAAAAAGTGAAAAGAAGCCTATAATGTATTTGTTTTTGTTTCTCCATTTTTGCAACAGAAAAGGTGGATGTTTTTTGAAAAAACTGCTTGTTTACATCAAAGACTTCCGGCTGGAATGCGTGCTTGCGCCGCTGTTCAAACTGCTGGAAGCCTCCTTTGAGCTGATCGTGCCGCTGATTATGGCGGCCATTATCGACACGGGCATTCCCACGGGCGACACGGGCTTCATCGTGCGCATGTGCCTGTGGCTGGTCGCGCTGGGCGGCGTAGGTCTGCTGAGCTCCGTCACCGCGCAGTATTTCTCGGCCAAGGCGGCCATCGGCTTTTCCGCCAGGCTGCGTCATGTGCTCATGCAGCATATCCAGACGCTGAGCTACACGGAGCTGGACACGGTGGGCACCTCCACGCTCATCACCCGCATGAACAGCGACATCAACCAGGTGCAGACGGGCGTGAACATGTGCCTGCGCCTGCTGCTGCGCTCGCCGTTCGTCGTCTTCGGCGCGATGATCATGGCCTTCACCATCGACACGCGCTGCGCGATGATTTTCGCGGGCGTGATCGCTGCGCTGTGCATCATCGTGTTCTCCATCATGCTGATTACGATTCCGATGTACCGCCACGTTCAGGGCCAGCTGGACAGTGTAACCGCCACGACGCGCGAAAACCTGACGGGCGTGCGCGTGATTCGCGCCTTCTGCAAAGAGGACGCGGAAAACGAAAAGTTTGAGCGCAAGATTCAGCTGCTCACCCGCATGCAGCTGAGGGTAGGCCGCATCTCCGCGATGATGAACCCCGTCACCTATCTGGTCATCAACGCGGCGGTGATTCTGCTGATCAACACGGGCGCGCTGCGCGTGCAGATGGGCGCTCTGTCTCAGGGACAGGTCGTCGCGCTGTACAACTACATGAGCCAGATTCTCGTCGAGCTGATCAAAATGGCGAATCTGATTATCACGCTCACCAAGGCGGCGGCCTGCGGCGACCGCGTCGCCAGCGTTCTTTCCGTCAAGTCCACGCAGAAGGACGGCGAAAAGACCCCGGCGCTCGACGCGCCGCACGGCAGCGTCGTGTTTGACGGCGTTTCCATGCGCTATGCCGGCGCGGGTACGGAATCCGTCTCCGGCGTGAGCTTTACCGCCGCGCCCGGCTCGACCGTCGGCGTCATCGGCGGCACGGGCAGCGGCAAGAGCACGCTGGTCAATCTCATCCCCCGCTTTTACGACGTGACGGGCGGCCGCGTACTGGTGGACGGCATGGATGTGCGCGACATCCGCAAAGAAGAGCTGCGCCGCCGCATCGGCATTGTGCCGCAGAAGGCGATGCTCTTCAAGGGCACCATCCGCAGCAACCTTCTCTGGGGCAACGCGGACGCGACCGAAGCAGACCTGAACGACGCGCTGAAAGTCGCGCAGGCGCTCGACGTGGTCTCCTCCAAGTCCAAGGGGCTGGACGAGCCGGTCGAGCAGGGCGGCCGCAACTTCTCCGGCGGCCAGCGTCAGCGCCTGACCATCGCCCGCGCGCTTGTCCGCAAGCCGGAAATCCTGATTCTGGACGACAGCGCCTCCGCGCTGGATTACGCGACGGATGCGAATCTGCGCCGCGCCATCCGCCAGATGGAAAACCCGCCGACGACGTTCATCGTCTCCCAGCGCGCAGCCTCCGTGCGCTTTGCGGATCAGATCATCGTGCTGGACGACGGCCATGTGGCGGGTATGGGCACGCACGACGAGCTGCTCGCCTCCTGTCCGGTCTATCAGGAAATCTACGCGTCCCAGTTCAAGAAGGAGGGAAAGTAAATGGCCAAGGACAAAAAAACGCCCTCCATCGCCTCGCAGGGCGCGGTCATGCGCCGCGTGCTCCAATATATCGGCCCGCACGTCTCGCTGGTCGTGCTCTCGCTGGCGCTGTGTCTCATCAGCGTCGCGCTGACGCTGTATGTGCCGATTCTCGTCGGCCGCGCGGTGGACTGCATCGTCGGCCCGAACGCGGTGGATTTCGCCGCCCTAACCCCGATTCTGATGACCATCGCCGTCTGCATCGTCATCACGGCGGCGGCGCAGTGGGTCATGAACGCGCTGCACAACAGCATCACCTATGACACCGTGCGCGACATCCGCCGCGATGCGTTCGCGCACATTCAGAACCTACCCCTCTCTTACCTCGACGCGCATCCGACGGGCGACACGGTGAGCCGCATGATCGCCGACGTGGACACGTTTGCCGACGGCCTGCTGATGGGCTTCACCCAGTTGTTTTCGGGCATCATGACGATTCTGGGCACGCTGGGCTTCATGCTGACGCTGAACGCGCCGATCACGCTGCTGGTCGTGCTGATTACGCCGCTGTCGCTGCTGGTTGCCAACTTCATCGCCAAGCGAACCTACGCCATGTTCCGCCTGCAATCCACCACGCGCGGCGAACAGACCGCGCTGATTGACGAGGCCATCGGCGAGCAGAAACTCGTTCAGGCATTCGGACACGAAGACGAGACGCTCGCCGCGTTCGACGAAGTCAACGAGCGTCTGCGCCAATGTTCGCTCAAGGCGACGTTCTTCTCGTCGCTGACCAACCCCTGCACGCGCTTTGTCAACTCGCTGGTATATGCCGCGGTCGGCTTTGCGGGCGCGCTGGCGGCCGTCAGCGGCCATCTGACCATCGGCGGCCTGTCGAGCTTCCTCTCTTACGCAAACCAGTATACCAAGCCGTTTAACGAAATTTCCGGCGTGGTGACGGAGCTGCAAAACGCGCTGGCTTGCGCGGGCCGCGTCTTCGAGCTGATTGACGAACCCGCCCAGACGCCCGACCCGGCGGACGCGGAGAAGATCGTCAATCCCGACGGCGAAGTCGCCATCGACCATGTGCATTTCTCCTATACCCCGGATCGCAAGCTGATCGAAGATTTCACGCTGCACGTTCAGCCCGGCCAGCGCGTCGCCATCGTCGGCCCGACAGGCTGCGGCAAGACGACGATGATCAACCTGCTCATGCGCTTCTACGATGTGGATTCCGGCGAAATCCACGTGGACGACCACGAGACGCGCCGCCTGACGCGCCACAATCTGCGCGAAAACATCGGCATGGTTTTGCAGGACACGTGGCTCTCTGCGGGAACGATTCGCGAGAACATCGCCATGGGCAAACCGGACGCGACAGACGAGGAAATCATCGCCGCCGCCAAGGCCAGCCACGCGCACAGCTTTATCAAGCGTCTGCCGGACGGCTACAACACGGTCATCAGCGAATCGGGCGGCCAGCTCTCGCAAGGCCAGAAACAGCTGCTCTGTATTGCGCGCGTGATGCTCTGCCTGCCGCCGATGCTGATTCTGGACGAGGCGACCTCCTCCATCGACACGCGCACCGAACTAAAGATTCAGGAAGCCTTTGCGAAGATGATGCAGGGCCGCACGAGCTTCATCGTTGCGCACCGTCTATCCACCATCCAGAGCGCGGACGTGATTCTGGTGATGAAGGACGGCCGCGTCATCGAGCAGGGCAACCACGAATCGCTGCTGGCGAAAGGCGGCTTCTACGCGACGCTCTACCAGAGCCAGTTTGCGCAGTAACGCGCGTGGAACGGGGAACGGGGAACGATGGGGCGTTGCCCCATACCCCACAAGGGAACTGAGTTCCCTTGACCTTCCATATTTGATTGCTTCGCAATCAAAGGAAACGGAAAAGAAAAGTCCGTTCAAACAAGCGCGAAGCAAGGAAGGGGTTTGGGGACTCGTCCCCAAACAGGTCTGGGCGGTAGCCCAGCGCACCCCCCCTTCAAAAGGAACGGCTTCAAACCGCCAAAAAACGCTTTCCATACAAAAAGCATGCGGATTTTCTTCCCCATGCTTTTTGTTTATGTTATAATCATCCCATACCATTTTCGGAGGACGCTATGGATAAGCATCGCAAGGCGCTGGAGCTGGCCGGCCACGCAGGCTGCATCCTGCTCAAAAACGGCGCTGAAATCTTCCGCGTGCAGGAGACGATGACGCGCATTCTCTGCGCTTATGGCGTGACGGATAACAACGTCTACGTCATTTCAAACGGCATTTTCGCCACCGAGGGCGAAGGCACGGAACACGCACTGAGCCTTGTGCGCCACGTGCCGCTGGGCGGCGTGAATCTGAGCCGCATCGACGCGGTAAACGCGATTTCCCGCGAAATCTGCGAGGGCCGATGGACGACGGACGAGGCCGAAGCTCTGCTGACCCGCGCCGAAACGCTCACACCCGAAAAGCCGCTCACGCATGTGTTCGCCTGTGCGCTCGGCGCGGCAAGCTTCTGCTATCTGTTCGGCGGTTCGCTGCTGGACAGCGCCGCGGCCTTCCCCATCGGCCTGCTGCTGCAAATCTATCTGTTTGCCGCCCAAAAGCGCCGCTCCGGCTTCATGCCGTATATCTGGGGCAGCGGGTTGGTGACGCTGCTCAGCGGGCTTCTCTCCGCTCTCTTTCCCGCGCTCAGCGCGTCGTGGGTGGTCATCGGCGGCATTGTGCCGATGGTGCCGGGCGTGACGTTCACCACATCCATCCGCGAGTTTTTTAACGGCGACTATCTCTCCGGCGTGATCCACTGCATCTGCGCGATGCTGACTGCCGTGTGCATCGCGCTGGGCGTGTGCGGCGGCGCCATGCTGCTGGGCTTCATGGGAGGGATTGCGCTGTGACGGGTCAAGTTCTCGCCGCCTTTCTGGGCGTGCTTTCGTTTGCCGTCCTCTTTCATGCGCCGCGCAGAAGCTATCTCGCGTGCGCCGTCTGCGGTGCGGTTGCCTGGGGCTGCTATCTCCTTGCCGCGCCGCTGGGGCTGTTTCTGGCCACGACGCTGGCCGCCATCGCGCTGACGCTGCTCTCCCGCATGTTGTCCATTGCGATGAAAATGCCTTCCACCGTGTTCATCGTCACCGGCATTTTCCCGCTCGTCCCCGGCGCGGGCATCTATCACACGGCGTATGCGCTCGTCTCCCGCAACATGGAAGCCTTCACCCTGCGCGGCATGCAGACGCTCGCCCTCGCGGGCGCGATTGCGCTGGGCATTCTCATCGGCATGGGTTTCCCCAAACTGCTCGTCGAGCTGGGCGGACACGCGCTTGAAAAGCTGCCGCTCTGCCATCTGGAGGCGCGCCCATGACCACGCTCACCGACGATTTCGCCTGCGAAGTGCTTTCCGTCGTCGCGGAAATTCCGGAAGGCCGTGTCGCCACCTACGGACAGATCGCGCGGCTTGTCGGCAAAGAAAAAAACGCCCGACTGGTTGCAAAAATCCTGTCGCGCGCTGAATATTATGGCCATTTTCCCTGTCATCGCGTCGTCAACCACGCGGGGCGGCTCGCGCCGTACTGGCCCGAACAGGCATTTTTGCTTTTTCGGGAAGGCGTGGATTTGAAGCCCGACGGATGCGTCGATTTGAAGAAGTTTCAGTGGGATTAACTCCCTTCGCAAACCCAATAAAGTATCAATCCCCATCTTATAAGTATTTTTCTTTTTGATTTGAGCCTGCATGGTTTTATTAAGTTCAGACCATTCCTTGTTCATATCCCACTCCCTTTCGCGTTTCAATTTAATGCGTTCGATCTGTGGATTTTCTTCGGTCCCGACGCAGCCTATAATCCCAATGATATCCGCCGCGTTGCGCGTTTCATCCGATAGGACAGAACACCGTTGCGGGAGCAAATGTCATTGAAGCGGTCTAACAGACGCATCAAACGCGGTTTTTCTCCATCCATGTCACCGCATAATCGACAAGTTCCCGCTGCCGCATCAGTCTGACAGCCGCATTGCCGATTTGCGTCATCCTGACCGCGTGCTCTTTTTCAAAATCCGCCCCGATCTGCTCAAAATCCTCGCCATCCACGAACAGGGTTTCGTAGGCCTTCCACACCCGTTTCCCGTTTTCCCAAATGGCGCTGTGCTCGATGCACATATGCTTTCCCGCATATTCCGCCCTCACATCCGCCAAGTGCATGGATGTGTTTTTGTTATATCCCGTTTCGAGCAAAAGAACCTTGCCATTGAGCGCATAGAGCTTTGCCAGCGGCGAGCTTTCCCCATGCGCAGATGGAGCGCGCCGGATGATCGCTGCGAACGCTCCCCGGCCACTGTCGAAACATCTCCGCCACCGCGCCCATCGTGTGGGTCGGCGTCATTTTTTTGTCGTATGCAGGCCAATTTTCCCTGATGAGCGGCCAATCTTTTTCGTCAACCTCTCCATGAACGCCCGTTTCGGGATCAAGATTCTTCCACGATTGTGTCGGCATCATAATCGTTCCCGTTTTCGCCGACAGTTTCGATTAACGCCTCAATCACTGCCTGCGCCCCGCCGCATACATAGCCCATGCTTTTCAGCGATGTATGAACGATAACGTTATCACCGCTTTCAAGACCGATTTCTTTGAGTTTTCGTTTGATATCTGCTTTCAAAATGACCGACATCTTTTCCGTTCCAATCTCGACGCTCTCGTGAATTGCCGTTCCACATTTTTGGGGGAGGAATTTCGTTCTTTTTGGGCATTATAACACGTTATAAAATATGACGCACGGATGAAGTGACGCATGGTTGGGCTTTTTCGTGGCAACGTCCTACTCTCCCAGGTGATTTTGCCTGCCTGAATCCCGCACAGCGGGC
>ERZ809296.333-NODE-333-length-83868-cov-33.878253_pt1 | contig 83868 bp, 88 predicted proteins | sample MGYA00520511_ERZ809296 | MGnify/ENA primary metagenome ERZ809296 (study PRJEB31576, sample SAMEA3212662) | Homo sapiens | biome: human-gut; feature: human gut; material: fecal | place: Sweden | collected 2012 ...
AGTTCAGACGTGTGCTCTTCCGATCTGACGCTGCCGGCCGTCCGCGCGGCGCTGCTGCGCGGGGCAACGGCCGTGGACGGACGGCGCGGGAAGGCGCGCTGTGTCGCCGAGAGCCAGCTGACCAAGCGCAGGCGCACCCATGCCGGTGCGGCCGCCTACGTCAAATGGGCGCTCTTTGCCGCAAAGTGCTGCCTGCAGGATATCACTTGGAAAGGGGAGACCTATCATGTCTTGGATCGTTAAAGTCGGGAAACAGGGCAAAAAAATCGTCAAGAAACTCATCACGCCCGCAGAAAAACACTATGTCGGCTACACCCGGCGCATTGAGCGCGTGCAGACAACCCGGCACATCTGCGCCATGACATTTGACGACGGGCCGATGGGCTTGCCCGCGTCGCCGGACCGGTTTGACGGCCGCACGCTCACGGACGTCCTGCTCGACACGCTGGCGCAGTACGGCGCCAGAGGCAGCTTTGACGTCATCGGCGATACGAGCGCCAACTACCCCGACGAGGCCGGCAAGCTCGGCAGCGCCGCGTGGGGCGGCGTGCGCTTTGACCATTATCCGGACATTCACTGCGACGAGCAGGGCGGTGCGGAGCACAACGACCGCCTCATCCGCCGCATGCTCGCCGAGGGCCACCAGATCACGAACCACGGCTACCGGCACATCATTTTCGGCAAGAAGCCGTTTGTGTACGGCGCGCGCGAATACCTCCCCGGCTTTGACGCCGCGGTGGAGGATCTCAGCCGCCTGCACACGCTCATGCAGACGCGCTACGGCTATACGATGACGCTCGCGCGCCCGCCGCACTATGTGGACAAGATGACCGGCGGCTTCACCAGCTACGATGTCTATGACCATATGGGCTATCAGTACATGGCGGCGTCGTTTGACGGTGCGGGCTGGCTCCCGTCTACGGAGCCGGATCCGGAGGCGGCGCTGCAGGCGGAGATCCGCGCCATGGTCGAGCCGATGCGCAAAGCGCTGGAAAAGGACCCGGACTTTTTCTGCGGCCAGATCATTTTCCAGAAGGACGGCTACAACATGGCCAAGCGCACGCCGGTGGCCTTTGCGCTCGGCGAGCAGCTGGCACTGCTGCAGGAGTACGGCTATCAGGTCGTGCCGGTGGGCGAGCTGCTGGCGGAGAGTCCCTTTGCGGACGTCGGCCGCGACGAGCCGCTGTTTGACCGCCTGACGGCGCTCGCGGAGCAGCGGGCGATCGTCTTTGCCGATAACCGTCTGCGGCTCGACGATCCCATGACGGTGGGCGAGCTGGCGATGCTGCTGGCGCCGAAGGCGGAGGCCATCACGCGCCGCGTCGCGCAGCTGCGCCAGACCGGCCGCGCCGGCGCTTACGACGGCGCCATGGCCTGGTGCCGGGAAAACGGCCTCATCTCCGAGGCGGCGCACCCGGCGGATCGCGTGACCGCGCTGCCGGAGGCGTGGTTTGTCCCCACGGACGGCTTCACCCGCCGGGATGTCTATGCGGCGTTGCGCATGGAGCGGCTCTGAGCGATGCAAAAAACAAACGGTGCCGGACGGAAGCTCCGTCCGGCGCCGTGCGCTTATGGAATCTGGAATCCCGGGAAATACTTCTCCGCGAAGGCTACCTGCGGCACCCGGAATGTCTGCCCGCGCAGGTATTCGAGGATGCCCGCGTCCGTCGGCAGCGTGAACGTGAGCTTGTAGGAGTAGAGCATCTGCCCCGTCTCGCCGTAGGTGCGGTTGATGCGCTCGCGGCCGTACTTCCCGTCGCCGAGCAGGGGGCAGCCGGCGGCGGCCATCTGCGCGCGGATCTGGTGCGTGCGGCCGGTCAGCAGCCGGCACTCGACGAGTGAGAGCCCCTGGCGGCTCTGCAGCGTGCGGTATTCCGTTACGGCGGTCTTGGCGCCGGGCTGCGGCTTTTTCGTCACGTAGACCTGGTTTTTCACCGCGTCCTTGAACAGATACCCCTCCAGCCGGCCCTCGGCGGGCTTCGGCCGGCCGGAGACGACGCAGAGGTAGGATTTTTCGATCTCGCGGTCGCGGATCTTGTCGTTCAAAATGCGCAGCGCCTCGGCATTTTTCGCCGCGATGACGATGCCGCCGGTGTTGCGGTCGATGCGGTTGCACAGCGCGGGGGTGAAGGCGTTTTCGGCCTTCGGGTCCCACTGGCCGGTCTGGCGCAGATAGGCCTGGATGTTCGAGATGAGCGTATCCCAGCTCCATTCGCCGGCGCTGTGGCACAGCACGCCGGGCTTTTTGTCCGCCAGCAGGATGTTTTCGTCCTCGTAGACGATGTCGAGCCGCGGCGTCGCAATCTTGAGCCAGGCATTTTGCTCCGTGGGTCTTTCAAAAAACTCGTCGTTGATGTATAATTGCAGCACGTCCCCCTCGACGAGGCGCACGTCACGCTTGGCGCCCTTGCCGTTGCGCTTGATGCGCTTGAGGCGGATGTATTTCTGCAGCAGCGATTCCGGCAACAGGGGAACGGCCTTGCCGACGAAGCGGTCGAGCCGCTGGCCGGCGTCATTTTTGCGTATCTGGATCTCTTTCATGTCACACACCATCTCCACGCAACGATTATCGCGGATTTTCAGCGCATTGTCAACACAAATTCCTGTTGACAATTGGGGTGGATATCATCTATAATACTAAAGCGATTGTGCGAGGTGCGCTATGAAGCTGAATCTGAGAGAAATCATAGAAATCCCCGGCGGCAGTGTTCCGTTTGCGCAGGAGCTGGACACGGCCCTGCTCGACTTTCCCTCCGTCCGGGCCTACACCGCGCCGATCACGGCCGAGGGCAAGGTGGTCAATACGGCCGGCATCCTCACGCTGCAGGGCAAACTGCACGCGGAGATGCTGTGCGTGTGCGACCGCTGCGGCGCGGAGTTTCCGCGCACGGTCGACCTCGACCTGCACGCCGACATCACGGCGGATGCGCAGGACGACGATCCTGAGGTGTTTACGCTCGACGGAGACTGGCTCGATGTGGACGAGGTGCTCTCCACCTGCTTCATCCTCAGCATGGATACCAAGTGCCTGTGCAAGCCCGACTGTGCCGGACTGTGCGACCGCTGCGGCGCGAACCTGAACCTCGGGCCGTGCCGGTGCCAAAAACCCCGCGATCCAAGAATGGCTGTATTAGAGCAGCTTTTGGATAATAAAACTGACGAAGAAGAGGAAGCTGCTCATAACAGCGACTGACGAGGAGGTGTCATCATGGCAGTCCCGAAAGGAAAAGTGTCTCGACAGAGACGTGACAAGCGTCGTTCGTCCCACTGGAAGCTCACCGCTCCTGCGGTTGTGAAGTGCCCGAACTGCGGCGCATTCGTCATGCCCCATCACGCCTGCAAGACCTGCGGCAAGTACAACGGACGCGAAGTCATCAAGGTTGACGACTAAAAGAAGCTGAGAAGAGGAGCGCTTGCCCCTCTTCTTTTGCTATGTGCCGGAGTTTCCCGGCGCGCAGCAAAGGAATTCTGAGCAAAGGAGGCGCGGCGTATGCATCGCTGCACGATCAGCCACATCGACCCCGACAGCCCGCTGCGCCACGCGGCCCATCCCGGCGACCGGCTGGTGTCCATCAACGGCAACCCGATCACCGATGTGCTGGATTATAAATACTACGCCTATGACCCGGAGCTGGCCGTGTGCCTGCGCCGTCCGGACGGGACGGAGCACACCGTGCACGTCTCGAAGCCCCTCGGCGGCGAGCTGGGGCTGGACTTTGAGACTTACCTCATGGACAACGCCCACTCGTGCGCCAACCACTGCGTGTTCTGCTTCATCGACCAGATGCCGCCGGGCATGCGCCCGACGCTGTATTTCAAGGACGACGACGCGCGCCTGAGCTTCCTCATGGGCAATTATATGACGCTCACGAACCTGTCCGAGCGCGAGGTGCAGCGCATCATCCACCTGCACATCAGCCCCATCAATGTCTCCGTGCACGCGACGGACCCGGAGCTGCGTTCGTTCCTGCTCGGCAATCCCCGCGCGGGCAAAACGCTCGAGATCATGCGGCGCTTTGCCGACGGCGGCATCACCATGAACTGCCAGATCGTCTGCTGTCCCGGCCTGAACGACGGCGCGCAGCTGCAGCGCACGATGCACGACCTCGCGGCGCTCTATCCGCAGGTGCACAGTGTGTCGATCGTGCCGGTCGGGCTGACGAAGTTCCGCGAGGGGCTCTATCCGCTCACGCCGTTCACGCCCGAGCACGCGGCCGAGACGCTCGACCTCGTCAATGCCTTCGGCGACGAGTGTGTCGAAAAATTCGGCACGCGCATCTTCTTCTGCGCCGATGAGCTGTATCTCAAAGCGGGGCGCGCGCTGCCGCCGGAGGAGTTTTACGAGGAATTCACCCAGCTGGAAAACGGCGTCGGCATGCTGCGCCTGCAGCAGACGGAGTTTCGCTCGGCGCTGAGCCTGTCCGACCCGCCGGACGGCGTGCCGTTTTCCATGGCGGCGGGTGTTTCGGCGGCGCCGTTTCTGGAAAAACTTTTGTGTACGGCGCAGGAAAAGTATGCTACAATAAAAGGACACGTCTACGCGATCGAAAATGACTTCTTCGGCCGCAGCATCAATGTCTCCGGCCTCATCACCGGGCAGGACCTCATCGCGCAGCTGCGCGGGAAGGACCTCGGCGAGCGGCTGCTGATCTCGAACAACATGGTGCGCCACGACGAGCTGGATTTTCTCGACGACATTACGCTCGAGCAGGCCAGCGCCGCGCTCGGCGTGCCCATCTACCCCGTGGACGCCGACGGCTTCGCCCTCTGCGACGCCATGTTCGGCATCCTGCCGGAGGTGCACCTGCCCGACCGGGGCAGCGGCAGCACCGACGGCGCGGAATACTACAAATACAATCCCCACAAGGAGGGATAATCATGTCCAGACCCCTGGTTGCGATCGTGGGCCGGCCGAACGTCGGCAAGTCCATGCTCTTCAATAAGCTCTGCGGCCGCCGCCTGTCCATCGTCGAGGACACGCCCGGCGTCACGCGCGACCGGCTCTATGCCGAGTGCGAGTGGTGCGGCCGCACGTTCGACATCGTCGATACCGGCGGCATCGAGCCGAGCACCGATAATGAGATTCTGCTCTTCATGCGCGAGCAGGCGCAGCTCGCCATTGACGCGGCCGACGTCGTCGTGCTCGTCACCGAGATCGGCACCGGCGTCACCGCCGCCGATCAGGAAGTGGCCAATATGCTCCTGCGCTCGAAAAAGCCCGTCGTGCTGGCCGTCAACAAAATGGATTCCACCGGCGCGGTCGATCCCGGCATCTATGAGTTTTACTCGCTCGGCCTCGGCGACCCGATCGCCGTCTCCGCCGTACACGGCCACGGCACGGGCGACCTGCTCGACGCCTGCCTGGAGCATTTCCCGCCCGAGGACGCGGACGATGCGGACGCGGACTATACCCGAGTCGCCGTCATCGGCAAGCCGAACGTCGGCAAGTCCTCGCTCGTGAACCTCATCCTCGGCGAAAAGCGCGTCATCGTCAGCAACGTCGCCGGCACGACGCGCGACAGCGTCGATACCCGCTTTGAAAACAAATACGGCAAGTATATCTTTGTCGATACCGCCGGCATCCGGCGCAAGTCCCGCGTGGACGACCGCATTGAAAAATTCTCCGTCATGCGCGCCAAGCTCGCCATCGAGCGCGCGGACGTGTGCCTGATCATGATCGACGCGCGCGACGGCGTCACGGAGCAGGACACGAAGATCGCCGGTCTCGCGCACGAGGCGGGCAAGGCGTCCATCATCGTCGTGAACAAGTGGGACCTGGTTGACAAAGAGACCGGCACCATGGAGAAAATGCGCAAGGACGTCCTGCGCGACCTGAGCTTCATGTCCTACGCGCCGGTGCTGTTCATCTCGGCCCTGACCGGTCAGCGCACCGAGCGCCTGTTCGAGCTCATCAACTTCGTCAACGACCAGAGCGCCATGCGCATCACCACCGGTATGCTCAACAACGTCCTCGCCGACGCGCAGGCGCGCGTCCAGCCGCCGACGGACAAGGGCCGCCGCCTGAAGATCTATTACATGACGCAGACGGGCGTCAAGCCGCCGTGCTTCGTCGTGTTCTGTAACAGTCGGGAGCTGTTCCATTTTTCCTACCAGCGCTATCTGGAAAACCAGATCCGCGCCGTGTTCGGTCTGGAGGGCACGCCCATCCGCATGGTCATCCGGCAGAAGGGAGAGCAGGAATGATCCCCGGACTGCTCGCGGCCATCGCCGTTTTCTCCTACCTGCTCGGCGGGCTCAACGGGGCGATCATCGCATCGAAATACGTCTTTCACCGCGACGTGCGCGATTACGGCAGCGGCAACGCCGGCCTGACGAATTTCTACCGCACGTTCGGCGCGCCCGGCCTCGCCATCGTCATCGGCACGGATGTGCTCAAAACCGTCATCGCCGTCGTGGCCGGCGGGCTCATTATGGGCACGCAGGGCGCGGCGTCCACGGGGCAGGTGTTTGCGGGCTTTTGTGTCATGCTCGGCCACATCTACCCGGTGTTTTACGGCTTTCGCGGCGGCAAGGGCGTGCTCTGCGCCGAGACCATGCTGCTGATCGTGAGCTTCCCGACCGGCCTTGTCTCGCTGCTGATTTTTGTCGGCATCGTCTGGGCCACGCGCTATGTGTCGCTCGGCAGCATCTGCGGCGCGCTCATCGCGCCCATCGGCGTGCTCGCCGCCTGCGGCAAGCTGCCGGCATTGCTGAGCCTGTTTTGCGTGATCCTGCTCGTGGTCAAGCATCGCAGCAACATCGGCCGCCTTATCCGGCACAAAGAGTCCAAACTGTCTTTTAAGAAAGACCTGTCCGATAAATTTGACGACGAAGATTTTTGAAACTAGAGAAGAGGGAATGAAACCAATGCTTGAACTCAAACACCTTTGCTTTGAGGCCGAAACGGACGACGGTGTCCGTCAGATCCTCAAGGACGTGAGCCTTACGGTCGATGAACGCATGGTCGTCATCACCGGCCCGAACGGCAGCGGCAAGTCCACCATGGCCAAGCTCATCGCCGGTATCGAGCAGCCGACCTCCGGTCAGATCCTGCTCGACGGCGAGGACATCACCCACATGTCCATCACCGAGCGCGCCCGCCGCGGCATCAGCTTCGCTTTCCAGCAGCCGGTGCGCTTCAAGGGCATCACGGTCTTTGACCTCATCAGCATCGCTTCCGGCAAGAAGCTCTCGACGAACGAGGCCTGCACCTACCTGTCCGAGGTCGGCCTGTGCGCGCGGGATTATGTCAACCGCGAAGTGAACGCCAGCCTCTCCGGCGGCGAACTCAAGCGCATCGAGATCGCGACCATGCTCGCCCGCGGCACAAAGATGTCCATCTTCGACGAGCCCGAGGCCGGCATCGACCTCTGGAGCTTCCAGAACCTCATCAGCGTGTTCGAGAAGATGCACGAGACGATCCACGGCAGCATCCTCATCATCTCGCACCAGGAGCGCATCCTCGAGACGGCCGACAAGATCGTCGTGCTCGTCGACGGCGAGATCCGCGCCATCGGCAGCAAGGACGAGATCATGCCCGTGCTCATGCAGGCGTCGAGCGTGTGCAGCCGTCTGGCTGACAAGGTCTGAGGGAGGGAAACACCATGGATGCAATTGAGAAAAAACTGCTCGAAGAGGTCGCCGACCTCCACGGCATCCCCGAGGGTGCCTATAACATCCGCGCCGACGGCAAGCTCGCCGGCCGCAACACGACCGCGCACATCAACATCGTCACGAAGGAAGACAAGCCCGGCATCGACATTTATATTGCCCCCGGCACGAAAAACGAGAGCGTGCACATCCCGGTCATCATTTCCCAGACCGGCCTCAAGGATATGGTCTACAACGACTTTTACGTCGGTGAGGACTGCGATGTGACCATCGTCGCCGGCTGCGGCATCCACAACTGCGGCACGCAGGAGTCCCGCCACGACGGCATCCACAGCTTCTTCGTCGGCAAAAACGCCAAGGTGCGCTACATCGAAAAGCACTACGGCGAGGGCGACGGCAACGGCGAGAACGTTATGAACCCGACGACGATCGTCGACCTCGGCGAGAACGCCTACATGGAGATGGAGACGACCCAGATCAAGGGCATCGACTCCACCTATCGCGACACGCAGGCCCACCTGTCGGACGGCGCCACGCTCATCATCAAGGAAAAGATCATGACGCACGGCCACCAGCACGCGGAGACGAACTTCTCCGTTGATCTCGACGGCTATGACTCCAGCACGAACGTCATCTCCCGCTCCGTCGCCAAGGACCACTCCAGCCAGATGTTCAACTCCAACATCCGCGGCAACAACAAGTGCGCCGGCCACTCGGAGTGCGATGCTATCATCATGGACGAGGGCACCGTCGGCGCGCGCCCAGAGATCACGGCAAACTCCGTCGAGGCCAGCCTCATCCACGAGGCCGCCATCGGCAAGATCGCCGGCGAGCAGCTCAACAAGCTCATGACTCTCGGCCTGACCGAAAAGGAAGCCGAGGAGCAGATCATCAGCGGTTTCCTGAAGTGAGGTGCGCGGCGTGATCGAGATCCTCTGTTTCGGCGACAGCAACACCTATGGCTTCACGCCCGATTGGAAGCACCGCTATGGGCGCGATATCCGCTATCCCGGCGTGCTGCAGACCCTGCTCGGCGACGGGTATTACGTCGCGGAGGACGGCTTGGTCGGCCGCACGGCGGCGTTTCCGGACGATAACCGCGCGGGCCGCTCCGCGCTCGAGACGCTGCCGCTGAGCATCGAGAGCCACGGCCCGGTGCAGTATATCATCCTCATGCTCGGCACGAACGACTGCAAGATCGACAAGTCCCGTTCCGCCGAGGATGTGGGCGCCGGCATGGACCAGCTCGTGCGGCTCGTCATCGGCATGCTGCCCGCGTGGACGAAGATCCTGCTCGTGGCCCCGCCGCCGCTCGGCCCGTCCGCGCCGCAGCGCGACCCGGAGTACGACGCGCAGTCGCTCGCCGTCTCGCAGGGCGTGGCGGCGCAGTATCAGATGATCGCCGAGGCGTATGGTCTGCGCTTTCTGGACGCCGGCACGGTCGCGCAGATGAGCGCGCTCGACGGCGAGCATCTCGACCCCGACGGCCACAAGAAGCTGGCCTCCGCCATCGCGGACATCGTCCGCCGCGACTGCGAGGCGTGAGCGCGCGGACGCACATACAAACGGAAAAAAGAGCTCTGCGCGGCGGTCCGGCCGCCGCGCAGATTTTTTCGCCAAAATGCAAAAACGTTCTTGACATTCGTATCGTTTTCTGATAAGATACACCTTGCCTGTGGGGGTATAGCTCAGCTGGGAGAGCGCTTGAATGGCATTCAAGAGGTCAGCGGTTCGATCCCGCTTATCTCCACCACGAAAAGAGACATCCGATCGGATGTCTCTTTTCATTTTAAAATCGAATGGAATGCAGAGAGCAGGCGCAATGGGCAGCTGCCAGCGGACTACGAATGGCGGGGCCGCTGACGCAGGACATCGGCACCGCACGCGTTTAGTCTGTTGCCTTTTGCTCGTTTGACAGGCAGTACGCAGCCATGTATACTGATGTCAGAAGCCTTTGTATTGCGGTGAAACGCCAGAAGGTAGAGGTGTGCGATGGACGAACGGAAACCGGAGAAGTGCGTTCCTTTGAACAGCGAAGAAAAAGGCAGCTTGATTGTTGAATTGGTGATTGCAATACCCGCCATTGTGTTTGCCTTTTTTTGGATTGCTTATTCGATGGCGAAAGATGTGTCTGAGAATGCTGTCATATTGTCAGATGCAGATATTATAGCGGCACTGGCTGTGTATGTTTTGCTGTTCCTTGTTGCATATTTTGTTTTTTGTAATATGAGGTTCCTCTTTGCGAAGTATATGGTCTCAAACAATGGCATTTGCGTTCTTTCATTTCGAAAAAAATATTTCTATAAGTGGGCGGATGTGGAAGATGTATGCGTGTGCAATTTAGGACTCAGTAATAGTAATTTCCACCGTATTATCCGGTGCACAAAGGACGCGTCTTTGGACAAAACAAAGTTTGCAAAGAAAAAAGCTATCTTATTTGGACAGACTTGGCCGTGGTGGCAGGATATGCAGTTTGCTGTGTTTCATATGAAAACGATTGCAATCCTTCCGTTTACGGAGGAGAATTATAAATTGATCACACAGTATTATCCTAATATCCGAACATATTCAGCCGATGCTCCAGAAAACCTGTGAACAGGGAAAAATCCCCGGCGTGCGGTGAATACCGTCGCCGGGGATTTTGAATGATGCGTTTATTTGAAAACCGAGTTAGGTTTTGGCCGCGGACGGCGGAGATAGAACCGCTGCAGTTCTTTGATCGTGTAGTTGGTGCCGAATTGGCGGTTGATGAGATTGCGCGCCATACCCCAGTTCCAGCCGTGCTCGCCAACGAGCCGGTACAGGACGTCGAGTATTTCGGGCTGCATATCGGGTCATCCTTTCTGATTCTGCAAGTTTCCCGGCCGCGTGATCCGCGGCGGTACAGCGCCGACAGGAAATGTCCCGAAATCCGGCGTTGCCGCTAAGAGACAAGATAGCATATTTCAGGCTAAAATTCAAGGAAATAACAAAAAATCTTGTATAGCTGAGATAAAGATTTGCAAAAAATCCCCGGCTGACGGCGAGAAGCGTCGGCCGGGGATGCGGTTTTTGCGGTTAATTGCCGAGGGACTTGACCCAGTCGGCAACTTCCTGCTGCGTGACGGCGGAGGCAAAGCGCTTGCCCGTCTGCCAGTCGCCGGTGCCGGCGAGCGCCGCGAGCTGCGTGCCGCTCTCGCCGATGTCGCTGCTGCCGGAGGTGCAGAAGGGGATGACCGTCTTGCCGGTGAAGTCATTGGCCTTGACGAACGTGTCCACCGGCCACGCGGCGATGCCCCACCAGATCGGGTAGCCGATATAGACGGTGTCATAGTCGGCCCAGTTTGCCACGGTCGTGGTCTTGAGTGCCACGTCGCGCAGAGACGCATCGTCGTGCTCGCGCGAGACGCGGCTGTCGGCGTTGTTGTAGTCCAGATCGGCGCTCGTGTACGGCTCGGCTGACTCCAGCTCCAGCAGGTCGCCGCCCGTCGCGGCGGCGATGGCCTCGGCCGCGGCTTTCGTGTTGCCGGTCGCGGAGAAATAGACGACGAGCGTCTTGCCGCCGCTGGCGGCGGGGGCCGTGGTGGTCTCGGGCGCGGTGGTCTTGCTGCCGCAGGCGGCGAGGCTCAGCAGCATCAGCGCGCTGACCAGCAGGGGGATGATCTTTTTCATGGCGGTACCTACTCAGTCATGAATGGCCGCGATCCAGCGGTCAATGGTCTTGTCCGGCGTGCGCAGCGTCGTGTCGTCAAAGTGCACGTCCAGGCCTGGTTTCACGTCCGCGCCCGGGCACAGCGCCCGCATATCCCGAATCGAGCGGCCGAGCCAGCCGCCGTTCGTGGCGAAGGGGTAGACGGCCTTGCCGCCGAGGTCATGCGCGGTCAGAAAAGCGCGCGTGGCCGGGGCGCAGGTGCACCACCAGACGGGCGTGCCGAGCACGATCGTGTCGTAGCGGCTCAGGTCGATGTCCATCGCCTTGAGCTCCGGCAGAAAGCCCTGCTTGACCTCCCGCTCGCCCTGTGCGACTACGTCGTCATACGAGCCGGTGTAGGGCACGACGGTGTCGATGCGGGCAATGTCGCCGCCGATGGCAGCGTGGATGCGCTCGGCGATGCGCTGCGTGTTGCCGCGGTAAGAATAGTAAAGGATCAGGGGTTTCATATTGCTTACCTCCATATGGCATATTGTTTTCAGGTTACTGTCATCATACAGCATGAAGCTGACTTTCGGTCAAGAGGGTGAAATGTAAATTTTTCTTGAATAAGGCGAAAGAGCGTAAAAAGCCCCGCACTGGTATGGCGCAGGGCTGTGTGATTTTTATCCCAGCTGGTCAAGCTCCGCCTGCCACACGGCAGCGCAGGCGTCGCTTGGCATGCGCCAGTCGCCGCGGGGGCTGAGCGTGACCGAGCCGATCTTCGGCCCATCGGGCAGGCAGCTGCGCTTGAACTGCTGCGCGAAGAAGCGGCGGTAGAAATTCTTCAGCCAGTGCAGCAGCACGTCGTCCGGGTACCGGTCGCCGAGCGCGCGGCGCGCGAGCCGGTAAATTTTCGCTGGGCCGAAGCCGAAGCGCAGCACGTAGTAGAGGTAAAAATCGTGCAGCTCGTACGGCCCGACGAGCGACTCCGTCTGCTGGGCGATCTCGCCGTTTTCCTTCGCCGGCAGCAGCTCGGGGCTGACGGGGGTGTCGAGAATGTCGAGCAGCACGGCGCGGAGAGCTTCGTTTTCCGTCGCGTCGGCCTCGTAGCGCACGATGTGGCGCACGAGCGTTTTCGGCACGTCGGCGTTCACGCCGTACATGCTCATGTGGTCGCCGTTGTAGGTCGCCCAGCCAAGCGCCAGCTCGCTCAGGTCGCCGGTGCCGACGACGAGGCCGCCCGTGCGGTTGGCGAGATCCATAAGCTCGAGCGTGCGCACGCGCGCCTGGCAGTTTTCATATGTCACGTCGAGCACGGCTTCGTCCTGCCCGATGTCGGAAAAGTGACTGTGGACGGTGCGCGCGATCGGGATCTCCTGAAACGTCACGCCCAGCTCCTCGCAGAGGATCTCGGCGTTCGAGCGGGTGCGGTGCGTCGTGCCGAAGCACGGCATCGTCACGGCCAGCACATCCTGCGCCGGGCGGCCGAGCTGCCGCATCGCACGCACGGCAACGAGCAGGGCGAGTGTGCTGTCCAGACCGCCGGAGATGCCGATGACGGCGGTCTTTGCGTGCGCGTGGGCGATGCGCTTGGCCAGCCCATCGGCCTGCATGGCGAGGATGAGCTCGCAGCGCTCGGCGCGGGCGGTGCCGTCGGCCGGGACGAACGGCGCCGGCGAGACGTACCGCGTCAGCTCCACCTCCCGCAGCGGCAGGTGGAACATGACCGTCTGGTAGCCTTCGCTCTCGGGCTGGAACGTCGTGCTGCGGCAGCGCTCGCTGACCATGCGGCCGAGGTCGAGCTCCGTGCAGGCGTAGCCGGGGCCGAATGGCTTGGACTCCGCCAGCAGAGAGCCGTTTTCACAGATGAGGTCGTGCGCGGCAAAGACCATGTCGGTCGTGGATTCGCCGTGTCCGGCGTCGGCGTAGAGATACGTGCACAGCAGCCGCGCGGATTGCTGCCCCACGAGCGCGCGGCGGTAGTCGGCCTTGCCGATGGTCTCGTCGCTGGCCGAGAGGTTCGCGATCACGGTTGCGCCCGCGAGCGCGTGGTGCGTGCTCGGCGGCAGCGGGGCCCACAAGTCCTCACACACCTCGGCCGCGAGACAAAACTCCGGCATCTCCGCGCAGCGAAACAGCAGCTTTGTGCCAAACGGCACCTCCTGCCCGGCAAAGTGCAGCGTGCGCATGCCGGCGGGCGCGGGGTTGAACTGCCGCTTTTCGTAAAACTCGCCGTAGTTCGGCAGATATGTTTTCGGCACCAGACCCAGCAGCTTCCCATGGCAGACAACGGCGGCACAGTTGTAGAGCTTGCCGTCCACCGCGATGGGCAGGCCCACGAGCGCCATGAGGTCGAGCGCTGCGCTCGCCTCCAGAACGGCGGCGAGTCCTTTGGCCGCGGCGCGCTGGAGCGGCTGCTGGAAAAACAGGTCGCCGCACGTGTAGCCGGTCAACCCCAGCTCGGGGAACACTGCCAGCTGCGCGCCGTCCGCCGCTGCGTGCTGCATAGCGGCGATGGTCTGCTGCGTGTTGAATGCACAGTCGGCCACGCGCAGCGCGGGCGAGACCGTGCAGGCTTTGAGAAAACCGTGGATCATGATGCGTCAGTCCTTTCAAAAAGCGATCGCCCGGCGCAGCAATCCTTGCCTGCGCCGCAGATCGGAATCGAGGCGGGCCTTGCCCCCTCGAGCTCCCCCGCTGCTCAGGAATCTGCACAGCGGAAAAACGCCTTTTCTGCAATCGTAATCGGCAAAACCCGGAGCGCAAAGCGCTCCGGGTTTTGCGGATGCTATATCATACCACGGTTGTAGGGGGAAGAACAAGTGGCGGTATGCAGAAAATATGTGCCGGGAAGCCCAAATTCACGGGTTTTGTGCACAGTCGGCGTCGAGCGCTGCGTATTCCGCGTCCGTGACGGGCTCCAGCCACTCGTTGCTCGTCTCCTCGCCGGGGCACTCGATGGCGATGTGGCTGAACCAGCAGTCCTTCTGCGCGCCGTGCCAGTGCTTGACCCCGGCCGGGATGGTCACAACATCGCCGGGGTGCAGGGCCTGCGCGGGCTTGCCCGCCTCCTGATACCAGCCCAGACCGTCCGTGCACAGCAGCAGCTGGCCGCCGCCGGACTTCGCGTGGTGGATGTGCCAGTTGTTGCGGCAGGCGGGTGCGAAGGTGACGTTTGCGAGAAAAACGGTTTTGGTCGGGTCGGTCAGCGGATTGAGGAAGCTCTCGCCGGTGAAATACTGCGCATAGGCCGTGTTCGGCTTACCGAGGCCGAAGAGGCCGCCATTGGCGTCCGCACCGTCGTCGGCGTAGACCTCCTTCGCCTGCCGGAAGGCGGCCCAGGCGTTCGGCCAGCCGGCGTAAAAGGCGAGGTGCGTGAGGAGCTCGGCCATTTCGGTTTTCGTCACGCCGTTTTGCTTCGCGGTCGTGAGGTGGTAGGTGAGAGAGCTGTCCGTGACGCCCTTGCTGATGAGCGCCGTGATCGTGACGATCGAGCGCAGCTTGAGCGGCAGCTGCCCCTCGCGCGACCAGACCTCGCCAAAGAGCACGTCGTCGTTGAGCGCGGCAAATTTGGGTGCAAAATCATTCAGGGCGTCTCTGCCCGCAGTCTGTTTGACCATGATGATACCTCCTTATTTCAGATGCTGATGATAGAATGCTTCGATGCGGTCGAACGGGATGATGTCCATTCGGTCGTAGAGATCGGTGTGTACGGCGCCGGGGATGAGCAGCAGCTCCTTGTTGTCGCCCTGCAGCCGGGCGAAGGCGATCACGTCCGCGTGCTGCATCTTTTCCGTGATGGCGACGGCGTCGTCGTCGATCATGCACCTGCCCAGCGTCTGGCAGGCAAGGCGCCGCGGCAGAACGCGATGTTCTTGCCGCGCAGCGAGATGACCTCCACCGTGTGCCCGGCGGCGCGCGCCCCGTCGGCGAAGGCGTTTGCCAGTGCCTCGGAGTTGCTGCCCGCGCGCAGGCTCGCGCTGAGAATGAGAATGTTTTTGGCCATATCGGTCTTCTCCTTCCGAGCGGCTTGACGCCACCGCTGTGATCTGATACCATTGCTGGTACTACGAGCAGGCCATGCGCGACGGCAATGAGGACCGCGTGCACGCCATGCTGCCGGACCAGCTGCCGCCGGACATCCAGCCGATCTATGACCACGCGCACGAAACGTAACCATACAATACGATTCAGAAAGGATGGCGACCCATGAAACAGCGAACGATCCTCTCGACCCTTCTGCTCTGCGTGCTGCTGCTGGTCGGCTGCGGCACTGCGGCCCAGACCCCGGACGCGACGCCCACCCCCGCGCAGGAGGCGGCGGCCACGCCGACGCCGACGCCAGACCCGCTGAGCACCCTGCCGTATACGGGCGGCCAGCTCTATGCAGCGGCCTACCTCGGCTATCAGGCTCCGACGGATCTGGACTTCTTCCAGCAGACGTATTTCGGTGGCCGGGAGCTGCCGGTGCACCACATCTCGGACGGGGACTTTTACCTCATCATCCCGCGCGACCCGAACGCGACCGTGCGCCTGTACAAAAACGATATGGTCACCGACTCCAAAACGCTCTTTTATGAGCAGACGAACGGCGATGCCTTCGTCATCGGCTGCAACGTCAGCGACATTTTCCCGGACGTGACGGTCGAGATCACGTCGGGCGGCGAGACAGTGGACTTTTCGCCGTTTATCTCGCTCAAAGACGGCAGCGTGGAGGTCGGCGCGCGCGGGCTGAACATCACACGCATCTCGACTGCGCCCTGACCAATTGAGAAAGCGACCCCGGGTGCGATCTGCACCCGGGGTCACTGCTTTATCTAAGGTTATGCGAGCGTCAGCTCCGTGCTCGCGCACACGATGGCGCCCACGCGCTGCATATCGGCGAGGTTCGCCGCCTGCACGGCATCCGTGACGGAGGACGTGCAGTCTGAGAGCACAACGGCGTCATAGTCGAGCGAGATGGCGTCATAGCACGTCGTGCGGATGCAGTTGGGCGTGGTCGTGCCCGCGAGCAGGACGGTCTGCACGCCGAGGCGGCGCAAAATGAGGTCCAGACTCGTGTGGAAAAACGCCGAGAACCGGGGCTTTACGAGCACATAGTCCTGCGGCAGGACGGTGAATACGGCCGGAAACGCGTCCGACAGGTGCGCGGCGCAGTCCTCCGAGAGCGGCTTGCCGCCGGAAGCCCACGCGGCCGCGCGCGGCTTTTCCACGTCGGTGCCGTCGGCCCGGTAGTGCCGCACGGCGTAGATGACGGGGACGCCCGCTTCGTGGCAGCGGCCGATGAGCGCCGCGCACGCGGGCACGGTCCCCTCCGCCGCCGGGATGCACAGCGGGGACGCGCTGTCGAGAAAGCCCCGCTGCATGTCGATCATGATCAGTGCCTGTTTGGGCATGGTGCTGCCTCCTGATGGTTGAGATGCTCCCATAATAGCGCCCCGCGCCGGATTTGGCAAGCGCGGCTTGCCATCCGCGCCCCGACGTGGTATCCTACCGGGTAGCCCCAAAAGGGAGGGGCACTCTTTACAAGCGGGAGCGATCAACATGAGCAGACAACTCGAACCCTATCAGCTGATCGAGCGCAGCATCCAGAAAAAATTCCACAAGGTGCTCTGGACGCCGTTCATCACCGCCATCAAGCAGTACGAACTCATCGCCCCCGGCGACCGGATCGCGGTGTGCATCTCCGGCGGCAAGGACTCCATGCTCATGGCCAAGCTCCTGCAGCTGCTGCAGCGGCACAGCGACGTGCCGTTCGAGGTCGTCAACCTCGTCATGGATCCGGGCTACAACGCCGTCAACCGGCAGAAGATCGAGAGCAACGCGGCGCTGCTGCACATCCCGGTCACGATCTTTGAGACGAACATTTTCGATGTCACGAGCGGCATCGAGCAGTCGCCGTGCTACCTCTGCGCGCGCATGCGCCGCGGCTATCTCTACAGCAAAGCACGCGAGCTCGGCTGCAACAAGATCGCCCTCGGCCACCACTTCAGCGATGTGGTCGAGACGACCGTCATGGGCATGTTCTACGGCTCGCAGCTGCAGGCCATGCCGCCGAAGCTGCGCAGCCGCAATTTCCCGGGCATGGAGCTCATCCGGCCCATGTACTGCATCCACGAGGACGACATCATCGCCTGGCAGCACTATAATGGGCTGGAGTTCATCCAGTGCGCCTGCCGCTTTACCGAGCGTGCGGCCGCGCACGGAAGCGACGGCAGCAGCTCCAAGCGGCAGGAGGTCAAGCTGCTGCTGCGCGAGCTGCGGCGCAAGAATCCCGACATTGAAAAGAGCATCTTTCACAGCATCCACTCCGTCTGTCTGGACACCATGGTCGGCTACAAATCCGGCGGCGTGGAGCACACGTTCGCCGACTGCTACCGCGAGCGCGGGGAGATGGAAAAGGAGGCTGCGGAATGATGCAGATTGAGCGCATGCGCCCGGAGGATTTTGACGCGGTTTTCCGTTTGCTTTCCCAGAGCTTCCCGGCCGGGGAGCGGCGGGACGCGGCGGGGCAGCGCGCGCTGCTTTCGGACAGTGCCTATCGGATCGACATCCTGCGCGCGCCGTCCGGCGGCGTGCAGGCGCTGATGGCGTCGTGGGACTTTGACGATTTTGTCTTTTTCGAGCACTTTGCCGTGGACCCTGCCTGCCGCAGCGGCGGCATCGGCGGGCAGATGCTCGACGCACTGCTCGCGCGCGCGCATAAGCCCGCCTGCCTGGAGGCGGAGCTGCCGGAGACGGAGATGGCCGCGCGGCGCATCGGGTTTTATGAGCGGCACGGCTTCACGGTCAACGCGGACTACCCCTACTTCCAGCCGGCGCTCGTACCGGGCGGCAGCCCGCTCCCCATGCACCTGCTCACGACCGGCGGCGCGCGCACAGCCGCCGAGCTGCGCGCGATCGAGACGCTGCTGCACACGTGCGTGTATGGGCAAACGCTGGCCGCTGCAGGCAAATAACAAACAACGCGCCCGGGGCCGCACAATGTGCGGCCCCGGGCCTGCGTTATGTGAGCGTGATGCTCGCGGGTTTGCTGCTGCTTGTTGTGAAGAAAGAGAACGCGCTCTTACTCACAGCGGCGAAATATCCGTCCTCGGCAAGGGCATCCGGCCAGTGCTCGTGAATCTTCTCCAGCGTTTCACGCAGCTGCAGCAGCACGGCGGCGCCGTGCTTGCACAGGCCCGTTTCGTAGCAGCCGCAGGTGAGCGCGCTGACGGAGCCGTCGGCATAGGTGAATGTGATCTCATACGGCACGGTGCCGCTCACGATGGCGTGGCCGGCCGTGCCGTCCACAGACAGGTAGATCACCCGGTTTTCCATGTAGTATGCGTGGCTTTTTTCGGCGACGCCGGCCGGGATGGACAGCTGCTCGAGCGCATACACCGTCCCGGGGCCGTGCCCGACGGCATATTCCCCGTCTGCCTCCGGCGGCAGAAACCAGCCGCGTACCTGTCGGAACGGCAGCACGTTCGGCTCCAGCGTGACGAGGTGCGCACCCAGCGCGTAAAACGTGCCGTGCACGGCCGTGTCTGCCGCGCCGATCACGCGCTCGTAGTCCGCGAGCCGAATGCGGAAATTGTAGTCCACTGCGACCACCTGTCCGCGTTGGCGGGCAAGCTTGCCGCTGACGTAGACCAGATCGCCGTCGTGCAGGTCAAAGCGGTCGTTATAATAGCTGTAAGCTTGGCCGCGCTCGGGGAAAAACACGCGCACGACGGACGGAACGGCCGCCGTTTCCACCGGTGCTGCCGGAGCGGGCACCGCCTCCGGCGCGGATCCTTGCACACAAAAACCAATCGGATGCTTCATCTGCGATCCCTCCCAAATTTGTTTCATTATCTGTAGGATAGCAGATGGACTGTCCCATAAACAGGGCAGTTGTCAGCACGCCCCTGCACGGAATGTGCAGGGGCGTGCCTTTATCTATTTTGGAGGGAGAAACAATGCGGATTTATTGCCCGGGGCGGCCGCCTTTGCCGCCGTCCGGGGGCATGCCCATGCTGCCGCCGGTGCCGTCGGGCGGGGTGCCCATATTGCCGCCGGGCTGACCGCCCATGCTGCCGCTGCCGTAGATGAGGCTCTCGAGCGTGACGTCGGTGTTCTGGCCGCCCATGGTGACGGTGTGGGTGCTGCCCTGCGTGAGCGCCGGGGTGCTCACGACGACGCAGGTATAGGCCTTCGCGGGCGTGAACTCCACGAGCACATTGCCGCTCGCGTCCGTGACGCGGAAGGTCTCGGTCGAGGCGCTCTGACACGTGAGCAGGATGCTGCCCTGCGTGGAGTCGGCGCCGAAGTTCTGCGCCATGCCGCTGTACCCGGCCGCGACGACGGTGCCGCCCGTGATGGTGGCCGCGCCGTCATAGTCGAGGGCGCTGTCGCCGTCGCTCATCGGGCCGGAGACGTAGATCTCGCCGCCAGAGACGTTCAGGTCGCCGTTGGAGTCGATGCCGTCGCCGCTTGCGTCGATGCGGATGGTGCCGCCGGAGATCGTGATGCAGCAGTCGGAGCTGCCGCCGAAGCTGTCAGGCCCTCTGCCGCCGAAGCCGTTCTGGTCGGCGCCGCCCGCGGCGTTGAGCCCGTCGCCACTGGAAACGATGTCGATCGTGCCGCCGGAAATGTCGATGGTCTGGCCCTCGATGCCCTCGTAGCACTTCGAGATGTCGAGCGTGCCGTCCGTGATCGTGACGGTCTCGTCCGCGTGTACGCCGTCGTCGCCGGTCGTGATGGCGAAGGTGCCGCCGGAGATGGTCACATTGCCATTCGCGTGGATGCCGTCGTCCGCGCAATCGAACGTGTAGCTGCCGCTGCGGACGGTGATGTCCGTGCCAGCCTTGATGCCCTTGGCGCTCGTGTCGTCGGCGAGGGCGGCGCTGCTGCCGCCGCCGGAGGTGATGGTGCCGGTGGTGTCAAAGAGCGTGAGCGTCGTCTCGGCCTGGATGCCGTCCTCGCCCGCCGTGAGCGTGAGCGCGGACGCGCCGATGAGGATGCAGCCGAGTGCGCTGTCACTGTCGTTGGTGGCGCGCAGCGCGTCGCCGCCGCTCGTCACGGTCACGTCCGCCTGCTTGAGCACGAGGCAGTCCTTGCCGTTGACGCCGTGGTTCGCCGCCGTGACGTTCACGGTCGTGCCCTCGATCTTCAGGGTGTCCTTGCCCGTGATGCCGTTGTTGGCATTGCCCGTCACGGTGAGCGTGCCGCCGCCCGCGATGACAAGGTCGCTTTTCGAGTACAGGCAGGCGTTCGGCTCCTCATCAGCGGTGGAGGAGAAGCTGTCGCTGTCATCATAGCTGCTGCCGTCGGTAAGGGTGCTGGCCGTGCCGTCCGGGAGATAGACGAGCACATTTGCCGCTTTATAAATATAGAGCGCGTTGCTGTCCGTACACGTGATGTCGGCGTTTTGCAGCACGAGCGTCACGTCCGCGCCCGGCGCGTTGACGAGCACGCGCCCGTCCGTAAGCGTGCCGGTGAGCACGTACACGCCGCCGTCCGTGATGGTCACATCGTCGGTCCCGGAGAGCGCGATCGTCGTCGCGTTGGTCAGATCCGGCGCGGCCACGTCCGCGTTGTAGAGCTGCTGCGCGACGGAATCGTCGCTGTTTGTATTGGTGTCGGCGCCGGTGCCGGCGGTTTTTCCGCACGCGCACAGCACGCCAATCAGCAGGGCCGCGCACAGCAGCACGGCCAGGATGCGCTTGGCTGATTTCATGTCGTTGGCCTCCTTGTTCGTTCCTGGCGTCAGCATACCCCGGCAAGCTAAAGGCTGCCTAAAGGAAAAACGGAAATTTTCTTTAGGTTCTCTTTAGGCGGCGGGGGTACGCTGACGGCAGAAAGGGGGTCACCGACATGGCCAATACCATGCAATACAGCTTCGCGCGCTACGAGCAGAAGTACTTTCTCACGCCGGCGCAGCAGGCGGCTCTGCTTGCACGCATCGCACCTTATATTCAGCGCGACGTGCACGAGCGCTACACGATCTGCAACCTTTATTATGACACGGACGACTGGCGGCTCATCCGCGCGTCGCTCGAAAAGCCGGCCTATAAAGAAAAGCTGCGCGTGCGCAGCTATGGCGTCCCGGCGGACGGCGGCCGGGTCTTTGTCGAGATCAAGAAAAAGTACGACGGCGTGGTCTATAAGCGCCGCATCACGACCACGCCCGCGGACGCGGCGGCGTTCCTGCGCACCGGAAAAAGCGCCGCGCCGCTCGGCCAGATCGGCCGCGAGATCGCGTGGTTCCAGCGCACGTACCGCGCCGCGCCGAAGGTGTTCCTCGCCTATGACCGCACGGCGTTCGCTGGCGTGGACGACCCGGCCGTGCGCATCACGTTCGACACGGACATCCGCTGGCGCACCACGGCGCTCGACCTGCGCCGCGGCGACTACGGCGCGCCGCTGCTGCCGCCGGGGCAGATCCTCATGGAGCTCAAGCTCCCCGGTGCCTGCCCGCTGTGGCTCAGCCGCGCGCTGACGGACATCGGCGTGCGCCAGACGTCGTTTTCCAAGTATGGCGCGTGCTACAAGACGTGCATTCTCCCCAACGAACCATTTTCAAAGGAGGCGCTCTGCAGTGCTTGAATCCATCCTCGCGTCCGGGATCACGCTCCCGGCCTTCCTCATCTGTACGGCGGTGTCGCTCGTGCTGGGCATCGCCACGGCGTTCATCAGCATGTACCGCACGAAATGCAGCCAGAGCTTTGCCATCACGCTCGCGGTGCTGCCCGCGATCGTGCAGATCGTCATTATGCTCGTCAACGGCAACGTCGGTGCTGGCGTGGCCGTCGCCGGGGCGTTCAGCCTTGTGCGCTTTCGCTCCGTGCCCGGCACGGCGCGGGAGATTGGCGTGATCTTCCTCGCCATGGCGCTCGGCCTTGCGACCGGCATGGGCTACGTCGTGCTCGCGGCGGTGTTTTTCGTCATCATCGCGGCGGTGCTCCTTCTGCTGACGAAGCTGGACTTCGGCACCCGGCGCACCGATGAGCGCCTGCTGAAGATCACCATCCCGGAAAACCTCGACTACGACGGCCTGTTCGACGATTTGTTTGACACTTACACCACCGCGTACACACTCGAGCGCGTCAAGACCGCCAACATGGGCACGCTCTACGAGCTGCAGTACCGCGTCACGCTGCGCGACGCGCAGGTGCCCAAAGCCTTCCTCGACGCCCTGCGCTGCCGCAACGGCAACCTGAACATCACCTGCAGCCGCGAGCAGACTTGCGAGGCGCTGTGAAAGCGCTTGCTTTCCGGGCAGAAATCTCCTAAAATAGGGGGCGGGTGATGAACCATGCGTCTGCTGATCGCAGAGGATGAGCGCGACCTCGCCGAGGCGCTGAGCGTCTTTTTTGAGAAAAATCAATTCACGGTCGATACTGTCTACAACGGCTTCGACGCCTACGAATATGCCATCACGGGCGACTACGATGCCATCGTGCTCGACGTCATGATGCCGAAGCTCAATGGCGTTGAGGTGCTCGAGCGCCTGCGCGCCGAGGGTGTGCGCACGCCGGTCATGATGCTCACGGCCAAGGCCGAGAAGGACGACCGCATCACGGGCTTCAACGCCGGGGCGGACGACTATCTGCCCAAGCCCTTCGCGCCCGATGAGCTCATCTGCCGCGTGCGGGCCATGCTGCGCCGCGGCGGCGAGTACCAGCCGACGGTGCTCACGTTCGGTGACGTGGGGCTCGACTGCAGCACGGGCATGCTCTCGTGCGCGGGGCAGAGCGTGCGCCTGAGCGGGCGTGAGTTTCAGGTCATGGAGCTGTTTCTGCGCGCGCCGAAGGTCGTGCTCTCGGCCGAGCGCATTTTAGAGCGCGTCTGGGGCTGGGACAGCGACGCGGAGATCAACGTTGTCTGGGTGCACATCTCGAACCTGCGCAAGAAGCTCAAGGGCATCGGCTCGACCGTGACCATCCGCGCTAACCGGGGGCTGGGCTATGTGCTGGAGGTCAGCGATGATTGAGCGGCTGCGCAAACGCTTCATCCGCATTGCGACGCTGGCCGTCGCGGGGGTCTTGCTGCTGCTGTGCGTGACGGTGAACGCAGCGAACTACGTCTCCGTAAACCGGCAGCTGACGCAGATGCTGCAGATGATCTGCGACAATCAGGGCACGGTGCCGCACTTCCCGCCCGACGGCAAGCCGGGGCAGAAGCCCGACGGCCCCTTCACGCCCGAGACCCCGTACTCCACGCGCTACTTCGTCCTGCGCTACGACGGCGACGGCGACCTCGAGCAGGCGGACCTGACACACATCGCCGCCGTGTCCGAGGACGACACGGCGCAGTATCTCACTGCCGCGCTGCGCCACGGCGCGGGCTTCGGCTACACGGCGGGGTATAAATACTACGTCGTCCACACGGACACCGACCGCTGGATGGCAATCTTCCTCGACAGCTATCAGGAGCTGCACGCGGTCGTGACGTTTGCGTGGATGTCGCTGGCCGCCGCGGCCGTGTGCGTGGCGCTGGTGTATGGCATCATCGTGCTCTGCTCGCGCCGGGCCATCGCGCCGGTCATTCAGGCGTCCGAGCGGCAAAAGCAGTTCATCACGGATGCGTCGCACGAGCTCAAAACGCCCATTACCGTCATCGCCACGAGCCTGAAGGTGCTGGAGATGGAGGTCGGGCAGCAGAAGTGGATCGACAAGGCGGAGGCCCAGACCGAAAAACTCACGGAGCTCGTCAATGAGCTCGTCACGCTCTCGCGCATGGATGAGGAGGCCTCGCCCCTGCAGATGGCGGACTTCCAGGTCAGCGAAGCGCTTGCGGAGACGGCGGAGTCGTTTCGCGACTTTGCGGCGTCCGCCGGGCATACGCTCGACGTGCGCGTGACGCCGGGGCTGACCTGCTGCGGTGACGAGTACGCCATCCGGCAGCTCGTGTCCATCCTGCTCGACAACGCCGTCAAGTACGCAGCGCCCGGCACACCCATCGCCTTTTCCTTGGCGAAGGGGCGGCGCGGCGTCGTCATCCGCACGGAAAATCAGTGCGACGCGCTCGACACGGCCGCGCTCGGCCGGCTCTTTGACCGCTTTTACCGCGCAGACCCCGCCCGCAGCGCCGAGACCGGTGGCTTCGGCATCGGCCTGTCCATCGCGCGCAGCATCGCCGAGGGACACCGCGGCACCATCCGCGCCGAGAGCCCCGACGGGCGCACGATCGTGTTCACAGCCGAGCTGAAATAGGGCTTGATAAATGAGAAAGATGTAGTATCATATATTTTCGATGATGCTACATCTTTTTCGCGCCGGAGGGGCCTATGGACATTACGGAACGGAAGATCACGAAGATCGCGCGCGAGGTGAGCAAGTTCACCGTGCGCACGCTGCGCGCCGAGGGCATCGGCCCGGGCAAGTTTGACGTGCTGCACGCGATCCGCAAAACCCCGGCATCACGCAATCGGGCGTGTGCCGCATCACGGGCTTTGACAAGGGCGCCGTCGAGACGTCGAGACGCAGTTTTATGACTGGCTGCTCGGCGTGCTGTACGATGTGAGCATCCCGGCCATGGTGGCGGTGTCAGTGGCGGCGCAGCTGGCGGCTATCCCGCTGTATCTGCGCTCGGCCAAACTGCACCGCGACGGTTTGAAAGGAGAAAACGCATGAAGCATATCCGTATTCTGCCCCTGCTGCTTGCGCTCGCGCTGCTGTGCACGGGCTGCGCCGCCGGCGGCGCAGCGGAGCCAACGCCCGCCCCGGACATGAGCGACCTCCCGCTCGACGGGGGCTATGCCTACCTGCGCGTAGAGGTGCTCTCGCGCGACAAGGACGCGAAAACGCTGGAGGTGCGGGTGCTCGATTTCGGCGACGCCGACGGGGTGAACGTCGGCGCGCTCCCGGCCGGTGCGCAGGGCACGGTCGACTGCGCCGACCTGCTGTCGATGGCGATGATGATCGACTCCGGCGAGTGGATCATCACCTATGCAGACCTTGGGCAGCAGGCGTTCCCGCTGCGGCTGACGTCGATCGAGAACCCGGAGCACTTTTCCGCGCGCGCAGGGAAATAAAAATCACCGGCTGAGATTTCCTCAGCCGGTGATTTTGTCACCAGAATTTTTTCTTTTTGCACACCCACAGGCTGATGCCCACGATCACGATGCTCACGATCACGACGACGGGGTAGCCGTACTTCCACGTCAGCTCCGGCATACCGGCAAAGTTCATGCCGTACCAGCCGACGAGCAGCGTCAGCGGCAGGAAGATCGTCGTCACGATCGTCAGGATCTGCATGATGCGGTTTTGCCGCGTGTCGATCTCGGCCTGAAACAGGCTCTGCAGCTGCGCGCACGATTCGCGCAGCAGCTGCGACTCCTCACGCAGGCGGACCACGCGGTCCTCGAACATGCGAAACAGCAGCTGCTCGCTGTCGGTGAAGAAGCCGTTTTCGTTCTCGTGCAGCTCGCACGCCACGTCGTCGAGCTGGGAGTAGTAGCGAAACCACGCCATGGTCTCCTTGCGCAGCGCGGTCATCGGCGCGGAGAAATCGTCCAGCTCGTGCGCCAGCACCCGATCCTCGAGCGCCTCGATGCGGTCCTCGATCTTTTCGAGCCGGTGCAGATCGCGGGCGATGAGCTGCTCAAAAAAGTCGTAGAGGAACCGGCCGACGCTGCCGTCGGTCCAGCGCTTTTCCCGGGCGATGCGGCGCAGCTGCCCCTGCAGCGCGCTCTCGTCGTCCACGAGCACGACGCGCGCGGCCGTGACGAGATAGCCGCAGGCGAGCGGCTTGCCGTCCTTGCCCTGGCACGGCAGCACGAGCGTGCCCGCCAAACAGTCCGAACGGACCTCAGCCTTGCACACGCGCGCGTCGCGCGCCGGGGGTGTGTGGTGCAGTGTCCGCTCCAGACCGGGCAGCGCCGGCTGGTGCGACAGCTCTTCGGACGTCAGCAGCACGACGGCGGGCTGCTCCGGCGCGGGCGCGCGCTCCTGCTGCGTGAGCGTCTGCCCGATGGTATACCAATACAAATGTGGTCCCTCCCATAAGTCGCGGTGTTTTTCCCATTGTAGCACACCGGGCGCGCGGACACAACGTCCGGGTGGAAATCGGGGCGCGGGTGTGCTATACTGGACAAAAATCGTACTTTGGGGGAAGCATTATGATCGTCTATTACACCGGCACCGGCAACAGCCGCTATGTTGCCCAGCGCTTTGCCGCCGCCCTCGGCGACGATCTCATCACCGCGAACGAATACATCAAAAACGATACGCCCGCCGACCTGTATTCCGACCGGCCGTGGGTGTTCGTCTCGCCGACGTACGGCTGGCAGATCCCGCACATTTTTGCGGACTTTCTCCGCCGCGGCCGCTTCACCGGCAGCCGCAAGGCCTACTTTGTCATGACCTGCGGCAGCGAGATCGGCAACGCCGGCAGCCGTATCGCGGCGCTGTGCGCGGACATCGGGCTCGATTATCAGGGCGTGCTGCAGGTCGTCATGCCGGAAAACTACGTCGCCATGTTTTACGTGCCCGGCCCGGAAGAGGCGGCGCAGATCATCACGGCGGCGCAGCCGTCCATCGATGGGGGCATTGCCTGCGTGCAGCGCCGGGAACGCTTCCCCGCGCCGAAGGTCGGTCCGCTCGACCGGTTCAAGACCGGACCGGTGAACACGATCTTCTATCAGTGGTTTGTCAAGTCCGGGCCGTTCACGGTCTCGGACGCGTGCATCGGCTGCGGCAAGTGCGCGCTGAGCTGCCCGGTCAACGGCATCGACATTGTGGATCGCCGGCCACGCTGGAACGGCGCGTGCACGCACTGCATGGCCTGCATCTGCGGCTGCCTGGTGTCCGCCATCGAGTACGGGCACAAGAGCCAGGGCAAGCCCCGCTACCAGTGCCCGGAGTATCAATGAATACAGCGAAAAACGAACCCCGCGCCGGAAGCCCGGCGCGGGGCTTGCGTTTGTCAAGGGGCACGGATGCATGCAGGCCCGAGCGCATTTTCGCTGTTTTGCAGAGCGGGAAGGGGAGACGCGGCCCGGGGCAAAGAAACAGGAAACCGCCCCTGCAGGAAACCGGAGGGGCGCACTGCACGGTAGTTACCGGAAGGCTTGTTAAATTTTTGTTATACTATTTTTAACCTTTTAGTTGACAATTTGCTCTGAAAAATATAAAATGGCCTTGTTTTCATATGCATGGCTGCGCAGCCAAACGCAAAGCTACGAAGGTAGCTTTTTCCTTATGCCTTATTTGTCAGACAATAAGATAATCAGAGAGGATGATGTGAGAACGCTATCTGGGAAAAGAGAAGATCACCAAAATAAGGAGGATACCAATGAAAAGCGCAAGTAACAGAACAAAATACTTTTTGGCTGTCATTTCCCTTGGCTTCGTCTATGGTTCGATGTTCAATCTGGCCTATATGAAGTACATCTTTTACGATGCAATGCTGGAGGCGATGCAGTGCACCAACACGCAGCTCGGCCTTCTGATCACGGTCTATACCATCGTGAGCTGCGTCGGCCTTCTGCCCGGCGGCTGGATTGCGGACCGCTGCAAAACGAAAGGCATTATCGTTGTATCCGCATATCTGCAGGCCGCAGTCAGCATTTTCTTCGCATTTACGATGCGCAGCTATGCGTGCGCAATGATCACGTGGATCATCTCCGGCATCGCCAGCGTTACCGCATTCTTTGCGGCCATTCTCAAGGCGGTCTCCATGGTCGGCGGCGAGGATGAGCAGGGCCGCACATTCGGTTATTACGAGGCATTCTGCGGCCTGTCCGCCACGATCACAAATGCGGTTGCCCTTTGGGCTTTCTCCTGCATGGACAACTCCGTCACTGCCCTCAAGACTGCGGTCATCGTGATGGGCGTCATGAGCTTTATCGGCGGCCTGCTTGTTCAGATCTTCTTTGATGAGAAGATCACCGAAGTTCACTACAGCGCCGCGGTAAAGAAAAAAGTCGATATCAAGGGCACTTTTGCCGTGTTCAAGCTCCCGAAATTCTACCTCAGCTGCATCATTATCTTCTGCTGCTATGGCTTTTACACCTGCCAGTCCTTCATCACACCGTACATGACCAACGTGCTCGGAGCAACGGTCACGTTCGCGGGCTTCCTGGCGATCCTCAAGAGCTACGGCCTGAAGCTGATCGGCGCGCCCATCGGCGGTATGCTGGCCGACAAAATGAAGTCCGTGTCCAAGTTCGAGATCATCGCTTTCGGTGCGATGTTTGTGATCACGCTTTACATCTCCCTTGTAAAAGGCGGCTCTTCGCTCGTCACGATCTTCACCGTGCTGACGCTTGTTCTTGCAACCGTTTGCTTCATGGCGCGCGGCGTCATGTGGGCCTCTGTTGACGAGGCAAAGGTACCGAAGGAGATCTCCGGCACCGCAATGGCCGTGGCGTCCATTGTCGGCTTCGACCTGCCGGATATCTGCCTGCCCGCGATCATTGGCAACTGGCTCGACAAGTACGGCAACGCGGCATACTCCAAAGTGTTCACGCTGCTGTGCGGCATGTGCATTGTCGGTATGCTGGCAGCACTGGCCATGGTGCTCCTCAACAAAAAAGAGGCCAAGGCAGCGAACACCTGAGTCAGATTGAGTTTATCGGAACGATTCCCCGGGGGAATGCGCCTGCTTTTTCCCAGGGAATATGGATTTCAAGTTTATCACTGGAATTGGAGATTAAAATGCAGGAAAAAATCATCATCAATCACGAGCACTGCAAGGGCTGCGGCCTTTGTGTGAGCGTATGCAGAAAGGGCGCGTTGAGCCAGTCGTCCGAAATGAACAAGAGCGGTTATCGCTATGCAATAGCCGACCCCACCAAATGCGTAGGCTGCGGCATGTGCTACAGAATGTGCCCCGACTATTGCATCGAGATCCATACCTGAGGAGGCGGAGAAATGGAAAAAGTATTGATGAAAGGCAACGAAGCGCTTGCCGAGGCGGCGCTGCGTGCCGGCTGCAGATTTTACAGCGGCTATCCGATCACGCCTCAGACCGAAATCCTGGAATATCTCTCGTGGAGAATGGCGGAGGTCGGCGGTCAGTTCATTCAGACCGAATCCGAGCTTGGTGGCGTGAACATGCTGTATGGAGCGGCAGCGACTGGCGCAAGAGCGATGACCAGCTCCTCCGGCCCGGGCTTCGCGCTGCAGCATGAGGGCATTTCCTATCTGTGCGCGGCGGATCTGCCGGCAGTGCTGATCGATGTCATGCGTATCGGCAACGGCCTCGGCGACATTGCGCAGGGGCAGGGCGACTACTGGGCCGTCACACGCGGCGGCGGCAACGGCGACTATCGGACCATTGTCCTCGCGCCAAACTCCGTTCAGGAAGGCATGGATCTTGTCCGTGACGCATTTGATCTTGCGGAGAAGTACCTTCACCCCGTGATTATTGCCTCCGACGCTGCGATCGGTCAGATGATGGAGATCGTTCAGCTGCCGGAGATGCACGAGCACGACATCAACGCCTATGACTGGTCGGTCAAAGGCAGCAAGATCGGCGAGCAGCACAAGGTCGTCAGCAATGTCTGCTTCTACGGCCACAAGAACTATGAGGAATATCTTTCCGGCAAATACCAGACCATCACCGACAACGAGCAGCGCTGGGAAAGCTATATGACCGAGGACGCGGAGGTCATCACGGTGGCATTCGGCATCAGTTCCCGCATTGCGAAAGAAGCTGTGAGAATGGCCCGCGCACAGGGATTCCGTCTTGGCCTGATCCGTCCGATCACGCTCTGGCCGTACCCGAACAAGGCGTTCGAGCATTTTGCGCCCGACTTCAAGGGCTTTGTATGCGTCGAAATGAATATTCTCGGCCAGATGGTCGATGATCTCAAGCTTGCGACCGACAGCCGTTATCCGATCGACTCCTACGGCACGTTCTTTGATGTTCCCGATCCCGAGGTCATCGTGAAGAAAGCCCGCGAGCTTGCTGGAAAGTGAGGAAAAAGTTATGATACTCAAAAAGCCTGACAGTCTTACCTACCCCGGCTCTTCCTTCTGCCCTGGTTGCGCCCACGGTATTTCCGACAGAATCATTGCCGAATCGGTGGAAGCGCTCGGCATGCGCGAAAAGTTCATCCCCACGGTCGACGTTGCCTGCGGTGCGTGGAGCATGGACATTTGGGATTTTGACACCGTCATGTGTGCGCACGGCCGCCCCATCGCCGTAGCCGCCGGCATCAAGCGCGCCCGCCCGGATGCGCTTGTCGCCGCTTACCTCGGCGACGGCGCCGCTTACTCGATCGGCACCGCCGAGACCGTTCACTGCGCCCTGCGCAATGAGAACATTGTCGCCATTGTTCTGAACAACGGCGTGTTTGGCATGACTGGCGGCCAGATGGCGCCGACCACGCTTCCGGGTCAGAAGACCGCCTCTTCTCTCAAGGGCCGTGATCCCAAGACGCAGGGCGGCGTCTTTGACATTACCAAGACCATCGGCTACATGGACATCGCATACCTTGCCCGCGCTGCGCTCGACAGCCCTGCCGGCGTCATCAAGGCGCAGCAGTATATCCAGAAGGCGTTTGAAAAGCAGCTTCGCGGCGAGGGCTTCTGCCTTGTCGAGCTGCTGGGCGCCTGCCCGACCAACTGGAACCTCAGCCCGGCCGCAGCGTGTGAGCGCATCCGCAACGAGAGCCTGAAATACTACGAGCTCGGCGAGTTCATTGATAAGAAGGAGAAATAAATATGACTGAAATTATCTGCGCCGGATTCGGTGGACAGGGAGTTTTGGTTGCCGGCAACATTCTTGCGTTTGCCGGCATGGAAGCCGGAAAAATCATTACCTGGTACCCCTCTTACGGTTCCGAAATGCGCGGCGGTACCGCAAACTGCAACATCAAGATCAGCGACGAAGAGATCGCGAGCCCTTATGTCAAGGCGCCCGATGTTCTCATCTGCCTCAACGAGGTCTCCATCGGCAAATTCATGGACACCATGAAGCCCGGCGCCATCCTCGTCGTCAACAGCTCCCTGTGCAGTCCGGACTATGCGTTCCGGGACGACATCCGGGTCGTTCGCGTCCCGGCGAGCGACATTGCAAACGAGCTCGGCAATCCGAGAGGCCTGAACATTGCGGCGCTCGGCGCGGCCGTCGCCGCCTCCGGCATGTTTGACTGCGAGGCCTTCAAGGGCTATATCGACAAGTTTTTTGCCCGCAAAGGCAAGGTCAATCCCAAAAACGGAATGTGCTTTGACGCGGGCGTAAAGAGCGTCACCGGCACAAAGTAAAAAAACTTTTGTTGGTTGTGTGGAAATGAGAACGATAGATTTTTGCTTCATTGGAATATATCTTGTCGCCATGCTGGCCATCGGTGTCTTTGCCAACCGGAAGGACAAAGGCACGGAAAATTACTATGTCGGCGGGAGAAGGCAAAACCCGGTCACGATCATGTGTCTGTGGGTCTCCTGCTGGATCGGCGGCGCATCCGTGATCGGGACCTCGACAAAGGGCTACGACATGGGCATCACCGCCGTGTGGTACGTTGGCATGACTGCGATGGGATGCCTGCTGTTCTCCCTGCTGCTGTCAGAAAAGGTTAAGCGCATCGGAGACAAGCTGCAGCATATTACATATCCCGAATTTATTGAGAGCCGTTATGATGGCCGTGCACGCCTTGTCGCCACTATCTGCACGCTCTTTGGCATGATCGGTGTCACCGCTTCACAGCTTGTTGCGGCTGGCGAAATTCTCAACACTCTCACGCAGCTCGGCCTCGGAAAATCCTTTCTGATCGCCTCCGTTGTCCTGATCGCCTATACGGCGCTCGGCGGCTTCATGGCCGTTGTCTATACCGACTGGGTGCAGGTGGGCCTGCTTGTGCTCGGCATTGTGATCGGCGTGCCCTTTGCCGCAAAGGCGACCGGCGGCATCAGCGCTGTCCGCGCACTGCCGGCGAGCTACTTCGACCTCGGCGCATGGGGCTGGCCGACGATCATCGCGTTTGCGGTATCCACGGTGCTGTCGTTTTTCACCACCATGGACAGCTACACCCGCTGCATCTCCGCAAAGTCACCCGCAGTTGCAAAGCGCGGCGGCATTTACGCGGCTTTACTCATCATTCCTCTTGCTTTCTGTTCCACTTATGAGGGCATGGCCACCAAGCTCCTGATACCGGATCTGCCTGCCGGCACCAACGTCATGACGAACCTGATCCTCATGACGTTCCCGTCCGGTATCAAGGGGATCGTCATTGTTGGCATTCTTGCTGCGATCATGTCCTCAGGCGATGTCGCCATCATCACCGGTTCGGCCAACATCACGCGGGATATTTACCTGCGCTATATCAATCCCCAGGCGTCCGAGCAGAAGATCTCGCGCCTCGGCATCGCCGCATCTGCCGTCATCGGCATCACCAGCGCACTGATCGCATGGTTTATGCAGGATATCATGAACATCATGTTCATAACGCTGACCATCCTCTCGGCCGGCCTGTTTTTCCCGACCGTTATGGGCTTTGTCTGGAAGCGCGGCAATTCTCAGGCCGCATTTTACAGCATCCTTGTGGCGACCGTCACGGTCATCAGCTGGTATATCTGCAAAAGCTCCGGCCTTGGCGGCGTTTTTCAGATTGACTGCCTCTGGCCCGGCCTCATCACCTCCGGCGCGATCTACTTCCTTGTCTCCATTTTCGGCAGGCAGAGCGACGAGGAACGTGCCCGGGTCGAAGAATTTCTCTCCATAGGCAAGGCGCAGGAAGAATAGGCACAAAAAATGTCATCCCGCTTTTGGCGGGATGACATTCCAAAAAGAGACGGTTTTTATTGCTGGTTCTCACCGAAGAAGTAGTTCGTCTGGCGGGTGATATCTTCCTGCGAGAAATCGAAGTGCCGGTTCAGCCACTCGGTCGCGGCGTTCATGTCGCGCGCGCAGATAGCTTTGTACAGTTGCTCATGGATCTTGCAGGATTCCTCGAGCTGTCCCTGGTCCTCGACGACCTGATGCGAATAGTAGATATCCTTCGAGTAGATGTCGTTGAATGTGCTGAGCATATACTGATACAGCGTGTTTTTCGACAGCGTGACGAGCACGCTGTGGAAGTTCATGTCGTAGAGCTGGCGCTCGTCGGTCGTGCTGCTGTTGAGATAACGGTTCAGGCAGTCGCCGAGTTCTTTGATCTCGGCATCGGTGGCGCTGTTGATGACCTCGCGCACCGCGCCAAGCTCGATAGAGTGACGCAGTTCAATCAGATCGCGCAGCGTACACCCCTGCAGACGAAAGTACATCGAAAGGCTGTCCGTCATGGAGGGCAGCAGGTTGTTCACGACAAAGCTGCCGCCGCCTTTCCGCGACTCGATCAGTCCGTATACCTCGAGCGCCTTCAGCGCCTCTCTTACGGAGGACCGGCTGACGCCGAATATCTGCGTCAGTTCACCTTCCGTCGGGAGACAGTCGCCAACCTTGAGTTCTCCGGATATGATCGCCTGCTTGATTTGACTGATGATATTTTTAAAGTTCCTCTCCTGATGAACGGATGTGAACAAAACATTTTCACCCTTTCTCGCTATGTCATGGTCAAGATTATAACACACGAAAATCTGTAATGCAAACATACAAATATGCCACGGAGGTAAAAAATGACCGAAAACATAAAAATGCCGCTCGAAGGCATAAAAGTGATCGAGCTGGCGACCGTTGTTGCCGCGCCTACCGCCGGACGGATGCTGAGCGCATATGGCGCCGAGGTCATCAAAATTGAGAGCCTTGCCGGCGACGACTACCGTGTGGCCGGCAATTTTGAACGCGTTGTCTGTGAGGACTACAAAAACCCGCTCTTTACGATCCAGAACAGCGGCAAGAAGCTCACATCCATCAATCTGAAGCATCCCGACGGAAAAGCCGCGATGCTCAAGCTGCTCGAGGACGCGGATGTGTTCCTTACGAATGTGCGTACCGGCGGCCTCCAGCGCCTCGGCCTCGACTACGAAAGCCTGCACGAACGGTATCCGAAGCTTGTTTATGCGCACTTTTCGGGGTTCGGCCCGAAGGGTCCCGTTGCTTCCAATCCCGGCTTCGACAGCACTGCGTTCTGGCTGCGCTCCGGGCCGATGGCCGATTGGCAGGTGCCGGGCAGCTTCCCGTTTAACCCGACCTATGCCTTTGGCGATATGTCCACGAGTTCCGTGCTGTTTTCCGGCATCCTCATGGCGCTGCTCGGCCGCGTGCGCACCGGCCGCGGCACACTGGTCAACACATCGCTTTTTGCAAGCGGCATCTGGTGCAACGCAGTGTCCGTCGTATCGCACCAGCCGCAGTTTGGCGGCAAACGCCCGCTGGATCCGCTGCGCCCCGCGGACCCGTTCTCACAGTATTATCTGTGTGCGGACGGGAAGTGGATCGGCATTTTTGACAACGAGTATCAGCGCGACCTGCCGAAGTTTGCCAAGCTGTTTGACATGCCGGATGTGACCGAAAATCCCAACTATGCATCGCTCGGCACGCTCGCCGAGAGCGATGCGATTGTGGCGTTTGTCGAGCGGCTCAACAAGCTGTTTTTGACGCGCACGAGCAGCGAATGGCGTGATTATCTCAGCAGCAACAGCGTTTCCTGCGAGGTCATGCACTGCACGCGCGACGTCAGCACCGACGAGCAGGCGCTCGCCAACGGCTATGTGCAGGAGCTGGAGTTCAAAGACGGCCTGAAGGTCATGATGCCCTGTCCGCCCGTGCATTTTTCGGACTACGAGCAGCGCAGTTATACGCCCACCGGAAAGATCGGGGAAGACACCGACCGTGTGTTTGCGGCCCTGGGCTATACAGATGAAGAAATCGCGCGCATGCGCGAAGAGAACGCCATTATCTAAAGACAAAGGAGAATCAAAATGAAAGTTGTATTTACAGAGGCCCCTGCAACGAAAGACAGAGATATGAGCATCGAGTTTTCCGTGCTGCCCAAAGATGCTGAGACCGCGATCGCCGTGTTTGACGAGCACTCCGAGCACAACGAGCAGTTTTATAAAGACATTGCGGATGCCGACGTCGTCATCAACGGCTATGTCTACCTCGGCAAGAAAGAGATCGACGCCATGCCCAAGTGCAAGGTCATCTCCTTCCAGTCCACCGGCTTCAATGAGGTCGATATCGATTATGCCACCGAAAAGGGCATCGCTGTCGTTTCGATCGAGGACTACTGCACGCAGGAGACGGCAGAAAACGCAGTGGCGCTGATGCTGTTCCTGCAGCGCGGCCTGCGCATCTATGACCGGAGCGTTCAGCAGGACAAGCAGTGGATCTACGACGCGGCCAAGGGACTCAAGCGCATCGAAGGGCAGACCATGGGCATCGTCGGCCTGGGCCGTATTGGCCGCTCGGTCGCCAAGAAGGCCAAAGGACTGGACATGCACGTCATTGCCTACGATCCGTTCCTGCCTGCCGAGGTCGCAGAGAGCGTGGGCGTGGAGCTCGTGGATATGGACACCATTCTTGAGCAGTCGGACGTTATCTCCATCCACATGAACCTTACGGACGACAATTATCACATGTTCAACAAAGAACTGTTTGCCAAGTGCAAAAAGCAGCCGATCATTATCAACGAGGGCCGCGGCGCAATGATCTGCGAAGAAGATCTGGCCTGGGCGCTGGACAACGGCCTGGTTCGCGCCGCCGGTCTGGATATGCTGGAGTCCGAGTTCCCCGAGCTTGACAAGTGCCCGCTGCTTGGCCGGGATAATGTCATTATCACGCCGCACAGCGGCTTCTTCTCCGACACTTCCATGGATCTGCTGTGCAGACTCTCTACCATCAACGCGCTGCTCTGCTACGAAGGCCGCTACAAAGAGGCCCACATCGTCCGCAACGGCATCGGTCTTGACTGATCGGAGCCTTATACCATCACAGCCGCAGGCCGCTGAAAGCAAACGCTTTCAGCGGCCTGTTTTCGATTGCCGGGCATTATGAGACAAATTGCGCCCCGCGCCGGGTTTCCGGTGCGGGGCTTGCGTTTTTACAGATAGCACTCCGGCCGCCGCTGCTTCAGGTACGGGCGCTTTTGCTCGCGCCAGAGCCGCGCCTCGGCGAGGTCGAGCTCCTGCACGATGAGCTGCTCGCGGTCGTCGGCTTTGCAGATCACGTCGCCGCTCGGGTGCACGATGAGCGACTCGCCGGCAAAGTCCATCCCGTCCTCGCGCCCCACGCGGTTGCACATGGCGACGAAAATCTGGTTCTGCATCGCCTGCACGCGGATCTCCCACTCGAAGAGCTCCATGGGCTCGCTCTTCGTGTTCGCCGTCGGGATGATGACGAGGTCCGCCCCCTTGAGCGCGCACGTGCGGATGCTCTCCAGCAGGTGCCGGTCAAAGCAGATCACGATGCCGACGCGGCCCCACGGCAGATCGAACACGAGAAAGCCGTCCTCGGACGGCGTATAGTAGTCGCGCTCGTAAAACTGCGCCGCCTGTATGATGTGCACCATCTTGGCCACGCCCGCGCAGGCCCCCTCCGGCGTCAGCCAGAGGGAGGCGTCGTAGCGCCTGCCGCCCTGCTCGAGGTACATGTTCGGCGAGAGGTAGAGCCGGTGCGCCTTCGCCTTGTCCGCGAAGGCCTGCACCGTCGGGCTGTCCGCCGGGACGACATAGGCGTCCACATTCCGCCCTTCATACTGCGGAAAAAACGGCGTGAGCTGCACCTCCGGGAAAAACAGCAGGTCGCTGCCTGCGGCAGCGTCGCAGAAGGCGAGGGATTTTTTCAGGTTTTCGTCCATGCTTCCGGTCATGGACATCTGCGCCATGGCAAGCTTCATACGGCAGCTTCTTTCATGCATCCTGCACGGTCAGGCGCAGCACGTCCGGCCGCGCATAGTGGCCGCACACGTCGAGCTCCATGCGGCTCGCGGGCACGCGCTGCATGTCGAGATTGGCATAGAGAATGTCCTCGGTGTCCCACACCGGCTGCACGACGTAGTGCCCGTAGGGGTCGACGATGCAGCTGCCGCCGCGGCAGGGGATGTCGTTCAGGTGCGCGATCTCGTCCGGGCAGTGCAGCCCGGCGGGGTAGTCCGCGCGGTGAAAGACCATGTCGCAGTTGATGAAGTAGCACCGGCCCTCGAGCGCGATGTGCTGCACGGTGGCCTGCCACTCGGGGTTGTCGTTCGTGTTCGGCGAGATGTAGAGCGTCACGCCCTTTTCATACAGCGCCGTGCGCGCCAGCGGCATATAGCTCTCCCAGCAGATGAGGCTGCCCATCGGGCCCCACGGCGTGTCCACGACCGGGAAATATCCGCGGTCGGCGTCGCCCCAGACCACGCGCTCGGCCCCGGTGGGCTTGAGCTTGCGGTGCACGGGGGCGAGTGTGCCGTCCGGGCAGAAGATGAGGTTGGAGTTGTAGAGCGTGCCCGTTACGCCGTCGCGCTCCGACACGCCGATGCTCACATACGCGCCTGCGGCCTTTGCCGCCGCGGCGAGGCGCTCCGTCTCCGGCCCGGGCACGACGATGGAGTTGTCGCAATACAGCTGCCAGTCCTTGCGCCCGTCCTCGTTGCGCGCGCCGACCGTGAAGCCAAACGTCATGCCGTACGGGTAGCCGGGGATGAACAGCTCCGGGAACACGATGAGCTCCGCGCCGTTGTGCGCGCACTCCGCGATCAGACGCACGGCTTTGTCCGTGCACGCGGCCTTATCAAACAGCACCGGCGCCGCCTGCACCACGGCGATGCGGCACGTCGGTTTGAGATCTTTCATATGCCTGCCTCCTTGAATTTCGTTTCTGCCCTTAAAATAACACGGCTTTGCTAGGAATTCAAGACGCAAAAACGCCCGCACACCGTGCGGGCGTTTCCGGCTTGGCAATTTTCGCAAAAGGCTTCAGGCAGCCTTGGTCTTGTCGGGGACGAGTTTGTGCGCGATCACGCACAGAAGCATCGTGCCTGCCATGTCGGGCAGCGTGTTGCCGACCGGGATGTCCACGGTCATGAGCACGCGGTAGAGCACGAAGCCCAGCACCCAGACGACGGCATTGCACACATCGAGCTTGCCGCTCGCGCCGCCGCGCTTGAGCAGGAAGAAGTCCGTGATCTGGATGGCGATCATCGGCGCGAACACGGAGCCGATCAGGTACAGAAAGTTCGTGATGTCGTCCATCGGGAAGCAGATGGCGCAGACCGTGCCGACGACGGTCACGATGAGCGCGGCGTACTTGCCGTTGATCTTCTTCGACAGGGACTCGGCCGAGATGCCGGCGCTGTACGCATCGAGGAACGTCGTCGTGACGGTCGAGAGGATGAGGATGAGCAGCGCGGCCACGCCGAGACCGGCCTTGACCATGATGAGCGCGATGTCGCCCTCACCGGTGAAGATGGCGGCGCCCATGCCGATGACGTACATCCAGCAGCTCACGACGCCGTAGGTCAGCGTGCTCGAGAGCGTGGCGGCGAAGGGCTTTTCGGCCTCGCGCGTGTAGTCGGAGATGAGCGGCAGCCACGACAGCGGCATGGCCACGGCCAGCTCGACCGCCGCGCCGAAACTCAGGCTGTCGTCCGGCGCCGTGACGGGCGTGCCGCCGCGGAACACCACCACGCACAGTACGATCGAGAGGATGAACAGCGCCGCCATGGCGATCTTGTTGATCCAGCCGAGGTTCTTGATGCCGACGGCGATCCACACCACGATGAGCCCACCGATGACGAGGCACCACACCCACTTGCCGATGCCGAGCACGGTGTTCGTCGCCAGCGCGCCGTCATAGATCATGATGGCCGTCCAGCCGACGAGCTGCAGCACGTTGAGTGCGGCAAAAAACAGGCAGCCGATGCGGCCGAAGCTCAGCTCGACCGTGCCCATGGCGCTGCGGCGGGTGCGGCCGCCGATGAGGCCCGCGAAGAAGAACATCGCGCAGCCGATGACGTGTCCGACGAGGATGGCGAGCAGGCCCTTCGTGAAGCCGAGGGGCGCAAAGTACGTGCCCGTGAGGATCTCCGCGATGGACACGGCCGCGCCGAACCAGATGAGGCTGTTCTGGAAGCTGGAGGTCTTTTTCATGCTCAGGCCTCCTGCCGGTATTCCGGCTTCAGGTCGAACGCATGGTCCATCGGGCCGGAGCCGGCGCCGAGGTCGAGCATGGCGGCCAGCGCGCCGGAGAGGTAGTCCTTTGCGCGGCGGACGGCCGTGTCGAGGTCAAAGCCCTTGGCGAGGTTGGCCGCGATGGCGCTCGAGAGCGTGCAGCCGGTGCCGTGGGTGTTGGGGTTGTCGATGCGCTTGCCGTTGAACCACTCGTAGCCGCCGCTGCGGTACAGGAGGTCGTTGGCGTCGTTGAGCCGGTGCCCGCCCTTGCACAGGACGGCGCAGCCGTAGCGCTCGCTGATGGCTTTTCCGGCGGCGATCATGTCGTCGGGGGAGGTGATGGTCAGGCCCGAGAGCACCTCCGCCTCCGGGATGTTGGGCGTGAGCACGGTGGCAAGCGGCAGCAGCCGCGCCTCGAGCGTGGCGATGGCGTCCTCGGAGATGAGCCGCGCGCCGCTCGTGGCGACCATCACGGGGTCGACGACGATGTTCGTCGCTGCGTAGTGCTGCAGCCGCTCGGCGATGACCTCAATGAGGCCGGAGGATGCGACCATGCCGATCTTCACCGCGTCAGGCCGGATGTCGGTAAAGACGCTGTCGATCTGCTGGCCGAGAAATGCCGGGCTTACTTCAAAAATACCCTGTACGCCGGTCGTGTTCTGGGCGGTCAGTGCCGTGATCGCACTCATGGCAAATACGCCATTCATGGTCATGGCTTTCAGATCGGCCTGAATACCGGCGCCTCCGCTGGAATCGCTTCCGGCGATCGTTAATGCTGTTTTCATATTCTGTCTCCTTTTCAGCATCAATTTTGTTGAGCGACGGAAAGTGGTGCCCCCGATCCGCCGCTGTTTATATGTTTGTCTGCGCCCGCGCGCAGGGGGTTACAGATCCAGTGCCGTGCGCACGGCGGCTTTGAGTTCCCGCGTGGCGGTGGGAATGTCCGGCTGCGCGAAGATCGCGCTCACGACGGCGACGCCGACGATGCCGCTGCCGGAGAGCCGGGCGACATTGTCCTTCGTGATGCCGCCGATGGCGATGACCGGGATGGACACGGCCGCGCAGATCTCGCGCAGAGTGTCATAGCTCACGGCGTTGGCGTCGGTCTTTGTCCCGGTCGGGAACACAGCGCCCACGCCGAGATAGTCCGCGCCCTCGCGCTCGGCCAGCAGCGCCTCGTCCACCGTCTGGGCCGACACGCCGAGAATTTTGTCCGGGCCGATGAGTTCGCGCACCTTTCCGGCCGCCATGTCGCTCTGGCCGACGTGCACGCCGTCGGCGTCCGTGGCGATGGCGAGCGCCACGTTGTCGTCGAGCACGAACGGCACGCCGTACTGCCGGCACAGCGCCTTGAGCGCAATGGCTTCTTCTTTGAAATGTGCCTCGTCGAGTTCCTTCTCGCGCAGCTGCAGAAACGTTGCGCCGCCCTGCAGCGCCTGCTCGGCCTGTTCGTAGAGCGTCTGGCCGTGCAGCCACGAGCGGTCGGTCACGGCGTAGAGCAGCAGAGATGCGTTATCGCAGTTCATATTTGGCTCCTTCCTCCAGCGCGTCGCCGGTCATGTTGAAAATGGCGTCGATGATGCGGTTGCGGTAGGTGCTGTTGCCGTCGCCGGGCTGCATGTTGGCCCAGCCGATCTCGCCCGCGAGACCCATCATGCACACGGCGGCCGCCGCGGCTTCGAGCTTGTGCTCGGGGTTTGCGACGAGGAACGCCGTCGTCAGCGCCGAGAGCTGGCAGCCCGTGCCGGTGATGCGGCTCATCTCCGGGCGGCCGTTGCGGATGCACCAGCAGCGCTCGCCGTCGCTCACAAGGTCAATCGCGCCGGTCACGGCGATGATGCAGCCGGTCTGCTTGGCGAACGCCTTGACGAGCGCCACGCCGTCGTCGAGATTTGCCTCCGTCACGGCGTCGACCGCATCGGCATCCACGCCCTTGGTGCTGCCGCTGCCGGTGCAGAGGGTCTTGATCTCGGAGATGTTGCCGCGCACGGCGTCAAAGCGTACCTCGCGCATGAGGCGGTTGGCCGTGTCGGTGCGCAGGCGGCTCGCGCCCGCGCCCACGGGGTCGAGCAGGACGATGTGGCCGAGCGCGTTTGCCTTCTTCCCGGCGAGGAACATCGACGGGATGGTGTTTTTGTTGAGCGTGCCGATGTTGATGTTCAGCCCGCCGCAGATGCTCGTGATGTCCTCGACGTCGTCGGCATCGTCGGACATGATCGGCGAGCCGCCGGCCGCCAGCAGGACGTTCGCCACGTCGTTGACGGTGACGTAATTCGTGATGTTGTGCACGAGCGGTGATTTCGCGCGCACGTTCTCGAGCATGGTCTTGAGTACTTGCTCCATAGGAAATGGCTCCTTTCTTTTGCGGAAATGTCTGCATGAAAAAACAGCGGCTCCCGTAAAGAGTGCTGCTGTTGTGGTCCGGCAGTATGAATCCCTACGTTGGCATTGTCCAAATCAGGTGTGCGGGTCTAAGCGGATGCTTACTCTCAGCCAAAGCGGCTCCCCGTGTTTGTTACACTTTATGATAAGACGAAACCGCCTGCTTGTCAAGGCGGAAAGTGCCGGGAGGCCGGGATTTTTCCGCAATCTGCCGGAACGGTTGAATTTTGGTTGCAATCCGGGCACGCACATGATACAGTGGCATTACCCGCGGCGGCCGGAACGGTACGGTTTCTTTTTTACCGAAACCGGCTTGCAGATTTTACACGGGTTTGAAAGAATACAGTTGCACGGCAGGGGGCCGTGCAATGTTGTAGGAATCTAAAAAACAGGAGGAAGAAATGAAAACCAGAATGCACAATGGAAGCAGACTGCTGTCGCTGCTGCTGGCGGTAGTCCTTGTCTTCACACTGACGGTTCCGGCTCTTGCGGCGGACAAGCCGCAGGACATGAACCTGAGGATCGCAGTCATGTCCGACCTGCACTATCTCTCGCCGGATATGATTGCAGACACGGCGGACTTTGAGCACGCGCTCAACAGTGACCGCAAGCTGCTCAAGGAGAGCTCCGCAATCCTGTACGAAAAGTTTGAGCAGGTTCGCGCGGACAAGCCCGACATCCTTCTCGTGTCCGGCGACCTGACCAAGGACGGCGAGCAGGAGTGCCACGCGGCGCTGGCAAAGCAGCTGCAGCAGCTGCAGCAGGATATTCCGGGGCTGAAGATCTATGTCATCAACGGCAACCATGACATCCGTAATTACAATGCCAAGAACTTCAACACCCCCGACGGTAAGGCCGTGCCCGCCACGCGCACGCACCCGGAGGACTTCAAGCGTATCTACGACTTTGTCTACTCCGATCCGACCGTCATCGCGACCTTCACCCCGGCCGCGGGCAATGAGGCCGGCGGCCTGTCCTATGTTGCGCGACCGGTCGAGGGGCTGACCATTATCGCCATGGACACCTGCCGCTACAGCAAGGAGAACACCTCCAACGGCACGGATGAGCATGAGACGAGCGGCGCCATCAGCGCCGATCTGGAAAAGTGGGTCATCGAGCAGACTGCCGCCGCCAAGGCGCGCGGCGACCTTGTCGTCGGTCTGGAGCACCACGGTCTGGTGCCGCACTTCGATGTCGAGCCCACCATCCTGCCCATGTACCTCGTCAACGGCTATGAGCGCATCGCGCAGGAGTATGCCGATGCCGGCATGAGCGTCGTCTTCACCGGTCATATGCACGCGGTCGACATCGCTGCCATGACCACGAAGGCCGGCAACACCTTCTATGACATCGAGACCGGCTCTGCGCTGACGTATCCGTGCCCGATCCGCTTTGTCGACCTGCGCCGCAGCACCGTCGGCGGTGAGACGAACACCTACATGAGCGTGAGCACCAAGACGCATACCGGCCCCATCAATTACACAGATCCCACCACGGGTACTGCGCATGTGATCGACGACCTGACCGAGTATGCCCGGGAATTCGGCTTCTCGACCGATATGCTCAAGACGGTCGCGGGCGACTTCGTCAAGTCCTTCTTTGGCAAGTATCTGCCGAACGATACCTGGCCGGTCACGAAGATCGTGGCGAACATCGACCAGATCATTGACGATGTGGCCGCCGTTCCGATCGCGGACGGCAAGGACCTGCTCGACTTTGCCAACTGGATCTATCAGTGCAACCTCGCCGGTGAGGACGACGGCAATTATCCCGCATGGGTGCAGTCCGGCGTCGACCAGCTCAAGAGCGGCGCACTGCTCGATCAGGTGCTCGACATCGTTGCCAAGGACGCGTTCGGCCGCGGCAGCGTGCTGTTCACGAAGTTCCAGGGCCTGTTCACCAAGTACCTCAAGGGTCAGCTCAACGACCTGCTCGTGAAGATCGTCGTCTCCATGAGTGTGGACAACAACTGCCCCGACGACAACGACAAGACCATCCTGCTCGAGGGCAGCAATGCGCAGGTTCGCCTCCTGCCCGTCACCGGCAGCAGCGCCACCAGCACGCAGGCCTATGTGCAGGACGGCACCTCCACGGTGTTCCTCACCAGCCGCCAGCTCCGCACGGCCACGGACGCCCAGTCCGGCGCGACCGTGACGGTCAACGCCACAGATCCCGCGGCCGACACGGTCATCCTGGCCGGCCACTCGATCGCCAATGCGCGCAGCGCGGGTGTTGCGGCCCTGCAGGTGCAGCTCGCAGCCGGCACCGTTACGCTGGATAGCGACGCGCTCGCGGCGCTTGACCTGCACAAGGACGTTGCCGTCTCGCTCACGGGGGCCTCTCTCAACGCTGCGCAGCAGCGTGCCCTTGGCTCGCAGGCCGCTACGGCGACGCTTGCCAATGTCTCCGTCACCGTTGACGGCGCGGCGGCAAGCTATCCCGCCGGCAGCGTGCGCGCCAGCGTTCCGGTGCGTGCAGCGGACGACCTGACCGCGTGGAGCCTTGCCGAGGACGGCACCATTTCCGCCGCCGGCGGTGCGTGGGATGCGCAGCAGCAGACCTATGCCTTTGATGTGATCTCCGGCGTGACGGCCATCGCGCGCTTCCCGTTCGCGGATGTGCCCGCCGGCAGCTGGTACTATGGCGCGGCGGCCTATGCCTACAACAACGGCCTCTTCGCCGGCACGACCGACACGACCTTTGCCCCGGATATGACCATGACCCGTGCCATGCTCGTGTCCGTGCTGTGGCGGCTCGCGGGCGAGCCCGCACCGAAGGGCACCAACACGTTTGACGATGTGCCGGACGGCGCATGGTACACGGACGCCGTCACCTGGGCGGCGGAGAACGGCGTGGTCGCCGGTATCGGCAATGGCTGCTTCGATCCCAGCGGCGCCGTCACGCGCGAGCAGACGGCCGTCATCCTCTTCAACTACGCGCAGAGCAAGGGCTATGACGTCAGCGCGCGCGCCGACCTCTCGGCCTTCCCGGACGCCGGCAGCGTGTCCGGCTGGGCACAGGAGGCGCTCGCGTGGGCCAATGCATCCGGCCTTATCAGCGGCGCGGTGCGCGGCACGCAGACGATCCTCGACCCCCAGGGCAGCGCCTCCCGCGCCCAGGTTGCCATGATCCTCATGGGCTACGTCGAGCACGTGGTCAACGCTTGATTCTCTTTTTCATATATCCCCGGCACAGCAATTTCCCAGCGGGGGCGGCACCAGCCGCCCCCGCACACCTTTTTCTCCGGCGCTTCTTGGGCATCTGCCATACGCCGGGACACAAAAAAATGCGGAATTTGTGAAAAATTGCGGTTGACATTTGCCCGCGAAGTTTTTATACTCGAACCATCAGGATTTTTCATCAGAATCGGAGCAAATATCATGAACCGTAACTACTATTTTGCATACGCTTATTACTTTACTATGACAATATAGTAAGGCTGATTTGTGATGCAAAAATAGCTCGGATCCCGAGAATGTTTCATGCGGCACAGGTTGAGCCTGTGCCGCATTTTTCTTTTGAAAAACAAACACAAAAATTCAGGTAAATACATCGGAGGTAATCATCATGATCGTCGTACTCAAACATGGCGTGGAAGCAGCAAAGCGTGAGCAGCTCATCGACTGGCTCAAGGGTCAGGGCCTGACCATCCACATTTCCGAGGGCGAATACCAGACCGTGCTCGGCCTCGTCGGCGACACGACGCGCGTGGACATGGACCTGATCGCGAGCCTCGGCATCGTCGACAGCGTCAAGCGCGTGACCGAGCCCTTCAAGTGCTGCAACCGCAAGTTCCACCCGGACGACACCGTCATCGACGTGAATGGCGTGAAGATCGGCGGCGGCAACTTCGTCATGATTGCCGGCCCCTGCTCCGTCGAGTCCGAGGAGCAGATCGTTGCGGTCGCGAAGGCCGTCAAGGCCTCCGGTGCGAACATTCTGCGCGGCGGCGCGTTCAAGCCCCGCACCTCGCCCTACGATTTCCAGGGCCTGAAGGCCACCGGCCTCGAGCTGCTCAAGATCGCGCGGCAGGAGACCGGCCTGCCCATCGTGACGGAGATCATGGGCGTGGAGCACCTGCCCCTGTTCGAGGATGTGGACATCATTCAGGTCGGCGCGCGCAACATGCAGAACTTCGACCTCCTGCGTGAGCTTGGCAAGCTGCGCAAGCCCATCCTGCTCAAGCGCGGCCTTGCCAGCACGCTCAAGGAGCTGCTCATGAGCGCCGAGTACATCATGGCCGGTGGCAACGAGCAGGTCATCCTCTGCGAGCGCGGCATCCGCACGTTCGACGATTACACCCGCAACACGCTCGACCTTGCGGCCGTGCCCATGCTCAAGGAGCTGACGCACCTGCCCATCATCGTCGACCCGAGCCACGCGACCGGCATTGCCCGCCTCGTCGAGCCAATGGCGCTCTCCGCAACGGCCTGCGGCGCGGACGGCCTCATCATCGAGGTGCACAACGATCCCATGCACGCCCTGTGCGACGGCGCGCAGTCCCTGCGCCCGGAGGTCTACGACGACCTCGCCAAAAAGGTGCGCAGCGTCCGTGAGGTGATTACAAAATGACGGTCGGCATCGTTGGTCTGGGCCTGATTGGCGGCTCCTTTGCCAAGGCCTATCACGAAGCGGGCGCGACCGTGCTCGCCTGGAACCGCAGCCGCAGCGTGCTTGATTTCGCCGTCATGAGCGGCGCAGTGGACGCCGAGCTCACGGAGAAGAACATCACCGCGTGCGACCTTGTGCTCATTGCGCTCTACCCGGAGGCGACCATCGACTGGTTCCGCCGCATGGCCCCGCACATCGGCTCGCACCCCGTCGTGCTCGACTGCGGCGGCACGAAGCGCACCATCTGCGCTGCGTGCCTCCCGATCGCGGAGGAGTACGGCGTCACGTTCCTCGGCGGCCACCCGATGGCCGGCACGCAGTACTCCGGCTTCAAGAACGCGAAAGCGACCATGTACCACGGCGCGCCGATGGTCATCGTGCCGCCGGACTTTGACGATGTGCTGCTCTTCGACCGCGTCAAGCAGCTGCTCCAGCCCGCGGGCTTCTCGCGCTTCTCGTTCACGACGGCGGAGGCGCACGACGAGATGATCGCCTTCACCTCGCAGATGGCGCACGTCGTCTCGAATGCGTATATCAAGAGCCCCACGGCGGACCAGCACAAGGGCTTTTCCGCCGGCAGCTACAAGGACATGACCCGTGTCGCGTGGCTGAGCCCCGAGATGTGGGCCGAGCTCTTCCTGGAAAACAAGGATAACCTGCTCCATGAGCTGGACATGTTCATGGCGCACCTGGGCGAGTACCGCGACGCGATGGCGCGCGACGACCTGCCCGCGCTCACGCGCCTGCTCGATGAGGGCCGCCGGCGCAAGGAGGAGGTAGACGGCCGATGACGACCATCCACGTGACCGCCTCGCGCGATTATGACGTGCTCGTGCAGCCGGGCCTGCTTGACGATGCCGGCGCGCAGATCGCGCGCGTGCTCGGCACGGGCCGCACGGCGGCCATCGTCGCGGGGGCGACCGTGGCGGGGCTGTACGCCGAGCGGCTCTCGGCGTCGCTCACGCGCGCGGGCTTTCGCACCGTGACGTTTACCTATCCCGGCGGCGAGCACTGCAAGACGCTCGCCACCTATGCGGCGCTGCTGGACTTTCTGGCCGCGCATCGCCTGAGCCGCAGCGACCTGATCGTCGCGCTCGGCGGCGGCGTGACCGGCGACCTCGCGGGCTTTGCCGCCGCGACGTATCAGCGCGGCATCCCGTTCGTGCAGGTGCCGACGACGCTGCTGGCCGCCGTGGACTCCTCCGTCGGCGGCAAGACGGCCGTGAACCTCGCGAGCGGCAAAAATCAGGTCGGCTGCTTTTATCAGCCGAGCCTTGTGCTCTGCGACCCGGACACGCTGCGCACCCTCCCGCCGGAGGAATACCGCAACGGCTGTGCCGAGGTCATCAAATACGCCGTGCTGCGCAGCGAACCGTTCTTTTCCGAGCTGCGCACGGCTCCGGTCAGCGCGCAGGTGGAGCACGTCATTGCGACGTGCGTCGCTATGAAGCGCGACCTCGTCGCGGCCGATGAGTTCGACCGCGGCAGCCGCCAGCTGCTGAACCTCGGCCATTCGTTCGGCCACGCGGTCGAAAAATGCAGCGACTACGCCGTACCGCACGGCTGCGGCGTGGCCATCGGCATGGCCATCATCGCGCGCGCGGCCGCCAAACGCGGCATCTGCACGGAGGACACCTGCGCGCAGATCCTCGCGCTCCTGCGGCAGTACGGTCTGCCGACGGAGACGGACTTCACCTGTGACGCGCTCACGGACGCCGCGCGCTCGGATAAGAAGATCGCCGACGGCAAGCTGCACCTCATCGTGCCGGAGCGCATCGGCTACTGCCGCATCGAGACGATCCCGGCGGCGGACATCCGCGCCTGGCTCGCGGACGGAGGCATCGCATGAATCAGACCGTTTTACCCGGGCCGCGCACGGGCAGCGTGCGCATCCCGGCCTCGAAATCGCAGGCGCACCGCCTGCTCATCTGCGCCGCGCTCGGCGCGCAGCCCGTGGCGCTGCAGTGCGACGGCGTCTCGGCCGACATCGCTGCCACGGCGCGCTGCCTGCGCGCGCTCGGCGCGGACATCACGGACGACGGCGCGGGCACGTTCCGCATCGTCCCCATTGCCGGGGAAATGCCCGCGCACGCTGACCTTTTCTGCGGCGAGAGCGGCTCGACGCTGCGCTTTCTGCTGCCGGTCGTGGGCGCGCTCGGTGCGGACGTGACCTTCCACATGGAGGGGCGCCTGCCGGAGCGGCCGCTGTCACCGCTCGATGCGGTGCTCACGGCGCACGGTATGACCATCCGGCGCGACGGTGCGCTGCTGCACGTTGCCGGGCAGCTGCGGCCCGGTGCTTACGAACTGCCGGGCGACGTGTCCTCGCAGTACATCTCCGGCCTGCTCATGGCGCTGCCGCGTCTGCCGGGGGAGAGCACGCTCGCCGTGACGGGTAAGCTCGAGTCCGCGGGCTACATCGCCATGACGGAGGACGCGCTGCGCCTGTCCGGCATCCGCCTGCAAAAGAGTGGCCGGACGTACACCATCCCCGGCGGCCAGACGGCGCGCCTCCCGGCGCGGTGCCATGTGGAGGGTGACTGGTCGAACGCCGCGTTTTTCCTGTGTATGGGCGCGCTCTCGCCCGCCGGCGTCACGGTCACGGGCCTGTCGGCGGCCTCGTCGCAGGGCGACCGCGCGGTGCTGGATGTGCTGCGCCGCTTCGGCGCGGACGTGCGCGAGACGCAGGACGCCGTCACCGTCCGGCGCGGCGCGCTGCGCGGCATCCCGATCGACGCCGCGCCCATCCCGGATCTGATCCCGGTGCTGAGTGTCGTCGCTGCGCTCGCGGACGGCGAAACGCAGATCGTCAACGCCGCCCGCCTGCGGCTCAAGGAGTCCGACCGGCTCGAGAGCACGGCCGCCATGCTGCGCGCGCTCGGCGCGCAGGTGGAGGTGCACGACAGCGGCCTGACCATCACCGGCCGAAAGATGCTCACCGGCGGCACGGTCGACCCGCAGCACGACCACCGCATCGCCATGGCGGCGGCCGCCGCCGCCTGCGGCAGCGCCGCCCCCGTCACGGTGCATGATTGCGCCTGTACCGACAAATCCTATCCCCGCTTCTGGACGGATCTTTCCGCGCTGAAAACCGTTCCCGCGGCGGAGAATACAGAACTTGAATAAGGAGCTTGACCATGGAACTTAGTGACTATCGCCAGCAGATCGACGGCATCGACAGCCAGCTGCTCGCCCTGTTTTACCAGCGCATGGAGGTCGCGGCGCAGATCGCGGGCTACAAGAAGGCGCACAACCTCCCGGCGCTCGACGCCGGGCGCGAGCGCGCAAAGCTGCAGCAGATCGCGGACGCCGCGCCGGAGGACCTGCGCGAATACGCCGTGTCGCTCTACTCGCTCATCTTTGAGCTCAGCCGCAGCTGCCAGAACCGGCTGCTCGGCGTCACGAACCCGCTGACCGCCGAGATCGAGCAGGCCATCGCACAGACACCGCAGCTGTTCCCGGAGCATCCGGCCGTCGCGTGTCAGGGCGTGGAGGGCGCGTATTCCCAGCTCGCGTGCGACCGCCTGTTCACGATGCCGAACGTGTTTTACTGCGCCACGTTCGAGGCGGTATTCGCCGCCATCGAAAAGGGCCTGTGCCGCTACGGTGTCATCCCGCTGGAAAACAGCACGGCCGGCTCCGTCAACGCCGTGTACGATCTGATGATGCAGCACAACTTCCGCATCGTGCGCAGCGTGCGCCTGAAGATCGACCACTGCCTGCTGGCCAAGCCCGGTACGAAGCTCTCGGACATCAAGGAAATCTATTCCCATGAGCAGGCTATCAGCCAGTGCGGCCGCTTCCTGCAGAGCCTGCCGGGCGTGACGGTCGTGCGCTGCGAGAACACCGCCATGGCCGCCAAGCGCGTGGCCGAGTCGGACCGCACGGACATCGCGGCGCTCTCGTCGCGCGCATGCGTCGGGCTCTACGGGCTCGAGAGCCTGGCCTCCTCCGTGCAGGATCAGGGCAATAACTACACGCGTTTCATCTGCATCGCCAAGGATCTCGAGATCTATCCCGGCGCCGACCGCACGAGCCTCATGATGGTGCTGCCGCACAAGCCCGGCTCCCTGTACAAGGTGCTCTCGCGCTTTTACGCGCTCGGCATCAACCTCAACAAGCTCGAGAGCCGTCCGCTGCCGGAGCGTGACTTTGAGTTCATGTTCTATTTCGACCTCGAGACGTCGGTCTATTCGCCGCAGTTCCAGCAGCTCATGGGCGAGCTGCCGGGCCTGTGTGAGGAGTTTTCCTACCTCGGCAGCTATCGTGAGGTGGTGTGATGATGCGGTGCGGACTTCTGGGCGAAAAGCTCGGCCACAGCTATTCGCCGGCCATCCACGCGCAGCTCGCCGACTATGCCTACGGGCTCTATGAGGTCGCGCCGGAGGATCTGCCGGCGTTTTTGACCGGCGGCGATTTTGACGCGCTCAACGTGACCATTCCGTATAAGAAGGCGGTCATCCCGTACTGCGCGGAACTCTCGCCGATCGCGCGCAGGCTCGGCAGCGTGAACGTGCTCGTCCACCGGGCGGACGGCACGCTCTACGGTGACAACGCCGACGCCTTCGGTTTTGAATACCTCGTGCGCCACAGCGGCATCGACGTCGCGGGGCAAAAGGCGCTCGTGCTCGGCAACGGTGGCGCGTCCGCGACCATTCAGGCCGTGCTTGAGCAGCTCGGCGCGCATGTGACGGTCATCTCCCGCCACGGTCCGGATAACTATGATAACCTCGACCGCCACGCCGACGCGCACGTGATCGTCAACACCACGCCGGTCGGCATGTATCCGAACACGGGCAAAGCCGCCGTCGATCTGCGGCAGTTCCCACAGTGCGCGGGCGTGCTCGATATTGTCTATAACCCCGCGCGCACGGCGCTGCTGCTGCAGGCAGAGCGCCTCGGCATCCCGTGCGCGGGTGGGCTGTACATGCTCGTGGCGCAGGCCAAGCGCAGCTGCGAGGTGTTCACCGATACGGTCATCGACGATGCGCAGATCCTGCGCATCCACCGCCTGCTGCGGCAGGAGATGGAGAACATCGTCCTCATCGGCATGCCCGGCAGCGGCAAGAGCACCATCGCGGCGCTGCTCGCCGAGCGGCTGCACCGCCCGGTGCTCGACAGCGACGCGCAGGTCGTCGAGACGGCGGGCGTGTCCATCCCGGACATCTTTGCCGCCGGGGGAGAGGACGCCTTCCGCGCACGGGAGACGGCCGCGCTCGCCGCGCTCGGCAAGCGCTCGGGCGCGGTGCTCGCGACCGGCGGAGGCTGTGTCTGCCGCGCGGAAAACTACCCGCTCCTGCACCAGAACGGCACGATCTTCTGGCTTCAGCGCGACCTCGCGCGCCTGCCGAAGGACGGCCGCCCCATCTCCCAGCGCAGCGACCTTGCCGCGCTCTACGCGCAGCGCGCGCCGCTGTACGCCCGCTTCGCCGACACGGTCATTGACAACAACGGCACGCCGGAGGAAACGGTGCAGAAAATTCTGGAGGTGCTGGCATGAAGCTTCTCGTCATCAACGGTCCAAACCTGAATCTGCTCGGCCTGCGTGAGCCGGCCATCTACGGCAGCCAAAGCTTTGCCGCGCTGCAGGATTTCATCCGCGCGGCCGCCGCCGAAGCGGGCGTGGAGGTCACGCTGTTCCAGTCCAACCACGAGGGCGCGATCGTCGACGCCATTCAGGCGGCCTATGGCACCGTGGACGGCATCGTCATCAACCCCGCTGCCTATACGCACACGAGCGTCGCCATTCTCGACGCGCTCAAGGCTGTGGCGCTCCCGGCGGTGGAGGTGCACCTGTCGGATGTCAGCGCCCGGGAGGATTTTCGTCAGATCTCCTATGCCGGCATGGCGTGCGTGAAAACGTACATGGGCCTCGGTTTTGAGGGCTACCGGCAGGCGATCTTGTACCTGAAACAGTATCTGGAGGAGGCAAACGCATGATCTCGAAACAAATGATCGACTGGGGCGAGAGCGGCTGCTCCATCCGCGAGATCGCGGCCTACGGTGAGCGCCGCGCGGCCGAGATCGGCCCCGAAAACGTCTATAACTTTGCCATCGGCAACCCGAGCATCGACCCGCCGGACTGTGTGCACGCGGCTGTCGAGCGGCTGCTGCGCACCGTGCCGCCCACGCAGCTGCACGCTTACGCGCCCGCGCCGGGCATGGCGTCCGTGCGCGAAAAAGTCGCGGCCTATCTGACGGACACCTTCGGCGAGGCGTACCGCGCGCAGGACATTTACATGACCGACGGCGCGTCGAGTGCGCTGGCGATCCTCACGCGCGCGCTCATGGGCCCGGGGGATGAGGCCATCGTGTTCGCGCCGTATTTCCCGGAGTACGCCGTCTATGCCGAGGCGGCGGGCGGCAGCGTTCGCGTCGTGCCGTGCCGGGCGGACACGTTTGCGCTCGATCTCGAGGCGCTTGCGGCCGCCGTGACGGAAAAGACCGCGCTGCTCATTCTGAACTCCCCGAATAACCCCTCCGGCGTCGTTGTCTCACGCCCGGAGCTTGAGGCGCTGGCGGCCCTCCTGCGCGAAAAGCAGGCCCAGTACGGCCACCCAATCTACATCATCGCCGACGAGCCGTACCGCGAGCTGGTCTACGGCGGGGTGGAGGTGCCGTTCCTGCCCGCGATCTATCCGAACGCGATCTACTGCTATTCCTACAGCAAGACGCTGTCCCTGCCCGGCGAGCGCGTGGGCTTTCTCGCCCTGCATCCGGCCATGGACGATTACGCCGCCGTGCACGCGGCCGTGCTCGGCGCGGGGCGCGCGCTGGGGTATATCTGCGTGTCGTCGCTGTTCCAGCTCGCCGTGGCGGAGTGCCTCGGCCAGACGGCGGACATTTCGGCGTATGCCGCCAACCGCGAGCTGATCTACGGCGCGCTCACGGACATGGGCTATGCGTGCGCGCGGCCGGACGGCGCGTTTTATCTCTTCCTCAAGTCGCCGGAGCCGGACGCCAGGGCGTTTTGCCGCCGCGCGATGGACTATGACATCCTGCTCGTGCCGGGCGATGATTTCGGCTGCCCCGGTTATGCGCGCCTGGCCTACTGCGTGGCGCGCAGCCAGCTCGAGCGCTCGCTCCCGGCGTTCCGGAAGCTGGCCGAGAGCTACGGCCTCTCCAAGTAACCTCCGCAAACAAAAAACGGCGTCCCCGAGCCTTCGGGGGCGCCGCTTTTGCGTGGATGGGGTCAGGCGTACATGGCGTTGGTGTTCATATAGTCATAGATGACCTTGCCATGGTGCTGCTCCTGCTTTTGAATGTCGTTGAGCACGCTGCGGGCGTTGGCATCGCCAAACTCGAACACGCACGTGTCATACAGGTGCGAGGCGTGCTTTTCCATCGCGAGCACGTCCGTGCACAGGTAGCAGTCGTTTTGCTTCTGCGGGGTCTCGGTGTTGTTGTAGGTCGCCGTGAACGTGGTCGGCACGGTCGCGGAGTCCGCCGGGGCGGCGACGGTGCCGCCCTCCATCTGCGTGATCGCGTCGAGATGCTGCTGCTCGACCTGCGCGATCTGCTCGAACAGGTTTTTCAGCTGCGGGTCGTTGGCGCTGGCAGCGTGGCGGTTGTACTTGTCCACGCACAGCTGCTCCTGCCCTTTGAGATCTTTGAGTAAACTGGCCTCTTTTGGGGTCAACTGCATAAATATCACCTCAGAGCCAGTATGCCCACTGGCGCGGCGGGGCATACGCCGGCGGGAAAAAAAGCGGTGGCGTCCGCGCGCAAAATCGGTTATAATCGGGCTGACCCTATGGGAAAGAGAGATGCAGCTATGGCAAAGATTTTTGACATCGCGGACTTTTCCGCGCCGGAGCTGGACGTGTACGCCCGCCTGACGGAAAACCAGCTTGTCAACCGTGCCGACCCGAGAAACGCCCTCTTCATTGCCGAGAGCCCGCTCGTGATCGGCCGCGCGCTTGACGCGGGATGCGTGCCGGTGTCGTTTTTGATGGAGCGCCGCCATATTGACGGCAAGGCGCGTGACATTCTGGCGCGCTGCCCGGCGGATATTCCGGTCTATGCGGCCGAGCTCGACGTGCTCACGCAGCTGACGGGCTTTCACCTCACGCGCGGCATGCTCTGTGCCATGCGCCGCCCGGCGCTGCCGGAGGTCGCCGCCCTGTGTGCAAACGCCGCGCGCGTGGCCGTGCTGGAAAACGTGATGAACCCGACGAACATCGGCGCCATCTTCCGCTCGGCGGCGGCGCTCGGCGTGGACGCCGTGCTGCTCACGTCGGCGGGCAGCGACCCGCTCTACCGCCGCGCCGTGCGCGTGAGCATGGGCACGGTCTTTCAGGTGCCGTGGACGTATCTGCCTGCGGATGCCGACTGGCAGGAGACGCTGCACGCGCTCGGCTTTCAGACGGCGGCCATGGCGCTGCGGGACGATTCGCTGCGTATTGACGATAAGCGCCTGCGCGCCGTGCCGCGCCTTGCCATCGTGCTTGGCACGGAGGGCGACGGGCTGGCATCCAACACGATCGCCGCGTGCGATTACACGGTGCGCATCCCTATGACGCACGGAGTCGATTCGCTCAATGTGGCCGCGGCGAGCGCCGTCGCGTTTTACCAGCTCGCGCTGCTGCGCGGCCGCGATACCTGAAAATGCAGAAAAATGCAGATCCCCGGCTTCCGTTTCGAAAGCCGGGGATCTTTTTTGTGCTTACACGTCGAACCGATCGTAGCTCCCGGCGCAGTCGAGACACAGCTTCTGCCCGCCGACGAGACGGATCCAGTTGGCGCCCGTTACCTCGCCGCAGCACGCGCACGGGTAGGAATCAAACAGCTTGGCCGGCTCCGGCAGCGGGATGGTCGCCGGCTTGATGTCGAACAGGTCGGCCGGCTCCTGCGCCTGATAGTAGGCGAATGATTCCTCGCGCGTCATCCCCTCCGGCCGCGGTCGGAGCACCAGGCGCACGGACTTGCCCGTAACGCGGTTATAAAACGAGAACGCTTGCTTGCCGCGCATGTGAAACAGCAGGTTGCCTTTGCCGATGCTGCAGCCGAGCAGCGCCTGAATGGCGTCCACGCCGCAGGCATCGTTTTCTGCGATGCACACGACCTGCTCGTCACCGGAAAAGCTCAGCTCCAGCAGCTCGGCGGCGTAGCACGCAGCCTTGTAACCGATCGTCAGCCCGCCGCAGGCGTGGCCGTGAAATTGTACGCAGGTCTCCCAGTTGGTCATGATCTTGTCTCCTTTTCTTCGTCGTCAATGAGCACGAGCTTGTGCCCCTGCACGTCCACGATGCTGCCCATCACGCCGTAGACGTCCCGCAGGGCGTCAGCGTCGAAGATCTCCGCGCCGCCGTAGCGGTACACCTCACCTGCGCGCAGCAGCAGAAAGCGGTCGCAAAACCGCAGCGCGAGGTTCAGGTCGTGGATGACGATCATCGCCGTGAGATTCTGCTCGCGGCACAGGTTGCGCGTGATCTGCAGCACCTGATATTGATTGCGGATGTCGAGATTGCTGGTCGGCTCGTCGAGCAGCAGGAGCGTCGGTTCCTGTGCCAGTGCGCGGGCGAGCATGACCTTCTGCCGCTCGCCGCCGGAGAGCCGGTTGAGGAACCGGCCGCGCATGTCCTCCAGATTCAGATAGCGCATGGCCTCGTGCACGACGCGGTGGTCGTGCTCCGTCACGCCCCAGGTCATGTAGGGCCGCCGTCCGAGCATGACCATGTCGTGCACGGTCATCTGCGTGTCGGGTACGTGCTGTGCCACGAAGGCTACGCGTTTGGCGATCTCCCGGTGAGAGAGCGCGAGCAGGTCCTCCCCGTCGATGCGGCAGTGCCCGCTGTCGGCCGTGAGGATGCGGTTCATGCACTTGAGCAGCGTGCTCTTGCCGACGCCGTTGTTGCCGAGCACGGCCAGAAAGTGCCCGTCCTCCAGCTCGAAGCTCACGTCGCGGAGAATTTGCCGACCGCCCTTGTAGTGATAGCAGAGATGGTCCACACAAATCATGTCCGGCCCCTCCCCTTGAACAGCAGGTACAAAAACAGCGGGCCGCCGAGGAAAGCCGTCAGCGCTCCAATTGGAAGAATGACCGGCATGATGATCACGCGCGCGGCCAGGTCGCTCAGCAGCAGCAGCGCCGCGCCGGCGAGTACGGAGCCGGGGATGAGATAGATATAGTTGTTGCCGACGACCATGCGCACGATGTGCGGCGCGACGAGACCGATGAAGTTGATGAGGCCGACGTGCGACACGATCACCGAGCAGACAAGGCACGTGAGCACAACGTTTGTCAGCGTCAGCTGCCGGACGTGGATGCCGAGACTCAGCGCCGTCTCCTCGCCGGAGAGCAGGGCATTATAGTCCCAGCGGTGCAGATAACAGTAGCCGATCAGCAGCAGCACGGCCAGCGCCATGCCGCGCAGAGACTGCCAGTCTGTGCTGCCGAGGTCGCCAAACGTCCAGAACACGAGCGACGAGAGCGCGACCTCGTCGGCAAAGTATTGCAGCAGCGTGGTCGCGCCGGTCAGCATGGAGCTGATGGCGACGCCTGCGAGCACGATGCCCTCCGAGGAGATCTGCTTGAACTGGCTCAGCCCCAGAATGACGGCCGCGACGAGCAGCGAGCCGAGAAATGAGCACAGCGGGATAGCCCAGCTGCCGGCCTGGCTCAGGCCGAGGCCGATGATGGCGACGGCCGCGCCGAATGTCGCGCCCTGCGACACGCCGAGCGTGGAGGCCGAGGCCAGCGGATTGCGTAGCACGGCCTGCAGGATGCACCCGGCCAGCCCCAGCCCCGCGCCGGCGACCATGGCGGTGCAGATGCGCGGCAGGCGGTTATTGCGGATGACGAGGTTGATCTTCGCGTCCGACGCCCGGCCGAAGATGCCCCGGATGAGCTCGGCGGCGGGCGTGTTGTAAGATCCGGCGCGCAGCGACAAAAAGAACGCGAGCGCCAGAATGGCCGTCAGCAGGACCAGAAAGCGGATGCTTCTGGCGCGGTTGCGGCTGTAGTCGGAATCGTGCGGCTTATGCGCCGAGTGTGATGGCACGGAATGCATACCCGGCCTCCTTCAGATCGGGATAGGGGTTGGAGCCGAGCAGCTCCGTGAAGATCTCGCCGGCCTTGGCCTCGGGGTCGATGTCGGCAAACTGCTCCGGATACAGCACGCAGGCGGCGTAATAGGCATCGGCCAGCGCCGTCTCCAGATTGGAGGCCGAGGAGCGGAACGAGATCTGCGAATAGACCTTGCCGCTGCGCACGGCGGTGAGGCTGTTATAAAAAGCCGGGTTGGCCTGATAATCTTCGTTGATCAGGGGCATACCATTGAAGTCCAGGAAGATCACATCCGGGTCCCAGGCGAGCACCTGCTCGGTGTCGATGTTGAACGCGCCGGTCTGCCCGGTCGTGTCGGCGAGGTTTTTGGCGCGGATGAGCGCAAACGGGCCGTAGCCTGCCTCCGTGCCCTCAAAGCCGTGCTGCCCCTTGAAGGACACGCCGCCGACATAGACGGACGGCTTCTGATCGTCTGCAATCTTGGCCGTGCGCGTGTCGAGGTCGGTCTGGATGCCCTTGAGGTACTTGGTCAGCTCCTGCGCGCGCGTTTCCAGCCCGTAGAGCTCGCCGAGCAGACGGATGGTCTCGTAGGCCGCATCGTCGAGCGTGGTGTCGCTGCCGGGCACGACGACGACCGGGATGCCGGTCTTGCCGGACAGCTCATCTGCGTCGCACGAGGCATAGGCACTCATGACGATGACCTGCGGCGCGACGTCGATGATCTGCTCGACGTACGGTTCGCCGTTCGTGCCGGTGACGGGCAGGTCCTTGAATTTATCGAAGTTCACGTAGTTATACAGGCGGCTCATGCCAGCCTTGGTCTCGTAGTCCTCCACGCCGACTACGCGGTCAGCCGCGCCGACATAGCAGCTGTAGCGCAGCGCGCCGACGCCGACGCACACGACGCGCTCCACCTTGTCGGGTATGGTTACGGTGCGGTTTTTGCTGTCCGTGATCGTGCGGGTGCCAGCGGTGTCACCGGTGCTTGTTTTTCCGCCGCAGGCCGTGCAGGCCAGCAGCATCAGGACTGCCAGCAGCAGGCAGATGATGTTGCGTTTTTTCATGCGATCCATCCTCATTTTTTGTTGTTTGCTCCGTTTCCGGAGCACTGTCACCAGTATACCGGAAGGCTTTCCACTGCGTAAGCACCCTGGGGGGATGAAAAGTTGCACAGTTTTTTTCACAATTTTTCGATGACGAGTAAATGGAATCTGCCCGTTTTTCGACACAAACAAATAAAATTGTATATAAATGCGAAGAAATTTACGAAATGCAGCGGCATTTTACAATTTTACACGCATTTTACATAAGCGCTCTTTTCGTTTTTACATTCCCTGCTTATCCTGTGAAGTGCAGGGAACAAAAAACCAAGTCAAAATCGAAGTTCGAAAGGAGCACTTCATCTTGAAAAAGATCATTACCATTCTGTGTGCCGTCGTCATGGCGCTCTCGCTGTTTGCGGGCTGCGGCCAGAAGGCGGACGACAACAACACGGCCGCTGCCGGCGGCACAGTCTCGACCGACGGTTCCACCTCGATGGAAAAAGTCATCGGCGCGCTCGGCGAATCCTTCATGGAAGCTAGCAAGGGCACGACATTCACCTACAACCCGACCGGCTCTGGTTCCGGCATCCAGGCCGTTTCCGAAGGCCGCTGCGACATCGGCCTGTCGAGCCGCGCGCTCAAGGACGACGAGAAGGCTTCCGGTCTGAAGGAGACCACCCTCGCCCTCGACGGCATCGCCATCATCGTCAACCCCCAGAACCCCGTTCAGGACCTGACCCTGGAGCAGATCGCCAGGATCTACACCGGTGAGATCACCAACTGGAAGGATGTCGGCGGCAGCGACGCCGAGATCGTCCTCATCGGCCGTGAGGCCGGCAGCGGCACGCGCGACGGCTTCGAGTCCATCACCGACACGAAGGACGCCTGCCAGTACCGTCAGGAGCTGACCTCCACGGGCGATGTCATCGCCACCGTGTCCCAGAACCCGAACGCCATCGGCTATGCCTCCCTGGCTGCCATCAAGGACAGCGTCAAGGCCCTGACCGTCAACGGTGTTGCGCCGTCGGAGGCGACCGTCAAGGACGGCACCTACCTCGTGCAGCGTCCGTTCGTCCTCGTGACGAAGGAAGGCGTTGCCCTGAGCGAGACCGCGCAGAAGTTCTTCGACTTTGCGATCTCTGCGGATGCCGCGTCCATCATCTCCGCGGCGGGCGCAGTCCCGGTGGCCTGAGTCACAGGTAAGCGCAAGGCGGCTGGTTCTTCCGGTCGCCTTTCGCATATACAGAGGTGCTGATATGAAAAAGAGATCTCAAGTTCTGGAGACGGTCGTGCATGGCGTGTTTCTGCTCCTTGGCCTCATTACCGTCGGGTGCGTGCTGCTCATCAGCGTGTACCTGATCGTCTCCGGCATCCCCGCCATCCGGAAGATCGGGCTCGTCCCGTTCCTGTTCGGCAAGACGTGGGCATCCACGGCGGCTGAGCCGTCGTACGGTATTCTGCCGTTCATTCTGACAAGTGTATACGGCACGGCCGGGGCCATCGTGCTTGGCGTGCCGCTGGGCTTCCTGACGGCTGTGTATCTGGCGAAGGTCGCCCCGCCGCGGCTCAAGACCGTGCTGGAATCGGCCGTGAGCCTGCTCGCCGGCATCCCGTCGGTCGTCTACGGCCTTGTGGGCATGCTCGTGCTCGTGCCGGGCATCCGCAAGGTGTTCCATCTGGCCGACGGCGCGAGCCTGCTCGCCGCCATCATCGTGCTGGCGATCATGATCCTGCCGTCGATCATCAAGGTGTCCGTCACGGCGCTCGAGGCCGTGCCGCCTGAGTATGAGGACGCGTCGCTCGCGCTCGGCGCGACGCCGATCGAGACGTACTTCAAGGTTTCCGTCCCGGCGGCAAAGAGCGGCATTGCCGCCGCCGTCGTGCTCGGCGTCGGCCGCGCCATCGGCGAGGCCATGGCCGTCATGATGGTGTCGGGCAACGTGCCGAACATGCCAAGCCTGTTTCAGAGCGTGCGCTTTCTGACCACCGCCGTCGCCAGCGAAATGTCCTACTCCAGCGGCCTGCAGCGGCAGGCGCTGTTTTCCATCGCGCTGGTGCTGTTTTTGTTCATCATGCTCATCAACGCCACGCTCAACTTCTTCCTCAAGCGCAATCAGGAGGGGGACAAATGAAAAAGAAAGCCATTTCCGGCGGCCGCAAGGCCTATATCCTCACCATGCGCATCCTCATGGGCGCGGCGGCCGTCATCACGGCGGCGCTCGTGCTGTTTCTGATCGCCTACGTGCTCATCAAGGGCCTGCCGAACGTGACGTGGACGCTGCTGTCCACCGCGCCGAGCTACCTGTCCGACCGCATCGGCATCCTGCCGGACATTCTCAATACGCTCTATATCGTCATCGCCACGCTGCTCATTGTCCTGCCACTCGGCGTGGGCGCGGCCATCTACCTGACCGAGTATGCCACGAACCGCCGACTCATCGGCGCCATCGAGTACGCGGCCGAGACGCTCTCCGGCATCCCATCGATCATCTACGGCCTTGTGGGTATGCTGTTTTTCTGCCAGTTTCTGAACATGCAGACATCGCTGCTGGCCGGCGCGCTCACGCTCGTCATCATGAACCTGCCGACCATCATGCGCACCACGCAGGAGAGCCTGAAAACCGTGCCGCAGAGCTACCGCGAGGGCGCGTTCGGCCTCGGCGCGGGCAAGTGGCGCGTCATCCGCACCGTGGTTCTGCCCGGCTGCGTGGACGGCGTTATCACCGGCTGCATCCTATCCGTCGGCCGCATTCTCGGCGAGTCGGCCGCGCTGCTGTTCACGGCGGGCTTTGCCCACGCGCTCAACGGCTTCTTCGAGGGGCTGAGCAGCGCGGGCGCCACGCTCACCGTCGCGCTTTACGTCTACGCCAAGGAGCAGGGCCGGTTTGATGTGGCCTTTGCCATTGCCGCCATTTTGATGATCCTTACACTGCTCATCAACGGTGCGGCCACGCTCGTTGAGCGATCCTTCAGGAGGAAAAGAAGTCTATGAGTGACATTATGACAGTCCAGGGCCTGAACCTCTGGTACGGAGATCATCAGGCGTTGCACGATATCAGTTTGAACATTCCCGAAAAGAGCATCACGGCGCTCATCGGGCCGTCCGGCTGCGGCAAATCCACATTTCTCAAAACGCTCAACCGCATGAACGACCTCATCCCGGGCGTGAAGATCACAGGCGATGTGCGCTACCGCGATCAGGACATTTTCGCCCCCGGCACGGACGTCAACGAGCTGCGGCGCGAGATCGGCATGGTCTTTCAGAAGCCGAACCCGTTTCCGATGAGCATCTACGACAACATTGCCTACGGTCCGCGCACGCACGGCGTCAAAAACCGCGCGAAGCTCGACGAGATCGTCGAAAAGTCCCTGCGCGGCGCGGCCATCTGGGACGAGGTGAAAGACCGCCTGCGCAAAAACGCGCTCGGCCTCTCCGGCGGCCAGCAGCAGCGTCTGTGCATCGCCCGCGCGCTCGCGGTCGAGCCGGAGGTGCTGCTCATGGACGAGCCCACGAGCGCGCTCGACCCCATCTCCACGTCGAAGATCGAGGAGCTGGCCATGCAGCTCAAGGAGCAGTACACGATCGTCATCGTCACGCACAACATGCAGCAGGCGGTGCGTATCTCCGACCGCACGGCGTTTTTCCTGCTCGGCGAGCTCGTCGAGTGCGACGACACGCAGCAGCTGTTCTCGCAGCCGCAGGATCAGCGCACGGAGGATTACATCACAGGGAGGTTTGGTTAATGAGAAGCCGGTTTGATGAACAGCTCGCGCTCCTGAACAAGGAGATGATCGAGATGGGCGCACTGTGCGAGGAGGTCATCGCGCTCGCGTCCAAGGCCCTCACGGAGGCGGATCCGGAGCTGGCGCAGCGGGTCGCCCCGCTCGACGCCGAGATCGACCAGAAGGAGCGCAACATTGAGTCGCTGTGCCTCAAGCTCCTGCTCCAGCAGCAGCCCGTCGCGCGCGACCTGCGCCAGATCTCGGCCGCGCTGAAGATGATCACGGACATGGAGCGCATCGGCGACCAGGCCGAGGACATTGCGGAGATCATCCAGTTTCTCGCCGGCCGTTCGGCGGAAAATGACGATCTGCTGCGTGAAATGGCCCGCTCGACCATCCATATGGTCACAGAAAGTGTTGACGCTTACGTCAAGCGTGATACAATGCTGGCAGAGACGGTCATTGCCGAGGACGATGTTGTAGACAACGCCTTCGACGAGGTCAAGCGCCGGCTGATCGACAAGATCGCCACCCACCCCGACGACGGGGAGTACGCGCTCGACCTGCTCATGATCGCCAAATACTTTGAGCGCATCGGTGACCACGCGACGAACATCGCCGAGTGGGTGATCTTCTCGGTCACCGGGGTGCACAAGGAGGGGTGAGACATGATCTGGTGTGTGGAGGACGACGCCAGCATCCGCGACATTGAGGTTTATACGCTCTCATCCACGGGGTTTGACGCCCGCGGCTTTGCCGACGGCGTCTCGTTCTGGGCGGCGCTCCAGACGGAGAAGCCCGATCTGGTCGTGCTCGACGTGATGCTGCCCGGTGTGGACGGCATCGAGCTGCTGCAGCGCATGAAGGCGTCTGCGGAGCTGCGCACCATCCCGGTCGTTATGGCCACGGCCAAGGGCGCGGAGTATGACAGGATCCGCGGCCTCGACCTCGGCGCGGACTACTACCTCGTCAAGCCGTTCGGCGTGATGGAGCTCGTGTCCTGCGTCAAGGCAGTGCTGCGCCGCTGCCAGCCGGAAAAGGCTGCGCATCTGCTGCGCAGCGGCGGGCTCATCGTCGATCTGAACGCACACACGGTCACGGTCGACGGCGCGCGTGTCGCGCTTACGTATAAAGAATTTGAACTCCTGTGCCTGTTTCTGTCCCATCCGGGCATGGCGTTCACGCGCGACCAGCTCTTTCAGGAGATCTGGGGCATGGACTACTGCGGCGAGACCCGCACGGTCGACATGCACATCCGGACGCTCCGGCAGAAGCTCGGTCCCTACGGACGGCGGATCGAAACGGTGCGCAATGTTGGTTACCGCATGGAGACAACGACATGACCAAAAAGATTTTTCAATCGATCCTGCTCGTGGCCGGGGCGGTGCTGCTGGCGAGCCTGTTGATCATCATGGGCTTTTTGTACGATTACTTCGGCGGCGTGGAGGAAAACCAGCTGCGCGACGAGCTGAGCCTTGCCGCCGCGGCCGTTGAGGACGGCGGCACGGACTACCTGTCCCAGCTGACGGCCGACCGTTACCGCCTGACGTGGATCGCGGCCGACGGCAGCGTCCTGTACGACACCAAGACCGACGCCGAGAGCCTTGAGAACCATGCCTCGCGCGCCGAGGTCAGCCAGGCGCTGGCCACCGGTACTGGCGAGAGCACGCGCTATTCCTCGACGCTCATGGAAAAGACCATGTACTATGCCCAGCGTCTGGCCGACGGCACGGTGCTGCGCATTTCCATCAGCCGCGCGACGGTCGGCATGATCGCCGTCGGCATGATCCAGCCGCTGCTGATCGTGCTCATCGTGGCGCTCATCCTCTCCGGCCTGCTGGCCAGACGGCTGTCGCGGCGCATTGTCGACCCGCTCAACAGCCTCGACCTCGAGCACCCGCTCGACAACGATGCCTATGAGGAGCTCTCCCCGCTGCTCAAGCGCATCCACCGCCAGCACGTCGAGATCCAGACGCAGCTGCGCGAGCTGCACGAGCGGACCGATGAGTTCACGCAGATCACCGGCAGCATGCGCGAGGGCCTTGTCCTGCTCGACGAGCACGGCAGCATTCTGAGCATCAACGCCGCGGCGCAGGCGCTCTTCGGTGCGGACGCGCAGTGCGTGGGCCGGGACTTTCTCACCATCGAGCGCAGTCATGAGATCAGCGCCGCCATCCAGGCCGCCGTCGCGGACGGCCACAGCGAGGTGCGCGCCGAGCGCGCAGGCCGTGTGTATCAGTTCGACATCAGCCGCATCACGTCCGACGGCAAGCTGCTCGGCACGGTCATCCTGGCCTTCGACATCACGGAGCAGGAGTTTGCAGAGCGCAACCGCCGGGAGTTTACGGCGAATGTCTCGCACGAACTCAAAACGCCGCTGCAGGGTATCATCGGCAGCGCCGAGCTGATCGAAAACGGTATGGTCAAGCCCGACGACCTGCCGCGCTTCGTCGGCCACATTCACGCCGAGGCCGCGCGACTCGTCACACTCATTGACGACATCATCCGCCTGTCCCAGCTCGACGAGGGCGACGCTATGCCGACGGAACCGGTTGATCTGCTCGCCGTGTCGCAGGAGGCGGCGGAGAACCTGCAAGACGCTGCGGCCGCGCGCGGCGTCACGGTCGACGTCACGGGCCAGCCGGCCGTCATTCCCGGCGTCCGCCGCCTGATCTACGAGATCGTCTATAACCTCTGCGACAACGCCATCAAGTATAACCGCGACGGCGGGCGCGTGGACGTGACGGTTGCCGCCGATGCCGACGGCAGCAGCATCACCGTCGCCGATACCGGCATCGGCATCGCGCCGGAGCATCAGGGCCGCGTGTTCGAGCGCTTCTACCGCGTGGACAAGAGCCACTCGAAGGCGTCCGGCGGCACGGGCCTCGGCCTGTCGATCGTCAAGCACGCCGTGCAGTATCACCACGGCCGCATCGAGCTCGAGAGCACGCCCGGCACGGGCACGACCATCCGCGTCGTGTTCCCGAACGCGTGACCCGGCAAGAAAAACAGAGCGGACTTCCGGATACGGAAGTCCGCTTTTTCCTGCCCCGCAGGGGTTGACACCCGGGCGGGGCAGTGCTATCATGCAGTTTAGATTAGATATATCTAACCGATCGGCTTTTAAGGAGGTATTTCCATGTATCAGATCACACTGGGGATCGACGGCATGATGTGCGGCATGTGCGAGAGTCACATCAACGATGCGGTGCGCAATGCCTTTCCGGTCAAAAAGGTCACGTCCTCGCACAGCAAGGGCCAGACGGTCATCCTCTCCGAGACGGAGATCCCGGAGGCGGACCTGCAGCCGGTCATCGCCAAGACGGGCTACGAGCTCACGAGCTACGCCTGCGCCCCGTATGAGAAAAAGGGCCTGTTCCACCGGCACTGAGTATAGCCCCATGTGACAAGCGGCACGCGGCGGTCATCTGACCGCCGCGTGCCGCTGTTTTATTTGGGTTCGTAGCCGTGCTCCATGCAGTACACGCGCAGGATGGCCGCCTGCGTTTTCGCGTCCGGGATGCGCCCGGCCAGCACGTCGCGCGCAAGCTCGTCGAGCGGCACGGCCTGCAGGTTGAGAAATTCATCGTCGTCGAGCTGCTGCTCGCCGAAGGTCAGGCCGCGGGCGAGGTACATCCAGATCACTTCGTCCGAATACGCGGCGGCGGGGTAGAACGGGCCGAGCGGCAGGAGCTCGCGCGCCGTGATGCCGGTCTCCTCGCGCAGCTCGCGGCGCGCGGCGGCCTCGGGCACCTCGTCGCGGCTGTCGCGCTTGCCGGCGGGGATCTCCGTGATGACCTCGTTCACCGGGTAGCGAAACTGCCGCTCGACGATCACGCGCCCGTCGTCGAGCAGCGGCACGATGCACACCGCGCCCACGTGGCGCGACAGCTCGCGCGGCGCGGTGCCGCCGTTGGGCAGGCGCACGGTGTCACGGTAGAAGTCGAGGATGCAGCCGCTGTAAATCTTTTCGGATGTGAGTTTTGTTTCAATCAGGTTGTCCATGGCGCGCCTCCTTACAGGCCGAGGATCTGCAGCGTGCGCGCGTCAGGCTGCCCGCCGAAGAATTTCTCGAGCACGGCGGCAAACACCGGCTCGTCCGGCGCGGCGGCCGCGAAGAGCGTCATGCTCGAGCGCAGCTTCAGGTCGTCCGGAAAGCCGAACACGGCCGTGGGATCGCTCTCGTCGAGCGCCAGCAGGGCACTGCTGATCTCCAGCAGATGCGCGCGCAGCGTCGGCTCGCGCAGGTAGGCCCGCGCCTCGTCGAGCCCGGAGATGGCGTAGTACTGCGATGTGCTGCTCATGCCCAGCCCCGCGACCTGCGGGAAGATGTACCAGATCCAGTGGCTGCGCTTGCGGCCGTTCTGGATCTCGCGCAGGGCGGCGGCATAGTCCCGGCTCTGTGCGGTGAGAAAGCGGTTGAGATCATACATGGCGGAAACCTCCTCAGAAGCGGAAATAGATGAACGGATTGAACGTCGCGCTCACGGAAAAGACGATGCACACGGCCAGCAGCGCCAGACACACGACGTTGCGCACGATCTCGGCGCCGCAGCTCTCGCCGAGGTGCACGCGCCGGCAGACGGGCGTGGAGAATACAAGCGCGGGCAGCATCCACAGCAGCGGCGGCACGATGCTCACATCCGCGCCGATGGACTGTGCCAGCTGCACGTGCGTGAAGCTGAACATCCGCGCGAGCGCGCAGCGCATCTGCACAAAGTCCGTGAGGTTGAACATCACCCAGCCGATGCACACGATCATCATGCACAGCAGCCAGCGCAGCGCCTTTGGCAGGCGCTCGAGATACTTGCCCAGCCAGAGCTTTTCGACCAGCAGCAGCACACCGTAGTACAGGCCCCAGAGCAGGAAGTTCCAGTCCGCGCCGTGCCACAGGCCGGTCAGGCCCCAGACGATGAGAATGTTGCGTACCCACTTTCCCCGGGAAACGCGGTTGCCGCCGAGCGGGATATACACATAGTCGCGAAACCAGGTGGACAGCGAGATGTGCCACCGCCGCCAGAACTCCGTGACCGACAGGGAGATATACGGGTAGTTGAAGTTCTCAAGGAAGTGGAAGCCGAACATCCGGCCGAGGCCGATGGCCATGTCGCTGTAGCCGGAGAAGTCAAAATAGATCTGCAGCGTGTAGGCGATGGCGGCCAGCCAGTACATGAGCGAGCCGTAATTGGCGGGGTCGCCGTTGTAGACGATGGTGGCCACCTGCGCGACCTGATTGGCCAGCAGCAGCTTTTTGGCCAGACCCACGACAAAGCGCCGGAAGCCCTGCGCGAGATCGTCCATGGTCACTTGGCGCTCCCGGATCTCCTGCTCGACGGTCTCATAGCGCACGATGGGGCCGGCGATGAGCTGCGGGAAGAAGCTGACGTACATCAGCAGGTAGAAAAAGTTGCGCTGCAGGGCGATCTTGCCGCGGTAGAGGTCGATGACATACGACAGAATCTGAAACGTGTAAAAGCTGATGCCGATCGGCAGTGCGATGCCGGGGTCCGGCAGGCCGAGGAACGAGAACGTCCGGCACAGGAAATTGAGGTATTTGAACACGACGAGATTGCCGAGGATGACGGCGATCGCCGCGATCAGCGCGGCCTTTTTCGCGCGCGGCCGCGCCGCAAAATGCACGATGGCGAAGCCGCTGCCGTAGGCCGCGAGCGTCACGAGCACCATGAGCACGACCATCTTCGGCTCGCCCCAGGCGTAGAAGATCAGCGACGCGATGAGCAGCAGCGCGTTTTGCACCGGCTTTGCGCGGACGAGCACGCACAGGCCTGCCAGCGGCAGAAAGAAAAACAGGAATGTCTGACTGCTGAATACCATGGCTCAGTCCTCCAGGATGGTCTCGTCCGTTGTGAAAAATGTCGTGTTGCCGACGAGAAGCACCTTTGTGATCTCGTGCGCGCGCAGGTATTCCGCCATTCGGAACGGCTGCCCCATGTCGGTTTCATAGCTGCGTATGTCGACGCTGTAGACCCGGTCGAAGTGCGATGCTATGAGCTTGAGGATGGCATTGTCGTAGGAGTCGCCGATCATCAGCAGGTTTCCGCGTCCGGTCGTACCGGTGTCGAGGATGACCTCGCCGTTGTCCCAGCCGTAGATGCCCCCGTAGCTGACGCTCTCGAGCCGGCCGCTGAGCGCGTCGTCCTGCCGGCCGTAATCGTCCGCCGGTTCTCCTGCGATCGTTAAGGACATGTTCGGAAATGCAAAGCGGTAGGCATCGATCGGCTCGAAAAACTGTTCCTGCGCGCCGATGGCCAGCGCCTTGGAGCCGGAGAAGTGGTCGGACACGCGCACGGTTTCCAGCGGCTCGAGCAGATCCGTGCAGCCGAGCATGGCGGCGATCTCCCGATAGCCGCGGTAGGAACCAACGTTGCACCAGTGATGATCGGTCTGGTAGAAGTCGCGTTCATATGTCGTCAGATCGTTTATGGCGAATTTCTGCATCTGCGCCGCCGGCAGGTTCAACCGGCTGCTCAGGTATTCAAACGCACCGTTGTTTTCTCCGGCCGGAAAGTTGTTGTTCGTGTCGCCCTCGACCATGTAGATGTAAAACGATACGTCCGGATGCGCGGCGATCAGTGCATTGAGATTTTCGCTGTGCCGCGTGAGCCCCGGTGTCACCACGTCGGGACTGCGGTAGGTGTAGGCCAGATATTTTCCGCCGTAGACGAGAAACTGGTCGTACTGGACCGGCACGTTCGGATACCGGCGCGACAGGCGCATCATGGAGTCGTACCGGATCTTGTTCTGCGCGTCATTGAAGGCCTTTTTCATCGTCTGCGCCAGCGGGATCTGATCGCTGAGCGCGGTCTCCATGGCATCCTGAAACGAACCATTGAGCCAGCTTTCCGCCGTCAGCGGAGCGACGGTGTTGGCCGGGCGGTTTTCGTAGTAGTTGACATCCTTCGGGCGCAGCAGTGTACGCCCGAGCCCGGTCAGCAGCACGGCGGCAGCACAGCAGAGCATGACCGCGTTGCACAGGTTCCGGGCGCGTTTGCTTTTGTCGGCGTGTTTCACGTGCGGTTTCTCCTGAGCTTGAAAATTTGCAAAAACTTCTTTTGATTATGACCTCTGCGCCCCGGATTGTCAAGCGCCGCGGCGCTCAGTTTTGGTTTTACAATCCGTGCCGGCTGCGTTACAATGATCCTGCTGAGAAAGGAGCGTTCCCATGAGTATGACGCTGGAAACCATTCGGGCGGCGCATGCGCGCATTGCCCCTTATATTGTGCCCACGCCGCTGCTGCGTCTGCCGGCGCTCGATGACGCCCTCGGCTGCGAGGTGTACGTCAAGGCCGAGTGCATGCAGCGCACGGGCGCGTTCAAGCTGCGCGGCGCGATGAACAAGATCCTCGCCCTGACGGATGCCGAGCGTGCCCGCGGCTTTGTCGCGGCCTCGTCCGGCAACCATGGCCGCGCGGTGGCTTATGCCGCGCAGCGCTTCGGCACGCACGCCTGCATCGTCATGCCGGAGACGGCCCCGGCCGTCAAGCAGGCGGCCATCCGCGCGCTGGGCGCGGAGCTCGTGCTGTGCGATGCGTCCGAGCGGTTCGCGGTCGCGGCGCGGCTCTGTGCCGAGCGGGGCGCGACGATGGTGCCGCCGTTCAATGACGAGCTGGTCATGGCGGGGCAGGGCACTGTCGGGCTCGAGATCATGGCCCAGTGCCCGGAGATCGACGCGGTCGTCGTCCCGGTCAGCGGCGGCGGACTCATCGGCGGCGTGTCCACGGCCGTCAAGGCGCTCGCGCCGCGCGTGCGCGTGTTCGGCGCGGAGCCGGCCGCGCTCCCGCGCTATACGGCGAGCCTGCGCGCCGGGCATCCGGTGCAGGTGGAGCAGAAGCGCTCGATTGCGGACGCGCTCGTTGCGCAGACGCCGGGGGATGTGTGCTTCCCGTACGTGGCGGCGCACACCGACGGCTTTGCGGATGTGGCGGATGCCGACATTCTCCGCGGCATGAAGCTGCTGCTTCTGGAGGGCAAGCTGCTGTGCGAGCCGTCGTCCGCCATCGGCATCGGTGCCGCGCTGCGCGGCCAGCTCCCGGTGCGCAGGGGAGACAAGGTCTGCTTTGTCATCAGCGGCGGCAGCGTCGCGCTCGAGCAGCTGCACCAGCTCGAGGACGTCAGGCTCTGACAGACAGCAAATATCCGCCCCGGCGCACCTTCCGTCAGAAAGGCGCGTCGAGGCGGATGCTGTCTCGGGCCGTTATTTGCTGTTTGCGATCGCCTGGTCGATGAGCTCGTTGAGCTTCTTTGCCTGATCGGGTGCGGTGATCGCGCCGACGATCGGCTGGCCGACGATGTTGCCGTTCTTGTCGACAACGTACGTGGTCGGGAACGAGTACAGACCGGCGGTGAACTTACCGGCCTCGCTGTCGGAGGCGAACCAGAGGTTGGAGTAGGTCACGCCCTTTTTCGCCAGAATGTCCTTCGCCTCGGCGATGGCGGTCTTGTCGCCGTCGAGCGTGAAGGAGTTGATGCCGACGACCGCGCCGCCCTTCGCGGCGAGGTCTTTGTTGAGCGCCTCAAGGTCGGCCAGCTCACCGACGCACGGGTTGCAGGTGGTGAACCAGAAGTTCACGACCGTGACGCTGTTGCCGGCAAAGAGCTTGCTGCTGTCGACGTCATTGCCGTTGAGGTCCTTACCCTGAAAGCTCGGGAATTTCATCAGGTCGCTGCCGGAGGCGGTCATGCCGGCCTCCTCCGCGCTCACGCTGTCACCTGCGCCGGGCGCCGTGCCGCAGCCGGGATACTTCTGCTCGAGGATGGTGAGCTTGCCCTCGATCTCCTTGATCTGCTCGGCGCCGGCCTTGAGCGTCTTGAGCTCGTCGGCCGAGAAACCGTCCTTCGCGCTCTCGATCGTGGCGAGCAGGAAGTCACCGTAGTTCGTGCCGTCCTCGATCATGGTGCTGTTTTTGTTGGCAGACAGAAACACCTTGTTCCAGAGCTCGGAGTTTGCGGCGAGAATGTCGTTTTCCTTCTGCATGAGCTGCTGATAGAGCTTGGCCGCTTCGTCGGCGCTGTTCGGCTCGGTCGCGATCAGGGCTGCGATGTCGGCGCTGCCGTCCGCCTTGTCCTTGCCTTTGCCCGACGAGCACGCCGCGAGGCTGAACACCATCGCGAGCGCGAGCAGGAGCGTCACAAATTTTGTGATTTTCTTCATCATGATTCCTCCGTTTGATTTTGATGGTTGCTTACTTGTTTCGGATTCGTGTTTCCGTTCAGGCCGAAGCCATAGCGGAAGCGGATGGCCTCCGTGGGGCAGGCGCGGATGCACTTGCCGCAGCGGATGCACTCCGTGTCGTTGGGGGACTTGGTGATGTCCACGTCCATCTGGCAGGTGCGCGCGCATTTGCCGCAGGAGACGCACTTGCCCGTGTCGACTTGAATGCCGAGCAGGGAGACCCTGTTCATCAGCGCGTAAAACGCACCGAGCGGGCAGATCCACTTGCAGAACGGGCGGAAAAACAGCACGCTCAAAACGACGACCGCGATCAGAATGATCAGCTTGCGCGTAAACAGCGCGCCCAGCGCCGCGCGGATGCTCTCGTTTGCGGCGGCAAGCGGGATCGCGCCCTCGAGTACGCCCTGCGGGCAGATATACTTGCAGAAAAACGGGTCGCCCATGCCCACGTCGTTGACGATGAGCGCCGGCAGCAGCACCACGGCCAGCAGCAGGATGACGTATTTCAAATAGGTCAGCGGCTTGAGCTTTTTCGTCGACAGCTTTTTGCCCGGAATCTTATGCAGCAGCTCCTGCAGCCAGCCGAACGGGCACAAAAAGCCGCAGATGAACCGCCCGAGCAGCACGCCGAGCAGGATCAGGATGCCGGTGATATAATACGAAAAGCGGAATTTGGACGAGCCGACCACCGCCTGAAACGCCCCGATCGGGCACGCGCCCGATGCCGCCGGGCAGGAATAGCAGTTCAGGCCGGGCACGCAGACGGTCTTGCCCTTGCCCTGATAGATGCCGCCCTTGAAGAAGTTCGGCAGGTGGATGTTGGTCAGCAGCGTCGCCGCCGCCTGGATCCAGCCGCGAAACCGGCTCAAGAGCAGGGAAACAGACTGTTTTTTCTTATCCAATGCCGACACACTCCAAGCACAGCCGGATCGCCTTGTTGAGCACGGCACCGGCCTCGCCGCGCAGCGCGCCGAAGCACACCATGGCGATGCCTGCAGCGATTAGTAGAACCTGCACAACGGTTTTCTTCGCACGAAACACTCGGATCACTCCCTTCTGTTTGCCCCATGATACCATGGCGCAGATAAAATCTTCGTTAAGAACGGAAACTTAACAGAGATTTTATGCCTTTGTGTTATCATATAACAAAGTCGAAAAAGTCGAACATTCGTAAATACGCACGAGGAGAATGGTATGCATATTTTGATTGTGGAAGATGAACGGGCGCTCTGCGACACGATCGCGCGCAGTCTGCGGCGGCTTGCCTACAGCGTGGACTGCTGCTACGACGGACAGAGCGCCGCGGAGATGCTCGCCGTCGAGCGCTTTGATCTGGTCGTGCTGGATCTGAACCTCCCCGGCGAGGACGGTATGACGGTGCTCCGGACGCTGCGCGAGCGTGACCGCGACACCAAGGTGCTGATCCTGTCGGCGCGCTGCGAGGTCGCCGATAAGGTGGCGGGGCTCGATGCGGGCGCGAACGACTATCTCACCAAGCCCTTTCACCTCGATGAGCTCGCGGCGCGCATCCGCAGCCTGACGCTGCGCCGCTTTACGCAGAGCGACGTGGTCCTGACCTGCGCCGAGCTGTCGTTTGACACCAAGGCGCGCAAGGCGTCCGTGCGCGGCGAGGTACTGTCGCTCACGCGCAAGGAGACGGGCATCCTTGAATACCTGCTGCTGCATCAGGGGCGGCCGGTCAGTCAGGAGGAGCTGCTGGAGCACGTGTGGGACAGCGGGGCGGACGGCTTTGGCAACTCCATCCGCGTGCATATCTCCGCACTGCGGAAAAAGCTGCGCGCCGCCCTGGGCTATGACCCCATCCGCAACCGCATCGGCGAGGGCTATGTTATGGAGGAGCAGACATGAAGCGGTTATCTCTGCAGTGGCGCATCACGCTGATGACGGCGGCGCTGATCGGCGTGACGTGTGTGCTCATGAACTGCCTGATCGGCTATTCCGGCAAGCGGTACATGGACGCGATCGGCAGCGGCATCTCGGCTTACAGCGAGATCGAGTCCGGTGCGCCCGACGCCTTCGACCCGCAGAGCAAACAGCCGGATGACGAGCTGACGATCATCATCAGCGGCGCGCAGGCGGCCTTCGGCGTCACGAACTGGTACATCACGGCGGCGGTCACGCTCACCGGCGGCGTGCTCGCGTATTTTGTCAGCGGCCGCGCGCTGCGTCCGCTGCGCAGCTTTGCAGCGCAGGTGGAAAGTATTCAGCCGGGCAATCTGGCGCAGTGCAAGGTCAGCGAGGACGTGCTGCCGGAGTTTCAGCGCTTCAGCCGCTCGTTCAACGGCATGATCGACCGCCTGGACGCGGGCTTCACGGCGCAGCGGCAGTTTACGGGCAACGCTGCGCACGAGCTGCGCACGCCGCTTGCGCTGATGCAGGCGCAGCTTGAGCTGTTTTCCGCCGAGCACGCGGACGTCACGCCCGAAACGGCGGCGTTTTTGAGCCTGCTGCAGGAGCAGACGGAGCGTATGGCGCAGATGACGAAGATCCTGCTGGAGATGAGCGAACTGCGCACCGTGCCCTGTGACGACCGGGTCGAGCTCGCGCCCATGATCGAGGAGATCTTCACCGATCTCGCGCCGCTTGCAGAGAGCAAGTGCATCGCGCTGGAGGCCGACGGCGGCGCTGTGCTCACCGGCAGCGACCCGCTGCTGTACCGGCTGCTGTTCAACCTGACCGAAAACGCCATCCGTTACGGCCGGCCGGACGGGGCGGTGCGCATCACGGTCAGCGAGGCGGACGGGAATGTACAGATCCGCGTCCGTGACCACGGTCCCGGCATCCCGGAGGCATACCGGGAGAGCGTTTTCCAGCCGTTTTTCCGCGTGGACAAGTCGCGCAGCCGGGCGCATGGCGGTGTCGGGCTCGGTCTGTCGCTCGTGTGGGAGATCGCCGCGCTGCACGGCGGCACGGTGCAGATCGAGCGCAGCGGCGCGGACGGAACGGTCATGCTCGTGACGCTGCCGCGCGACGGCAAAGAATCCTAAAATGCAGGCGGCAGCCGGATAGCCCCGGCTGCCGCCCGTTTTTGCTTGTGTCTTACCAGATGCCGAGCGCGTGCTGCATCAGCAGGCTCATGCCAGCGATGCCGACCCAGCAGCAAAAGCCCATGATGAGCGGCTTGCCGCCGGTTTTGACGAGCTTGACGATGTTCGTGTTCAGGCCGACGGCGCACATGGCCATCACGATCAGGAATTTGCTGAGCGTCTTGAGCGGGGTGAACACGCTTGCCGACACGCCGGCGCTCACGCAGATGGTCGTGATCACGGACGCGAGCAGGAAGTAGAGGATGAACATCGGGAAGATCTTCTTGAAATCGACCTTCGTGCCGTCGGTCTTGGCGCGCTTCGTGCGCACGAAGGCGAGCACGAGCGTGATCGGGATGATGGCGAGCGTGCGCGTGAGCTTGACGGTCACGGCCTTGTCGAGCGTCTGGCTGCCGAGTCCGTAGAGCGAGTCCCACGTGGAGGCTGCGGCCGTGACGGACGACGTGTCGTTGATGGCCGTGCCGGCGAAGATGCCGAACGCCTCGCCGTTCGTGGTCGAGAAGCCGAGCAGTGCGCCGAGCGCGGGGAAGAAGATGGCCGCGAGCATATTGAAGAAGAAAATGACGGAGATCGCCTGCGCGACTTCCTCATCGTCCGCATCGATGACGGACGCGGTCGCCGCGACGGCCGAACCACCGCAGATCGACGAGCCGACGCCCACGAGCGTCGAGATCTTGCCCGGAATGTGCAGCAGCTTGTGCAGCAGCCACGCCACGACGAGCGACGTCGTGATCGTCACGAGGATGATCGGCAGCGACTGCTTGCCGGTCTGCCAGATGACGGACAGGTTCATGCCGAAGCCGAGCAGGATCACGGCGTACTGCAGCACCTTTTTCGACACGAACGAAATGCCGGGCTGCGCCGCGCTCTTGTCGTGCCAGAGCAGGGTGACGATCATGCCGGCGAGGATGCCGAACACCGGGCCGCCGACGATCGGAAACCGCTGCCCGAGCAGCCAGCAGGGCACGGCCATGACGAGGCACACGAGGATGCCTTTCCAGTTTTTCTGAATGAAGTTCATAGTGGGTCGAGGATTCCTTTCTCTCCATGCGTTGTTTGCAGAGAGCATCATATCATAACCGAACGATAAAGAAAAATGATTTCTATTTATCAAATGATAATTATATGTTATTATTGACCGAGAAATCTACGGAAAAGGGGGATACCCATGCTGGATTTTCGCGTCGAGACCTTTCTGGCCGTGTGCCGGCACATGAATTTTACGAAGGCGGCGCGCGAGCTCAACATCACGCAGCCTGCGGTCTCGCACCACATCCACTATCTGGAGCAGGCTTACGGCACGGCGCTGTTCCAGCACAACGGCAAGCGCTTGCAGCTGACCGAGGCGGGGGAGATTCTGCGCCGCACGCTGCTGACGATGAAGCATGACGAGCAGCACCTGCAAAAGCGCATGCAGCAGGCCGCCTCCGGCACGCGCGACTATTCGTTCGGCGCGACGCTCTCGGTCGCGGAGTTCATGATCAACGAGGCGCTCGGCCGGTTTTTGCAGCTGCACCCGGACAGCCACATTCAGATGCAGGTGGCGGATACGAAGGTGCTGCTGAGCAAGCTCGATTCCGGCGAGCTGGATTTTGCAGTCGTCGAGGGCGATTTCCCGAAGGCGGAGTATGACTTCTTTGTGTTCGGCACAGAGGAATATGTCGCCGCCGGAGACCCGGAGAAGGCCGCGCGCTATCGCGGCCGGCGCCTGACGGACCTGCTGGGCGAGCCGCTGCTGCTGCGCGAAGAGGGCTCGGGCACGCGCGTGATCCTGGAGTACTACCTGAAGGAGCACGGACTGGCGGCTGCAGATTTTGCCCGCACGGTCGAGATCGGCAACATCGGCGCGATCAAGACGCTGCTCAAAAGCGGCTACGGCGTGTCGTTTCTCTACCGCGCGGCCATCCGCCCGGAGGAGGCGGCGGGCACGCTCGGCGTGATCGAGCTGAGCGACTTTCGGCTGCGGCACGACATCATGTTTCTGTTCCCGAAAAACAGCAATTTCCGCGCCGATTACACGGCCATTTTCCGCGAGCTGCGCGCCTGCGCCGAAGAAACCGGCAGCGCGTGACCCCGCACTGCCGCAGCGTATGTAAACACCCCGCTTGCGCTGAAACGTCCGGGATCGTTTTGAGGCAGGGCATGAGCAGCGTTTGCTCATGCCCTGCCTCTGGAAATCAATAGTACTTCCACCCCTCAAATCCGGCATTGCCGGGATGGCCGAAAACCTTCGTCATGCGACCGTTGTCATCGTGGTAGAGGTCATAGGTGTCGTGTCCCTTTGCGGCGGAGGAAGGGAACATCAGCTGGACACGGTCTCCGTGATTCTTCATGATGCTGTAATCGTCCCAGGTGATGTCGCCTCCGTAACGAATCCATTCCTGCAGCGTTGGGAAATACTCCCGGGGGTTGAAATTGGCCATTGTTTTTCCTCCCTTAATATTTGCTGGTCGGTTTGCACTTTTTGTATCGGAGAATTGTGGCTTCCCACGACTACAGCAGCAATCGTCCATCATTGCGGCTGTAGTTTCGGCCGGTCGCCATCCGGCTCTCATTCGGGCGGGAGAAGATCGTGAACGATGCGCCATTCAGGTTATGAAGCAAAGCCGACTGTCCTCTTCGCTGTACCGAGAATTGCCTGCTCGGCTTTGGCAAACATACTTTCCGTTACGGGAACAGGGGAGTTGTCCTCTTGAACCAACGCGACATCGAGGGCGTTTTCAAGCACGGCTTCAATCATCTGCTGATGCTTTCGCAAGGAGGTGATATTTCGGCCGACGAGGCGATCGATCGATTTGAACATCAGCTCGTAGTTGAAATCAATGATGCTGTACAGGTCACTCGACAGCATTTCCTCGGCATATTTCTTGCTGATGGATTTGATGCGAGAAGCATTGGCCTCAGGAAACGAAATGATCATGCAGCGGTCTGCCAGAATGGGGTTGATCTTCTGGAGATCGTTTGCGGTAAAAAACATGGGGCAGTGTTCCAACCCGACAAGCGTCGTCTCAAGGTAATTATCGAAAACGTCGGTGTTGGATTCATCCGTAATGGAAAGCAGTTCGTCGTCGATACTGGCACGATTGCGATCATGGGTAACCTTATCGATCTCGTCGAAAATGTAGGCGACAAGCAGAGAGTTCGAGCGGAGCCGTGCTTTTGCGATACGCCCGACGTCAGAAGACAGATAGGTTCCGCAGTCTCCTGTCATTCCATGGCCGCCATCGGTCTGGGGAACCTTGATGACTTCCGTGGGGATCTGAAGCGCCTCTTCCACCAGCATGCGTACGGCGGTCGTCTTGCCGCAGCCTTTTTCGCCGACAAAGATGATCGGCCGCATGTGCCCCGTTTCGATGTACGTGACGAGTGCGGGGACGACCCTGCTGATGATCTCATCAGGGATGTCGTGGCTGAGGCAGAAAGACTTCAAGTGCCTGTATAGCTGCTTCGGATCCACAGATTCGCGGAAAAACCGGGGCACCTCGAGCTTCATTTTCTTGAGCGCGCGCAAATACCGCACCTGCTTTTTGTCAACATGATGGGCCGTGGAGATATCGTCCAGCTGCGCCTCCAGCTCCTTCAGGTGAGACAATCCTTCACTGTTAAGGCCGGAAAGCGGCTTATCGATCCAGCGGCAAGGAGTCCCTTTGTGCGTCATCGGATTCTTTCCGTTTTTGTTGTTTTGCAAGCCAAGCAGCGCCATGATTTCACGATCGCTGAGGCTCAGCACCAGCTTTTTCACTTCACTGAGTTCTGCCATACGAACACCTCCATATAGCTGCAAATGATTGCGGTGTTTCCCGGCGGATTGCGGCATTTGCAATCCGCCGGGGTGATCGTTACATACAGCGGCTTATTCCGCTTTGACGAACTTCAGCATCTTCGTACGCATTTTGATCGTGTGAGCGTGACGCATGAGTTCGGGGAATTCACTGAGAAGGAGGGCGTATTCCTCTTTCAGGCCTTCCAGCTCGTCCTTGGTAACAGGTTCGCCGGAATACTCCTTCTTATGAAGCAGGTAATCTTTTGCGAGGGCGCGGATGTAGTAAAGATAAGGGACGTTGATCGTGGGCTGGACTTCGGCAGATGCGGCGATTCCGTAATTGGCGGTTGCCAACACGTCCGCAAAAAGGCCGCGATCCATCTGCATGTCTGCCAACCGCAGGGCACACTGGCTCGCGTTGGCATACGTACGGATCGCCTCCTTGAGGACGTTCATGCTGCTTTCGGCGTTGCCAAGCGCCTCTTCCAGCTCGCTCTCGGCCATGCTTGCCTTTTCCTCATAGGGGAGGTACTTCTTGTAATGGGCAATGATGTGTCTGCATTCGTCCTCGTTCGCGATCGGGTCTTTTTTGAGAAGATAGTCGAACGAGAACGTGAATGCACGCCAATTCCAGCGCTGGAAGGGAACGCTTTCCTTCAAAATGGAGTAATGAGCAGCAGCGGTCCGCATATCTCCGGCTTCGGAGCTGTACTTGATCGTGTCTGCAAGAAGGTCCACATTGCGGGGGAATTTCTTAAGCCCTTCCATGCAGATTCCCGCTGCCTCGCGTTTTTTGCCGCGGCGAGCGCGATCGACCGCCTTGTTGTGGTAATCATCCGAATCCATGTCGCTCTCGTCCGCGTCGTCTTCATCGTCCGAGTCAGACATCATTTCCCGCATACGCGAGAGCAGTTCGAGGATGTTGCCGCTGGACGTCTCGTCTTTGGAAGACGCATCGTCGATTTCAGGCATGTCGATGATTTCTTCCGCATCGTTATCCGCGGGGGTGCCGGCAGTGTCATCATTGCCAAGGAAGGTTCCTTCAAAAATAGAGTCGTTCATAACAATTCTCCTTTTCTTTGATTGGCCGGGTGTCGGCCTGTCTTAGGTTTTGTGTTCCTGTGATGCTATACTATACCATTTTTAGAACGCTGCCGTTTTTTACTTGGACAGCCTCTCGGATCACACGTTCGTCGATCGGTTTTTCCCCCGCTTACTTGGCGCCTCGGGTTCTGACACGGCATAAAGAACAGCGGTCCAAAGCCGCCAAACGCAACGAAAAGCCACCGCAGCGCCCGGTCGGGCGCTGCGGTGGCTGTTTGCAGATGGTAACAAGCTATCCGTGATACCAGCGCTGTATTGTTTTTGCACTCGCATACGAATCTATCATACGCAGTAGATATGTTTTTCCGTCATTTGCATATAGTTTCAGACGATAGTCATTGCCTCTGCCTGTTCGCACGGTCACGATGGAAACACGTCGGATGTACTGCCTGCAAAACGCGGATTTCCCCGAAAAGATCAGCCAATCATCCGACAAAAATGTGTTGGACCCCGGGTACAATGCAGCGGCATTCGTATCGCTGAATTTCACATGAAAAAGACGCTCCTGATACCGGATGATCCGCCGGAAGCGGAAAGTCAGAAGGATGTCCAGAAGGTACCACACCAAAGCGGGCACGTAGGTCCAGAGCGCGAAGGGAGGAGCATAAACAGCGGTTTTACACCATAGGAGTATGAAAAAGGATAGCTCATAATAAAGCGTAGCAACGCCGAATATGACGAGAAATCTCGTCTTCAGAAATCGTACAATGTACCGCTTCATTTACGAATTTTTGACCAATGCCACGACCGTCTCGATATGTTCCGTGTGCGGGAACATGTCCACCGGTTGGATGCGCATGACGCGGTAGCCGTGCCGGGTGAGGTAGCCCAGGTCGCGTGCGAGCGTCTCCGGATTGCACGACACGTACACCACCCGCTCCGGCCCGACGGCCGTGACGGCGGAGAGAAAGCGCTCGTCACTGCCGGCGCGCGGGGGATCGAGGATGATGACGTCGGCGTGTTCACCGGCCTTCGCCATGCCCTGTAGGAAGTCGCTCGCGTCGGCGGTGTAGAAGCGGACGTTGTCCGCATGGTTCGCCTTCGCGTTGCTGATCGCGTCGCGCACGGCGTCGCGGTTGTTCTCCACACCGATCACGCGCGCGGCGTCCCGGCTCGCAAAGATGCCGATCGTGCCGGTGCCGCAGTAGGCGTCCACGACGGTTTCTTTGCCGGTCAGCCCGGCATAGTCGAGCGCTGTGCGGTAGAGCACCTCCGTCTGTACGGGGTTGATCTGGTAAAACGCGCGCGGCGAGATGCGGAACGTGAAGTCCCCGAGCTGCTCGCGGATATATCCCGGGCCATAGAGCACCTCGCTGTGTGGGCCGAGCACAAGGCTCGTCTGCCCGGCGTTGATGTTCTGCACGATGGTCGTGATGTCCGGGTGCCGCTGCAGCAGCGCGCGCACGAAGTTGCGCTTGCCGGGCAGCATGCCGTGCGCCGTCACGAGCACGACGAGGATCTCCCCACTGCGCCAGCCGCGCCGCACGAGCACGTGCCGCAGCGTGCCGCGGCCGGTGTCCTCGTCATAGGGGCGGATCTTGAAACTCTTGAGCAGGCCGCGGATTGTGACGATGATCTGGTCGGCGACCGTGTCCTCGATCATGCAGTCGCTGACTGGCACAATCCGGTGTGAGGCTGATTGGTACACGCCCGAGATGATCTGCCCCTGCCGATTGACGCCGAAGGCGGCCTGCACCTTGTTGCGGTAGTGGTAGGGATCTTCCATGCCGATGATCTCCTCCACGTGGCCGAAGCGGCCGAGCAGGCGGATGGCCGTCGCCTGTTTGAGATGCAGCTGCTCGTCATACGACAGGTTCTGCAGCTGACAGCCGCCGCATTTTTTTGCGAGCGGGCATGCGCGCGCTGGGGTGTTTGCCATGGTCATGACCTCCGGTCTTGCGAACTCTTTTCTTTATCCTAGCACATCATTCGTCGCTTTTCCACACGGTTTTTGCGCGCGGCAGGTTCCACTCGAAGTGCGCCGCGGCACAGCGGATTACAACGACGACGACCACGCCGGTCAGGATCGCGCCCGGCCCCTGCCAGACCTGCCGCAGGAGCAGATAGAGGATCCCGCCCGCGATGGACGCGCTGGCGTAGATGTGCTTGCGCAGGATGTAGGGCATATCTCCGGCGAGCACATCGCGCAGCACGCCGCCGCCCGTGCCGGTCAGCAGGCCGACAAACACCAGCAGCAGCGGGTCCGTGCAGCCGGCGAGGGTGATGGCGGTGTTCATGCCCGTGATCGTGAAGATGCCGAGCCCGGCCGCGTCCATGATGAGCATGAGCGCGTCGAACACACGCTTGCTGCGGCCGATGGTGCGCCGCACGAACGGGAAAAACAGCACGACCGACACACCCATCGCGACGAGCAGATAGATTGGGTCCTGAAACGCGCGCGGCGGAGTCAGGCCCACGACAAGATCGCGCAGGATGCCGCCGCCGACGGCCGTTGTGATGCCCAGCAGCCCTACGCCGAAGATGTCCATATGCTTTTCGATGCCGAGCACCGCGCCGCTGACGGCGAACGCGACCGTCCCGGCCAGTTCAAGCAGAAAGAGAAAGGTTTCCATCGTCATGACCTCCAAAAAAAGAGTACACCCCTGTTGTGGTGCAGGTGTGTACTCTGTCCTTTTACCTGAAAGATTGGCCGGGTGGCCTTGCTTCTTCGGTGCGGAATCGTCTCTCCAGAGCTCCGTCAGCCGCCGGTCCTTTTGCCTGAGAGTGTCACTCCTTCGGCGGCCGCAGCGCTCTCCCGGCAGCATCTTACGGCGTATATCTGCCGACAGTATAGCAGATGCGGCGAAATTTGCAATGCCGAATTTTTTCGTGTACACTGTTTGCAGAAAAGAACGGGAGGGATGCGCATGAAACGCATGCTGTGGCTTTTCCTGTGTCTGGCGGTGCTGCTGACGGCCTGCGGGCAAAAACCGGCGGCCGACTCCGCCGTCGCGGCGGCGCAGCTGTATCAGCCGCTTGTGCAGGCGGTCGGCGATGGCACGGACACGGGCGTCGACCTCACGGACGCGCAGATCGCGCAGGCGGTGGCGCAGCTCTCGGCGGCCGGCCTCACGGCCGTGCACGTGGACGCGGCCGACCCGGTCACGCACCCGGAGGCCGTGTCCGCCTTCTGGGATGCGCGCGCGGCAGGGGAGACGGCCGCGATCACGTTCTATGAGGTCTGCCGCGACGGCGGGCTGCTGTGCCACACGCTGCAGTCCGCGGACGGGACGGATACCGTCACACGCACGCGTGTCGTCTGGCGCGATGGGGTGTTTTCCGTGAGCTATGCCGATACCTACACCGTTACGTCCCTGATGCTCGGCGGCGGGCGGCTGACCTATGTCTACGACATGCCCGACAACCCGCCGGGCACGGATCACGACGGGCACATCGATACGCAGGAGATATTTACGATCGGATAAACAGCGGCTGCGCGCCCCGTTCGGGGCGCGCAGCCGCTTTCCTGCCTTATGCGCGGCGGACGCCGGATGCCGCCGTGGCGTGCAGCAGCGCGGCCTGCGCCAGCAGCTCCATGCCGTCGGCCGCCTGCGGATAGCGTGCGGCGAGCCCGAAGTGCGCAAACGCGGCGCATAGCTGTGCACTGTCAAGCACGACGCAGTCATTGCCGCGGGCAAGCTCCAGCTCGATGATTGAGCGCAGCACCTGCTCACTGCACGCTTTCTCCGGCTGCACACAGCCGAGCAGCGCCTGCACGGACGCGTCGGGATAGCTGCAGTGCAGCCCATAGCGCCGCGCGGCGAGACCGTAGACATTGGCGGCGCGCACGCCGGGCGTACACAGCACGCTCGCGCGCTGCCGCAGCGTGCCGACGAGCTGCGGCAGTGCAGCACCCGCAGTGCCCAGCACCGGGATGCCGACGGCCGCCGTGAGCTGCTCGCAGAAGGCGCCCGCGCTGTCCGGCACGGCGATGACCGTGCAGCCGGAGGCGGCCAGCACCTCCGCCGCTGCGCGCAGCTTCGGCAGGGGCGGCTGTGTGGACGCTCCGCACAGATACGGTTCGCAGTCCGGCACGGCGGCCGGGCTCAGCGGCAGCAGGGCGGCGGGGTCCTCACCCAGCGCCTGCACGCGGCGCAGGAACTGTGTGATGGCGGCCGGGTCTGCGCCGAGCACGCCAATGTGAGGCTGATCCTGTATCTGCATGATGGACATCTCCTGACGAAAAAAGTCTCCGCGAAGCGGGTATGACCTCATCTTAGCGGAGACTGTGATCCGTCCGGCAACGCTTTGGCATCGAAACGGCATCATTGTGCGTTGAAATACAAAGTATTTTCCACGCGCCACGCCGGCAGGGAAAAGGCCGTGTCGGCGTCCGGGTCATAAAACTGCAGGTAGTCGGTGATGCTGCTGTCCATGCCGTCGTTGTAACTGCCCTCGTTTCCGGCGTTGAGCAGCTGCAGGGGAACGGTGTTTCCACCGCTTGTGCGCAGACCGAGCATTTTTTTCGCCGCTTCCGGCATCGGGATCTGCACCTCGTCGTACGGCACGCCGAGCGCGGCCGCGACCGTGGCGCCGACGCGGGTTTCAAACACGCGCAGCAGGTAATCCCACAGGTCGTTCTGCCGGATCTGGAAGGCATAGCTGTCCGAAAACGTATAACTGAGCGCCAGGACGCAGCCGGTCGCGTCATCGATCAGAAGCTCCACCATGTCGCCGCGCGGATTGCTCAGCGCGATGCCCCAGAGGACGAAGCCGCTGCCGTAGCTCGCGTACTGGGCGGCCGCGCCCTCCTCCACGGAAAAGCCGCCGCCGAACAGCGCGCTGTCCTTTTCCAGCGCGCCCAG
>ERZ809296.335-NODE-335-length-83419-cov-6.373483_pt1 | contig 83419 bp, 70 predicted proteins | sample MGYA00520511_ERZ809296 | MGnify/ENA primary metagenome ERZ809296 (study PRJEB31576, sample SAMEA3212662) | Homo sapiens | biome: human-gut; feature: human gut; material: fecal | place: Sweden | collected 2012 ...
CTACACTCTTTCCCTACACGACGCTCTTCCGATCTAAATATTATATTGAATATCAGGCAAATCCTTAACGCTGTCAAGCTCCTTATATCTTATCTCGGGTTTGCGGCGAATTATGCCGAATCCGGAACACGGAACATCGCAAAGCACCTTGTCAACTGTGCCGATTTTATTATTATATATGCTCGCATCATTTACTATGCATTCAATATTTGTAAGGGTCAAACGCTTTGCACCGTTTTTAATAAGTTCTACCCTGTGCGGATGAATATCGCAGGAAATAATCTTGCCCGAATCATTCATAAGCTCCGCCATTGTAAAGGTTTTGCCGCCCGGCGCGGCGCAGACATCGAGAATGGTTTCATTTTCTTTAGGATTTAGTGCATATGCACAATCATAAGAACTCATATCCTCAATATGAAACAGACCGTCAATAAACGGTTTGCAGTTATTCAAATCAAACAAGGAGTTAATTTTGATTACATCGCCGTCGATTTCGCCCTCAATACAGGCGTTATTAAGTTCATACAAACATTCGTCTATATCAACGATTGTTGTGTTGGGAACCGCAAAAACAGGCGGCTTTTCGTTGATTGAGGACAAAATTTGCATTGTGCTGTCCTCGCCGTATTGCTTTTTCCACATATTGATTAAATGTGTCGGGCAGGAAAAACGAATGCTCAAATCTTCAATTTTATCTATATCAATTCTGTTTTGGTCAATCTTATGCAAAACAGCGTTAATTAATCCTTTGTAGTATGACGCACCAACAGCCTGCGCAAGGGCAACGGTTTCATTGATTGCGGCACGCGACGGAATTTTGTCCATAAAATAAAGCTGATATACACCGATTAACAAAACAAGTTTAACCTTCGGTTTTGTTTTGCCTTTTAAATAAGGTTGTATCAAATATTCAAGAGTCAACTTTCGCTCAATAACGCCGTAGACAAGTGCTGTTACAAACGGCTTATCCTTTGAGTCAACACCGTCGAGATTCTTATCAAGCGCAATATTTGAATATGCGTCATTGCTGAAAATTCCGTACAGAATATCAAATGCGGTAAGTCTTGAATTGCTCATCGTCTTCTGTTACCGCCTGCAATGATAAGAAGCAACCTGAAAATCGTAGCAAGCGCCGATGCAAGAGCCGCAACATATGTGAGAGCCGCCGCTGTAAGCACCTTTTTGGCACCGCTGTATTCGTCATCTGTAAAGTAGAAATTGTTTTGAATTGTTGCAAGTGCTCTTTTGCTTGCATCAAACTCAACCGGGAGCGTGATAAGCTGAAACAGTGCAACGAAGCCGTAAAATGCAAGGCCGATATAAGCCATTGCCTCTGAATTGATTGCAACGCCGATAAGGCAAAGCGGAACGCCGAGCCATGTGCCGATTCGCGTTGCCGGAATTACTGCATTACGAATTTTAAGCGGCGCATATCCCTGCGCGTGCTGACATGCATGACCTGCCTCGTGACAAGCAACACCGATTGCGGCAATACTTCTTGATGAAAAAACATCCTGCGAAAGGCAAATTTCCTTATTTTTAGGGTCATAATAATCTGTCAGCGTACCCGATATTACCTTAATTCTGACATCGGTAATTCCGTTGAGCTGAAGCAGTCTGAATGCCGCATCGGCGCCGGTCATACCTCTTGAATTTGCGATTTTTGAATACTTATTGAAATTTGACTTAACGCTGAACTGACAAGCAAGCGCAAAAAGGAACACGGGAATCATAATAAATCCCGTCATATAATACATTAAATAACTGTGTCCCATAATCATTCTCCTAATACAGTACCTAAATCAATCTTGTTTCCCAAAAGAAACGATTTTGTGTTCATTCTTTTTTTACCGTCAAGCTGAAGTTCGAGAATTTCAACGCATTTGCCGTCACCGCAAGAAACAACGAGTTTTTTATTGTTTTCAACAACCGTGCCGGGTGTCGATGCATCGACGTTTGACAAAACGGTCTTGTAAATTTTCAAATTCATTCCGTTGAGTGTTGTTATAGCAACGGGCCAAGTTTGAAGTCCGCGCACCTTATTGTGAACATCAAGCGCACTTTTGCTCCAATCAATCGGGCAAAGTGAGCGGTCAATCATTTTTGCATAGCCGAAATCGCCCTTGGGTTGCGGTGTAGGACAAACCTCGCCTTTTTCGACAAGTTTAAGCGCATCAATCAAAGCATCTGCGCCGATTTGCGAAAGTCTGTCAAAAAGCTCTGCCGAAGTTTCATTAATATCAATCGGAGTTTTTCTGACAAGCAAAATATCGCCTGTGTCGATTCCCTCATCCATTTGCATTACACACACGCCCGTTTCCTCGTCGCCGTTTAAAATCGACCACTGAATAGGTGCGGCGCCCCTGTATTTCGGGAGCAGTGACGCATGAACATTAATGCAACCGAATTTTGCGGCGTTTAATATCTCTTTAGGGAGAATTTTGCCGTATGCAACAACAATAATTACATCCGGATTAATTGAATTAATAATTTCAAGCGCATTTGAGTTTTTGATTTTTTCGGGTTGATACACCTTAATATTATGGTTTACGGCGCACGCCTTAACCGGTGACGGAGTTAGAATTTGTTTTCTTCCGACCGGCTTGTCGGGCTGTGTGAATACAGCCGCAACATTGTGACCTGCATCAATCAAATTTTCAAGGCAAGGAACTGCGAAATCCGGAGTTCCCATAAATATAATACGCATTTAACCCTCCAATTTGCCAACTAAATGCGAGGTGAACAAAACGCCGTCGAGATGGTCGATTTCGTGACAAAAGCATCTTGCCTTTAATTCTGTGCCTGTGAACACCTGCCACTTGCCGTTTCTGTCTTGTGCCTTAACCTGAACCTTTGCAGGTCTTGAGGTTACGCCATATTTGCCCGGAAGCGAAAGACATCCCTCAGACTCTCTCTGCTCGCCCTCTTTGAATGTTATTTCAGGGTTAACAAGTTCTATCGGACCATCACCGACATCAATTACAACAACTCTTTTAAGCATTCCTACCTGAACAGCGGCAAGACCGACACCGTTGGCGTTATACATCGTTTCAAACATATCGTCGATTAATGTTGAAAGTCTGTCATCGAATTTATCAACAACCCTGCTTGATTTGTTAAGAATAGGGTCGCCGAGCTTAACAATATTTCTAAGTGCCATTTACATATTCCTCTTTTACTATGAAATCTCGGCGGGATTTAAATCCACGCTGATATTGACATCTTTATATTCTTTAATTTTACTTGTATTTTTTAAAATTTTTGTTATCAATTCTCTAACAATTGCTGAATTTTTGCACTTAACAGCCAATCTGTATCGAAAACTGTTATTGATTTTTGATATTTTGGCAGGCGTAGGACCGAGAACAACAATTTTCACTTGTTTATATTCTGTGGTATTCAGCCTAACTGTTTCGTCAAAAAATGCCTTTGCGCAAAGTGCAACCTTATTTTCATCATTACCCGTAAATGTCATTGAATAAATATCGCAATACGGCGGATAAATCATAAGTTTGCGAAGCTGAATTTCGTTTGAATAAAAGCCTTTGTAATCCTGCTCGCACGCATATTCAAGCGTTTCGTTAAACGGATTGATTGTTTGAACAACTGCGGTGCCCTTAATGCCTCTTCTGCCGGCTCTGCCGACAACCTGCGTAATAAGGTCGAATGTTTTTTCGTTTGCCGTATAACTCTCGTCATACAGAGAATTATCTGCATTGACAACGCCGACAAGTGTTACATTTTCAAAATCAAGACCTTTTGCAACCATTTGAGTGCCGATTAAAATATCGTATTCGCCCGTTGCAAAAGAGTCTAAAAGCCTTTTGTGCGAAAATTTTGCCGTAGTGGTATCTGCGTCCATTCTTAAAATTCGCGCATTTGGGAAAAGTGATGAAATTTCATCCTCAATGCGCTGTGTACCGTAGCCGCTGTACCTTACCGAATCGCTGTGACATTCGGGGCAAATATTATCAAGCGGTTTTGAATAGCCGCAATAATGGCATTGCAATCTGTTTGAATAACTGTGATATGTCAGTGAAATTGAGCAATTCGGGCAAGTGATAACATGTCCGCAATTGTTGCAGGCAATAAATGTATTGTATCCTCTTCTGTTTATAAGCAAAATCGACTGCTTTTTATCTTTAAGATTTTTTTCAAGCAGTTCGGCAAGAGCAGAAGAAATGGGCGATTTGTTGCCCATTTTGCTTTCCTGTTTCATATCTACCATGATAACATTTGGAAGAGTTGACTCACCGAATCGCTCGTTGATTTCGCACAGAGTGTATTTACCTGCAAGCGCGGCGCTGTATGTTTCAATACTCGGAGTTGCCGAAGTCATCAAAAACAATGCATTATTGTATTTTGCACGAAATTTTGCGACATCCTTTGCATTATAGCGTGGGGTCCTTTCGGACTTATAGGTATGCTCCTGCTCCTCGTCCATTACAATAAGTCCGAGATTTTTAAGCGGAGCAAAAACGGCAGAGCGTGTACCGATGACAATTTTAGCATCGCCCTTTTGTGCTCTGATATACTCATCATTTCGTTCACCGAGCGACAACGCACTGTGAAAAACCGCAACAATATCACCGTATCGCTTATGAAAAATATCAAGCGTTTGCGGTGTCAACGAAATTTCCGGCACCATAACGATTACATCCTTGCCGTCTGCAATCGCATCATCAATCAGTTTTAAATAAACCTGCGTTTTTCCGCTGCCGGTAACGCCGTATAAAAGTGCGTTTCCGCCGCTTGACTGCTGAATTTTTTTTAGCTTTTCGTAAGCCTTGCTTTGAATTTTTGAAAGTTTAATTTCATTCTTATCACAAGGCGACTGAACATCGGAATACGGATTTCTCAAAATAACCTTATCATAAAACTCAACGACATTGTTTTTTTCGAGATTTTTTAATACGCCTATTCCGACTCCGCAAAACTCGCAAATTTCATTAGCTTCGGCTGTACCGACATCAAGAAGAAGACTGCATACGGATTTTTGCTTAACGGTAAGCGAAGACAAAATACTTTCATCATCACAAATAAGCCTAACCATACGCTGACTTTTTGATTTGATATTGCCAAATCTGCGCGGAAGCATTTGTTTTAAACAATCGTATGTTGTGCAAAAGCAACGCTCCTTGAGCCACAATGCAAGCTTGACAAGCTCATCCGTCAAAGCTTTTTCGGCAACTGAGTCAATTGGCTTTAACTTGTCGCAATTATCGGCTTGATTGAACGAAACAATTATTCCGTCGCGCAGTTTGTTTGATTTGCCGAACGGAACGCGTACACGCGCACCTATTTTGGCATTTTCGCGAAGATCGTCGGGAACAATATAGCTGTAATCGGTATCAAAGCTGAAAAATGTGTTATCAACAGCAACAGTTGCAACTGTAAAATTCATCGCTAATATATCAGTCTACCTTAAGTTCATCAGGTTCTTCAATAACATATTTGCCGTCGCAAATTTCTTCAATAGCAATTGAAACTGTCTTTTCGTCAATTTGTTTTTCGTTTTCTAAAGCCTCATCGCGGATTTCTCTTGCCCTTTTTGCTGTGCCAACTACAAGACTGTAACGGCTGTTTACCTTATCAAGCATTTTCTTTAAATCGGGGTTAAACATAATAATTATCTCCTTTATGCGTTTTGAGCTTCAAGCTCTTTATTTATTATTTCATTTATTTCATCAACTGCATCCTCTAAACTGTCATTAACAACATTGTATTTGTAAAGAGGAGCGATTTTGATTTCACTTTCGGCAATATCAATTCTGTTTTTAATATCATCCGGTGAATTGGTTTCTCTTTTTCTTAATCTGTGCTCAAGCACTTCCATACTCGGCGGAAGAAGAAAAATTGAAACGGCATCGGGGCACATTTTCATAATGCTTTGGGCACCCTGCACCTCAATAATCAAAAAACAAACCTTGCCTGCATCAACTGCGTTTTGAACGCCGTCAACAGGTGTGCCGTAATAACAGTTATTGTATTTTGCATATTCCAAAAGTCCGTTATTCGCAATCATTTTTTCAAATTCGCCAACGGTTTTAAAATAGTAATTAACGCCGTCAACCTCACCATCGCGTGGGGCGCGTGTTGTGGCTGAAACAGACTCCACAATGTCGTTTCTGCGCTTGCAAAGGGCTTTAAACACGGTGTCCTTGCCGCAACCGCTCGGAGCAGAGAGAATAACAAGCATTCCTTTTTTATTCATCGGAAATAACCTCCCCACCGAATCGCTGTGATATTTGCTTTAAATCCATATAGCTTAAAACAACATTGTCGGAATCGGTTATAATTACGCTCTTTGTTTTTCTGCCCTGCGTGGCGTCAATAAGCGTGCCGTTTTCCTTGCCCTTTTGGACAATGCGCTTAACGGGAGCCGATTCGGGCGAAACGATTGAAATTACTCTGTCGGCATTAATTAAATTTCCAAATCCAATATTCACTAAATTCATATATCAAAAACCTTAAATTATTCTATATTTTGAATTTGCTCTCTGATTTTTTCAACCTCGGCTTTAATATCAACAACCTTACGAGCAATATCTACATCATTTGCCTTTGAGCCGATTGTATTTGTTTCGCGGTTGATTTCCTGAACAAGAAAATCCATTTTTCTGCCGACCGGCTCATCAGCATTAATAAATGCTTTGAGCTGATCAAGATGCGAGCGAAGTCGAACTGTCTCCTCTGCAACGGCAACCTTATCGGCGTAAATTGCAACCTCTTGGATAACTCTGCCCTCGTCAAGCGAAACATCGCCGATTAAATCGTGAACGCGCTCAACAAGTTTATCATTATATTCTTTTACCGTTTCTGGCGAGCGCTTTTCGATATATTCAACGCAAGACAAAATATAATCTGCCCTTGATGAAATATCGTTTTTCATTTTTTCACCTTCGACTGTTCTCATTGCAATAAATTTATCAAGTGCCGTATCGGTAACCGATTTAACATAGCTCCAAATTTTCTCTTCGTCCTCATCAGCCTTTTTGACAACAAGAACATCCTGAAATCTTGCAACTGTTGATGCGCCGAAATCTTCTTTTAAATCATAGTTTTTGCTAAGCTCTTTTAATGCCGAAACATATGCGCTTGCAAGCGTGTTGTTGACAACAACCTGCGCCGCCTCAGTATTAAGCGCATCAATTGAAACATAACATTCAACCTTGCCGCGTGATACGCGAGAATTGATATAAGACTTCAGCTTATCGTCGAGAAAGCCGTATTGGCGCGGTATGCGCGATGAAAATTCGAAATAGCGGTGATTGACCGATTTGATTTCAACAGTAATAACATAGCCGTCTGTTTCTGCAACTGCTCTGCCGAAGCCAGTCATTGATTTTATCATTGATATTCTCCTTTATATATAACTTTTATTTCATATTTAGTTATATTGAAAATATTATAGGTCTGTTGTTTATTTAAGTCAAGAATTTGTTAACACATTGTTCACATTATTAATTGATTATTTACAAAATTAGCAAATAATAAACGGCACAAATTAATGTGCCGTTTAAAATTACAGTGTCATTTGTATATAACGATTAATAAATTTTGCCGTTCTCGTCAAAGTTTTCATCATCAAATTTGTTATCGCCGTCACCCAAGCCACCGTCATCACCCGATGTTGTAATAACATTTGAAATATTGAAAATATCAATCTCATATTCAGGAGAACCATAATATTTTTTCATTTTAAAATCCTCCTTACTTAATGTTGCCGTAATCACGGGTGTTTAAAACAGTTATTTTGCCTGTTCTCGGCTCGGTGTACGAATAATCATAATCTACATACGCCCTGTATGTTCGTGCCGCTGTGCCGGTTGTTACTGTAAACTGACCTGTTGAAAGAATATTGTTAATCTTTCCGGATTTTACAGCGGATGTGCCGACTACAAAGCTGTCGGGTGACGATGTGATTGTGTTATCTGTTGCATACATGATGCCGACTGCGCTTATGTTAGCCGATGTTCCCTGGGTAACTCTGCAGAATGCGGTGTAGCGTCCTGCCTCCTTGCTGTTATCCTTTGAAACGATATAAACAAACGGAGCCTTTTGAGTGAGCTTATCATTCAAATATTGCTCTGCATCAATGCCTTTGATTGTAACGGTTTCAATGCCGTCAACATTTGATGTTGTAAGTTTTGTTTGAGTGTTGGCATTTTCAACGGCGTAGTAGCCGTCCGACTTTTTAACTACGGGAACCAAATTATCACTGCTGTAAGCAAAGAAACTGTAACTCTTTGAATAAGAAATGATTTGGTATTTATCCCCTGCCTTATTAGCCCAAGCGGCAAACGATTCGTCACTTGTGTCTGCAGCATTATAATTAACTGTTTGGCGTCTGTCATAAGGACTTGTGAATGTTGTTGACCGCTTTCCGTCGTAAACATTGTATGTGTAAACATCGCCCGGCTCGTAAACAGATTTTGCAATATAAACATTTTCGTCATCAGCACTTTGAGTAACATTCCAACCGGTTAAGGTGTAAAACGCAACAGATGTGTTTTTATCGCCGTTGAAATCTGTTGAATAATATGTGGCTCCCTTTGTGCCGACCTCCGGCTGTGTTGAAGTATAAACAACATCAAAGCATCTGTTATAAACATTATAGAATTTAACTGTATATGTTTGCGCCGTTGTATTATCGTCAACAAGCTTTACAAAGAACAATACATTAGTATCGGCAATTCTGTTAACATTTCTCTGATATGCAAAATTCTTTTGCGAGGAAGTTGCATTAGATGTAAATTTGTTATTATCAGCATCGTAATCTGACGCGGTACCTGCGAAGTTTGTTGAACTCCACTGACCTACTGCCTTATTGGTGATTGCATCAACGGAGAAATTAAATTCCTCGCCGTAATACTTTTCAAACTTTTGAGTTGCAAAACCGTCAACAGGATTTCCATCCTTGTCTGCAACGGTTAATGTGCCCACAAAGCGTTTAATATATTTGTTGTTTTGTGTTGAAGTGTCATTAACCTCGGTATTAAGAGTTAACAAATTGCTTGTTTGCGGATCTGTTTCGTCAAGTGATGTTGCGCGGACTTCTAATCCTTCACTTCCGCTGTAATTTGAAACGAATTCCTTTGCCTGTGCGTCTGTCAACTTAACATAAACGATGTCATGAGCAGATTTCATATCGGATGTGAGTTTGTTCTTGCCCTCATCTGTATATTTATCGGTGTCAAGCGAACTTACTACCGTATAAGCATTGTCAAATGCGGTATAAGCATCGTCGGTATCAACTTTTTTAACCGTTGTCGCTTTTAGAGCCTTATCGGAATCGTTAACCGCGATTTGGTCGTCTGAAAGATACTGATTTTTCTCCTCCTCGGTTGCATTCTCCGAGAAAGGAAGAGTTGTAAGAGTGAATTTTTCACCTCTTATAGAAATTGTGTTAACTATACCGTTTTTATACTTATCTTTACCAATGGTATTTGTTAAAACGCTGTTTGATGAATCAATCTTATTGCTCAAGTTCTTCCAGCTCGAATATGAATACGTTTGCGAAAGCTTGCCGTTTTCGTCAACAGAGGCCTTTGTATCTGCAAGTTCTGTCGATTTAGCGGAAACCGTAGCAATCAAGTTTTCTTGTTCAACCGCCGGCATGGCAAGTTTAATCTGAGAACTGATGTCATATAAAGCCTTAAGCATATTTTCGATATCTCTGTATTCTTTACCGTTAAGATCAACATTTCTCCAATATTTAGGAGTACCGTAAGCCTCGTCGGAAGGATCAAAACCATATGCCTTTTCTGCAAGTGCCATAAGCTTTTTGTATGAGTTTTTATTGTCCTCAGTCATCAAATCAATTGCTGATTTGCCTGTTTCGGCGTCTTTATCCTCATATGCAGCTTTAACCTTGCCATAGATGGTTGAGCCGTTAATATATTCTTCTTTCGTGTAAAGGTTTGAATATGCTTCGAGAATATTTTGGATTAGTTTTGCCTGCACCTCATCGGTATTTGTTGTGCCGGTGCCGAATATATCGGAATCTATATCATCACTGTAAATTCTGGCAATACCGTCACTACGATAAGCAGTTGTGTATTCCTTAGTGTTACCGTCACTGTCTGTATATGTTGTATTATAAGGATTTTCAACAAACCAATATGCTTCGGCAACAGCGTCAAGATACGCTCTGTATGACGAAACGGAATAAAGGCTTGAAACGATAGCATCTGTAATTCCGCCGTCTTTTGAGGTTTCTTTTCCGACTGCAATAGCCTTAATTTTGCCCACATCGTTTTGAGTGCAACTTCCTGCTTCTACATCTTCCTTAGTATAATAGGTAATGTTAAGCTTTTTATTACAAAATGCCTCAATAAATTGTCTTGTCGCACCTTTGTCACATGTGTGGACACCTACATTGTAATAGTTGTAGGTCTCCTCGCCTAATGTTGCGTCTTGAGCTTTACCCACAGAAGCAAGATAACGAACTGACCAATAGTTTCCGTTTTCAAGAACAAAGTTCGCATAGTTTTCGGCAGAAGATGTATCGGTGCTCTTATTAACGCTGTTTTTGCCGGTGAATGTAACCGTTCCGGTAAACTCGTTGGTACCATTAAAGTTGCCCGTTGCGCCTGAGGACTCTTTTTCACCAGCGTAAACTTTGTCAAAGGCGATGCCAAATTTGTTTGAATCTATTGGATTGCCGAGAAGTTTTGCCTTTGCATTTGAAATTTCAACATCGGTCTTACTTTCGGTATCGACCTCGGAATCTTTTACAAATGCACCGAGCGCGCGTTTCGGGTTAATTTGAGTGAGTGTTGTACTGTTGGAATATTCAGAACCTGCATAGCCAACAAAATCAACATTTTTAAAGCCCATCTTTCCGTACTGCTGACCTTCGCCGATCAATCCGCCAATCGTCGCACCGGATGGAAGTGTGCCTTCATTAAAACTTTTAATTCTGTCAGAAATTTGAGATGAGTCAGTAAGTGTAGTTGAGGTTGAAAAGTCAACATTCAAGCCTGTATCGTTTCTGAAATACGATGTAACAAGGCAGTTTTTGCCTTTTCTCGACCATTTAAGGTTTGAAGATAGAAGTTGGAATTTGTAGCCGGTCGGCTTTCCATTCTCAACAGTAATAAGGTTTCCGTATTTATCGGTATCGGAATAGTCAACATAATAATCGGCGTCAACAACCGCAGATGAATTCATATATGAATTTTCGTTCGTATCATTATGCTCAGACATAGCAAATGAACCGGATTGAGTACCTACTCTTTTATCGTAGAAATTGAATTTATCGGCAATAGTAGCCGGTCTTGTATAATCGGCAGTTGTTGATTCTTCGTTACCAAAACAGCTTAAATACTTAAAGTTGCCGAGTCCCGAGCGATATCTTAATTCGTCTGTTTTATAAGTAGGAGTATTTCCATCACCGTCAATACCTGTTTCAGTTGCTTCGCCGGTTGATTTATCATAGCCGTGAGTCAGTTTTGAATAAATGCTTGTGGCAGTGCCGACAGAACCAATAAAGCGGCTGTAGTTTGAAGTATAGAATCTTCTGTCATCGGTACCGCCGTAATAGCCGTTACGAGTTCCTACAATCTGGTGTGCATCGGCAGGATTGGGCATAATGTACGGAAATTCATACTCACCGTACATTTTGCCTGTTTTGTTCGGCGAAAACAGTCCTGTCTCGGAATTATATGTGTATTTTGATGTATAAACAATTGCAAGCTCAACGCCTGTTGTCGGATAGCCTTCTTTGTCACCGGCCTTGAATTCGTCTATTCCGTCGCCGTCATAGTGATAGTGGAAATAGTTTGATACATCACCGGTTACATAATATTTTTTGTAAAGCTTTTCTCTGTGCAGCTTGCCTGTTGTAACCTTGTCGTAAACCATATCGGTTGTTTCATTATATTTGACGGTTGTACCATCATCTTTATCATAATACCAATCTTCCGAACCGGCGGTATCAACAATGTTAACATCACTGAATGTATAGCCTCTTTGCGCAACACTTTCCGATGAAATCGGGTAAATTGAAACCGGATTTTCGGTGTCAATATAATAAGGATAAGTCGACTTAATGAATGTAACTCTTTCGCCGGTAGTTCCGTCCTCGCCGAAATTCGGGTTGTCTGAAAGCTCATTGCCGTACATTGTATAATCGGAACCCTTGGCGTGTGTATATGCAACGCCGTCCATTTTAATGTTATCACCGTCAGACTCCAACTCGCCTGTCGGATCATAAATTTTTGCATCCTCATAGTTTGGCTTAACGGATTTGAGCGTTTTTATCAAAGAAGCAATGTCTGAAGCAGCCTTTTTAACAGCCGACTCGATATTGATGTTATAATCATACTTACTGCTTTGATACGGATTAAATGATGTTGCTGCATCAAGTGCGCTCAAAACAGTTCTCATACCGCCCCATTTATAATCGGATACAACATATGATGTAAGATTGCTTTGGCAATCGCTAAGTGCATCAGTCAGTGCTTTGTAATTTAAAACATAATATTTAAGCTTGCCGAACTCTGCGGTCGTAGTTGCAGAAAGATCAGAATCATTATTAACACCGGTAAAAGTTACATTGTCTGTGATTTGAGTGAAATATGTTGAATCATCTGCAGCAAAAGTCGGATTAATAACAAGGTGACCGGAAAGTTTATACCAATCGCCTGAACTTGTTTGAATTGTTGTATTATTCGTTGCATATGACGATAAATGGCTTACCGTTCCGTTTGGTGCATTTTGGCTCCAGCAAAAATCATAAGTACCTGTTGTATTCCTGAATTTCCAGTCGGCATCCGTTGTAATCACATCGCTTGTACTGTAAAATGTTTTAAGTGCACGCTTTTTTGATGACGAACCGCCCTTGTAAACAGGCATTGCACCGAAATAAATAGGTGATGAGCCGTCATAAATCGCAACAAGACTTGCAGGCACGGCAATTGCAACGGTAAGGTTATTATTTTCCGAGCCTGTATAAGTTACTTCCTCATCTATATCGGGGTTAGCAACGAAAGCAAGTGATTTGAAATTATTTTTGTAAATAGTATTCTTCTGTTCGTCGCTTACTCCGGTAAATGACTCATCTGAAAACGCCTTTGTAGGAATGTATGTATCGAAATTCGGAACAAACTCCGTCATATTATTTGTTGTATCCGTCAGATTTTTTGTTACGGAAGTAACACCCTTAATAACGCTGGCATCGGTAGTTGTCAAATCAAATACTTTTGAATTAAAAAGTTTGAATGCTGTTTGATATGCAATATATGCGTCGAGAAGATTGGTGTATAACTTATGTTCATTCATCTTATCTTCATACGCAAGCATAGCAGCATCAAGGTCTTTTACGCACTGTGCAACTGCAGTCTCAGATACATTTTTTAAACCATACGTATCATTGGCAACGACCTCCTTGCCGGCGGCAGAAACAGGTACATACTTTGCTTCTTCGGCAAACACAGTAACAGCAAATGACGGAAGCATTGTAACTATCATTAATACCGCAAGAATCGCAGACAGTATTCGCTTAGACATTTTCATTTCTCTTCCTCCTAAATATATTACACTATAATGTGTATAATAACCATTCAAAGCACACACAACTATTTTATGCATAGTTACAGAATAGTATTATTACAATTCTATTTTATGGCATTTTATTTCTTTTGTCAATCATAAATTTACAGTTTATTCATCGTTTTTCGACATATAGTATGATAAATGCAGATTTTCACTACACGACCGCAATTTAATCAACAAAAAGAAAATGAAAGTCTAATAATTCAGTCAGCAGAAAGTTTCGTTCACAAAAAGTTTACAAATTAAAAAGGCCGATGAACTAATCATCGGCTGAATTTTTGTTTATTTTTCATCATTTTCGTCATTAATCTCATCATCGTTATTCTCGTCCACAGCCTTATCATCAGCGGATGTGGCGGATTTTTTTGATGAGGATTGTTTGTCTTTTTTGAGCATTCCCGAGATTATAAACAATACTCCGACTGCGGCAGTTATGCATGCGGCAATTATCATTATCTTTGCGTCTTTTGATATTGTGCCGCCGTCTTTGTTTGAATAATCATCTTCTGCACTCAAAACATATTCGTCGCCGCTGTTCCCCTGCTCCGATTGCGCCGAGGCTTGCGGCCCGACTTTGCCTTGTGTATCCGTTTTCATCTTTGGCTGCACTTTTGTTGTTTGAGTTACAACTCCGCCTGAAAACTTTGTTGAATATTGGTTTGCTGCGCTTGTTTTTGTTTGTTTTTTATTTTCTTTTGCTTTGCCGTTTGAGGGCTTGGTGTTTTTCGCCTTGGTTGTTCGTATTGTCTTTGACGGTTTTAACTCAATTTGTTTTAATATATTCTTGTAATTATGACCGTTTACATTCAAATACACATCGGCATAATTTGTGCTTGAGCCTTTGACCTCCAATGCGACAACGCATATTTGCTGATTTGAGCCGTTATTTTGAAAATCATACTGCGCCGCGAAATAATCCTTATCCGGGTCATCATCACAGGAATATCCGTCATTTGAAACAGAAATATGATACGCCTCGTTTGAATTTGAAATATCGTAGCATACCGCAACATTATTTTCATCGCGTGTTATACTTGATTCATTGAATATGAAATACACATAGAAAACATTTGTTGTTGAATCGAAATAATACTTAACTGTGCCTTTGAGCGTGAATGTATTAGACATTGCACTTTTGCTGAAACTCTGCTGTGAAACATTAGGATTATCAATCCACTTTGCCTCGCTGAGATAATCTCTGTTGGCTGAGAATGCGGCATTGGGGACAAAAACAACAGCCGTCAGTAATACAAATACCGACAGCATTATCAATACCTTTTGTGTCTTTCCTCGCACACATTTCAAGCCTTTTTCGCTCCTTTTACAGCCTTAGTCCCCTCATTTTTCGTTTCATAAAAAATCACTAAAATTTTATCATCGTTTGTCCCACTTTGTCAATATTTATCAATATTTTTGTTTACTTTGCAAAAAAATATGCAACCTTTTTGTTTAGGTTGCATATCTGTTATTGTTAAATTTTATTTTTTTGTAAGCTCGACAGATATTTTATATGTTCCGTAAACCCATGAATCATTGTGATTTGACAGAGTGACAACCAAATCGGCAGTATTACTGTCATCAAGCTTAGATGCGTCACAAGTATATACCAAATCGCCGGAGTCAATTTTTGTATTTTCAGGCGCAACTACGGTTATTTTAAAATCTGTAAATACAAGCTTATAATCGTATCCGTCAGGAACATTTGTCACTTTTACGGCAGATTTATCAATATATACCGTTTGATTCTTATATTTGTTGTCAACCGTAACATCGGCTGAAATATTGTCATTACCGTCGAATATCGATTTAAAACCGATAAAATCTTTCGAGGTAAACTTAAAGTGATTTTTACCCTCGTGCAGTTGATTATAGTTAATAACACCGATTACAGCCTCATTAATATCTACACCGTCAAGGACTCCTGCCGTAACCTTATTTACCGAATAATCGACCGATAAGATGCTGTTATCGGAAATACCCTTAGGGGCGTCCTCAAATTTAACATTTACCGGAAGAACAATCTTTTTAACAACAGGAATCGAAACGGAAACGGATTTGATTTCCTTATCTTTGTCCTTAGATGTGATTTTTAAAAAGCTTTTTTCGATACTATCATCGCCCTCAACATTCAATGAACATTCGGCAGAATATGTTTTGCTGATATTTGTTGCATTTTCAAAATCAACATTAGCGGTAACCCCGGTAATTTTATCGACATATGTTTTCGGACCTTGAACGATGACGGTTTCGTCACTCAAGCTCGGGTCACCCCAAGCATAGCCGTTTGCAAGAACCGAATTATCATATTTCAAATCGACATCAAAAGTTTTAGCCGCACCGACATCAAAATAGCCCTCTATAGATGACGGATAAACACTTTCAACTGTAAAATCGAGGGTTTTTGATGACTTTGTTACCAAAATAGGAATAGACTGCTGACCTGCTTTTGTAACATTAGAGGTGTCGAATTCAACATTCAAATCATCCTCCCCAACCTGACCGACAGCATATTTCGGGCCCTTAACGGTAACACTCAACTCAATTGAATCTTGAAGAGAAAAATACTCCATACCAAGTTGCTGTGATAACTCATCGGAAATTGTTACCGGAACATCAAGTTTGATTTTTTTAGATTCATCGGTGCCAACGCTGATAGAGGTTGAAATCCAAACAAGGACAGCAAGAAAGAGCGAAAAGAAAATTAAATATTTGTCATTATATACTAATTTATAGAAAAAGGACTTGTTTTCATTTTTTGAACTGTCAGCCATTATTTTTTAAACCTCCTAACAAGTTTTGAAATTATTTTTTCATCGCCGGAGGTTCCGTTAGGAATAAACTGCTCAGATAAAATATCACGAATATCACCGCTTGAAACATCGCGTGTAATATTTCCGTTTATAACAACGCTGATACTGCCTGTTTCCTCGCTGACAACAAAGATTATCGCATCGCTTTGCTGTGACAAGCCAATGGCGGCACGGTGTCTTGTGCCAAGTTCGGAGGCAACATTTTCCTTTGTAAGCGGCAAAATACAACCTGCGGCATAAATTGAAGAGCCGCGAATAATCATTGCACCGTCGTGAAGCGGCGACTTGGGATAAAATATATTTTCAATAATTTCCTTTGACGGTGCGGCATCAATAACCGTACCTGTTTTAACAATATCGCCGAGCATTGTTTCATTTTCAAATACAATCAAAGCGCCGACCTTATCATCAGACATTTCAGCGCAAGCCTTACAAGTTGCGTCAATGGTTTTATTCATTTCGGCAACATCAAGCGCTACACCTGAACGGACAATCGATCTAATGCTGTTGCGAGCTGCGCCGATGCCCATTTGTTCGAGAATATTTCGGATTTCGGGACCGAAAAGAACAACAACAATTATTATAATATTTGTAAATATGATTTTAAGCAGATAACTTGATGCAACCATGCCCAAGAAATTGACAACAAAATAAATTATTGCGACAAAAACCAAGCCCTTGATGAGCTGCATTGCTCTTGTTTCACGCACAATGCGCAATACCATATATATAACAACTGTTACAAACAAAATATCAACAACATCGATAACGCCAAAGGTGCCGAAAAGCCCTTTTACCTGATTTGTTGTATTTACAATTGAATTCCAGAGATTTTTAAAATATCTGAACTGAAAAGCAAGATTTATAAAATTTATATAATTTAAAGGCATTTTTAACATCCTCAAGTTTTATTTATTTTATTTTAACACATTGACAATAATAAATAAAGTAAAAACTGACATTTTAATAATGAAATTACATTTTTTTAATAATATTGTAAAATTCAAAACACTCTTTGTCTGTATTAAATGCGCCGAGACTGACTCTGACGGTGCCAAATTTCAAAGTGCCGAAATGTCTGTGTGCAAGAGGCGAACAATGGAATCCTGCACGAACACAAATATTGTTATCGGCAAGGAACGAAGCCACGCTTTCGCTGGATTTATCCTTATAGTTAAACGAAACAATCGGTACGGATTTCATGTATTTCGGTGCAGGAGTATAAAGTTTGACTCCCTTAATTGACGAAAGCATTGCATAAAGGTTTTGCGCCTGATGCATTTCTTTAGTATAAATATTTTCAATACCTGTTTTATTAACAAAATTGATTCCCTCACCGAGAGAAATAATGCCGGAGTTGTTAAGCGTGCCCGACTCGAATCTGTCGGGCATATAATCCGGCTGTTGCAATTTGAGTGAATCGCTTCCGGTGCCGCCAGCCGTTACGGTTGACAGCTTAAGACCGTCACAAACACACATAAATCCCGTACCCATGTTGCCATACAGCGATTTGTGACCCGGACAGCAGAGAACATCTATATTATCGCGTTTCATATCAATGTCAATAACCCCGGCACTCTGTGCCGCATCAACTATAAATCTTACACCGTGTTTTTTGCACATTTTGCCGATTTTTGCAATAGGGAAAACAACGCCGAACACATTGCTTGAATGCATACAAACAATCGCTGAAGTGTTAGACTTAATTAATCGCTCAAAATTGTTAACCGTTTTGTTGTCATCAAACGAAAACTCAGCAATATCATAATCGGCTACACCGTCATCCGACAGTTTTTGTGCAACTCTTGCAACGCTGTTATGCTCAAGCGATGAGATAATAATATGTCCGCCGTTTTCAACCGAGCCTTTAATTGCATAATTCAATGCTTCGGTGCAATTTTTTGTAAAAACAACATTTTCGGGACTGCAATTAAACATATCGGCAGTTTTTTCGCGCACATCATAAATCATCTTCGCTGCCTTAAGACTTTGAGCATATCCACCCCTGCCGCTGTTAAACGAATAGTATTTCATAGCAAAATACGCCTTATTGAGCACCGGCATCGGTTTTGGATATGTTGTTGCGCCGTTATCAAAATATATCATTCGCGCTCAACCCCCGTGACAGATATTCCGGCCTGTGATAAGATTTTGTATAGCTTTTCTTCATCATCGCCGGTTTCAAGCTTAATAACATAGCCGCATCCATCGGTTGGTTGAGGGTTTTCTATTCTGTGAATAATCGGCTTATATCCGCGGTTTCGTAATAATTTTGCACCGCGCTGTGCATTTGTCACAGAGCCGATTTTGAATGAAACAAACATAAAAACACCTCAATTCTTTCATAGTTCATACTATGCGAATTGAGGTGTTTCGTTTAATTAAAATTATTCGTCAACCTTGCTTTCGGCAATAACCTTTTGTGCTATATGTTCCGGGCAACGCTCATATCTTGCAAAGGATGTTGTAAACGAGCCTCTGCCCTGTGTGATTTGACGCATCGAAGTTGAGAATGTTGTCATTTCAGCCTCCGGAACCTCGGCGATTATTTCTTGCATTCCGTCGCCGTTAGGTGTCATTCCGAGAACTCTGCCGCGGCGCTTATTAATATCACCGATAATGTCACCCATTGCCTCGTCATTGCAAACGGCATTCAATGTTACAATAGGTTCAAGCAAAATCGGACCTGCCTGAGCAATACCGTTTTTAAACGCAAGTGAAGCAGCTGTTTTAAAGCTCATTTCGCTTGAATCAACAGGATGATAAGAGCCGTCAAACAATGTAGCTTTAACGCCAACCATCTTATAACCTGCAAGAACGCCTTTTTCCATTGAGTCACGCAAGCCTTTTTCAACAGCCGGGAAGAAATTCTTCGGAACGGCTCCGCCGACTATTCTTTCGTCAAAAATTAAATCCTCGGTATCATACGGCTCAAATTCGATTAATACATCGCCGAACTGACCGTGACCGCCCGATTGCTTTTTGTATCTGCCTTGTGCTTCAACCTTCTTTGAAATTGTTTCTCTGTAAGCCACCTTTGGCTGTTTAAGCGAAGCGGCAACATTATATTTTGAAATGAGTTTTGAAAGACAAACATCAAGGTGCTGTTCTCCGAGTCCGGAGAGGATAGTTTGGTGAGTTTCTTTGTTAACCTTGAACGAAATTGAAGGGTCTTCCTCAATAATCTTTGCAATAGCGTTTGCAATCTTTTCCTCTTCTCCCTTTTTGTCTGCCGAAACAGCCATAGAATATGAGGCAGTGGGAATAATTACACTGTCGAGGGTGACAACTTTATCTGCAAGGCACATTGTATCGCCTGTTTTAAATGTTGAAAGCTTTGCTACGGCACAAACATCACCGGCACATACCTCTTTTATATCGGTTTGCTTTGCACCCAAGGTATTAACAATTTTACCGAGGCGTTCATTGTCACCCGTTCTTGCATTCCTAACTGTCATACCCTGCGAAATTTTGCCGCTGACAATTTTGAAAAAATTAAGCTTTCCGATAAATGGGTCGGCAACGGTTTTGAAGCAAATTGCCGCAAGCGGCGCATTCTCGTCAACATTCAGCTCAACCGGCTCGCCGTCAGAATCAATTGCATACTCGGATTTCGGTGCCGGACAACAGTCTTTTATAAAATCAAGCAACATATCAACGCCAACACCCGTTAAGCCCGAAAGAGCAAAAACAGGTACAATCGAGCCGTCTGCAATACCTATGGTCAAGCCCTTAAGCTTATCCTCTCTTGTAAGCGGATTGCCGTCAAAATATTTTTCCATCAATTCGTCATCTGTACCGGCTACAGCCTCTGCAAATACTTCTTTAATTGCATCAAAACGAGGAGCATCGTCATGTAAAATATCTGCCTCAACTTTGTTAACTCCGTTGTATGTATAAGCTTTATCGTCAATCATATTATAATATCCGACAACCTTGCCGTCAGTGATAACAGGAACGACAACAGGACACATCGAGGTGCCGAATTTTGCAACAAGTCCGTTAAAGGATTTGTAGAAATCCGCACGCTCATCATCCATCTTTGATGTAACGATAATTCTTGCCATACCTTTTTTACCTGCGTTATTAAACGCTTTTTCTGCGCCTGCGGCAAGACCCGAGCGTGCCGAAACAACAACAATGGCGGAATCCGCCGCTCTTAATCCTTCATTTGCACCGAGAGCAAAATCGAACAGACCGGGAGTGTCAATAATATTCATTTTTGTGCTTTGATAATCAAATTGCAAAACAGATGATGAAATGCTGATTTTTCTTTTCTTTTCCTCGGCATCAAAATCCGAAACAGTATTTGAATCCGCAATTCTGCCCATTCTTTCAGTGACTTTGCTCACATTAAGCATAGCCTCACAAAGAGTGGTTTTGCCCTTAGAGGAGTGACCGACAACAGCCACATTTTTTATATTATTCATAGAAAACATCCTTTCCAATATAGCTCATTGGTAAAATTGTATAATATTTTTAAACTTATGTCAACTATTTTTAAACATTTTTGACATAATAGTTAAAAGTTTAATATGTGTTAATATTTATACACTGAGAAATAATTATGCAATAAAAAATCAAATAATAACAAAAAACGAACGATTTGCATAGAATATAATTCAATTTACAGTGTCGCAAAGATACAGTATTTTTGTAAATTTTGAACATATACGACATTATGTTGTGTAGTTTTCACAGTGGATTATCGTTTTTTTGCACAAATATTAGGTATGAGTAACGATTTTATAAAAAAGAATTTATATTTCTTGCAATAATATTAAAATTATATTAGAATTGATAACTACTAACATTATAATTAAGTAATATTATAAATATATCAAAGAGAGGGCTTTTTTGTAATGTATAAAATCGTCTCAAAAAGAGAACTAAATTCAACAGTAACACAAATGGAGATAGAAGCTCCGCTTGTTGCCGCCAAGGCACAACCCGGTCAGTTTATCATTTTAAGGGTTAACGAAGACGGTGAGAGAATCCCCCTGACAATCGCAGGATGTAACAAAGAACAAGGATGCGTAAAAATTATTTTTCAAATTGTCGGAGCTACAACCGCAAAGCTCAACCATAAAAATGAGGGCGAATACATCAGCGACTTTGTAGGTCCGCTCGGCAGCGCAACTAAAACAGACGGCATAAAAAAAGTTTGCATAATCGGCGGCGGTGTCGGCTGCGCAATCGCTATGCCTGTTGCACAAAAATTTCACGAGCTCGGTGCAGAGGTAACAAGTATTGTCGGATTCAGAAACAAGGATATTGTTATTCTTGAGGACGAATTTAATAAATGCTCTGATAACCTTGTGGTTATGACAGATGACGGCTCATACGGCAGACACGGCAATGTAACGGCTCCGCTTAAGGAAATGTTGGAAAACGGCAGTCAGTTTGATGAAATCATCACAATAGGTCCGCTTATTATGATGAAATTTGTTGTTGCTACGGCAAAGCCTTTTAATGTACCGGTTACAGTATCAATGAACCCTATAATGATTGACGGCACGGGAATGTGCGGCGGTTGTCGCTTAACACTTCACAGAGGCGGCGAAAGAATCACAAAATTTGCGTGTGTTGACGGTCCGGAATTTAACGGATACGAAGTTGATTTTGACGAAGCAATGTCGAGAGGCAGAATGTACTCTCAATTCGAGCGTCACGCATACGAGGAAACATGTAACTTATTTAAATCGGAAAAGGAGGGCAAATAATATGGCTATGATTCCAAACAAAAACGAAATGCCTTCACAATCTCCGACTGAAAGAGGCAAAAACTTTAACGAAGTAACATACGGCTACACTGCCGAGTTGGCTCTAAATGAGGCAAAAAGATGCCTTAACTGCAAAAACAGGCCTTGCGTATCGGGCTGTCCCGTTAATGTTCAAATTCCCGACTTTATCGCAATGATTAAGGAAAACAATTTTGAAGGCGCATATCAAAAAATTGCAGAAACATCATCACTTCCGGCTGTATGCGGCAGAGTTTGTCCGCAAGAAAGACAATGCGAGTCAAAATGCACACTCGGAATTAAATTTGAATCGGTAGCAATCGGCAGACTTGAAAGATTTGTTGCAGATTACCACAACACACATTCAACCGAAAAACATAAAAAGGCTGAATCCAACGGTCACAAAGTAGCAGTAGTAGGTTCCGGACCATCAGGACTTGCCTGCGCAAGCGATTTGGCAAAAATGGGATATGAAGTATCTGTTTTTGAGGCATTGCATCAGGCAGGCGGCGTTCTTGTTTACGGTATTCCGGAATTTAGGCTTCCAAAAGATATAGTAAAGAAAGAGGTCGATGCTCTCAGTGATTTGGGCGTTGATATTGAAACAAATGTTGTTATCGGCAAAACACTCACAATAGACGAGTTGTTTGACAAAGGTTACGAGGCTGTATATATCGCAACAGGTGCGGGCTTGCCTAACTTTATGGGCATCCCGGGCGAGGCACTTAAGGGCGTTTATTCAGCAAACGAATTTTTAACAAGAAGCAATCTTATGGCGGCTTATAAAAGCGATCCCGACACGCCGATTATGAAGGGCGGAAAAATTGCAGTAGTAGGCGGCGGAAATGTTGCAATGGATTCTGCAAGAACAGCATTAAGGCTTGGCGCAGACGAGGTGCACATTATTTACAGGCGCTCGATGGAGGAAATCCCTGCGAGAATGGAAGAGGTTGAGCACGCCAAAGAGGAAGGAATCGAGTTTAATCTCTTAACAAATCCGATTGAAATTGTCGGCTTTGAAAATCCCGAAAATCCACGCGATGAGAGAAACGGATTTGTAACGGGAGTAAAATGCGTTAAAATGCAACTCGGTGAGCCTGATGACAGAGGCAGACGCCGTCCCGAACCGATTGACGGTTCCGAATTTGTAATTGATGCCGACACTGTTATTATCGCAATCGGCACATCCCCAAACCCACTTATCAAAAATACGACAGACGGCCTTGAAGTAAACAAAAGAGGCGGCATTGTTGTTGACGAAAACGGAATTACATCGCGTGACGGTGTATTTGCCGGCGGTGATGCCGTAACAGGCGCGGCAACGGTTATTTCCGCAATGGGCGCAGGAAAACTTGCCGCTCATTCGATAGATAAATACTTATCATAATTAAAATGCTCGATTGAAACACATAAACGGTGCGCAATCGAGCATTTTTAAAAGGAAAGTGAAATACATATGACAGTAGTTATAACAGGCGCATCAAGCGGTATTGGAAAAGAAACTGCAATGGCATTTTTGAAAAACGGCGACAAAGTATATTGCCTGAGCCGCCGTCCTTGCGATTTAAACGGAATAATCAATATAAAGTGCGATATAACCGATGAAAATCAAGTCGAATCTGCATTTGAGGAGATTGAAACAATAGATTTGCTTATAAACAATGCGGGCTTTGGCATTTCGGGCGCTGTTGAATACACAGAGCTTTCCGAAATGAAATCGCAATTCGAGTTGAATTTTTTTGCACAAATCTGCGTTACGCAATGCGCTCTGCAAAAACTTAAGCAATCAAAGGGCAAAGTTATTTTTGTATCATCAGCTGCATCAGTATTTTCAATTCCGTTTCAATCCTTTTATTCTGCAACCAAAGCATCAATTGAATCTTTAACAGCAGCATTGAGAAATGAGCTGAAAATGTTTGGCGTGCAGGTCGGCTGTGTAAGACTCGGCGACATAAAGACAGGATTTACGGCTGCGCGTGAAAAAAGTTTTAAAGGCGATGAAGCATACAATGGTATGATTTCGCGCAGTGTAAGCGTGATGGAGAAGGACGAAACAAACGGTATGCCTCCGAGTGCAGTTGCCAAAACGATATTGAAAATATCATCAAAGAAAAATCTTCCGCTTGTGACAACAGTCGGCGCACAGTATAAATTTTTGTGTTTTCTTTCAAAAATATTGCCGAGTGCAATAGTAAATAAGCTTGTAGGCTCAATTTATATGCCAAAAAAATAACATGATATACATAAAGAGAAATGAGAATTGACTCATTTCTCTCTTTTTATTGTATTTAATAATTCTGCCTGAATTTTAGGCAATTCGTTGCTTTGAAAAATTTGAGCAGTCGTTTTTGCAGTATGTTTGCGCCGCTTAAAAACCGCATCAAATATTCTGTTTAAATAAGCAAGCGGTATAAATACACTGCGCTTTCTCGAATAATCATAATATGCTCTGACATATTCGGCGGGCGGAAAAATCCATTTAAAAAGAGCTTTTAGTTTGCCAAAGGCTCCTACCCTGCCGTCGGAATTTTTTGCGACAAGATAACCGCCGAGATTGCTTTGCTCAAGCCCAAAAACTCCGCCGTCGAGCATTACACGTTCAAACATAAAAAGTGTATTTTCATCAAATTGAATTTTGCTTGCAATCGGTGTGTCAAACCACAAATTGCAAAGAGCGAGTATAATTTTTGCCGTATATTCAATGCCTGCATTTTTGCAAAGTACAAGGAATTTTGCCTCGTTAAAACTATCGATGTTGCGAACAAAAGCATCAATATCCGCAAGCATTCTCACTCCTGCGCCCGTATATGCCAAATGTTTGCAAAGGTGACAAAGGATATAGAGCAAATGGTTATAATCATCAAGTGAATATTCACATCCGTCCACTGTGCAGTGTAAAAAAATATCATCGAAATACTCATTATTGACATCGGCATCTCGGTGCATTTCGATATCGCAGCCGTCGATTTCAAAGGTCTTTGTATAATAATCATCATGGACTAATCTAACGCCCTGATTAATCAATACGGCAATATCGTCATCAAATGAGTTTGAGCGAAGAATAATGTCTATATCGCCGCTTGTCCTAAGTTGCGGAATTGGATAGAATTTGCTTAAAACCGCGCCCTTAACAATTATATAATCAATGTCGTTGTCATTTAAAACGTTTTTAATTTTATCAAGCGCACTGCGTTTCTTGTCATAATCAAGCAGAGTCAAACCGAGCTGTTGATTAAACGCGGAGCGTATTTCACCCGACGGCTGATACTCCTTTTGTAACAGCTTTGCCGTTTGAGTAATAATTGCTGTCATATTATGAATTGATGAAAGCTTGTATATTCCCTGCCAATCGTAATTATTGTTTTTGGGAATTTTACCGTTTAAAAAGCAGTTAAGGAGGTATAAAAATTGTGATTTATCATCAGTCATAATTTATACCTCCTTGTTTTTTTATTTATTGTTTTTAAGATTTTCCATTAATTCGTTATGATAATCGTTTTGCTTATTGCGGACAATTTTTGACGGAATAAAGCAGAAAAGCAAAATCACAGCCGCACCGAGGAACAACTCCATCGGGTAAACAATATTATTTTCAGACACGCCCTTGTTAGCCGCGTTAATGATAACCTGTGCCACTATCGGACCGATAATCATAGGAATGAGAACATACATAACCATACGACAGCCTTGGAACAAGCCCTCCTTGCCCTGTGGTATGTAATCGCGATATGATGCGGTGAAAAGGCCTGCCATAACAAGGCTGACGCCGATAACAAGTATGCCTCCGATAATCAAAATCGCAATTTCTGCTTTTTCATTTTTGTCGACAAAAAACTTTGCGCTCCAAATTATGATACAGCCGATTATTCCGGCAATGATAGTCGGATAATAAAAATGCTTTTTGCCGCATTTATCCATAGCGGTTGAAACAATAACCGACACAACTGCGGCAACAACCATAATTATACCGATTGGGATTATGTAGTTCTTGATTTTGAGCGTTCCCTCAACTATGTTAAACAAATAGTTTACATAAACCTGATACGCAATCGCAGACACCATATTGCCGGAAAGGCAGATATAGAGCATTTTATTTTGCTTAATCGTGGACGGTTTAAGCGAATAGATAAAATCGGAGAAAAAAGATGTATCCGATTTAGGTTTAATGCCCTCCTTGTCTCGCATAATGAACAATCCGAACGCACCGCCGACGGTCGGTATGATGCCCATTATCAAAAAGAACTTTTGCCAATCGGAGACTGTGGCGTTGTTATTTGTGAGCGAATCAAATCCGCCGAATACAATCGCAAGCGCAACAAGAGGCATAATTGCAAGTATTGTGTCAACCTTGGCTCTGTTTGCCGTGTTCGTGACATCCGTTATCCATGTATTAAAAGCAGCATCATTGCTGATTGAGCCTATGACGGACATAATGCAGTCCATCACAACAACAAGAATAACAACAGGCAAAACCTTTTCTTTGGTAGGTTGCATAGGAACAAGCGAAAATGCGGCAATTGTAAATCCCCAAATCACATAGCCCCAACAAATGAACGCTTTTCGTTTGCCGCGTCTGTCACACAGTGCGCCACCGATAAGCGTTGAAAGTGTCGCAAACACGGCAGACCACGCAACAAGCAGGGTTGTCGCATAAGGTGCTTTGGTAATTTCGTTTTGCATAAAGCGAGAAAAATACATATTCTCGACAACCCACGCGACTTGACCGATAATTCCGAAAAGGAAAACCGAAACCCAGATGCGCGACGAAAGCTTGCCGAGTTTTTTTGCATCGTTGCTCATAAAAACGCCCCTATTTTTCTTTATAATACAAGTGACAATGGCAAAATCCCTCATAATCGGGATCGGCGATTTGTTCACGAAATTCTTTGCAGATACATAAATTATCTTCGCTTTCAACAAGTCGGCATGGGCAATATCCGCCTTTTGCAATCATCGAGGCATAAATTTTGTCTGCAATTTTTTTATTTGGATTTCTGTATATTTTCATAAAAAGTCACCAATAAAATAATTTATGTAATTATTATAACAAAAAAGCAGTTGAATAATCAACTGCTTTTATCACCTTTTTATAAATATCTCGCAAAGAGTATAGCCGTGGACATTACCAAAACTATTATCGTTGCCGGAACAGCTTTGACGCAATATTTGCCCCAGCCGATTTTATAGCCATGTTTTGCGGCAACAGATGTACCGACAACATTTGCCGAAGCACCGATAGGAGTTGCCGAGCCGCCGATATCTGTACCGATTGACAAAGCCCATGCAAGCGTTTGAATTGAAATGCCCGACGCACCCGCAAGTCCGCTGATAACAGGAACCATTGTAGCCGCAAACGGAATGTTATCAACAAATGCGCTTGCAACCGCCGATACCCAAATGATTATAGCGACCATAATATACGCATTGCCGCCGCTTATATGCTCGATAAACGATGCAATAAGTTTTAACACACCGGTTTGCTCAAGGCCGCCGACTACAACAAAAAGTCCGATGAAGAACAAGAGTGTTTTATAGTCGACCTTTTTAAGCATCTCGCCGATATGTTTAGGCGCGGTAACAAGAGTAAGAAACGCAATGAAAACGCCGATAGTTGCAACAGTAAGCCCTGTTTGTGCGTGGGTTACGAGAAGCACAACAGCACATGCAAAAATAACACAGCTTATAATAAAACCTTTAAAATCAAGAATTGCTGTTTTAGGTTCGGGCAAATCGTTGGGATTAACGGCATTGCTTTCGGGCTTTAAATCCTTTTTGAAAACAAGAAGGAAATAGAAAACAATAACAATAAGAGAAATACCTGCGATAAGGCCTGTATTTGTAAGGAAATCGCCGAATGTCAAACCGAGCGATGTACCGATGATGATGTTAGGCGGATCACCGCACATTGTTGCCGAACCTCCGAGATTTGCACAGAAAATCTCTGACAAAATCATTGGCACGGGGTTAAATTTAAGCAATTGTGCAAGCTCAATAGTAACAGCAGCAAGGAAAAGAATAACCGTAATGCTGTCGATAAACATTGAAAGCACCGCACTCATTACCATAAATACGATAAATATCGGAACAACCTTGTATTTAACGAGCTTTGCAAGGCGCATACACAGCCAGCGGAAAAATCCGACTCTTGCCATACCCTCAACCATAACCATCATACCGGCTATGAATATAATCGTAGCCCAGTTGATGCCCGATGATTCTTCGGACGCCTGCCCGCTTTCATACCAAAAATTTGTTGTAAAAATATTTTTTACATTAAGTGTGTCTAATATTGCACTGCCTGCAGCAGAAAAATCGTGGTTACAAACGCCGAGACCGATTACAAAAACGCCGAGAATAGTTACAAGAGCCGCAACCAATGTTACGATGTGCCTTTCAACCTTTTCGGAAATAATCAGACCGAACATAATCACAAATATAGCTACGGCAATAATTTGAGCAACTGCCATAATATTTGCCTCCGTTTTAAAAAACTAAAGTATAGAATAGCACAATATTATGTATTTTTCAAGCAATATCGACACAAGTTATACATTTTTTGGAAAGTGTAATTATAATAAAAAGCGAATACCGCACAATATAAAATCGTGCGGTATTCAAAGAGAGAAAAAAGATAAAAAACTGATTAATAAATGCCCTGCTCCATCATAGCTTCTGCAACTTTTTCAAGCGAACGGAAAAACTTCTTTAACACACTGAATGTATTCAAGCTTGGCACTGTCGCGGCGTTCGACGGATTTAATTACATTTTCAATGTATTCACTCATCTTACAAACTCCCTTTTATATTAGTGTGTGGTGAGTCATCGCTCACCTTTAACATAACATTTTGTTGTGCATTTGTCAACATATTTTTTCTGATTTTGCAGTATTTTTATACAATTTTGCTCATTTAGGCAAAAAATAAAGACGCAATCGCGTCTTTATCCTACTTATATATTATTTAAGCGTTTTTTCAGGCTTTCGACAGAAAGGCAGTCGGCTGTTTTCAGGAGTTTTTTGTATCTGTCCATATTATACTGCGAATGCTCCGTTTCCTTTGACCAAAGGTGAATTGTCCAGCTGTTCTCGCCGAAATATGTATTTATCAAGACGCCTACAACAGCCATTTTTACCTTTGATAACACATCGTTGTCGTAAACACCCTGCAAAAAGTATTTATAAACAAAATATGCGGCTATGTTTTCGTTGTACTCGGCATTTGTTATTGATTTTTCGGTGTGATTTGCAACCTTTTCCTGCCATTCGGGGTTAATAAGCTCGGGATTTTTGAAAACATCGAAAAAGTCAATATCATCGCCGCCCTCTCTGTATTCTCCGAGTTGTTTTTGAGTTTCGACGCCCAAGTCAAGCAATTGTGACAGCCGTTGTGCAATAGAAACGGAATCATCCTCGAGCAAATCAAAAGCAAGATTTCTCGCTTTTATCAGGGTAAAATATGTCATTGCGTCAATATCGTTCATTTGCGGCAATTCGTCTGTTACTTCGGTTTCGAAACGAAGATGCCCCTTTAAACCGTACATCATATCGGAAGCAACTGGGCAAGAAAATGAAATGCCGATTTCACGCGTTGAACCGTAATCATAAATGAAGCGCGGAAATGTGCGGCAAGTAAACGGAGTATGCTCGCCACCGACAGCAATGTGCATATCGCAGAGATTTTCGTCATTCAAAAACGGGCATCTTTTTTTCGGTGCAAGGTGAAAAATAGTATTATCAAACTCATCCTTATCAAGCACGCTGTCGATTCGCTGCTTAATTTCGAGGCTTTTATCGAGCGAGGCGTAATATTTTAGCGAATCGGAGTCGGCGTCGACCTCCCATCCCTGACAGCACGAATCGGGGCACGCACCGGCAATACATTTAAAATCTTTATAATATATAGGCTTTACAATCTTCATAATTATTCCAATCTATTGTAGACAAAAAATTATTTTTATACATTTTATCGTTTGAAACATCCTTTATTACGCTGATTTCAGGCGGCAATAAAATTTGTGTGTCTTCGTTCGGAATTTCGAGTTCAATAAGTGCTCTGTCGCTCCAAAAAGGGAATGTGTCAAGCTCGAAATATTGTGATTTATACAAAATGCAATATCTGTTTTTTACAATTTTGTTTTTGCTCGGGTCGGCAAGTTTTAAAAGTTCATTATATTGCGGTTCGGTGATTATGTTCTCATATTCAAAGCATTTTTCGTTATTGATGCGGATTTTAAGCGTTTCAAAGCACTGAAAAACGCCGTTTGCTCCCCTTTTTCTTATGCGATGCGAGCCGGTGTCTGAAATCAAATAAACCTGCTCAATATCGGTTTTGAAAATCTTGTATTTTGAAAGTGCGGAAATATTCGGCATTTTTATCAAATACTTTTTTTCAAGTTCAATATTTTCGCTAATACAGTTGATTTCACGTTCAATATTATTAAGAGCATTTTTGCTGTCAATAAACCTGAAATGAGGATGACCCACCCAATAGTCAAGGAAGGTCTCTGTTTGATTTTCGATTTTTCCGATATAAAAAACGGCGTCATAGTTCGCCCAAAAATCAATCAAATTTATATTTGAGTTAATTTGGTCCGATGAGCTGTAAACAGGTATAAAACAAAACTTATCGCCATACTGTTTGTTTAAAATCAAAAACATTTTTTCAATCTGCATTTTATCTGAGCCCGTAAGGGCAATTTGTGTTATATCGCTCATTAAATCACCTTGTATATTATAAAATAACAATGCCCGAAAGTAAAGGGATACTTTCGGGCATCTGTCAAACTTCTATTTCTTTTATGTTAAACTCGTTTCCACGCAGAAGATAAGTTTCCTCGCTGCCGCAGTACGGACATATTTTGCCGTGTTCAACGGTTGAATATGTTTTGTTGCAACTTTCGCACAAAGTTATTGCATCTATTCGCTCAATAAGCAGTTCGCAATCCGTGAGCATTTCGTGCTTTTGCGCCGCCCATTTCCAAACATCAAGCAAATATTCAGGAATAACGGTGGAAACTTCACCGATTTCAACCGTCACCGAATGAATGTGAGAAACATTGTTATGTTTTGCAACATCCTCAACCGCATCAATAACATAGAATACAACTCCAAGCTCATGCATAGGGTTTATTCATCCTTTCCGATTGATTTGCGGAAAGCTTTGTATTTTTCGTTATATTCCTTAACCTCTTTCGGCTGATACTTAATGGCGATTTTAGCACCGCGTTTAGCCGCATAAGGAAGAATATATTTAAACTTATCTTCAGCCTTAACCATTTTTGAGGCATCGGGGTGAGTACGATGGAGTTTGATTGCATCAAATTCGCACTTTGTTGTGCATACGCCGCAACCGATACATTTATTCGGATCAACAACCGATGCGCCGCAACCAAGGCAACGCGAGGTTTCAATTCTGACCTGCTTCTCAGTGAGTGTTTTATGCGCATCTCTGAACGACATTTTGCTGTCTATTGATGTGTCAAATCCTGCATCTTGACGCTGTGACTTATCGTAAGAATTAGGGTCGAGCATAATATTGTTTTTATCAAGTTCAATAAAATCACGACGGTTTTTGCCGATAGTCATACTTGTGTGCGGCTGAACAAATCTGTGAAGCGAATCGGCAGCGCACTTTCCCTGTTCAATCGCATTGATAACAAATTTAGGTCCGGTGTAAACATCGCCGCCGACAAAAATTTCAGGCTGTGCGGTCTGATATGTCAAAGCGTTGGCAACAGGATAATTTCCGTGCCAAAATTCAACTTTGGTATCCTTAAGAAGACCGCCCCATTCGATTGACTGACCGATTGCAAACACAACATTGTCCGCATCGAGAGTCATTGTTTCGTCCTCATCGTAAAGCGGTGAGAATTTTTTTGTTTCAGGGTCAATAGTTCTGATGCATTTTTTAAATACAACAGCCTTTACCTTGTTATTTTCGTCCTTAATAATTTCTTTAGGACCCCAAGAATTGCAGATTGCAATATTCTCTTCGAGTGTTTCGCTGATTTCGTCAACAGACGCAGGCATTGTGTCTCTTGATTCAAGACAAACCATTGAAACTTCATTTGCGCCGAAGCGGTGAGCGGTTCTTGCACAGTCAACGGCAACATTACCGCCGCCGATGACAACAACCTTGCCGTTCATTTTTTGATTTTGATTTTCCGTAGCGGAATGGAGAAAATCAACAGCGATTTGAATACCGTCTGCATCCTCGCCGTCAACGCCCGGCAATCTGCCGCCCTGACAACCGATAGCAATATAAAATACCTTATATCCCTGCTCTTTAAGCTCGGCGATTGTAACATCCTTGCCAACCTCAACGCCGCATTTAATTTCAACACCAAGTTCCTTGATAATATCAATCTCTGCATCAATTACATCTTTTTCAAGTTTGTATGACGGAATACCGTAGCGCATCATACCACCCGGTTTTTCACTTTTTTCAAATACAGTCGGCAAATAACCTTTTGTTGCAAGATAATATGCACATGACAAGCCCGCAGGACCGGAGCCGATAATAGCGATTTTCTCGTCCCAATGTTTTTTTCTGTTTGACGGAATAACAACAGGCGGAACATATCTTGTTTCGCTGTTCATGTCCTGCTCGGCGATAAACTTCTTAACAGCGTCAATAGAAACGGCTCTGTCAACAGTGCCTCTTGTGCAGGCATCCTCGCAAAGATGATTACATACTCTGCCGCAAACAGCCGGGAAAGGATTATCCTTTTTTATAAGAGCAAGAGCCTCTTTATATTTACCCTGTGCAGCCTTTTTGAGGTAGCCCTGAACAGCTACATGGGCAGGACAAGCTGTCTTACATGGAGCAGTACCGGTATCATAGCAGTTGATTCTGTTATTATCTCTGTAATCCTCATCCCATTTATCTTCGCCCCACTTTGTATAATCGGGCAATTCGTGACGAGGATATACAACGGGACCGGATTTTGTGCAAAGCTTTTGTCCGAGCTTAACCGCGCCTGCAGGGCAATATTCAACACATTTACCACAAGCAACGCAATCCTTTTCCTCTACCTTTGCGGTATAAGCAGAACGCGACATATTCGGTGTGTTGAAAAGCTGAGATGTCCTCAAGGCGTTGCAAATATTGACATTACAGTTACAAATTCCAAAAATTTTATTATCGCCGTCGATATTTGTAATTTGATGAACAAAGCCGTTATCCTCTGCATTTTTGAGAATTTGCATAGCCTCATCATATGTAATATTGTGACCCTTGCCGGTTTCAACACAATAATCCGCAAAGTCACCGACACCGATGCACCATCCGTAATCATCATCACCGCAACCCTCTTCGAGAACGGCACGCGACGCACGGCATGAGCAACGGCCTACGCCGATTTTGCCCTCATATTTTTTGAGCCAATAAGAAAGGTGTTCTATATCGATGGACTGATTTTCCATTGAAATTGCTTTTTCGACAGGGATAACATGCATACCGACACCGGCACCGCCGAGCGGAACCATTTGTGTAATACCTGCAAGCGGAACAAAAGTCATTCTTTCAAAAAATGATGCAATAGCCGGATGTTCTTTAAGTCTTTTATTCTCGCCGTTTTCGTCCTCTTCCATATTGAAAAGCTCTGCCGAGCCCGGAACGAACATCGGTAAAATATATCTTCTTTCTGACTGTGGAGCAGTTCTTCCGTTATGGTCATAATGATAGCCGTAGTCATACTCTAAAAGTCCGATATAGCACATCTTGTCAAGGAGCTCTTGGAGTTTTTCAGGCTCCTCACCCGTAAGTTTCATCAACTCGTCAAATGTGTACGGCGTTCTTAATTTCATTTTTAAGGCAATGTCTGCCATTTCGTCGTTAATAAGCTCTGCAAGTCCCCAATATTCCGCATCGGATACTGTAAGTCCTTTCATTTTGTGTGCCGCAACATCGGTAATTTTTTTACCGAGAAGCAATATTTTTTCACTCGGTTGAATGTCATTCATATGAGGCGGAATTACCGCTTTGCTTAATTCAGGCATACTCTCAATTCCTTTCAATAAATAATACAATCTTCCCTATCAAATATTCTACAAGATTGACAATTAAATGTCAATAAACACGATATTGTTTTAACAAAATAGGTATATACAAATTTTGACAATTATATAAAAATAAGCGCACTTCTGATGAAGTACGCTTAAAAATATTACACTATCCTAAATTTATAATACCTACTGATTTGAGGAACAAAACGAACAGCAGCACAGGTGCGATATATTTAATCATTACCTTGTAAAGGCGGCGTCTGCCCATTTTGTATCCGCCCTTTTCAACCTCTTCGATAATAGTGTCAGGCTTAATAAACCAACCGACAAGAATACAGGTTGAAATTGAAACAAGCGGCATAAATACATTATTACTGATATAGTCGAGAACATCAAGAATTTGAGCGGTAGAGCCGTTTGGCAAAGGAAGCTCAAAGTAAAGTTTATTATAGCCGAGGCAAACAATAATTCCGCCGATAAGAGCAATTGCGCCCTCAATCAAAGTTGCTTTTCTTCTTGAAATTTTAAATGCGTCCATAAAGCTTGAAACAATTGCCTCCATTACGGAAATGGCACTTGTGAGTGCTGCAAAAAGCACCATTGCAAAGAAAAGACAACCGATAACATTGCCGATTGCGCCCATTTGTGCAAACACCTTTGGCAATGACACAAACATGAGGCTCGGACCGGATGCATCCATACCTTCTTTGCCCATAAATACATATACGGCAGGGATAATCATAACGCCTGCAAGGAAAGCAACGCCTGTATCGAATATCTCAATTTGATTAATTGATTTGCCCAAATTTGTATCATCGCTGACATATGAGCCGTATGCAATCATAATGCCCATTGCAACGCTCAAGCTGAAGAACAGCTGACCCATTGCGTCAACAAGAACATTGACAAATTTGCCGAAAGTCAAGCCCTTTAAATCGGGAACAACAAGGATTTTCAAACCCTCAAGTCCCGTTCTGACAGCTCCGTCATCGGCATTGCTTTTGAGTGTCAAAGAAAAAATTGCAATTGCAATAACAAGTATAATCAAAATCGGCATAATTACTTTTGACGATTTTTCAATACCTTTGTTAACACCCAAAAGGATTGTGCCCGCAACAAGAATAAAGAAAACGAGGAACATTATAATTGGACTTATATCGCTCGTAATATATGAAGTGAAGTAATTATCTGCCGCGGCGGCATTTCCCTGACCGGTCAGGAACACGATAAAATATTTGATAACCCAACCGCCGATTGCACAATAATACGGCAAAATCAGCATTGGCACGAGACAGCTCAAAACACCTACATAGCCGAAACCTTTATGAAGTTTTGAATATGCTGTAAGCGGTCCCTGCTTTGTCTTTCTGCCAATTGCGACATCGGTAGTTAGAAGTGTAAAGCCAAATGTCAAAGCGAGGATTAAATAAATAACAATAAACAGTCCTCCGCCGTCTTTTGCAGCTAAATACGGGAATCGCCAAATATTTCCCAAACCGACCGCACTGCCGGCAGCAGCAAGTACAAAACCGATTGTACCGCCGAACGAATTTCTTTTTTCCTCCATGGAATCCCTCTCTTAAGTAAAAAATATAGTCACATTATACACTATTTGTTCTATTTTGTCCATAAAAAAATAAATACCTGCAAAAAAACAGGTATTTATATGAAATTAATTATATTTATGCAATGCTAAATGTTAAGGCTGTCATTCATACTTCCTGTTCTGTAGCCGCCCAAATCAAGTGTTACATATCTAAAGCCGTATTCCTTAAGCTTTGAATTAATAGTGTCCTTAAACTGCATAACCCTTTCGGTTTCGTTTGGCAAAACCTCAATTCGAGCCACATCGTTGTGTATTCTGACACGAACCTGTTTAAATCCCAAATCCAGCAAAAATTGCTCGCTTTTGTCAATCATATCAAGTTTTTGAACAGTTATTTTCTCTCCGTAAACAAAACGCGACGATAGGCAGGCAAACGGTTGCTTATTCCACGTTTTCAGCCCGAGTTGTTTTGATAATGCTCTGATTTCATCCTTGGTCAATCCGACCTTTTTCAGCGGACTCAAAATTTCAAGTTCTGAAACGGCACGCATACCTGGACGGTAATCGTTAATATCATCAGCATTTGAGCCTTCGACAACGGCGTTTATATTATTTTCATCGGCAATGTCTTTGATTTTTGAAAAAAGCTCTTTTTTGCAAATATAGCATCTATCGGGAGGATTATTACTGAATCCGTCGATTGAAAGCTCCTCGCTTTCAAATACAATTTGCCTTATGTTTTCAGACTTGCAAAATTGAATTGATTCGTTAAGCTCGCGTTTTGGAAACGAATGCGATTTTGCAGTGAGTGCCAAAACATTATCGCGAGGAAGGGTATCCACTGCCGTTTTGAGCAAGAATGTTGAATCAACGCCGCTTGAATATGCAACAGCAACACTGTTAAGCGACGATAAATATTTTCTTAATTCGTCGTATTTGATTTGCAAACTCGGCTCAATATTCATTTTTAACACCTGTCAAATCCTTGATAACCTCGCCTGCGATAATCAAGCCGACAACAGACGGAACAAAAGCCGTACTGCCCGGCACCTGTCTGCGAATGGTACAGTTGCGCTTTGTGTCGGGCGGGCAAATACAATGATGCTTACAACTATTTTGGTCGTCATCAATTGGCGTCATTGCAGGCTCCTCGGAATAAACGCATTTTAAGTGATTAATTCCTCTTTTTTTACATTCTCTGCGCATAGTTTTTGCAAGAGGGCAAACCGATGTTTTTGAAATATCGGCAACTTTAAACGCTGTCGGGTCGAGTTTGTTGCCTGCACCCATTGACGATATAATCGGCACACCTGCTTTTTGAGCGTTTTCAGCAAGGGCAAGTTTGCCGGTAACGGTATCAATCGCATCTACAATATAATCATATTGAGTAAAATCAAAATCGTTTGCCGTTTCCGGAGTGTAAAAAACATTGTGCTTTGTTATTTTTACATTAGGATTAATATCGAGGAGTCGCTCCTCGGCGGCATCCGTTTTTTGCAGACCTATTGTTTTGTGGGTTGCAAAAATTTGGCGATTGATATTTGTCAGACAAATTTTGTCGTCATCAATAATATCAATTGCGCCGATACCGGACCTTACAAGCGCCTCGGCTGTAAATCCTCCGACACCGCCGATGCCGAAAACGGCAACGCGCGAATCTGCAAGTATTTGCATGGCGTCAGCGCCGAATAATAATTCAGTTCGTGAAAATTGATTAAGCATAGTCATTACCTACCTTTTTTATAGGTACAATTAATATATCACTGTTGAACAATCAAGTCAACACAAAAATGAGCAAAGCCGCAAGGGCAACGCTTGGAAAGTAAGTTGAGTTACTTTCTTATGCGCAGCCGATGCGGTTTTTACAATTTTAAAGATTATTCGGTTTCGTCGGAATTTTCCGAATCGTTCGGAGCCTCTTCCGATTCAAATACAGCGGTATCAACAGCGTTTTCATCGCTTTGAGTTTCGCTTATTGTGGCTTGTTCATTCTTTTCGGCCTCAATCTCCTGTGGCAATTTGCCGTATTTCATCAGCGATTCAAATTCGTCACCGCTGATTTTTTCTTTTTTAATAAGTGTGTTGGCGAGGAGCTCAAGCTTATCATAATGCTCTTTAATAATGATTTCGGTCTTGGTATACGCATCACGCATAAGTTTTTCAACTTCGGAGTCAATTCGAGCCGAAGTTTGCTCGCTGTAGTTATTGACATGGCCGTAATCTTTTCCGAGGAAAACCTCACCATTTCCGTCATCATAAACAACCGGGCCAACCTCATCGGTCATACCATATTTAGTAACCATATCACGGCAAATTTCCGTCGCACGCTGTAAGTCATTTGACGCACCAGTTGAAATATCGCCGAGTGCTATCGATTCGGCAACTCTGCCGCCGAACAACGACACAAGATTAATAAGCATTTCCTGCTTAGAATTATAGTTTTCCTCCTGAGGTGTGTACCAAGTATAACCGCCTGCACCGAGACCGCGCGGAACGATTGAAATTTCCTTTACAGGGTCATGACCCTCAGTGAAATACGATGCAATTGCGTGTCCTGCCTCGTGGAAAGCTGTAAGTTTTTTAGCTTTTTCGCTGAACTTATGCGACTTTTTCTCTGTACCAAGTTCAACTCGGGATTCGGCGTCCACAATTTCAGAATTTGAAACAGCCTTTTTGCCTCGTCTTACAGCAAGGAGTGCCGCCTCATTCATAAGATTTTCAAGATCTGCACCGGTGAATCCGATTGTGTCCATTGCAACCTCGTGCAAATCGACATCGGGAGCGAGCGGTTTATTCTTTGAATGTACTTTAAGAATATCCTCTCTGCCCTTTGCATCGGGACGATTAACCGTAATCTGTCTGTCAAATCTACCAGGTCTTAAAAGAGCCGGGTCGAGTACATCAGGTCTGTTTGTAGCGGCAATTACGATAACGCCGGTGTTATTGCCGAAGCCATCCATCTCAACAAGGAGCTGATTCAATGTTTGTTCACGCTCGTCATTTCCGCCGCCCATACCGGTGCCTCTGTGTCTGCCGACAGCATCAATTTCGTCAATAAACACAATAGCCGGTGCTTTTTTCTTTGCCTGCTCAAAAAGGTCACGAACTCTTGATGCACCGACACCAACATACATTTCAACGAAATCGGAGCCTGAAATTGAAAGAAACGGAGCGTTTGCCTCGCCGGCAACTGCTCTTGCAAGCAATGTTTTACCTGTACCGGGAGGGCCTACAAGAAGAACGCCCTTTGGTATTCTTGCACCGAGCTGTGTATATTTATCGGGCTGTTTGAGATAATCGACAAGTTCTGTCATCTCTTCTTTTTCCTCATCACAGCCTGCAACATCGGCAAAAGTTGTCTTATTATCGCCCTCGCCGACTTCCTTGGCTTTGATTTTTCCGAAGCCGAGAGTTCTATTTGTTTCGTTGCCAATGGTACTGCCCATTTTGCGCATCATCCAAAACGAAAGTGCCGTGATGATAACAACAAGAATTATTGTCGGCAAAAGGCTTAAGAAAATTGAATTATTGGAACCTTTCAAATAGTTGTAAACAATCTGTTTATCCTTATTTTTGGGGTTTTTATTGTAATCGTTTACATAGTCACCGATATCATCGAGAAAATATGAAACGCTCGGAACTGAATATGTTTTAGCCGATGCTTTTTTATCGTCGCTGAAAAGCTTATATTTCAACTCGCCGCTGTTAAGGTTGAGTTCAAACTCACTAACCTTGTTATCTCTGAAAAGCGCAACAATTTCGGAATAATTTTTATCAACCGACCTGCTTTGCGAAGAAAACAGGAAAATCGAGCCAATCAAAAGAAGCGGAATCAAAATATAAAATATAATTGATTTCCAATTTTTAGAAAGGTTATTTCTCATTAAAAAATTTCCTCCGGTTTAGTATCAAATGCAACATTTATCAAAAGCACATTCTTTGTTGTATCGGACATGGCGGCTCTTTCGTCTATACAATAACCCAAAACGCCAAGCACGCCCTTTGAATCAAAAATTATGGGAATCGAATTCCGTTTTTCAATAGGAACTTTCAACTCGTTAAAAAGCTTTTTGAGACTTTTTGTGCAATTTCTGCCTAACGGACGAACAAAGTCGCCCTCTTTTCTTTGTCTGATACCGATTTCACCATCTATTTTATCATAATCGCAATAAAAATCAAATTTTTTAGTCAATAATTCACAGTTCATTAAAAATTGCGACCTTGAAAGCAACTTTCTTTCGGTTATTTTGCAACAAAATCTCTCATTTTCGGCAAATGAGGCAATCTTCAAATAATTATTTGAAGAAACGGCAAAGAACGAGCCTTTAATTTGACTTTTTCCGTTTCTGTCACACAATGACAAAATTTCATTCAAATGCAATTCGTCAACCGCAAGATTATATTGCTTTAAATAATTTATGACAATTCGCTTTTGTATTGATTTATCAAGCGATTTCAGTTTTGAAATAATTATTCCCTTATCGTCAACACATTTTTTGTATTCCGACAAAGCATATTCGGTTAAAAAATCATTATCCTCATTTGCAGAGGATATAAACCTGTTAAATGCAGTCAAAAATGACGGATTAATGTGTTCAAAATCGTATATGAGCTTGTTGCGAATATAGTTTCGTGTGTATTTATCGTCAAAATTCGTTGAATCAACAACAAAATCAATTCCGTTTTCGCTGCAATAACTGCGTATTTCATCCGAGGAGCATTCGATAAGCGGTCTGATGATATTATCCCTGACGGGCGGTATTCCGCGACAGCCATTCAACGATGTTCCGCGCGCAAGCCTGAAAATGACTGTTTCGACATTATCGGAAAGGTTGTGAGCCGTTGCAATTTTTGTGCCGCCGAGCGAATTGAAAAATTCGTATCTAACATTGCGCGAATATTCTTCAACACCAATTCCCGCTCTTTTTGCTCCGCCGACGGCATCAATTTCAAGACAATGAAATTCAACACCGTTTTTTTCGCAAAAGCGGCGAACAAATTCGGTGTCGTTTTTAGACTCCGGACCTCTTATCCCGTGCTCGACATTTGCAACAATTATCCTTATATCAAATTTACTTTTTACGGAAATAAGGTAATTGAGCAGAAGCATCGAATCCGCACCGCCGGAAACGCCGGCAACAATAATATCGCCGGCGGTAATCATTTTATATTTAGTTACTGTATTGTCGATTTTAGTTATAATCTCTGACATTGTCAACTGCTCTGAATCTTGTGTATTCCTTATCAAATGCAAGCTCGATAGTGCCGGTTTGACCGTGACGGTTTTTGGCAACAATCAGCTCTGTGCGTGAATCGTCGATTGAATCCTGCTTATCCTCGTCAACCTCGTTTTTATAGTATTCCTCACGATAAAGGAACATAATAATATCAGCGTCCTGCTCGATTGAGCCTGAATCACGAAGGTCGGAAAGCTGTGGTTTATGCGATTTTCCCCTGCCCTCTGTCGCACGGGAAAGCTGCGCACAGCAAACAACGGGAATATTCAAATCCTTAGCCATCATTTTGAGGTTTCTTGTAATTTCGGAAACCTCCTGAACTCTGTTATCCTTATGACCAACGCCCTGAATAAGTCCCAAATAGTCGATGATAATACACTCAACGCCCTTAAGTCGCGTAACTCTTGACTTAATTTCAGGAACGGTAATACTTGAAGTATCGTCAAGATAAAGCTCTACATCTGAAAATTGAGACGCTGCATTACCGACTCTTACCCATTCATCGTCGGTCAATTCGCCGGTTCTGAATTTTTGCGAAGTAACGCCTGCCTGCGAGGCAAGCAAACGCTCAGCAAGCTGTTCCTTTGTCATCTCAAGGGAAAAGAAAATTGTTTTTTTCTTGCCTATCATTGAAACATTATGCGCAAGGTTGAGTGCAAAACTTGTTTTACCCATAGCAGGACGGGCACCGATAAGAATGAAATCGGATTTGTTAAGACCTGTTGTGTATTTATCAAGCAAGCCGAAACCTGTCGGTATACCCTTATATTCGTCCTTATTTTCGCCTGTGAGCTTTGAAAGTTTGTCATAAACGCCGTTTATAATAACTTCACCGATTCGCGTAGGAGCGTTAGTTTCCTTGCCCTCGCGAATATCATAAATCTTTTGCTCCGCATTATCAATAAGAGCATTGGCGTCGCCTACGCCGCTGTTAGCCTCTTCGATAATTTCCTGCGCCGATTCTATAAGGCGCCTTAAATAGTACTGCTCCTTAACTATCTTTGCATAGCTTTCGACATTTGCGGTTGACGGCACAGCCTGTGCAAGCTGAACAAGATAATCTCTGCCGCCTGCGGAATCGTACTGACCGCTTTTTGCAAGTGCGTCGGCAATAATAACAGGGTCGATTGCGGCACCCGGGTTTGAATACATTGCCACCATAGACGCAAAAATAGTCTTGTGCTGTGGGAGATAAAAATATTCGGGTTTTAAATATATCATAACATCCTGAATGCAATCCGATTTTTGCAAAATGCATCCGAGAACGCTTTGCTCCGCATCAAAATTGTACGGAAGATTCATATTAATATTATCTGCCATTTTTAAGTCCTTTGCCGATTATGCCTCAACAACCTGAACAAATACTTTTGCGGTTATTCCCTGATAAACCTTAACCTCGATTTGCGTAGTACCGAAAGCTTTAATATCCTGCATGGATATTTTTCTTTTGTCGATATTTTCGCCCATTTCTTCCTTAATTGCGGCAGAAACATCCTTTGCTGTAACAGAGCCGAAAAGTTTGCCGTTTGCACCTGCTTTTGCGGCAACTTTAAAGGTTTTGCCCTCAATTCTGTCCTTAAGTTCATTTGCAGCTTTGATTTCCTCTGCTTTGTGGAATTTTTTTGCGGTTTCTTTATTATTAAATTCGTTCATTGCCTGAGCGTTTGCCTCAATAGCAAGTCCCTTTGGAAAAAGGAAATTTCTTGCATAGCCGTCGCTTGTATTGACAAGATCGCCCTTCTTGCCGAGTGATTTAACATCGGCTTTAAGAATAACTTTCATTATATTAATATCCTTTCGTGTTTATATTTCCATAAATATCGGCAAAACCATCGGTGAGCGCTTTGTTTTTTCATACATTAATCTTGAAATTTCATCACGCATTTTTGTTTTAACCGAATTCCAATCGTGATAGCGTCTGTCATATTGCTCGTCAAAAATTCTGCAAGCCAAATCCCTTGCGCTGTTCATAAGCTCTTCGTTTTCACGGACAAAAACAAAGCCTCTTGAAACAATGTCAGGACCGGACACAATATAACCGTTTTGCGAATCAATAGTTGCAACAATGATGATAATGCCGTCCTTAGACAATCTCTTTCTGTCGTTAAGAACGATATTGCCGACATCACCGACGCCGTAGCCGTCAACATAAACCTCACCTGCCGGAACGTTGCCTACCTGCTTTAATTCGTCGGATGAAAGTTCAATTGTGTTGCCAATATCGCCGATGAAAATATTTTTAGGGTCGATACCCATTTGTTCTGCAAGCATAGCGTGCTTTGCAAGGTGTTTTTGCTCGCCGTGAACGGGAATAAAGTATTTAGGCTTTACAAGACCCATCATCAGTTTTAAATCTTGCTGACAGGCGTGACCCGAGGCGTGAACTTCGTACATTTTTTCATAAATAACCTCAATGCCCTTTTTCATAAGTGCATTGACAACATTGCTTACCATTTTTTCATTGCCCGGAATAGGTGTTGCGGAAATGATAACATAATCGTTAGGTGTGCAGGTAACTTTTCTGTGCTCGCCGTTGGCAATTTTTGTCAACGCTGACATAGGCTCACCCTGCGAGCCGGTTGTTATGATAACCAATTTGTTATCGGCATAATTTTTAATTGTATCAATCGGGATTAAAATGCCTTGCGGAATGTTGAGATAGCCAAGCTCTGTTCCGACATTTACAAGGTTTTCAAGGCTTCTGCCGATAACGGCAACCTTTCTGCCGAGTGCGCTTGCAACATCTATAATTTGCTGAACGCGGTGAATGTTTGATGCAAATGTGGCAACAATAATTCGTCTGTCCCTCGCCTCTCTGAACAAAAGCTCAAAACTTTCGCCTACAACTCTTTCACTCATTGTTGAGCCGGGTCTTTCGGCATTTGTCGAATCGGACAAAAGTGCAAGTACGCCTTTTTTGCCGAATTCTGCAAAGCGCGGCAAGTCAATCATATCGCCATCAACGGGAGTTGTGTCGATTTTAAAGTCGCCTGTTTGAATGATAACACCGGCAGGACATCTGATAGCCAAGCCGACAGCGTCGGGAATTGAGTGATTAACATGAATCAGCTCAATATTAAATGCACCCAAGGTTATATTGTCCCTCGGCTTGATTTCAACAAGCTTTGTTGAATTGAGAAGTCCGTGCTCCTCAAGTTTGCACTTAATAAGTCCTATAGTAAGTTTTGTTGCGTAAACAGGGACATTACATCTTTTAAGCAAATAAGCAAGTCCGCCGATATGGTCCTCGTGGCCGTGGGTAATGATAATACCTCTTATACGCTCTTGATTATTCACAACATATGTGAAATCGGGAATAACAAGGTCAACACCCGGCAATTCCGCAGTCGGGAACGCAAGTCCACAATCGACAATAAACATATCGTCCTTGTACTGATAGACAGTCATATTCTTGCCTATCTCGTTCATACCACCTAAAAAAGAAATCTTAACCTTTTCTTTCTCCTGCGGAGCAAGAAGGCTTGATTTCTTTGATGCCTGCTTGTAGGTATAATAGCGTCTTTTAGAATTCCGCTTTCTGTTAACGCCGGAAGGCATCATATTCTCTTTTGCCATTAATTAATAACCTCCTGATAAATTTCCATGAAATAATACTTATATATAATAAAATATATTATAAACAAAGTCAAGTAAGACTTGAACAATATTTACCTTTCATATTGATTATTGGTTGTTTTAATGATAAAATATACCAAATAAAAAGCGAATGGTGATAAAATGAAAAAGGTTGAAATATACACTGACGGCGCATGCAGCGGCAACCCCGGCAAAGGCGGTTGGGGCGCAGTTTTAATATATAATTCAAATGAAAAACAATTCAGCGGCGCAGACCCGAGCACAACCAACAACAGAATGGAGCTGACAGCGGTAATTGAGGCGCTCAAAGCACTCAAAGAGCCGTGTGAGGTGACGCTGACAACCGATTCCAAGTATGTTTGCGACGCAATAAATAAAGGTTGGGTTTATTCGTGGCAAAAAAAAGGCTGGAAAAAAGCTGACGGCAAAAAAGCGCTCAATGTCGATTTATGGCAGCAACTGCTCGAGCAATTGCAAATCCACAAAGTTGAATTTGTTTGGGTAAAGGGACACGCCGGACATAAATACAACGAAATTTGCGACACGCTTGCAGTGAATGAATACAAAGCTCTTTAATTTTAAAAAATTTTTAATAGGCACATAAAAAAGAACGGTAGTTTCGTCAACTACCGTTCTTTTTATCAGTCATTTTGAGTATTTGGGTTTTGCGTTACCTTGTTAGTATTTTGAACACCCTGTTCAACCTTGCCCTCCTTAATCCAATAATTAAGGGTCAAGCATTTTGAGGTGAATGACAAGCGAACATCTGCGCCCGATGAAACAGGAATAAGCTTGATTTTACTGTTTGTTGACGCAAGTTCCTTGTAAACAGCGGCATATTTTTCGTTGTAGTTATCCTTGTCACTTTTATCAAGGCTCTTATTAGTTACATAAAGGCAATTGTTCGAGCAATCTGCGGAAATAGTTGTGCCGCCCTTGTAGCTTTCAAGGGCAAGCTTAACCGCTGCGCCGTAATCTGTAACAACAGATGCCCAACAGTCATCGCGGCTGCTCTGATTGAAGCCGGCATTATAGCCGTATGTCTTGAAATCAAAGTTCTCGCCGGCTGTGTAAACGGAATCCATAAGAGGATTACCTCCGCCGAATACAACCTGGTCGCCACCGTCAATCATCTTTTCGACAACAGAGGCAAATCTGTCAACCATTGTAAAGTTTGTTGAATAAGAAAGCTCATTTTTCATTAAAAGGCCGCATGCAAGACCTTGATTATCGGCATTAACCCATTTAGAGAACATCATTCCTTCAGCCGGAGCATCGGCAACGATATTTACAACCTCGTCCTTAACATATGAGCCTGAGCCTGAGCCGTTTTCAACTACGACATTAAATGTCGGATTTTCTGACTTAACATATACCGCAGTGACATCAATGCCTTTATCCGAAACCGAAACATCGGTTGTTACACTCTTTGCATCGGAAATTGCATCCTGATTTTGCGACTCCCAATGGTCAAAAACATAACCTGACTTTGCCGCAGGAGCTGTAACAGAAGTTTTGCTGTCTTTAAGAACATTAAGCGTATCTTTTGTTTCGGAATCAACAACAATGTTAATCGGAACGGTATCAGCGTCCTTATAAACTGCGGTGATTGTAGCATCGCAATCGCCGACAAGGAGATTCATTGTTGATTTTTTGTCGGAAGAAATATTAACTTTTTTATCCTTAACGCCATCGGTATCGCTTTTCTTTTCCCAATGATCGAAAGCCTTGCCTTTTTCGCCAGGAGCGGCGGTAACTGTAACATTTTCACCGTTTTTGTATGTGCCGGAACCTTGTCCGTTTACAACCTTGATTGTGAAATAGTCTTCCTGCTTTTTGCCGTCCTTATCGGTCGGGATTTTAACATATTCGGGTTTAACATTAACTGTGTAGTCATAGTCTAAGATCGGACTGTCATAATCGGCATAATCGAGTGATACCGGTACGCCGAGTTGATCGGCAGCGTAAGCCGCGCCCTGAACATAACCTGCGCCGTAGCCGCCCGAGGTTTCCGATTTAACAGAGCCGAAGTAGCCGAGTTTTGTAAAGCCGTCAATTACAGATGAATAACCTGCAAGAAAACCTGCCTGAAGTTCGTTAAAATCAATGCACATTACATTTTCATCTGTCGAATCAACTCCGTCGGCACTTTTTTCTTTAGCGTCAACAAGGAGAAATTTAATGTCTTTGTATGTACCTGCATATTCGTGTACCGCAACTGAATATGCATCGCCCGGCAAAACGATATATTTTGCGCCTGCATTTGCGGCAAGCTCAAAATAATTTTTAATACATTCAACAGTTAACTCGCCGTTTTCATCGAGTCCCGGTTGAAAATAACGATAGGAAAGATTTTTTTCGTCGCAATAAGCTTTTACACCGTTCCACGCACTTTCGTTTTGAGCACCGTCGGTAACGGTTGCACCATCGGTCAAAAGCACAACATCATATTTTGCGTTGTTCTTTTTTGAACAGCCGGCAAAAGCGAAAGCACAGCTTACAGCCAAAACAACAGCAAGCATAACAGATACAATTTTTTTCATATGATTTCCTCCAACAAGAAATTTGCACAATTGCATCCCACGGACACACTGAGCAAAATAATCATCTGTTTATAATAATAGCAAATAAAAAATAATATTGCAATAGAATATTAAAATTTATTTGATTTACTACGCCTTATAATTTATAATATGATTATAATTTATAAGCAAGGTGGCAATTATGTACGAAAAACAAATTGAAGAAATAAGAAAATTTACCGATGAAATTCCCGAAACCGCAATTGTCCTCGGCTCGGGTCTCGGCGCATTGGCAGATACTATTGAAATCACGGCGACTGTCCCCTATCGCGAAATAACAGATATGCCCGTTTCAACCGCACCGTCTCACAAGGGGCAATTTGTTTTCGGCAAAATCGGCGGCAAAAATGTTGTGCTTATGCAAGGCAGGCTCCATTTATATGAGGGATATTCACCGAGTCAGGTTGTTATGCCCATTCGTTTAATGCGACTGCTTGGTGCAAAAAAGCTGATTCTTACAAACGCCTGCGGCGGAATCAACAGGAATTTGAGTGTCGGCGATTTTATGATGATTAAGGACCACATTTCGTGTTTTGTAGACAGTCCGTTAATCGGCAAAAACATTGACGAGTTTGGAACAAGATTTCCCGATATGAGTAACGCATATGATAAAGACTTGCAAAAAGCAATTAAAACCGTTGCAAAGAACAACAATATAACTTTGCACAGCGGCGTGTACGCACAGCTTAAAGGTCCGCAATTTGAATCGCCGGCAGAAATAAAAATGCTTTCCCTGCTCGGTGCAGATGCTGTCGGAATGAGCACAGTTACCGAGGCAATCGCTGCCAATCACTGCGGATTTATGGTTTGCGGAATAAGTTTGATTACAAACCTTGCGTGCGGAATACTTGACAAACCGCTTTCAGGCGAGGAAGTCAACGAGGCGGCACAAAAGGTTGCACCGCAGTTTGAAAAATTGATTAAGGAAACCGTTAAGGCGATATAACAAAATCGAATAATACGGAAGGGCTATGGTATGGAAAACATAAAATATAAAAACGGCACGCTTTATTTGCTTGACCAAACACTGTTGCCGAATGAAGAAAAATACATAACTCCAAAAACAAAAGAGGATTATTTTGAATGTATAAAAAAACTACGCGTAAGAGGAGCACCGGCAATCGGAATTTTTGCAGGCTATGCAATGGCATTGCTTGACGAGGATAAGGCAGCGCTGAAAAAATATCTTGACACAGCACGCCCGACTGCGGTTAATCTTTCGTGGGCGACCGAAAGAATGTTAAACGCTTACAACAGCGGCAAAAATTTAATCGACGAAGCTATAGCAATACACAATGAAGACAAAGAAATGTGCCGCAAGATTAGCGAATACGGATTGTCACTGCTTCATGACGGTGACGGCATTTTGACTCACTGCAATGCAGGGGCACTTGCGACAAGTGAGTATGGCACGGGACTCGGTCCCCTCTTGCTCGGAAAGGAAAAAGGATACACCTTTCATGCATACACAGACGAAACCCGCCCGCTTTTGCAGGGTGCGAGGCTGACATCGTACGAGCTTGAAAAAGCAGGCGTTGATGTCACATTGATTTGTGACAATATGGCAAGCCTTGTGATGAAACAGGGCAAAATCGACGCTGTACTTGTCGGAACTGACAGAATAGCGGCAAACGGCGATATTGCTAACAAAATCGGCACATCGGGCGTTGCCGTGCTTGCAAAATACTATAATATCCCGTTTTATGTTCTCGGTCCCTACTCCACAATTGATTACAATTGCCCGACAGGCGACGACATCGTGATTGAGGAGCGCGACAGCAACGAAATCAAAACAATGTGGTATGAAAAGCCAATGGCTCTACCCGAAACGAAATGCTACAACCCTGCATTTGATGTGACCGACCACGAGCTTATTACGGCAATTATCACGGACAGAGGAATAATAAAAGCGCCGTTTAAAGAAGGGCTTGAAAGGATAAGAAACAATGATTAAATTTACAAACGGACTTGTTTTAAACAAGGATTTTGAAATTGAATCGACAGATGTATATGTTGACGGCGGAAAAATAGTCAAAATCGGCGAAAGCGACATTAAAGCCGACAGAATTTACGATTTAAACGACAATTTGCTGATGCCGTCATTTAAAAATGCACACACTCACTCGGCAATGACATTCGGACGCTCGTTTGCCGATGATTTGCCGCTTTCATCATGGCTGAATGACAAAATCTTTCCGTTGGAAGCAAAACTCAACGGCGACGATATTTACAAATTGTCAAAACTTGCGTTTTTGGAATACCTGACAAGCGGAATCACAGCATGCTTTGATATGTATTATTTTCCGGAAAATATGGCAAAAGCTTCCGTTGATTTCGGATTCAGGACGGTTATGTGCGGTGCGGTTAATAATTTCAAGGAATCTGTTGAAAAGCTCGAAGAATATTACAACAAATATAACAATTATGACGAGCTTGTGTCTTACAAATTAGGCTTTCACGCCGAATATACAACATCAAAAGAAATTATGCAAGGCATATCCCAACTTGCCGAAAAATACTCTGCGCCTGTATTTATGCACTCGAGCGAAACAAAATCCGAGGTTGATGGCTGTATCGAAAGATACGGAAAATCGCCAACCGCGCTGTTTGAAGAGCTTGGGCTGCTCAACTACGGAGGCGGCGCATATCACAGCGTTTGGGTTGATGACAATGACCTCGAAATTTATAAAAAGCGAGGGGTTTGGGCGGTAATCAATGCAGGCTCAAACTGCAAACTTGCATCTGGCATTGCGCCTGTTTCAAAGATGATGGACTTGGGCATTAATCTTGCTGTAGGAACAGACGGACCGGCAAGCAACAACGCGCTTGATATGTTCCGCGAAATGTATTTGATTGCCGCAACGCAAAAAATCAATGACTGCGACGCCGCATCGACCGATGCAAACGCAATTTTGAAAGCCGCGACAATCGGCTCGGCACATTGTATGGGACTTGACGAATGCGATATAATCGACGAGGACAAGACAGCCGATTTGATAGTTATTGATATGCACAGACCGAATATGCAACCGATAAACAATATCACAAAAAACATTGTTTACAGCGGCTCAAAGGAAAATGTTAAAATGACGATGATAAACGGCAAAATTCTCTACGAAAACGGAGAGTTCATCAACACAGACATCGAAAAAATTTACAGCGAGGCACAAGCCGTTATCGACAGAATAAAATAGAGCAAACTTTAAAGGCATATTACCAAAATCGGTAATATGCCTTTGCTATTTATACAGATATTAAGTCCAAAACAGTCGGCGAATTTTCAATCGTTGCCTCTATTGTCGCCGTTTTGCTGTCATTCGCCTTTACGGAGAGCGAACAGTCACCGTTTTCAAGAGAGAATATTACAAAGAATCCGTTTTTATCCGTTGTTGCAACGGTTGTTTCACCGCTGATAATTTCAGCGTTTTCAATCGGTATCCAATCCTTTGAATCGCTCTTTTCCACAACATTGCCGCAGATAAAAAAGCCCGGCTTGAACGGTTTTGATTGAGCCTTTGCGAAACTTTCGGCATAAGAACCGCTTTCACCCGCAAACGCTATGTTCTTTGAATCGTCAAAGGCATTCGCGCCTATTTTTTCAACCGTACTCGGTATATACACCGCCTGTAATGACGGACAGCCCAAGAATGTGTTGTCCGCAATTTCTGTGCCGTCGCTGACAATAACCGCAGATAGATTAGAGCAGTTTTTGAAGGTGTTTTCATCAATTACGCCGGCAGGCACTTTAGCAGTCGATATATCGGTGCCGCGAAGAGAAAGATTTTCGAGCATATCGCATTTTGAAAAATCAATGTTTCCGCGGACATCCAAGCCGCCGAAATCACAGTCAATCATCCTGAATTTATTTGTTTTTTCATCGTACATCCAATTGATATTGTACCAAGTATACAGAGAATTGCTGATCCACTCCAATGCTGCATAATCAACCTGCTGATTTGCAAAATCAACAAGTGCATTATAATCATCGGGATGGATAGTGTATTCAGAAGCAATATTCAGTTGTTTTCTGTATTTCAGCGAATAATTCGGCTTGCTTTTGATATTTTCAATCAATCCGTCGGGGAACTTATCAATCCTTATAAAATTGTTTTCACATTCAAGCACTGTCAGCTTTGAATCGGCAGTCGTTGCCAAAGTCGGGAATTCAATATTGTATATCTTTGCGTCGGTACAAACTAATGTTGTCAACTCGTTACAGCCGCTCAAATCGAGTCCACTTACAGTTGAATCGTCACAATAAAGCGCTTTCAATTTTGTGAACTTTGAAAAATCCATATTCCAACCGCCGTTGCAAAAACTCAAGTCAATCACAGCCGCTCTGTATTTTGAACCGTCATATTCAAAAATGACATTATTCTGCATTTTTTCAAGCGATATATTTCCGTTCTCGTCGTACCAATCAAGAGCACCGCGTATTTTATAAACTCTTGCAATTTCAGACAGCATATACCACTCGTCCTCATCAAATACAGCGTCATCGGGGAGCGATTGTTCAAAATAGTTTACATATGCCTTGTTTTCCGACCTGTATTTTTTAAGCTGTGTATTTAAAGCACTTCCGTCATGAACATCAAGATAATTATAAATGCAATTGATGTGGTTTAATTTTGTGTTATTTTCAATATTAAGCGCAATCAAATTATTAAAGGCACACGAGAGCGCGCTCAATTCCGTAAGTTTTGAAACATCAAGCGTGTTTAGACTGCATCCGTCGCAATAAAGTTTTGTCAACGCGTTGCAATTGGACAGATTCAATCCGTTCTCTCCTAAATTGTTGTAACTGCAATTTAGTTCGGTTAATGCCGACGCACCGGAAAGATTGATATTTTCAAGAGAATTTGCAAAAAGAGTCAATTCGGTGAGATCGGCAAAATCAGAACAATCAAGGCTTCCCTTCAACCATTTGTATGTAAAATCAATCTTTGATACATTGCCGTTTTCGTTCCACTCAACACCTGTCCACGATGACGGATTTTCCAAATCCCACTGCAAAATATCATTGTTGCCCTCACTTTGTGCAAACGCTTTCAGCTTTTCCGCTTCGGCGGTATTGTATTCAATTTCTGCATCGTTGCTGTATGTGGCAAATACATCATAGCCATTTGCATTATTAACAATATCATTATATGTGTATAAATAAAATCCCGAACTTCCGAATGCCTTATTACGGTCAGATCCATTAATAATATCATTATATGTATCATAATGGTGTGAAGCCATTATAGTCGGTACATTTGAAATAGCAAAAGATATAAGTGGCTTGAATTCATTAACCGTTAGGGCGTCCTTAATACTTCCAACTCCTCCAATTTTATTATTGTCAGTCATAAACAATGCCATTGTATGAAGCAATTCATATAGTGTTGTATATTCAGATTCATTTGTTGAAATTATAGAAAAATTTTTTCTTTCGAATTTTTTGTTATAATAATCTTCAACTGAAGGCCATTGTGAAAATACATCTGCTAATTCTTTTTTTATATTTTTATTTAAAGGTCCGCTTAAATATACAGTAGTTGCATACCTATTAAATCTTATATCGGAATAAAATAAATAATTTTCCAAGTCCATCCGATAACAGTAGCCATATTTCCAATAATTCCATCCATTATTGGGAGAAGTTAATGGAACCATCGAAACTATATCGGTACTAAAATTAAAATTGTATATATTTCTATAACTTTCCATCCGTTCTTTTGTAATTAAAGTTGTTATTTTTTGAACATTTGGACAAGCAAAAGTATATGCTGTAACATTATTAAATATCGGATAACCTGTGGAATGAATACCCAAATTCATTACATCAGTTGCTTCTTTAGCATATAGATTTGAAATAGCAGCACCTCTACTGTGTCCGGTTATAATTAGATTGATTTTTTCATACCCATCAGAATATTTGTTATAATAATCATATATTGCGTCTTGCATTGATTCCATACCCAATTGAAAATTTGCATGAGTTGTAATGTTTTCTTGATAAGATTCTCCAGTAATTTCGGTGTTACCTACCCATTCGTCCATATATGTTCCCCTTACAGAAACAATAATATCAATTGAATCATTATTTTTTCTATTCACAATTGCAAACGGAACATTATTTCGATTAATATCATCTGTATAATTCTCAACAACAACTTCTTCTTCGTTATTAAGCGTAAAATACTTTTTTGACAAATTGTATAATGCTTCCTTAACAGTATCATTTGTATTATAATTATCGCCATACATTTCTTTTGATAAAGACATACACATTTTCATGTCATCTTCATTGTAAGAAAATTTTTTATCATAAAAATTATTAATTGTTCCTGTCATTGAAATGGCATCACTAAACAGCATTATACCGCCTCCACCTTCACCGGTTAGTTGACCTTTGAGTGGTTCAATGTCGAAATTAAACAACGCGTCATAAGATGTAAAAAGCCATCTATAACTAAAACGAAAACTACAAGAATAATAGCTGTCATAGAAATATATTGTGCCGGCAATTTTTTGATCTATTGTAACTAAATCATCTTCAAGTCTAAAGTGACCATCAAAAGTATTGCTACTATGGTTTACGGAATAAATCTCAAATTTAATTGGCGAATGATAATCAAAAGTTCCACTGTATAGTGCAAAACTCGTTGATTTTGTTTCTGCATATAAATCCACATCAACAACCACTAATGATAATGACGCCATTAAAACTGATAATATAAAAGAAATAACTTTTTTAGTCTTCACAATCATTTTCTCCTTTATTATTTAATAAGTGCAGTATCTGCAAAATATTGTTGCTTCCAAACCTGATTTTTCGCTTTTGAAATTGAGAATTTATGTTCGGAATTTTCATAGGTACAATAGGCTTCATCGTTAATATTTAATTTTGAATGTAATTTGCTTACAATTTCGTTTCCTACATTCTTTGTTGCCTGATTGTCATTTTCACTGATATTTGAATCATAAAATCCGAACGCACAATTTTTCTTACCGTATCTGTTAAATGAATAGCAATTAAGAAACTCCGCCGTATCGTCTTGTGTAATTATGTATTTTGCGCCTTTATTGTTGTATGATTGATACCAATATAAATCTAAAGAAGAAAGAGTAACACCAACTATCCTATTATCAACATTTTGGATAAGCCATTGTGTGCACCAATGTTCCACATCAGGAAGCTGAAAATCGTCATAGAAATGTCCGTTGTAACGAGTAACAATAAAACTTCTGTCTTTATATTTAAATTCAAAAGAAAAATCTGTCATTTTTAAAACAGGAATAAATATCAATTTGTCGCTCCAAAAGAAATTTGAATGATTATAATCCGTCATTTCAAAATCGGAAATTTTTGCATCGTATTTATCGGCTAAATAAAGCACAGCTTTTGCTCTCACCAAAGGATATGACACCTTATCCGCTATTTTATAGCCGACTAAACACAGCACAACTACAACTATTGCAATAATTATTGACTTTTTACGATTTTTGTTTTTCATAATTTCACCCCATTTTGATTATGCATATGTACCCGAATATGACGCAACAAACTCTGATTTTACGCCTGCATCGCCTTTGAAAGGCATAATTGCTACAGTTGTTAATATTATTGCAAACGATAAAATTATTGATAAAAATTTTTTTATTTTCATGATTTTTCCCCTTTTAAAAAATCGAATTATTCATAATCGTCTAATCAATATGTTCCCAAATGTGGCGCCAATCAATATATTTACTGTCTTGTACTTTTAACTCAAGTTTACCGTCATCTTCGTACTGAGTTGAAATTTCATTAAGTGTTAGTTTTGTATTCAACTTATTAACAATATTGAATGCATAGGGAGTTATGTTTTCAGGGTCAATTTTCGGAACACAGAAATAAAAAGTATAGGTTGAATTGTCGTTATATGTAAACGAATCTAAAAATTCTTCAATATCCGTTTGCATCATTATATAATAATTGCCCTTGTTTTTATTTTGCTGATACTGCAAAATATCATAGCTGTCCAAATCAAATCCCACAATTTTTTCATCAACATTTTCTTTTAACCAATCGGTTCCCCACTTTTGTATGTCAGTAATTTGGTAATCATCAAAATACACTCTGTTATACTTTTTCACAAACATTATCTTGCCTTTATACTTAACTTTAAACGAAAAATCAACCCATTCCCTCTTGTATCCGAAAAAATGGCCGTTATCTCTGCGAACATAGCGCGCTTGCTGATAATCAAGCACTTCAAAAGCAGAGGCGTCCTCATCATATTTTTGACACAAATAGTTGATTGCCTTATTTTCAGCGTATGAGTGCGAATAAGTATCAACAAATTTGTATGCACCGAATACTGCAAAACAAATGACAACTACAGCGACAATAATTATTGACTTTTTACAATTTTTGTTTTTCATAATTTCACCACATTTTGATTATGCATATGTACCCGAATATGACGCAACAAACTCTGATTTTACGCCTGCATCGCCTTTGAAAGGCATAATTGCTACAGTTGTTAATATTATTGCAAACGATAAAATTATTGATAACAGCTTTTTTATTTTCATAATTATTTCCTACAAATATACTTACGATTTGATTCATAAAAGCAAGGAACATCTGTATCAAAACTCTTTGAAACAAATAATTTAACAGTACCCTCACAGCAATAGGAATTTGAGGGAAGCAACAGTTTATCATTCAATTTTTTCATCAATTCTTCATCTAAATTATCGGTATCACTCTCTTTGGAGCTGTCATAATAAAACACCGTGCTGTCATAATCATAGCGATTAAATTCTCTAAAAGGAACGCAATTCAATATTTCCTCCGCATTTGATTCTGTAATTAAATACTTATTTCCTCTTTTCTCTGTTATTAGATACCAAATAATGTCATCGGTTTCCAAATTAAAGCCGGTAAATCTTTCGTCAACATTGTTTTTTAACCAATCGGTACACCATTTTTCAATGTCCTCAAGCTGATAATCATCATAATATTCACCTTTGTATTTTTTTACAAAAAATGTTTTATCGTTGTATTTAACTTCAAACGCAAAATTAACCCAAACTATATTACCGATTATTAAACCGTTATCTCTAAATCCAATCCCTGCTTGTCTGTAATCGAGAACCTCAAACGCAGAGGCATCCTCGTCATATTTTTGGCACAAATAATTGATTGCCTTATTCTCTGCGTATGAGTGCGAATATGTATCAACAAATTTGTATGCACCGAATGCCGCCAAACAAATGAAAACTATTGCAATAATTATTGACTTTTTACAATTTTTGTTTTTCATAATTTCACCCCGTTTTTTCAAGTGATATATATTTAACACGCGCTTAATATTGTAAAAAAATGTGCATTTATCTAACTTATAATTAACACATTAACAGTATTTTGTCAATACAGTTTAGATAATGTTTATTAATGAAAAAAGATAATAGAAAGAAACGCAAAAAAAGTCCGAAAACTGATGTTTTCGGACTTTAAATATAAACTGAATATTAATTTGATTTTGTTTCGCAATAGATACAGCGATATGTCGGATGTGCATCCGTAAGTTTGAAAACATGGTCGATATTTTCATTATTGCAAATGCAGTGTGGGTTAGGACACTTGATGACATTTACAAGCTGTTTCGGCGGTGTGAGCGTCTTTTTCTCAACGCGAACGCTGTCCCTGATAACGTTAACGGTGGCATCGGGAGCGATATATGAAATCACATCCAAATCAAGGTCTATCAAATCGTTGATTTTGATAATATCCTTTGATTTATTTTTCTTTGACTTTGCGTTTGTGATAATAGCAACCTGGCAATCAAGTTTTGAAAGGTTGAGAATTTCATAAACGCGCATTGCTCTGCCTGCCGGGATATGGTCGATGACATATCCGTTTTCGATAGAATCAATATTCAAGCTGTCCACCCCATTTCAACAATGTCATAATAAGCGCCATACGCACATATTTTCCGTTGAGCGCCTGCTCAAAATACTTTGCACGCGGGTCATCGTCAACATCGGTTGCGATTTCGTTTACACGCGGCAACGGGTGCATAATTGTCAAATCGCTTTTGGCGTTTTCAAGTTTGTCAAGGTTGAGAATAAAAGCGTTTTCGTATTTTAAATATTCCTCGGCAGAGAAAAATCTTTCGCGTTGTATTCTCGTCATATACAAAACATCAAGGTCCGGCATAACGGCATCCATGCTTTCAACCTGGACATATTTTGTGCCGCTCGGCTCGAGTACATCCTTGATAATATAATCGGGAACCTGAAGTTCATTAGGTGCAATTAGAACAAATTTGATATTTTTATATCTGCACATTGCTTTAATGAGAGAATGAACTGTTCTGCCGAATTTCAAGTCGCCGCAAAGACCGATTGTGAGATTATCAAGTCTGCCCTTTTCTCTGTAAAAAGTAAGTAAATCGGCAAGCGTTTGTGTCGGGTGAGCGTGACCTCCGTCGCCTGCGTTTATAATCGGCACAAGTGTTTTTGTTACCGCAACACGCGGAGCACCCTCAAGCGGATGGCGCATTGCAATAATATCGGCATAATTTGAAACTATTCTTACTGTGTCCTCAACTGTTTCGCCCTTTGATGCAGAAGTTGACGACGCCTCGGAAAAACCGATAACATTTCCGCCAAGCTCATACATTGCCGCCTCAAACGAAAGGCGTGTACGGGTGCTTGGCTCAAAGAAAAGCGTTGCGAGCTTTTTACCGTCGCAAACATGAGCATATTTTTTAGGATTTGAGATAATATCCGTCGCAAGTGAAATAATATCGTCGATTTCATCAAGCGACAAGTCTGTTGTATCAAGCAAATGACGCATTTTCATTAACCTCTTTTGCAATAAATTATAATGTCATCCATGAAGGGTCTGATGTATCAGCAAAAAACGCATTAAGTTTCTTAATATCGTTTTCCTTGATATATCCTTCGTCGGCGGCAACTTTTACAAGCACATCCGCATTTGAGAGAGAAACATTTTTTACATTTGCGGCAGCAAGTCTGTCAATTCCCTTTTGCAAGCCGTATGTGAAAATTGAAGCGATGCCCAAAACCTCTGCGCCTGCCTCGCGAAGGACATCTACAACCTCGATAACAGAGCCGCCTGTTGAAATCAAATCCTCGATAACAACAACCTTTGTGCCTTTTTCAAGTTTGCCCTCGATTTGGTTTTGTCTGCCGTGGTCCTTATGACCCGAGCGAACATAACCCATAGGCATATCAAGAATTGTTGCGGTGATAGCGGCGTGAGCGATACCTGCGGTTGAGGTGCCCATAAGCATTTCGGCATCGGGATAATATTCCTTAACAATTTCAGCAAGTCCGTCCTCAACATTTTTTCTGACCGACGGAGCTGAAAGAGTGAGTCTGTTGTCGCAATAAATCGGGGATTTGATACCCGAAGCCCATGTAAACGGATCATCCGGCTTTAAAAATACTGCCTGAATTGACAACAGGTCTTTTGCGATTAATTCCTTTGTAATATTCATAATATCCTCCTAAAAATAATCAACCGATAAATTCCTTACAACATCTGCGATAAGCGGCAACCGGGTCGTCTGCCTGAGTAATAGGTCTGCCGACTACGATATAATCCGAGCCGATTTCTTTTGCCTTTTGCGGAGTGGTAACACGAACTTGGTCGCCTACCTCACCGTCGGCAAATCTGACACCCGGTGTAACCGTGATAAAGCTCTTGCCGCAATTATCTTTAACCATTCCTGCCTCAAGCGGTGAGCAAACAACGCCGTCAAGCCCTGCCTCTGCCGCATTTTTGGCATATTTAACGATAGTATCGTTGATTGACGCATTGATTAACAACTCGTTTTGCATTCTCTCTTCACTTGTTGAAGTGAGCTGTGTAACGGCGATAAGAAGCGGTCTTGTGCCGTCGGGTCTTGTCAAACCCTCGAGAGCCGCTTTCATCATGTCAATTGTGCCTGCGGCGTGAAGATTTGTCATATCAACATCAAGATTTGAAAGAACAGCCATTGATTTTTTAACAGTGTTCGGAATATCGTGAAGTTTTAAATCAAGAAAAATCTTGTGTCCTCTTTTTTTGATTTCGCGGACAATTGAGGGACCCTCGGCATAAAAAAGCTCCATACCGATTTTTACAAAAGGCTTTTCCTCGGTAAATTTGTCAAGAAAATCAAATGTTTGCTTTGCGCTTGCAAAATCGCAAGCGATGATTACATCCTTTCCCATCAGTCAACTACTCCTATAATATCACTTAATTTATCAATGCCGAGTTTTTCACATTCAATCGGCAATGTTTCTATAATTTCTTTGCAGACATACGGATTAACAAGATTTGCCGCTCCAACCTGAACGGCTGTTGCACCTGCCATCATCATTTCGATGACATCCTTGGCACTTGAAACGCCGCCGCAACCCATAACAGGAATATTGCAAGCCTTTGCAACCTGATAAACCATTCTGACAGCAACGGGAAAAACCGCGTCGCCGCTGAATCCGCCCATTTTGTTTGCAATAACAGGCTGTCTTCGCTTAATATCTATACGCATGCCAAGCAATGTGTTAATGAGACAAATACCATCAGCGCCTGCCTCCTCGCACGCTTTTGCGATTGAAACAATATCGGTTACATTCGGGCTTAATTTAATAAACACCGGCTTTGTCGTTAATGCCTTAACGGCTCTTGTAACCTCAGCAGCGCATTGCGGGTCTGTGCCGAAGCTCATGCCTCCGCCGTGAACATTCGGGCAGGAAACATTAACCTCTAAAATGCCGACCTGTTCCTCTTTATCAAGCAGACTGCATGTATATGCATAATCTCCAACACTGAACCCCGACACATTGGCAATAACCTTTTTATGAAAATATTTTTTCAACTCGGGCAACTCGTGTTCAATAACATGATGAACGCCAGGATTTTGCAAACCGACTGCGTTTATCATTCCGTTCTTACACTCCGCTATACGCGGTGTCGGATTGCCGAAACGCGCGTCCTTTGTTGTGCCCTTGAATGAAAATGAGCCGAGAATATTAATATCGTAAAAATCTTTGAACTCGTTGCCGAAACCGAATGTGCCCGATGCCGGAACGATAGGATTATCCATTTGCATACCGGCAAGATTAACCGATAAATCTACCATATAATCTCCTCCTTTTCAAGCACGGGTCCATCCTTACAAATTCGCTTGTTGCCGTATTTTGTTTTACAACTGCAACCCATACATGCGCCAAAGCCGCAACCCATTCTTTCTTCAAAGCTGAACTGACCGTCCTTATCGACAGCGTTATAAATTGCTTTGAACATAGGCAACGGACCACAAGTGTAAAAATAGTCAAAATCAATACCGAGGAGCGCATCAGTTACAAAGCCCCTGATACCGTATGAGCCGTCTGCTGTTGTAACAAAGACATCACAGCCGAGAGCCTTGAATTCATGTTCATAAAACACCTCATCGGCAGTATTAAAACCTAAAATCACAGTAGGGACCTGTCCGTTTGCAATAAGCGTTTTTGCAAGGTTATACATCGGCGGAACACCGACACCGCCGCCTATCAAAAGCGGCTTTGTCGATTTTGAAATATCGTAGCCGTTACCGAGTCCTGTAAGAACATCAAGCACCGTGCCGATTTTGAGTGCCGACATTTGCTCTGTGCCCTCACCTACAACCTTATATATAATCGTAATGCAATCTCCATCATAATCGCAAACCGAAATCGGGCGGCGCAGGTATTTGCCGTCAAGCGCAATATTTATAAACTGACCCGGAGCGGTGATATATTCCGTATCGCCCTCAAGCACCATTTTGTAAACATCCTTGGTGAGCGGCTCATTAGATAAGATTTTATATTTATTTTGTTTATACATAGAATAATCCTTAAATCAGCTTTTATTACTCTGCATCAATTGTTGAAACGCCCAAGGTGATTTCCTCGAGAACATCAAGCAGAACTTTAACAGTATCGAGCGATGTAAACATCGTGACATTATTATCAACAGCCGCGCGGCGAATTTCGCTGCCGTCCGAATGTGAGTCACCTGCGTTAATATCAATTGTATTGATAACATATGCGATATGGCCCTGACGGAGAGCTTTCAAAATCTCATCGCTGTCATCAGCTGTTAATTTTTGTCTCACGCGGGTTCTTATGCCGTGTTCCTTAAGATATTTTGCCGTGCCCTCGGTTGCCTCGATATTAAATCCGAGATCATAAAAGCGTTTGATAAGCGGCAATGCCGTCGGCTTATCCTGGTCAGCGATTGTTACAAGAACTGTGCCGTAGTTTGAAACATGCATGCCCGACGCCTGAATTGCCTTGTAAAGTGCTCTTGTAAGGCTCTTATCGTAACCGATTGCCTCCCCTGTTGATTTCATTTCGGGTGAAAGGTATGTGTCCATGCCCTTAAGCTTGCTGAATGAGAATGCCGGCGCCTTAACATACCAGCGTTTTTTCTCTTTCGGATAAACCTCGGTGTATCCCTGCTCTTTTAATGAGTGTCCTAAAATAACCTGTGTAGCAATGTGAGCCATAGGAACAGAGGTAGCCTTTGAAAGGAACGGAACTGTTCTTGACGAACGAGGGTTGACCTCAATTACATAAACATCGTCTTTTTCATCAGCGATAAACTGAATGTTATAAAGTCCGATAATACCGATTGCTTTGCCGAGTTTAACCGTATAATCAAGTATTTTGTCCTTAACAGCCTGCGAAACCGAGAATGTAGGATAAATTGAAATACTGTCGCCCGAATGGACACCTGTTCTCTCAACATGCTCCATAATACCTGGAACGAAGACATCCTTGCCGTCGCATATAGCATCTACCTCAAGCTCGCGTCCCATAATGTATTTATCAACAAGAACGGGTTGCTCTGTGTTGATTTCAACAGCCGTTTGCAGATAGTGGCGAAGAGACTCCTCGTTTGCGACAATTTGCATCGCTCTGCCGCCGAGAACGAATGACGGACGAACAAGAACCGGATAGCCGATGGTTTCGGCAACCTTAACGCCCTCTTCAATATCGGTTACGGCAAGTCCTTTTGGTTGCGGAATACCGAGCTCGTTCATTACCTTTTCAAACGAATCTCTGTTTTCTGCTCTATCGATAGCCTCTACATCAGTACCGATAATCGGAACGCCGAGAGCATCAAGCGGAGGCGCAAGGTTTATTGCGGTTTGACCGCCGAGCGACACAACTATGCCGAGCGGATTTTCAAGACAAACAATATTCATTACATCCTCAACAGTGAGCGGCTCAAAATAAAGCTTGTCGGAGGTTGTATAGTCAGTTGAAACTGTTTCGGGGTTGTTATTTATAATAATTGCCTCATATCCTGCAGCTCTGATTGACCAAATAGCATGAACAGTTGAATAGTCAAACTCAACACCCTGACCGATTCTGATAGGACCCGAGCCGAGAACGATAATCTTTTTCTTATTGCTGACTATCGACTCGTTTTCCTCTTCGTAGGTTGAATAGAAATAAGGAACATATGAATCGAACTCAGACGCGCATGTATCAATCATTTTATAAACCGGGAAAATATTGTTTTCCTTTCTTAATTTGAATATATCCGCCTCGGTCATTCGCCAGCACATACCGATAAATTTGTCAGAAACGCCCATTTTTTTGGCATCCTTGAGGACGGTTAAATCGCCCGTATTTGCAACGATTGTCGATTCAAAATCGACAATATTCTTAAATTTTTCAAGGAAGAACATATCAATTTTAGTTGCATTATAAATCAGGTTGAGGTCTGCACCGAGCCTGATGAGCTGTGCAATTGCAAACAATCTGTCATCGGTGCCGTTCTTAATGTATTCAAGCAATTCTTCCTGAGTATAAGAGTCAAATTTTTTATCATACAGGTGACAAACGCCGATTTCAAGTGAGCGAACAGCTTTAAGGAGCGATTCCTCAACAGTTCTGCCGATAGCCATAACCTCTCCTGTTGCTTTCATTTGAGTGTTGAGAGTATTGTTGGCATCTGCGAATTTATCGAACGGGAAGCGGGCAATCTTTGATACGACATAGTCGAGAGTCGGCTCAAACGAAGCAGGAGTGTTTGCGATTTGGATTTCGTCAAGATGCATTCCTACTGCGATTTTTGCCGAAACCCTTGCAATCGGATAACCCGAAGCCTTTGATGCAAGCGCTGATGAACGCGATACTCTCGGGTTAACCTCGATAAGGTAATATTGGAACGAAAGCGGATCAAGTGCAAACTGAACATTGCAACCGCCCTCAATTTTAAGCTCACGGATGATTTTGAGAGCAGAATCACGGAGCATTTGATATTCTTTGTTGGTAAGCGTTTGTGACGGACAAACAACAACCGAGTCGCCGGTATGAACGCCGACCGGGTCGATATTTTCCATATTACAAATAGTAATTGCGGTGTCATTTGCATCGCGCATTACTTCGTATTCGATTTCTTTATATCCCTTGATTGATTTTTCAACAAGCACCTGATGCACGGGAGAAAGAGCAAGTGCATTTTTGAGCATAAGCTTACATTCTTCTTCATTATAAGCAAAGCCGCCGCCTGTACCGCCGAGTGTAAAAGCAGGACGGAGAATGACCGGATAACCTATATCGTTGGCAGCCTTAAGACCCTCTTCGAGGGTGTTTGCGATTTCCGACGGCAATACCGGCTCGCCGAGCGACTCGCAAAGTTTCTTGAACAGTTCTCTGTCCTCTGCTCTTTCGATAGCTTCAAAATTAGTGCCCAAAATCTCGACATCGCACTCCTGCAAAACGCCTTTTTTAGCGAGCTGAACAGCAAGGTTGAGTCCTGTTTGACCGCCGAGTGACGGTAAAATTGCGTCGGGTCTTTCGTGTCTGATTATACGAGCGACATATTCAAGATTGAGCGGTTCCATATAAACCTTGTCGGCAATATCGGTGTCGGTCATAATTGTTGCAGGGTTTGAGTTGATGAGAACAACCTCATAGCCCTCCTCTCTGAGTGCAAGACAGGCTTGTGTGCCCGAGTAGTCAAATTCTGCAGCTTGTCCGATAACAATCGGACCTGAGCCGATTACAAGTACCTTATGTATATCAGTGCGTTTTGGCATATTACTCAGCCTCCTTTGCCATCAAATCAATGAATTTATCAAACAAATATGCGCTGTCCTGCGGACCGGGTGCTGACTCCGGGTGATACTGAACAGAAAACAGCTTATTTTCTGCTGATTCAACGCCCTCTGCCGTATCGTCGAGTAGGTTTTTATGAGTCAATGTGAGCGGTGTTCCCTCAAGTGACTTTACATCTACTGCATATGAATGGTTTTGAGAGGTAATTTCAATTTTGCCTGTTTCAATATTCATAACAGGATGATTTCCGCCTCTGTGACCGAATTTCATTTTAAATGTTTTTGCGCCGAGAGCAAGCGAAATCATTTGATGTCCGAGGCAAATGCCGAAAATCGGAAGCTGACCGTGGAGTTCTTTAACAACATTGATAACGGGTTGAACATCCTCCGGGTTTCCCGGGCCGTTTGAAAGAAACAACCCGTCGGGTTGCATTTTCATAATTTCATCAGCCGAAGTGTCAAACGGAACAACGGTTACATTACAGCCTTTTTCATTGAGCTTGCGGATAATATTGTGTTTAATGCCGCAGTCAATTGCAACAACATCGTATTTATGATTAGGTGTTCTTGAATACCAACGCTTTTTACATGAAACGCGAGAGACCATATCAGTCGGTATCTGATAATCGCGCACCATCTGAAGAGCATCGACAAGCGGCTTGTTTGCATCGCAAATCATAACTTTTTGTGAGCCTTCGTCACGGATTATTCTTGTAATCATTCTTGTATCAACGCCGCTGATGCCGGGAATATCATATTCCAAAAGCACTTCGGACAATGTTTTTGTATATCTGAAGTTAGACGGCAAATCGTTATATTCTCTGACGATAAGACCGCCCATTGTCGGAACTTTTGTTTCGTAATCCTCGTCGGTCATGCCATAGTTGCCGATAAGAGGATATGTCATACAAACCATTTGGTCGGTATATGACGGGTCGGAAATAATCTCCTGATAGCCGACCATTGATGTGTTGAACACAAGCTCGTTTATGGCGGTAACATCTGCGCCAAAGCCGTAGCCGTAAAACTCTTTTCCGTTTTCAAGCACAATTTTTTTATCATATGGCTTCATATACTATTTCTCCTTTACAAACAGTCAATATATTTTCACCCTGAACCTGCCAATTTTCAAATGGGGTTGCTCTGCCCATTGTAACAAAATTCTCGGGATTAACAGTCCATTTTTTATCAAGATCAAGCAGTGCCAAATCGGCAGGCTGACCGACCTTAATTTCTCCGCCGGGGAGCGAAAAGATTTTGCGCGGCTTGACCGACATCAAATCAATAAGTTTTTCAAGTGTTATAACGCCGTTTTTTACAAGTCTTGTATAGAGAACGGCAAATGCTGTTTCAAGTCCGACAACGCCCATTGCCGATTTTTCGAGACCTTTTGATTTTTCCTCTGCGGAATGAGGCGCATGGTCGGTTGCAATTACATCAATCGTGCCGTCGCACAAGCCCTCAATCAATGCCGCCTTATCCTCTGCCGAACGGAGTGGCGGATTCATTTTAAATCTGCCGTTCTCCTGCAAATCATCATCGCACATTGTCAGATAATGCGGACCTGTTTCGCATGTGACCTTTACGCCGTTTGCCTTTGCTTTGCGGATAATATCAACACTTTCCTTTGTTGAAATATGACAAACATGATAGTGACAGCCCGTTTCCTTTGCAAGCTCACAATCGCGCGCTATTTGCTCATATTCGCTTGCGGAACAAATACCCTTGTGATTGTGCTTTTTGCAATATTCGCCGTCGTGAATGTATCCGCCGCGCAGCAAATCGTTAACCTCACAGTGCGCTGAAATAATTTTGTTCAGTTTTGCACAGCGGAGCATTGCCTCTTTCATACAATCAGCGGTTTGAACTCCCGTACCGTCATCCGAAAAACCAACAACCTTATCGGCAAGTGAGGCAAAATCGACAAGTTCTCCTCCGCCTTTTCTACCCTTTGTGATTGATGCAAAGGGGTAGACATTGATAACGGCATTCTTATCAATAATATCCGTTTCAGCCTTAAGATTTTCAACACAGTCGGGAACAGGATTAATATTCGGCATCGGGCACACTGCGGTGTAACCGGCTCTTGCAGCGGATGAGGTACCGCTTTTAATCGTTTCCTTATAAGAAAAACCGGGCTCACGAAGATGAACATGAACATCAACGAAACCCGGTATTAAAAACTTGTCCTGTGCATTGAAAACACGATCTACTCCATTAGCAGAAATGGAGGTACCTATTGCGTCTATTAAAGAATTTTTGATTAAAACATCGTTTTTTACAAATCCGTCTCCCATATAAACGAGAGCATCTTTAACTAGAATAGTCATAATGCACGCCCTTTCTAGGTCTATATTATATGATAAATTGAGAGTATAGTCAATAACAAATCAGTAACAAAAATAAATTTTATATTATTACTAATTATAATTAAAAGCCAAGAGAAAATCTTGGCTTTTGTTACAAATTCAGTTATTTGGTTGTTGAGCCGAATCCGCCGTCGCGAATACCGTCGGCATCGTCATCCTCGGTAATACCGAAAGGAAGAAAAATACCTTGTGCAAAACCGTCACCGCCCAAAACAGTTACGCTGTGGCCGTCGTCATGAGCATCGCACGAAAGTTTAACCATAATATGACCCTCGTTTGAGGAATTATAATAATCTGCATCAATTATGCCGACAGTGTTGTCAAGCTGAATTCTGTGCTTAAAGCCGAGACCCGAGCGCGGAAAAATATCAAGCACCCAGCCGTCGGCGATTTTTGAACGAATGCCTGTAGGAATAAGCGTTGATTTGCCCTTTTCAATTGTAACATCGGCAGGAGCATAAAAATCATATCCGGCAGAGCCAACCGTTGCCCTTTTCGGCAATTTGATATTGTTGTATATTTCTTTAACATTTGTGCAGTCGGGGAAATTTTTCATCCAATCCTTTTTAAACTGTTCAAAAGAAACCTTTTCAAATTTAGCGATTTTGTTCATATTCATTCTCCTTTGCATCAGCTTTATATATTTTAACATAAAGCGAAAGGATAGTAAAGAACAAAATCACAGACCGAAGCTGACATTGAGCGCGCGGTTGACCTTGCCCATATCGTCGCTGTCAAGCGAGCCCATGCGTTCACGCAAACGCTGTTTGTCAATGGTTCTGACCTGTTCGAGCAAAACAACACTGTCCTTTGCGAGTCCGCAATCGTGAGCATCCACCTCAATATGAGTGGGAAGATTGTTTTTGTCGCATCGACTTGTGATTGCGGCGGCAATGACTGTCGGCGAATACTTGTTGCCCACATCATTTTGGACTATAAGTACGGGACGGACACCGCCCTGCTCCGAGCCTACCACGGGACTCAAATCGGCATAATATATATCGCCTCGTTTAACAAGCAAGATAATCACCCTTAAAAAAATATTTTCACTAATATTTTTCACACATAAACTTCATTTTAAACATCATAATTCATTATATTCAAAAAAACATTTATTGTAGCCGAAGATTATCGAGCAAAATAAAATGGAAATATATGTCAAAACAGAGTGATATGCATAATATATTGATGAAAGGAGTTTGAATTATGGAAAAATTTGAAGATTTGTTTAACCCTTCGTTTTTAAAGGAAACAAAAAGCCGCGCGGCAATACCTGCCGACGCAACGGTTACAATGGCATATGTGCCGTTGCAGGAGTCGCTGAAGACCTACGGCGACAACGAAGGTCTTGAAAAAGGAACAATATTTCCTGTTTTAAATAAAGAATTTTGCGGAAGGATGGTAAAATCCGTATGAAAAAGAAGCTGCTTATGCGCTTGTCGGCGCTTCAATTCGGAATGGTTGAAACAAGATTGTTTTTAGACACACATCCCGATGACAAGGAAGCCCTTGAACTATACAACAAATATTACGAAAAGCACAGTGCACTGCTCAAAGAATACGAGGCAGAATACGGTCCGTTGACATTAAACGGATTAAACAGCGACGATTGGCTGAAAGACCCATGGCCGTGGGACAATGAGTTCAATTGCGAAAGCGACAAATAAAAAATCCCCGAGGGCTATTGCCTTCGGGGATTTTTCCACATAATAACAAATTATTTTTGGAGTAACATTCTGTCATTATCAAACTCTTTATTTTCTTTAGATTTATAGAGATTGAGCAAATCGGTAACCGTCATACCCTCACGCTTTTGACTGTCGAGATCAATAATAATATTGCCCGAGTCCATCATAATAGTTCTGTTGCCGGTGGTGAGAGCCTGTGACATATTATGAGTAATCATTAAGGTTGTAATTTTATTTTCCTTAACGATTTTGTTTGTAATATCCATAACCTTGTTGGCAGTCACAGGGTCGAGAGCGGCGGTGTGCTCATCAAGCAAAAGGAGTTTGGGTGTGACGACAGTACACATCAGCAAGGTAACAACTTGACGCTGCCCGCCGGAGAGCAAGCCGATTTTTGTATTCATTCTGTCCTCAAGCCCCATATCAAATGCGGCAAGATATTCTTTAAACATTTTGCGCTTTTTTGGTGAAACAGCAAGCGAGAAATAGCTTGAGCCTGCACGAGAATATGCAAGAGCCAAATTTTCCTCAATAGTCATATGAGGAGCGGTACCCTTCATCGGGTCCTGAAAAACTCTGCCGATATATTTTGCTCTTTTGTGCTCGGGCATAAAGCTTATATCATTATCATCAAGAATAATTTTGCCCTTATCCTGAATATATGTGCCGCAAAGCATATTGAACAGCGTTGATTTTCCTGCGCCGTTTGAGCCGACAATCGTCACAAATTCGCCGTTGTCAAGGTGAAGCGAAACATTTTGCAATGCGATATGCTCGTTGACCGTTCCGGGAGCGAATGTTTTTGAAACATCAATTATATCAAGCATTTCTTTTCGCCTCCCTCTTTACCTTTGAATTTGCAATCTGATTTTTAATTTCCGGGACAATGAGAGTAATTGTTACAATAAGCGCACAAGCAAGTTTCATAAGGCTTGCGCTCTTGTCGCCGAAAAGTGATGCTTTAACAACAAAGGCAACAATGATTTTATAAATAATCGAGCCGAAAACGGCAGAAATCAAACCGAGAGTAACATTGCGCTTGCCGAAAATTGCCTCGCCGATAATTACGGCAGCAAGGCCGTAAATCAAAGTGCCGTTTGAGCCTGTTTGGTCACTAAAGCCCTGATAGTGCGCCATAAGTGCGCCCGAAAGTGCAATAAGTCCGTTTGAAAGAGCAAGTCCGAAAATAAGCGAAAAATTGACATTGATTGACGACGCCTTAACCATTTCGGGATTGTCACCTGTCGCACGGATGCAAAGTCCCAAATGTGTTTTGAAAAATACAATGACAAGAGCAAGTATCACAATGCAAACAGCCGCCGAAACGATCATAAACACAACTTTTTTCTGCGTTCCGCGCAAATCAAGTGAATTTGTCAAATCGTTAAACAGTGTGTAGTTTGAAAAGTCGAGATTAGGCTCGCCTCTGACAAGGAGATTGATTGAATAAAGCGCACTCATTGTAATAATGCCGGCAAGTACCGGGTGCACCTTTATTTTTATCTGCAAAAGCGCAGTAACTATACCTGCGATTGCACCTGCACAGAATGCGCCGAGAAAGCTCAAATATGTAAGTCCTTTTAGCGAGACAACAGCCGCAACAGCCGCACCGAAACCAAACGAGCCTTCGGTTGTAAGATCGGGAATATCCAAAATTTTAAGAGAAATGTAAATACCCAATGCAAGAAGTCCGTAAATAAAGCCCTCTTGTATTGCTGAAATATAAACCTGCATTAATTATATATCCTTTAACCAAATTTGCCTCCGCGTTGACGGAGGCATAAAACGAAATTATTTTATTTCATTGATTTTCTGTCCTACGCTTTTCTCAGTAGGAGTAACCAATTTAAGAGTCGGGTTTGCCTTTTGGAGAGCTGCAGCGGTTGTTGAATTGTATGTGCAATAATCAACACTGACAACAATCGACGGAATATTCTCAAGAGCCTTGCCCTGCATATACTCAACGCACATATCGGCAGTTTTAGCTCCAATGCCCTTGTCGTCAATAGCAAGTGTTGCAAGGCAACCTGATTTAACAGTTGTTGCCGATGAGCAATATGTCGGAACGCCTGCCTCGTTGCAAACTGAAACAAGTGATTCAACGCCCTGCTGAACGATTTGGTCGTTAGGAACGAAAACGGCGTCGCATCCCTTTTTAAGGAGAATTTCTGTGCTTGATTTTACATCGTTTGCCGTGTCAACGGTTGCGATTTCATATTGAGCGCCGATTTCCTTGAAGTATTTAACTGCGGAATCAACTGTATTTTTTGCATTTACCTGTGATTCGGAATAAATAAGTCCCCATTTTTTAACATTGGGAGTAATCTGAAGTCCCATTTTAACAATATCGGAAACAGGGATTGCATTTGAAGTACCTGTTGCGAATTTATCCGGCTTGTTCATATCGGTGATAACGCCTGCCTGAACAGGTGCGGAAACTGCACAGAAGAAACATGGTGTTTCGGATTTTATATTAACAAGAGTTTGTGTTGCTTGAGTGCCGACTGTCAAAATAGCGGAATATGAGCCGTCGTCAAGCGAATTGATGATTGTTGAAAGAGATGTTGCGTCGCCCTGCGCATCCTTAAAGACGATGTTATCTTTCTTATAACCCTTTGCGACAAGTTCGTCAATAATACCGTCTGCCATATCCTTAAAAGCTCCGTTTGAGGCATCCATGGCAACAACAGCAAATTTTGCGGCGTCCTTTGATGCTCTTTCGCTGCTTGAGTTATCATTGCTTGCCGAATTTGACGAGCAACCTGCAAAAACAGCGGCAATAACGGCAACTGCCATTAATACAGACAATACTTTTTTAATTACCTTTGTCATAATTATTTCTCCTTATTATTTGTTATATTTTCAAGCTTAATAAAAGCATTTTTAACCATATCCTGAGTAATTTCATAAGGATTATGCTCAATATCCTTCATTGCGCAAACGGCAGGGACAAGCTTATCCAAATCGGATTGCGACATTTCAATATCCTTTAAGCAGACAGGCAAGCCGACAGATTTGTTAAAATCATAAATCTTGTCAAACATTTCCTTATTATTATCGACAAGAAGCAGAATTAATATACCGTAGCCGACAACCTCGCCGTGCAAGTGCCTTTCCTCAATATGTCGCCATGAGGTCAAGGCATAGAATACTGCGTGAGCAAGACCGGTGTTATAATCAATAATATGTTCCTTAGTGAGAAGAATTGACGCAATGCCGGTTGTAACAACAACCGCAAGAATAACCTGGTCGAGCGCGTCGGAGGTGACACCGTTTTCAACATCACGCATAGCGTCGACGCCGTATTGAAGAATAGGGTCGACACAAAGCCTGCTGACATTTTTGCCAAGCCAATGATAATGCACCAAATCTTCGTTGCGTGCGCTCATTTCAGCCTCAAAATACTTGGCATATGTGTCGCCCATTCCTGCCCAAATATATCTTTTGGGTGCTTTGGCGATAACAGGCGTATAGATAAACGCATGCTTTGCCGGCGCGTCAAAAAAGTTGGGACCTTTGAAAGTGCCGTCCGGGTTATACATAATTGAAACAGCGGTTGTAGCCGCACAGTTTGATGCAATCGTCGGGAATGTATAAACATCCTTATTAATTTCGTTTGCAAGTGCCTTGCATGTATCAAGTGCTTTTCCGCCACCGACCGCAAAAATCATGTCAGCATTGACAACCGATGGATTTGCCTTAAGCATTTCGACATTTTCAAACGAACATTCGCCGCCGTACCAGACAAAATCAATGATACTTATGCTTGAATTTGCAAGCGCCGAAATCAAATCGTCTTTAATTTTTGAAACAGCGGTTTTTCCGCCGACAACAACAGCCTTACTTCCGGAGCCTGAACAAATCTTTTCAACAAGTGACAAGCAATTGTCGCCGATTGAATAGCTCGGAAGTACAACCGAATAATTATTCACAATATTCACCTTAATTCGTAATTTTATGAATTATACCACATTATCAAATAAATTTCAACCGAGTAAAGCGTTAAATCAGTTTTATTATGCATTATTTGGTAAATCTGACAACATTCCAAGATAAAGGTTTAACTTCAATTTCGGCAACGGAGCCGTCAATGCTCGGCAACTCGTTTTTATGCGGTGTGACATTTTCGCCGTCAAAACCGTTGACTGCGTTTTTTTTGCAACCGTCCATTGATATAAACTCGACAGGCTTATAACCGTCAAAATCGAGTAAATTCAAATTAATTACTGCACTTTCATCAAGTGATTTATTAACGCAGAACAAAACAAGTTGTTCATTTTCCTCATCAAATGTTGCAATTGATTCAAGGTAAGGCACATCGGTGAATTCCTTTGAATCGTATTTTGGACAGTCGATAATCGGATTAAGAGCAACACCTCTGCCGAAATTCGACAAATGAGCAAACGGATAAAATATTGTCTGCTTAAAAGCACCGCCGCCTGTTTTGGTGAAAATAGGCGCAATTACATTGACAAGTTGTGCAAGGCAGGCAATTTTTATTCTATCGCAATGACGAAGGAGCGTGATAAGCATTGAGCCTACAAGAAGTGCATCTTCAAAATTATAAATATCCTCAAGACGCGGCGGAGCATAACTCCAACGCTCATACGGAGCATTGTTGCTGTGATACCAAACATTCCATTCGTCAAATGAAAGATTGATTGTTTTCTTTGAACGCTTTTTTGCCTTGACATAATCGCATGTGCAGATTACTGAATAAATAAACTCCTCAAGTTCAAGCGTTTTTGCAAGAAAGGACGGAGTATCGTCAGCCTGATTGCCATAGTATTGATGAAGCGAAACATAATCAACGCTGTCATACGCAATATCAAGAGCCGTTGCCTCCCAGTCACCGAAAGTCGGCGAATTTCTGCTTGACGAGCCGCAAAGAACTGTTTCAATGGAATTATCTGTCCATTTCATCATTTTTGAGGCCTCGTTGGCAATCTTTCCGTAATCGGCAGCGGTTTTTGCTCCCATTTGCCATCTACCGTCCATCTCGTTGCCGAGGCACCAAAGCTTAACACCCCATGGTTCCTTGTAACCGTGCTTAATTCTCAAATCAGCCCAAGCTGAATTTGACGGATGATTCATATATTCAACAAGATTGCGTGCCTCTTCAGGTCCGCGTGTGCCGAGGTTGACAGCCATCATACACTCTGCGCCGGCTTTTGAGCACCATTTCATAAACTCGTTTGTGCCGAAACTATTAGGCTCGGTAGTTCCCCACGCCAAATCAAGGCGATTGGGTCTGTTCTCAACAGGTCCGACACCGTCCTCCCAATTATAGCCGGATACAAAGTTTCCGCCGGGATAGCGGACTATCGGCACATTGAGCTCATTTACAAGTTTGATGACATCCGTTCTGAATCCGTTTTCATCCGAAAGAGGGTTACCCGGGTCATAAATTCCGCCATAAACAGCTCTGCCGAGATGTTCGATAAACGAGCCGTAAATTCTTTTGTCGATTTCGCCGACTTTGAATTCCTTTGCAAGAGTGATTTTTGCTTTCATATATTTTCCTTTCAATTATTTACATGTTTGAAAACGGCATAATCTGTACCGTCCGAAATTTTTTCATAATCACTGTCATGGTTGACAGAAATATACAGCGGCACCTCAACGCCTTTTTCTATAATCAAATATGTAAATTTATATTTATTTAAAAAGTCTTTGTAATATGACTTGCCACGCAATATATTATAATACTCCGTCATATAATCAAAGTCATGATTTGCTTCAACAACAAACGAATCGGCCCTTGCATCGATATATGTTTTGTAGCCCTTAAATTCAAGATAGCCGCCCGAATTAAAGCCGTTGAACAAAACTATATCGGTGCCGGATTTTTTTGAGTCATTTTCTATGGCCTCAACGGCAGTGTCAAGCTCCTCGGTTTCTTCATTTGCACCGTTTGTCTGAACATAATCGACAAATTTAGCGGTATTGTCGACAATGGCATAACCGTAAATTGCAATTAAAAGGCCTACCAACACGCACAAAAAGATTTTGCTTGATTTTTTCGATTCGGATTTCTCATTCTTTTTCGACAAAGCAAGCTTTTTAAAATCGGCATTATCCAAATAATAAAGCATTGTCGGATAAGCGGCGATAATAAAATACGGAATAAGTTTCATATACATCATTGCCATTGCGCCTGTTCCGAGTGTTAGGAGTGCAAAGCGCAAATTCGTTTTGCCCTTTTTATGGAAAACATACACAGCGGCAACGGCAAGTACAATGCAAAATGTGCCGAAACCGTTAAAGGACATAGAAAGTTTAAGCGGCTGAAGTTCAATGATAAAATCGTTTACCTTGTTTCCGACCGAAGCGGTGAAAATAAAGGTCAAGCCCTTATAGCCGTACGGAGTAATCAAACCGCAAACACCCATAGCAACAGCAGTTATTATGAGCGGCAAAATTTTTGCGCACGAAATGCTTTTGCCTTTAATTTTAATCGGCAGTGCATTTGCAAAATAAGGAAGCATCATTATAAACAGCATTGTCCACATTGACGCATGAAGATTAACCGTCAGCACCGACAGAAACGGCAACACAATCAAATATTTGAAATTGCCCGAACGGACATAGCTTTCAAGCATAATGAGTTCAATAAGAATTATGCAATAAGTGAAAATCTGTGGTCTCGGCACCATGCAAAGCGCAATCATATATGCATTTGCAATGAGTGTGACAAGTGTGGTGACGAGCCTGCGATTTGTCATCATTGTGCAGAATTTATATAACAGGAGCGAAAACGCAATATACATCACAATGACTATAAGTGACAATCCGATAACGCCGAGTGCCGAATACAACTTATAGAAAATTATATCCGACAGCCATTGCTGAACAACAAGGTCCATGTTTGAATGCATTGTTAAGAAATCCTTTGTCGGGATTCCGCTATTGCAAATATATTCGCCGGTTTTAATTATCCAATATGTATCGGAATCTACGCTGAAATTAACAAAAAGCAACGGCACAATAATCGGCATTAAAAAGTAGAGTGTGTTTCTGATTTTTTTTGATTTTATTTTATCCATGGTTTCTCCGTTACTTTCCAAAATGATTTACAAGCCTGCTGTATTCCTCATCGCTTATTTGAAGAACTGACGCATGGCGCGGTGTAAATGCAAGTGAATAATCCTTTTCATTAATCGGCAGATATGTTTTGAAATCCTCGGTCTGCTGCATAAAGTATTGATTGTCACAATACATATCCATAACCATAACGAAGGCATCCGTGCCGTTGATGCGATACATACAATTACCCTCGACATGATGATCGGTGCAGGCAACCGTGTTATTCTCACATTCGCGATACGGGCCGGTCAGTTTGTCGGCAACAACCTGACAAATTGTTTTTTCACATTCGTCCTTATAGCACATATAATATTTGCCGTTAAACTCCACAATATCGGCATCTATGGCATCCTTGCCGCTTTTCGGAGCAAAAAGCTCCGCAGGCTCGGTAAATGATTTAAAATCATCAGTATATGAATACCAAATCGAAAGTGCCTTGTCGCTGCCGTTATTATGCACCGAATAATAGACAAAATATTTACCCTCTTCTTTATCGTAAATGGCCTCGGGTGCCCAAATTTTGTCGGCATTTTTTGTTGAGTCAAAGATATGAAAATCGACCGCCGTTTCATCGTACCAATTGATTAAATCATCAGACCTCCAAGTTACGACGCCGTGGTTGGAATCCCATCCGAGAGAAGATTTCATATCGGTTGCGATAATATAATATCCTCCGTTTTCGTTGCGAAGAATGAACGGATCGCGCATACATTTTGTGCCTTTTTTCTGAATAATAACGGGATTGCCGCCGTTAATCGGGGTAAAATTATATCCGTCGTCGGAAAGAGCAAAGCAAATGCGCTCTCTTTCAGGCTCGTTACCTGTAAAATAGCAAAAAAGATATTTGCCAAATTTTGATTTTTTGGGTTTTGCGTAATTTTGCATTGTATTCTCCATAGATTTTCAAATTAACGCGCAGAGCAAAAAGCACCGCTTTAAATTAATTTTACCATTAAAAATAATTAATTACAACATAATTAGGAAATTAATTACAAAAAATCCGCAGACGATACAAAATATCAACTGCGGATTAAATTTAACAATAACCAAGCATTCAAGCATATAAAAAGTTTATTCGACCGTTACAACCTTTGCAAGATTGCGCGGCTTATCAACATCAAGCCCTTTGTCAGACGAAACATAATAAGCCAAAAGCTGTAACGCAACAACCGACGGAACAGGCATAAAATCATCGTCCAAATCGGGCAGTTTGAACGAACAACCCGTATCCTTTGTTTTTAAGGATGAACGGACAAAAGATATTACCTTTGCTCCGCGGCTTTGAACCTCTTTAATATTAGAAGCCTGCTTTGACATAAGATTTTCCTGCGTGAGCAGAGATATAACGGGCGTTTTGTCGGTTATAAGCGCAATAGTTCCGTGCTTAAGCTCACCCGATGCAAACGCCTCGGAATGGATATAGGAAATCTCTTTCAGCTTAAGTGACGCTTCAAGCAGAGAAATATAATCAACTCCCCTGCCTATCATAAATGTATGCTCTGCCTCAATAAGAGCAGAGGCAATTTTATGAATTTTTGCCTTATTTGAAATTACATTTTCTACGGCATCGGGGATTTTTTCAAGTTCTGCCAAAAACTTTGACTCACCCTCACTGTTTAAATTCTCACGCAACACTGCAATTTTAGCGGTAATGAGATAAAGCACGGTGACCTGTGCGGTATATGCCTTTGTAGAGGCAACAGCAATCTCGGGTCCTGCGTTTGTATAAATCACATTATCGCTTTCGCGTGCGATTGACGACTCTCTGACATTAACTATTGAAAGCGACATTGCGCCCCTTCGCCTTGCAAATTTAAGCGCCTCGAGCGTGTCAATAGTTTCACCGCTTTGCGAAACGCAAATTACAAGCGTTTTATCTCCGATAATCGGGTCGCTATACATAAATTCGCTTGCCATGCAAACAGTAACGGGTATGCCGCAAGTTTTTTCAATCAAATATTTGCCGATTAAACCTGCATGCATAGCGGTGCCGCAGGCAATAACGGTTATGCTGTCGCAGTCGGTAAATATTCTTTCATCAATATTGTCAGCGCTGAAATCGACCTCGCCGTTTTGGATATGTGATGAAATAATGTTTTTAATTACAGTGCTTTGCTCGCAAATTTCCTTTTCCATATAAAACGGATAGCCGCATTTGCCTCCGTTTTTGATATTCCAATCAAGTTTTGACATAACAGGCTCAATTGGATTTGAATTAAAATCGGTTATTTCAATGCCGTTTGATGATATTTCGGCAACCGAAAATTCGGGCAAAACAAAATAATCATCGCTGTATTCGCCGATTGCGATAATATCCGACGCAATATAAGCACCGTTTTTGTTTTGACAGCAAACAATTGGGCTGACATTGCGAACGGCAAAAATTTTGCCCGGTATATCGTCAAACATAATGGCAAGCGCATATGTTCCGCAAAGCTCCTTAACAGCCTTGACAATTGCAGATCTTGCATCATCTAAATAATATTTGTCAATGAGCGCGGCAACAACCTCGGAATCGGTTTGAGATTTCAGTCTTGAATTAATGCCGAGCTGATTTGCGATTGCTGTATAATTCTCAATAATGCCGTTGTGCACCAACGTTACCCTGCCGAATTTATGCGGGTGTGAATTTGTATCGCTGACCTCGCCGTGGGTTGCCCATCGCGTATGACCTATACCACAGTTTCCGACAACGCTGTCACACTTTGATTGCAGATTTTCGACTCTGCCCTTTGTCTTTGTGACGGTGACCGAGTTGCTCTTATCATTAAAAACGGCAATGCCTGCACTGTCATATCCTCTGTATTCAAGCGATTTCAAGCCTTTTAAAAGCACATCTCTTGCCTGAGAGTATCCTGTATATCCGATAATTCCACACATAGTTTTTTCCTCACTTTATATAGACTGCCATATTATTTATTATGGCGATAATTTTAAAAAAATACCTTTGTGAAAAAGAATTTGTGCCGCAAGTTACCCTACGGTTTTGCCTTTTTCGGCGCATCAAAGGCAATACGACGAAGCATCCGCCGAAATTTCGATAGCCTCGCTCCTCGTCAACCCGACAACCGGGTCCGGGCGCTAACCGATTTGAAAGAACAAATCGGCTTTATTAAAAACAAAAAACTATGCTTGGTTATATGTTAAATTTTCAAGGTACAATGAGCCATAGCTCATGCCATAATTAATATCACAATTGAATTAATTTGTCAACAAAAAAATATTAACATTTAAAATATTGTAATGAATTTTAAAATCTGTTAAAATTAAAGCACTAACTCAAAAAGGAATCTGAATATGGATATTGCAAGACAAATCGAAAACGAATTTTCGCTCAAGCCGTGGCAGGTAAAAAACACGCTTGAGCTTATAGACGCAGGAAATACAATTCCCTTTATTGCGCGATACAGAAAAGAAGCGACAGGCTCACTTGACGATCAGCTTTTGCGTGAGCTTAGCGACAGATTGACATATCTGCGCAATTTAGAGGAACAAAAGGATAAAATAATCAACTCAATAACCGAGCAGGAATTGATGACCGATGAAATACTCAAAGCGATTGACAGCGCATCAACAATGACGGAGCTTGAGGACATTTACCGTCCGTACAGACCGAAAAGGAAAACACGCGCATCTGTCGCAAAAGGAAAAGGACTCGGAGCACTTGCCGAATTTATATACGCACAGGAAAAATCGACCGCCGCACCGGAAATTCTCGCAAAGGAATTTTTGAGTGAAGAGGTTGAAACCGTTGAGGATGCATTGCAGGGTGCAAGAGATATTATTGCCGAAATGATTTCAGACGATGCAAACGGCAGAAAAATACTGCGCCATTCAATTAAAACAAACGGCTTGATAACATCAAAGGGCGCAAAAGAAGACCTTGGCGTATATGAAATGTATAAGGAATACAGCGAGCCGATTTCAAAGGTTGCACGCCACAGAGTTCTTGCAATGAACAGAGGCGAAAAAGAGGGATATTTGAAGGTAGCCGTTGACTATGACAAAATAACCGGTCTCGGTATTCTTTACGATTTGCACTGCAAGAGCAATACAGCAGCGACAGACGAGGTAAGAGCCGCTGCAGAAGATTCATACACAAGGCTGATTTTCCCATCGCTTGAAAGAGAAATCAGAAATGAGCTGACCGAAAACGCTTGTGACGATTCAATCAAGGTTTTCAGCGAAAACACAAGACAGCTCTTAATGCAACCGCCTGTTAAAAACAGAACAACAATCGGACTTGACCCCGGTTACAGAACAGGATGCAAAGTTGCCATTGTTGACGGCACCGGCAAGGTGCTTGACACCGACGTTATCTACCCTGCTCCGCCGCACAAAAAGATTGACGAGGCTAAAAAAATCATTAAGGGCTTTGTTAAAAAATATGATGTAAAAATGTTTGCCATCGGAAACGGCACAGCATCGCACGAAACGGAAGTTTTTGCCGCCGAAGTCATCAAGGAACTTAATTGCGGCATAACGTATATGGTTGTAAGCGAGGCCGGTGCGTCGGTTTACAGCGCGTCAAAGCTTGCGGCAGAGGAATTTCCGCAATTTGATGTAAGTCTAAGGAGCGCTGTTTCAATTGCGCGCAGACTTCAAGATCCGCTTGCTGAGCTTGTAAAAATCGACCCAAAGGCAATCGGCGTAGGTCAATACCAGCACGATATGCCGCAAAAGGAGCTTAACGCCGCACTTGACGGCGTTGTTGAAGACTGTGTTAACTCCGTAGGCGTAGATTTGAACACTGCGTCGCCGTCGCTGTTGAACAGAGTTGCCGGAATATCGAGCACTCTTGCGAAAAACATCGTTGCATATCGTGAAGAGAACGGAATGTTTAAATCACGAAATGAGCTTAAAAAAGTTTCGAAATTAGGGCCAAAGGCATTTGAGCAATGCGCCGGTTTTTTGAGAGTGAGCGAAAGCAAAAATGTACTTGACAATACTGCTGTTCACCCCGAAAGCTACGAGGCTACACAAAAGCTGTTAAAGGTCTGCTCAGTCAGCGACAATGATATAAGAAACGGCAACATTGTTTCTCTGAAGCAAGAGGTTGAAACAGTCGGCACATCTGCAATTGCAAGACAGCTTGACATAGGCGAGCCGACGCTTATTGACATTATCAACGAGCTTTCAAAACCAGGCAGAGACCCGAGAGATGAACTCCCACAGCCGCTTTTACGCGAGGATGTCATGAGCATTGATGATTTAAAATCCGGAATGGAGCTTAAAGGCACTGTGCGCAATGTAATAGATTTCGGCGCATTTGTTGACATCGGCGTTCATCAAGACGGTCTTGTCCACATAAGCCAAATAACAAACAAATATATCAAACATCCGTCCGATGTATTAAAGGTCGGCGACACCGTAACCGTTTGGGTAATTTCTGTCGACACGGCGAAAAACAGAATTTCGCTGACGATGAAAAAGCCAAATGAGCAAAAATAATAACAATGACAAAACCGTTTTCACATTCACTGAAAACGGTTTTTGTTTATTAGTCGTCAAATGCAGGATTTGTCATATAATAATTTTTGCTGTTCAGTTTGTCGGTAATAATTCTCAATCCCTCGCCAAATCGCTGATAATGCACAATTTCGCGCTCACGCAGGAATTTAATCGGCTCGATTACATCGGGATCGTCTACAAGGCGAAGAATATTATCGTATGTTACACGTGCCTTTTGCTCGGCTGCCAAATTTTCGTTTATATCGGTAATCGGGTCACCCGTCACCTCAATACTTGCAGCACTCCATGGCGAGCCGCTTGCGGCTGTCGGGTAGACACCTGTGGTATGGTCAACAAAATACGGAGCAAAGCCGGAATTTTCGATTTGACTTTCGGTTAAATTTTTAGTGAGTTGATGAACAATAGTGCCTATCATTTCGAGATGTCCAAGCTCTTCAACTCCGATGTCGGTCAACAAACCTTTAAGTTCGGCATAAGGCATTGAGTAGCGCTGTGACAAATAGCGCAAACTTGCTCCCAGTTCGCCGTTGGGACCACCGTATTGGCTGATTATAATAGCGGCGGCTTTGGGGTCGGGATGCTTAATATTAATAGGATATTGCAGTCTTTTTACATAGTTAAACAAAAAAATCACTCCTTAATTTTTCTTGTTTATACTATGCAATATCTTCCGTAATGACACAATGTCACACTGATATAGACTGACGATAAAAAGACTAAAACATAGAAATTTATTTAATTTTTGATTTTGCTGTTAAAATACAAAATACAATCGCAAATAATGTGTTATCGATAATCAGCCGATTTCTATTTTAAAACAAATCGACAACGAATGGAGGGGCTAAAAATACAGTATCGTATTTGCTCAGATCAATATTCAACTTTTTGATTTCGGGACAAAATCCTTGGCTTTAGGTAAATGCTAAATTTCAAATAATTTAAGCCGTAATTTGTTGACAGCATAATTAATATATGTTACCATAAATATTTAGAACAATATACAATTTAGGATAGGTAAAAATATGAAAAAAGTTATATTAACCGGCGACAGACCGACCGGCAGATTGCATGTAGGTCACTATGTAGGCTCGCTCAAGGAGCGTGTAGCATTGCAAAACTCCGGCAAATTTGATGAAATTTACATTATGATTGCAGATGCACAGGCTTTGACAGACAATGCAGAGCATCCCGAAAAGGTGCGCCAAAATATTGTTCAGGTTGCGCTCGATTATCTCGCATGCGGACTTGACCCTGAAAAATCAACAATATTTATTCAATCAATGGTGCCGGAGCTTACAGAGCTGACATTCTATTATATGAATCTAGTCACTGTTTCACGCGTTCAGAGAAACCCCACTGTTAAGGCTGAAATTCAAATGAGAAATTTTGAAGCAAGCATTCCTGTCGGATTTTTCTGCTACCCGATCAGTCAGGCTGCCGATATTACGGCATTCCACGCAACTGCAGTACCTGTCGGCGAGGATCAGCTCCCGATGCTTGAGCAATGCAAGGAAATTGTGCACAAATTCAATTCAGTTTACGGCGAAACACTCACTGAGCCGGAAATTATACTTCCAAGCAACAAGGCTTGCTTGAGGCTCCCGGGTATTGACGGCAAGGCAAAGATGAGCAAATCGCTCGGCAACTGCATTTATCTTTCTGACGAGTCGGACGAAATCAGGACAAAGGTTATGTCAATGTTCACCGACCCGAATCATTTGAGAATCGAAGACCCGGGTGAGGTTGAAAACAATCCTGTATTCATTTATCTTGACGCATTTTGCAAGGATGAGTATTTCGCAGAGTTTTTGCCGGATTACGCAAATCTTGAAGAGCTTAAAGCTCATTATCAAAAAGGCGGCCTTGGCGATGTTAAGGTTAAGAAATTTCTCAACAATGTTATCCAAGAAGAATTAAGACCAATCAGAGAAAGAAGAAAAGAATGGGAAAAGCGTCTTCCCGATGTTTACGATATTCTTAAGACAGGCAGTGAAGTTGCAGAGAAAAAAGCAGCGCAAACTTTAAGCGAAGTTAAGCACTCAATGCAAATTGATTATTTTGACAACGGAATACTTCAGGCATAACACCACCCTCGTATTTGAGCAAGTCCGTAAAACTGGACAATAGAAAAAAGCCCTCTTGATGCAGAATATACATCAGGAGGGCTTTTTTATGCCAAAAAGTTATCGACACATAAGCAATTACGGAAAAAATATTAGAAATGAAAGCACAAGGATTGACCCGGAAATAAAAAACGAGTTAATGCGGAATTTTCTCACACACACCGAAAAGAAGTAAAACCCTCGGTTAAATATCAAGTAATTTATAAGCATAAGGACAAAGTAAAGCATTATCAACAAAAAATTAAAGGCGCTAAAATGTTCCCCAATCGCATCCCCAAAATGCAACATAAAAGCGCCTTTATTTAATAAATGTTAACTTTAATATAAATATAGCACCCATTTTATAAAAAATCTGTCGAACAGTGTCGATAGAATAAAAAAATTTAAAACATTTAAATTATATAATAAAATTAACAGAAAAAGCATTAATGAATATCGAATCAACGCACAAAGAAGTGAAAAAGAAAAAACGCATCAAAAGAGATGCGTTTTTCATTGATGTCGGCGTCGACCTATCTT